>JAABUM010004105.1_pt1 | contig 16826 bp, 18 predicted proteins | sample 5559161 | NCBI WGS metagenome assembly JAABUM01 (sample SAMN10711868, study PRJNA513369) | rock metagenome | isolation source: Antarctica rocks | place: Antarctica: Victoria Land, Siegfried Peak nord | reverse complement strand
CCGAGGTTTGCCTGGTAGTTGGCCAGCAGGACGTGCCGGGAGCATCGCCACAGCAGGCTGTTCGACGCATACACAACTGCGGCGTCATACAGTTTCAGCAGCAGCGGCGTGTACGCCGCTGCGCCCGTGGTCACTGCGCTCTCCTGTTCGGTCACCCTCGCTCCTTCGCCGCGGTGAAGATCGCTATCGCCGGCGCCGCGTCCTCCGTCGGTTTCTCAATCGGGCTGACAAGGACATCTGTGCGCACCCAACCACCGTCACTGCCCCGCAGCCGGATCTGCACTGACGCGGACTGCTCGATCGGCAGCTGCGCCAAGGTATCGACCTCGAGTTCCGGTAACTGTCGATCGTCCGGGTGAATGATCGAGTTCAGCCAACCATCTTCGGGCCAGTCGATCATCGGTAGGCCCTCATGCAGCCACCGGACGACGTACGGATCGATCAGGTCCACGATCGCCGCCTGCTGATCGTGACCCGACCAGATCGTCCCGACCAACGACCGCATGGGGACATGCACGGCGTCCACATCCGTCAGATCGATGCTGTGTCCGCGCCACAGCCGCTCGCCCTGGTCATTGATGAGGTAGCGGCCGTAGGACTGCAAGGGTGTCCAGCCGTCCTCCCCGCGGCGTATCGACCAGCGCATGCCCAGCAACATTCCGGGTTCAGCGCCCACGAACCGGTTCACTAACCGCGTCATTGTCAACACATCATCGGGATGCGCCGCCTTCAAGAAGTGCTGGAACGGATACTCCTGGTTCGTCTCGCGTCCGTCGTCCCACGTCGCCGCCAGATCACCGGTGGCGTTGCTTGTGTGTGTCTCGAAGTTGACATCCCGAGTGTTGATCGCCGGTTGTGGTGGGGTTGCGCCTTTGCCGCACCACACCGCGACCGCGTGCACCGCACCCGTCGTGCCCTTGACAGCTTCGCCCACCACGGTGTGCCCGTCAGCGAGCTTCTCCCTGACGTCCTCCCCGGTGCGGGCCACCCCCTGGGCCACCCGCAGATACAACGACCCCGCCTGCTTGCCCAAGACCCGCAATGGCGACCGGGCCTCGTAGGCCGCACCACCGGCGAACGTCAACAGCTCCGAACCCGGCTTCACGGTCTCAAAGACCACCCACCCGTCGACAGGTGACTGCAATCCCCCGCGCATGCTCAACCTCTCACCCTCCGACGTCCACGACCTGCTGTTAAACGCTATGGCACGGCGGCCCACCCGTCGATGATTCGTGGGTGGGTCGCCCGGCGGCCAGGTACGTCAGCGGCATCACACCCCGGCTGGTGGTCTGCGGTCGACGAGCCGGAAGGCGGCAGGAGCGGAGAGGCCGTCGAACAGCCGCCTGCCATGGTTTCAGCGCAACCGGTAGACCAGCAGCTGGTGCTCGTTGATGTGACCGTGCGCTGTGAGCGTGCTGACGAACTGGCCGTTGCCTTGCACTTGCATGGACATAGGCCCCACTAGATCCGACACGCCGGGCGTAGATGCTGGTTGAGGCCCCACTGATCGGCAAGAGTGGGAGCCATGCCTGCAGGAGGACCCGGACGACGACGACGACCAACGGGAATTCCGCTTGTCGAGATGAAGAATCGTGTGCCAGAGGGCACGCGGGCTCGGGCAAACGTTGCCGCCGACGCACTGGGCATCACGCTTGCCCACTACATCGAGCTACTGGTGCAGCGCGACGCGTTCGACGACACTGGGCGCCCCCTGTGGGCAGACGAGGTATTCGGTCCCTCGCCGGACCCCCTACCGGGAATGGCCCGGACGCATGCCGCCTAGACCGCACCACCGGACACAGCCGCCCGGCTGAACCGGAACAGTACGAAGCCCCACACCCGAATCTCGTTTGGCCGCGAAATGGGTGCAGGGCTTCGTCGAACGAACTGGAGTTGACATTACACCGCCCCGATTGGGTGGGCACGTAGGACCTGCCGTGTCTTCGGCGTGTCCTGGTGACGCCGCCCTCCATCGCACATGGCAAGCGCCGTTTACGACGGTGACGGCCACGGCAGTCGCCGATGCCCGCTCAACTTGCAGCCGCCAAGGCGGCGCGAGCGTGCCGCACATGCCCGGTCCTAGCAGGCGACAGCCCACACCCCTCGGCCGGTTACGTCTGGACCATGGCGTCGTCGAGATCTCTCGGCGCCTGAATTTCGCTGCCCTCATGGCGGTCCACTCCGGCCGCGATGAGCCGGTACGTGAGCTAGGGGAAAGGGGTGGTGGCCACGGTCAACGTGAGATGAGCGGCTGAACGGCCGTACTCCACAACTGCACACATCACACCTGGCACCCCCAAGTCGCTAGAACGCCGAAAACCCTCCCTGGCAGGGGAGGGTTCGGGCGATTCGACTAGGGCCGTCGAGCTATCAACTCGACAACCAGGTGCTCCCAGAAGGGAACTTGCCGTGCAAGGCAGTTCTCAGGGTACCTCCTACCCTGAATCCGGTCCATATCTGGATCACCTAGCTGATCCGCGTGTCGCTGACGTGCGCGATCGCCCGTACCGCGGTGATGGCGAGGCGGGTTGGTGTCCGCAGCCTTCCTTGCGTTACCGCGGTAGCAGCCGCACGCGGCCGCGCCGAGGGCAGGCCCGTGCCCCGAGGGCGGTGCCCGGGCATGTGTGCGGGCACCAGTGCGCGGCAGTCTCGCCCGCCTTGTTGCGGGCGGTAGGTGGCTGGGAGGAGGCGTGCCGGCGGTTCTGCCAGGTCCGCCTCACCTTCGGCGACAACCCTTTCGGGGGCATCGCCTGCTGGGGCGGTACCCAAGCCTGGGTCGAACTGCACGTTCCCGACGTCTACAGGCGGGGCTACCTCGCCACGGTGTTGCCGGAGCTGCGCGCCACGCGCGGCGGCGGGGTGTCGCTGCGTGCGGTGAAGCTGGTCGCGTTGGCGATGGCTCAGGCCGCCGAGCACAGTACGGGGCGGGGCTCCCGCCTGACGGTGGCCACGATCATGACCTGCACCGGTCTCGGGGAGTCCACCGTGCAGCGGGCCCGCACCGCCCTGCGGCTGTTGGGGGTGGCCACGGAGGTCTTCCGGGGCCGGTTGCGGACCTACGCCGAGCGGATGGCGTCCTGGCGGGTCGGGGACCGGGGCAGGGGGTGGGCCTCGGTCTGGGCGTTGCACCCCCCCACCCCTGTGGACAAAACTCGGATCGTTCGTGCAGGTCAGACCTTGATGGCACCCCATCCCCGTAGGGGTCTCTTTTCCCTTGAAAGTTCCTCTAGAAAAGTGGTTACTACAGGCAAAGCTGTGAACAACGGAGCCGCTTCGCGGCGCTCCACGAGGACAAGACAGCGAAGCCTGTCGTTGCCCGACCCCCGGGGGGCGGTGCTGGCCTCCCGCTGGCTGCGGGATGGACGAACCCCGGGGTGGGCACGCAAACACACCCCCACCGGGTGGGCCGCCGCGTTGGCCGAACCAGCCCAGTATGGGTGGAACGCCGAGGACCTCAACGCGATCATCACCGACTGGGCCACCGACACCGGGCAGGCGCCGGCACCGACCACCCCGGTGGCGTTCCTGCGGTGGCTGCTCAACCGCCACGACCTGGCCTTCTCACCCACCCTCCTCAATCAGGCTCGGCGCGATCAGGAACGCGCCGCCGCACAGGAGCGGCGCACACGTGCCGCGGAGGAGTTGGCCCGTTCCGCGCAGGCGCGGGCCACGGCCCAAGCCGACCTGCACGGGCTGGGCCGCCAACTGGCCCACCAGGTTCTGGCCCAGGCAGCAGTGTCGGCGGCCGAACGCAAGGCCGCCGCGATTCGGGCCGAGGATGCGGCGCGGGCCGCGACCGTGGCCCGCGCCCGGGGAAGGCGGTGACCCACCTACTGCGGGTGCGCCCGGATGGCGACTGCGACCATCAGCTGGGTGGTGATCTCATCGGGCAGGCACAGCCCGGAACACAACTGCACCAACTCCGCCGCCCGGGACGGGCGGCGGCTAAATCACACGCGGAGCGCATCCTCACGCTGCGGTCACCAGAGTCGCCTCCGCCTGCTCTCACCGGGTGTGGTCACCCCCAAATTTTCGTGGCGCCGTACCACTGTCCGAGGAAATTGGGCCGCGCGCATCGATGTCGGCGAGTAGGCGCATAGCCGCCGGGTTCAGGTCGAGCCCGGCGCGGCGTGCGTACTCCTGTCTGGTGCACCAACGCTCGCCCGGCAGTCTTGTTACGGAGACCGGGGGTGCCGCCTCGGAGAGCGCGGCGGCCAGCGTAGCCACCCCTTTGGTGGTGGCGTCTGCGAATCCGAACACAGTGGGGTCGACGAGTACCCCGAATAGCCCGCAGTCGTCCAATGCGGACGGGGTCGGTGGCGCGCCGACGAGCATGCCGAGCGCCTGGACCGCCGCAGCCAGTCCGAAGCCCCGATGACCCGCCCACGGCAGTAACGCCCCGCCGTCGAGCACGGCGGCGGGGTCGGTGGTGGGCAGCCCCTCGGCATCTATTCCGGCACCGTCGGCCAGCGGGCGACCGGCCGACTGCCGGGCGCGGAGCTCGCTATAAGAAACTGTGGTGCTGCCGGTGTCGAACAGTAGCGGCCGCGGACCGGCCGGCACCCCGATACACAACGGATTCGTGCCGAGGACGGAGCGCCCTCCTCGGCCGGACGCGACGACTGCCGGTGCGGCCGAGCTGGTGAGGATGCTTGCCACACCCCGCACAGCCAGAGACGACGCGTAGCTGCGCAACACGCCGGTGAGAAAAACTTGACGTACCCCGATTACGACGACGCCTGCTTGTGGCAGCCGGGCCAGAGCGACACTCAGCGCCCGCTCGACTGCGGGGTAACCAATCCCGCCGTGACCGTCGACGATGACGGCAGGGTGTCCGTCATCCAGTGTGGACGGATCACCGCGCGGGGCGCCCGCGTCGAGTACCTCGGCGATCCACGCCAGCCGTGCGATCCCCAGCGCGGGCAAGCCACCGGCCTCGGCCGCCACGAGGTGTCCGCTGATCACGGCGGCCGCAGTCTCGCCGTAGCCGAGGGCGCCGAGGGCACGCCTGCATCGACCGTCGACCTCTTCCCAGGACAGTCGCATCAGGACGCGGCGGAGACGCCGTCGATCATGGGAATACCGCGAACGCCGAGCGGCTCACGCGACAGGTACATTCCGCCCGTAGCGGAGCGCGACAGCTCACCATCGTCGAGCAGTATCTGGCCGCGGCGGATCGTGTGGGTCACGGCGCCGGGTAGTGTCCTGCCCTCGTAGAGGCAGTAGTCACTCGCCCCGACATGGCGGCCTACAGTGCATTCGGTTGTGCCGTTCGGGTCGAGAATAGCCAGGTCCGCGTCGCCCCCAACAGTGATTCGTCCCTTGCGCGGGGAGAGACCGAACAGGTCCGCCGGGTTCTCGCAGAGCAGAGTCACCATCCGTTCGAGGGTGATGCGGCCACCCCGGACGCCGTCCCCGTAGACCAGGGGCAGCAGGTGCTCGATCCCCTCCGCGCCATAGGGCGCCTGGAGTATGTTGGCGCCCTGTGCCTTCATCTCCAGCGTGCGCCCGGCGTGATCGGTCGCAATGAACTGCACCGTCTGGTCGGCCAACCCGCGCCAGAGACGCTCGTTGTCCTCCGCGTGCCGCAGCGGTGGGGCGATTTTGCTCAACGCGCCACGGTCAAGCACCTCCTGATTTGTCAATGACAAGTAATGCGGGCACGTCTCAACCCAGACCGGCACCCGGGAGGTCTTGCGTGCCAGCGCAATCACGTCGAGGCCGTCGCCAGCAGCCAGATGCGGAATATAGACCGGGCACTTCACCGCCTCGGCCAATGCAACGACCCGGAGCACGGCCTCAGCCTCGAACAAATGGGTGTGGCAGGCCAGAAACGCCCCGTTCGGTAGGCCGGGCTGCTCCCACAACGGCGACTCTAGGTGGTCGATGCCGTCGCCGTTCTCGGCATGGACCGCCGCGATGCCACCGGCCTTGCCGACCGCCTCCAACCCCGCGATCAGTGCCCGGTCATCCACCATCATGCCGCGCTTGCGGTAGGCGAGGAAAAACTTGAACGACGACACCCCGCGCGCCACGAGCCTGGGCACTTGATCGGCCACATCGTCTACAGCGTCGAAAGCCACATGCAACGCAAAGTCACAGGGTGGACGACCATCCCACCGGGATAGGTAATCCGCGACAACCTCGTCTGGTGTCGTCTTCGGGAAACCCCAGGACGGGAAGGCCGCGACAAAGGCAATCACCGTCGTCACGCCAGCCGACACCCCCGCGAGACCAGTGCGGCCGAGGTCATCGGCGTAGACAGGGTGGGTATGGGCGTCGATGACCCCCGGCAAGACGAGTCGACCAGGGACATCAATCACCCGGTCCGGGTCGACATCAATATTGGATCCCACCGCGACAATGCGGCCGTCTCGCACCGCCACGTCGGCCTCGGTACGCCCCCGCGACGACACCACGATCCCCTGGCGGACCAGTAGATCCACATGCTCCGTCACGAGTTCCTCCAGCACTGGCTCACGACCGCGGTGGTCACCACGTCATGTCGGCCGCGCAACAACGACATCGCCGCATGTTGTAAGTTTTCCGAGTTCGATGCGCATGCGTCCTCAACCAGGACGCTGTAGTAGTCGAGGAAGGCAGCGTGCCGCACCGTTGACTCGACACAGCCGTTGGTGACGATGCCGGTGGTGACGACGGTGGCCACCCCCGCCGCACGCAGCACCAGATCGAGGTCGGTGCCGACGAAGGCGTCGGAGCGGTGCTTAGTTACGACCACCTCGCCGTGGCGGGGTGCTAGCTCATCGATGATTTGGTGGCCCCAGGTGCCTGCAACGGTGTACTCGCCAGCAAGGCTCGGCCGGCTGTAATTCTTGAAGTAGATCCACGCGGGCGAATCGCTGCGACCGTCGGGCAGTGTGGTGTTCTGCGTGTAGATGACCGGCACATCGATGCTGCGTGCGGTCTCCACGAGCGCTGCGACGGTCGGGACCACGGCTCGCACCGCCGTCGTGTCGTCACCACCCCGCGCGTAAGCGCCCTTCTCGCTGATCAGGTCGTTCTGCATGTCGACGACGAGCAGCGCGCAGTGCGCCGGTGCTAACACCTCGGCAAGGTCAGAGAAGACGTCCTTCCCGTATAACCTGTACATGGTTTACTCCGACCTTATCGTCGCTGGTGCCCCGGCGGCTATATTCCGTGCAGCGCTGCTGATACGGACATCAAGAGCTAGCCACTGATCGAGGTCGACGGCGTCCTGACGTTCCTTCCAGGTGGCCATCTCGCCCACGAGATCGCCGGTCTGTCCGTTCTTGCGTAAGCTATCCAGGGCGCGCTGAGCGCCGGAGAGTGCCATTCGCAGGACAGCATTGGCGTAGAGAATCATCTTGTACCCCATGTCTGCGAGCTCCTCAGCGCCGAGCATCGGCGTCTTGCCGCCCTCGACCATGTTCACTATGAGTGGTGCCGGGATCTCCGTGGCGATGGTGCGTAGCTGCTCGGTGCTGGTCGGCGCCTCGACAAAGATCATGTCCGCACCCGCGGTGAGGTACTCATGCGCGCGGTCGAGCGAGGCGCGCAGACCTTCGGTGGCGAGTGCATCGGTGCGCGCGACGATTACTAGGTCTGGATCGGTCCGAGCCTCAGCCGCGGCAAGGACACGTTCCACCATCTCGGCTGGCTCGGCCACGGTCTTGTCATCGAAATGCCCGCACCGCTTCGGGTTGGCCTGATCTTCGATTTGCACCCCGGCGACGCCCGCGCGCTCGAACTCGCGGACGGTGCGGGTCACGTTGAGCGCGCTGCCGTATCCGGTATCGATGTCAGCCAACACCGGCACCTGGACAGACTCGGCGATCCGGCCGGTAACCGATAGCAACTCGCTCATCCCCATCAACCCAAGATCGGGCAGCCCGAGCCACGCGTTGGAGATTCCGGCTCCGGTGGCGTATATCGCCTCGAAGCCGGCGCGCTCGGCGAGTGTGGCGAATACGGGGCTGACAACACCCGGGCAAAGCACGGCACCGTCACGGGCGATGAGCTCGCGTAAGCGAGCTCGTGGACTCATCGACACTGTAGTTCTCCTCTCGCGACGGCCAGTCGGCCGCCGGTTGCACTGCACGGTCATGGAGACGGGACAAATCCAGTCTGCGGCGCCGTCACCGGGCCGAACAGGTCACGGACGGCACGGCTGGCGATTAGCGCGGCGACGTCAGCTGCGGCGACCGGGCGCGGCGACCCGGGGAGCGCTGTGGCTTTGGCGAGTACGGCCGCGACATAGGCCTCGTCGTCAGGCGGCGTCCACGGATCGTCGGCGGTTGCGGAGTGCGTTTCCCCGAGTCGCGTGTAGACGTCGACACGTGCAGGCATATGCCGCGGCCAGCGGGCCGTGAGTACCGGATCCTCATAGACGGTAACCCTTTCGGCCAGCGCCAGGATCGCGGGGTCCTCAGCGGCGACGTCGAAGGCGGTGTTCGCATCCGGCCGACTCAGTACCGTCGCCACCAGGATCGGCAACGAGAAGCGGACGGCCAACGGCGTCCGGGTGTGCAGGCCAGCGACGGTGCGCCCGATCGCGGGAACGGCGATGCTGACCGAGTCGACCTCAGCGTCGTCCAGGCAGTGGCGATCGCGAAGCTGCGCAGTGAGGTCCAGGGCGGTGTGAGTATAGGCACAGGCGGACCAGGTCTTGAGGTAACCGCGGCTGATTGCCCAGGGTCTTGCGGGGTGGGGGAAGTCGGCGAATACGGTTCCACGCACCGTTCCGTATGCGGTAGCCACCGCGTCATCGGTGGCCTCGAAGCCCGCGCGGGCGAGCTGTGCGGCGCGGACACCGAGCCCGGCGCCGGTGCCCGCGAACAGATGTCGGACGGTGCGACCGTCGGTGCAGGAACTGAAAGAGCCGGCCGGGGCCAGGTCCGCGGCGATCCCAACCGCGTGCGCCGCGCGACGGGGATCGAGGCCGATGACCCTTGCGGCGGCCAGCGCCGCGGCGGGAGCGCCGAGTGCGCCGTGAGAATGCACCTCGGGTCGCAGCGCACAGGCTGCTCCGAGGTCAGCCTGCAACTGGTAGCCCAGCACCACGGCGTCGATCAACGCACGCCCCGTGACGGCTTCCGCCTCGGCGAGCGCGCCGGCCGCCGTCACGACGTGCGCGCCAGGGTGGCCAGCGCCACGTATCCCCTCGTCCAGCTCGTTCCACACCGCGGCGCTGGCATTGACGAGGGCAGCCTCCGGGGGCGTCGTCCGGGGTACCCCGGCGAGCACCGTCGAGCTGGGCCCGTTGTGCACGATCGTCACACCGAACGCCTGCAGCGGTACTGCGGCGGCACCCATCCTCGCCACCGCGACTGTGTCGAGTATCAATGCGGCTGCGCGACGAAGCTCTGAGTCACCGAGGCTGCTGGTACCGGCTTGCCACAGTGCGGCGACATAGTCCTTCGTGGACAACCGACCTGAATGTTCCTGGACCCTCACGGAAGCAACACGATCTTCCCATTAACGATGCGCGCACCCACTGCCCGGTGTGCTTCCGCGGCTGCGTCAAGAGACAGCTCGCCGTGCAGCGGCACCCGGATCTGTCCTCGTGTCGCAGCGTCGATTACTCGCCGCATGTCGTCAAGCCACCAGCCACGGGAAGCGATGATCGACGCGTACGATCGAAATAACCCGATCAGGTCGAGTTCCGCCTTTTCGCCTGCGTGTGCACCGTAGATCACATAGCGGCCGTCGGTGCGCAGGCATGCAAGCCCAGTCGGCAGGAACGGCCCGGCGCCAGCGTCCAGCACAACGTCTACGCCCGCGCCGCCGGTAAGAGCACGGACCTGATCGGGTAGGTCGGGTCCGTCTGCGACTGCGACCTCCGCACCGAGCTTGATGGCCAGCGCGCGCCGCTCAGCACTACCGGCGACGGCGAATACCCGGCCACCGGCCAGTGCACCAACCTGCACCGCTGCGGAGCCGACACCGCCGCCCGCGCCGGTGACAAGCACGCTCTGGCCAGGGCGCAGTGCCGCACGGCGGATGAGTGCGTGCCACGCTGTGCCAAAGCCCAGTTGCAGGCAGGCGGCAGTTGCCATGGGGATCTCGGCGGGGAGCCGAAACAGCCCGTTCTCCGGTACGGCCATCATCTCGGCGTACGTGCCGGGTACGTCGATCCCCGGGCGCCGTGGAAAACGGCAGACGTTGATCGCGCCGCGGGTGCACTCCGCGCACATGCCGCACGGAGGGTAGGCGCTGACGATCACCCGCACACCGCGCCACCCGCGGTCCACTCCAGACCCAACTTCAACGACGGTGCCAGCGCCTTCGCGGCCGAGCTGGTGTGCTGGGTGGACCGCGAACCCGGATGTACCGGCTCGCTCGTCGAGGTCGAGGTGGTTGACTGCGGCGGCAGCGATGCGGACTAACAGGTGACCCGCCGGGCAGACAGGGTCGTCGACCTGCAGAGTCCGTAGTACTCCGGGGCCGCCAAAGTCCTCGAAGCGCACCGCTCTCACGCCTGGCTCCCGGGCGCGGTGTTCGAACCAGATGGTGACTGCTCGAGGTAGATGTCGCGGACCCGCTCGAGGATGCCATCCTCGCTGGAGTATCCGGCGGCCGTTAGCCGACCGGTGTTAAGGATCAGCACCCGCCCGGCTAGCTGCAGCACGCGAGTGTTCTGCTCAACAACCAGCGTGCTGACGCCAAGGCGGCTGATGCGCTCGACCGCAGCCAGCATCTCGTCAACGACGACGGGCGCGAGCCCCTGCGACGCTTCGTCGAGCAAGAGGAGACGTGGGTCGAGCATCAGTCCGCGCGCTATGAGGAGCATCTGGCGTTCGCCGCCCGATAACGTACCGGCCGCTTGCCGGAGCCGTTCACCGAGCCGCGGGAAGAGCGCGATCGACTGTTCGTAGAGCTCCTCACGGCGTGCCTTGTCGATCCAGGCGCCGCCGCTGAACAGGTTGTCCCGCACCGACATTGTGGGGAAAACTCGCCGACCCTCGCTGACATGGGCGACACCATACCGGGGGATCACGTGGGCCGGGGTGCCTGTGAGCTCCCGCCCATCGAGGACAATAGTGCCGCTCGCCACTGGGACGAGGCCGGAAAGCGCGTGCAGCAAAGTCGTCTTGCCCGCCCCGTTGCGTCCCAGCATGATCAGCCGTTCGCCCTCGTCGACGCGCAGTGAGACCGAATCCACAGCCGTCGCCTCCCCGTAACGGACCGTCAAATCGGTGACCTCAAGCAATAGCTTGGCCAAGATACGCCTCCACTACAGTCGGGTCGTTCAGCACGGCTTTCGGTTCGCCGGCTGCCAACTCACGGCCGTGGTCGAGGACGACGAGCCGCGTGCTCAGCCGACTGACGACCCAAACCAGGTGCTCAACCAGGAGCACCCCCACGCCCCCGGCGACCAACCTCTCGATTAAGGGTATGAGCCCTTCAATGTCCTGTTCAGACAAACCTGCCATCACCTCGTCGAGCAGAACCAGCCTTGCCCCAGTAGCAAGCACCCGGGCAATCTCCAGCCGGCGACGGTTCGATAGCGACAATGCATGGACGGGCTGATCGAGATGGGCAAGCAGCCCTGCGCTGCTTGCCGCCTGCCGGATTTGGCCATCCCGAGAATCCTGACCGCGCGCGGCGGCGTTCGTGTGGGTGGCGACCGAAAGGTTCTCCTCGACGCTCATCGTCGCGAAGCCCCGCGGGTGCTGAAAGGTGCGAGCTAGTCCAGCCCGGACGATTCGGTGCGCCGGCCACCGCCCGATCGCCGTATCATCAAGCCGCACATCGCCTGCGCTCGGGCGCAAAACGCCAGACAGGCAGTTGACCACTGTGGACTTCCCGGCACCGTTCGGTCCGATGAGGCCGACGACCTCGCCGGGGCCCAGATCGAAGGAAACCTCCTCGACGGCAACCACCGCACCGAATCGCCGCGACAGCCCGCGGACGTGCAGCGTCGGCCCGCTCATCGTGACCCCCGCCTGCCGCGGTCACGGACCGCCCGGAACAGGCGTCCCGCGATCCCCCCAAGTCCTCCGGGTGCGAACAGGATCACTGCGAATACCACGCAGGAGTAGAAAAGCACGCTGTACACCCCGTTGCCGCCGGAGACGACGTTTCCCAGCTCGCGCAGCAACACGAACAACACCGCCCCGGCGATCGGACCACCGATCAGGCCCATCCCCCCGATCAATGCAGTAAAAATCGCGTTCACCGACTGGGTCAGCCCGTAGGCACTGGTCGGATCTATGAACAGCAGCGACTGGGCGTAGATGCCACCGACCACGCCGGCCATCGCCGCGCTTACACTCAACGCGCCGATCCGGACTCGCCTAACCGGGATCCCGGACGCCTCGGCCGCAACCTCGTCGTCGCGTACAGCGCGCCACAGCAAGCCGCGGCGGGTACGTAACACGAGCCATGTGAACGTGAGAAAAACGAATACCACGAGCAGCGTTATCTCGTACAGCGGCACCTGGCTGTCGAAGGACATCATCAACGGCTGGCCTGGCCGCAGGGGGAGCGAGAGGCCAGCGGCACCGCCGGTCAAACCGACAAAGTGATTCGCCAGGACCCCGAGGACCAGTGACGTACCGAAGGTGACCAAACCGAAGAACAACCCGGTCAGCCGAATCGTGACCACTCCAACAACGATGCCGACGATTGCTGCCGCAACGGCACCAACCAAAATCCCCAGCCACGGGCTCACATCTGCGCGATAGCTCAAGATCGCCGTCGCGTAGGCGCCGGTGCCGAAGAATGTTGCGTGTCCGAAAGAGTATTGGCCGGTATATCCCGCGAGCAGGTGCCACGAAAGTCCGAATCCCGCATAGATGGCAATCTGCAGCAGCAAACCAACTGCATAGTCGCTACGAAGCGCCCAGAACGGCAACGATGCGCACAGCACCAAACCGGCGACGGCGAGGGCGACCGGTCGCAATGGTGGCGCTGTCACCGATACCGGTGTCGCCATGGTCGGTGAACTCAGGTCAGTCGACACGAACGCGCCTTCCGAACAGTCCGGTGGGCCGGATTACCAGGATTACGATGAAGAGCAGGAACACCCAGGCGTCTTGCAGATCCGGCGACTGGTAGGTCCCCGAGACCTGCTGCACGATCGCGATGATCAGCCCGCCGAGGAACGCCCCGGGCAGGCTGCCGATACCGCCGACCAGAACGGCGCCAAAGGCGAGCACCAGCAGGTTGACACCAATCGACGGTGTCACCGGATAGAATGTGATCAGCGTGGCTCCTGCGGCGCCGGCGAGCCCGGCGCCCAGCGAAAAGGCCACCAGGTAGGCGCGACGTGTGTCGATGCCCTGCAAACCGGCCGCCACCGGGTCGTCGACCGACGCGCGGATCGATCGGCCCAGCGCGGTTCTCTGCAACAGTGCCCACAGCGCCGCGCCCAGGACAACACTGATCACCAGCCCAATTACCTTCCAGGTCCCTACGTGGACCCCTCCGACCGTCAGGAACTGCGTCCCCGACTCCAAGCTGCGTGCGTTCTGGCCAAAGAGCGCTTGGGCGGCCGCCGCGAGGATCGCGGACAAGGTAATCGTGGCGATTAACTGCACTTCGTGCTTCTCCTCCTTCAACCGGTCGAAGATCGCCACAAACGTACCGGCGCCAATAATTCCGAAAAGCGCCATCGCGAGCACAACGACCAGCAGTGGGTTCAGGCCCCATCGGGAAATTGCGAAATAGCCGAAGAACATCGCCAACATCACGAAGTCGCCGTGGGCGAAATTGATGATCCGCAGTGTGCCAAATTGCAGGGCGAAACCGACGCTGAAGATCCCGTAGACGCCACCGATCAACAGGCCGTTGACCAGCGTCTCAATCAGCAGGTTCATGTCTTATCCCTTAGCGTCCGGTCACGCGGGCGATGCTGCAGCTCAGAGCTTCGGCGCAGCCGAGGCGTCTTGCTTCGGCCACACCGTGACCGGCTTGCCCTGCTGGTACTGGATCATCAGCGGGTACGCCTTCTCATTAAGGCCCTTGTCGTTGAAGGCGATCTGCTTGCCTGGGTACAGCGTCGCCGGGAAGTCCGTGATGGACAATCCGCGCAGGGCGTCGGCTACCGCCTTTGGATCGGCGGACTTGGCCTTATTGATCGCGGCAGCGGCGAGCTCTACCCCGACGTAGGCAGTGCCGGACTCGGCTGGCATAAAGGTGCCACCGTACTGCTTGATGTAGCGGGAAGCGATGTCGGTAGCTTGCGGACTCGCGTCACCATTGAAGGGCACCGTGGCCAGCACCCCGTCCACCTTCGGGCCGAGCGCGTCGACGAAGGCTTGCGTGGTGACTCCCGCCCCACCCAGCCCAACAATCGGCGAGTTGATACCATTGGCACGTAACGCTTTCACGATCTGAATCTCGGCAAGGTCGGGTCCATTGAGCAGTACCACATCCGGCTTTGCCGCGATGATGCGGTTGACAAGCGAGCTGGTGTCGGTGATGTTGGCAGGGAACTGCAGCTGCAGCTTGACGTCGAAGTGCTTACCGGGTGCCGCCTTCACCGCAGCGGTATATTGTTGCTGGCCCGAAGCGTCATCGGAGGCGAGGATCGCCACGGAGGGGATCGGCTTTCCCGCGGCTTGGTACATGCCGGTCAGGTAGTCGAACACTGAGTTCGAAAATTGTGCCGCGGTGGACGTGGTTTTGAATATGTACTTGTATCCGCGGGTGACCAACTCGTCGGAGAAGGACTGTGTAATGTCGGGAACCTTGCTCTGCTCGGCGACGGTCGAGCCGGTGAGCGTGTAACTGCTCAAGTATGAGCCGAGCAACGCGGCGACTTTGTCCTGCTGTAGAACTTGCCGTACTGCGGAGGCTGCCGTCTGCGGATCGTTGCCCGCGTCGGCCGTCTTCGCCACTAGCTGAGTTCCACCCAGCACGCCACCCTTCGCGTTGATGTCAGCGATGGCCAATTCCGCGCCACGGAGCGAGTTCTCGCCTTGTGTTGTCCACACCCCGGAGGTGGGATAGACGAGCGCGAGGGGGATCGGCCCTTTGGAGCCTGAACCTGAGCCCGAGGACCCGCCTCCGCAGGCCACCGTGGTGGCCAGCACCGTGGTGGCCAGCACCGTGGCGGCGACTCCGGTCAACCAGAACCGTCGAGATGTTCGTCCATGCATGTCTTCTCGTCCTTCCGTCGGTCTGCTGCTGCTGCTACTACTACTACTGCTGTTCCGTGAGCAGGCTGCTGTCGAGATCGAGCAGCACCCGAACGTGGGCGAACCCGCTATGGAGGTGGGCCCGCATCGCACGCTCGGCGGCCTCTGGGTCGCCGGACTCGATCGCGGCAACCACAGCGACATGCTCGGCGTAGGCCTGCTTTGCCCGATCCGGGCGATATCCCGAGCGGGAACGGACGAGTTGGAGTTGCCGGTGCACCTCGCGGGCGCGCTGGAGCAACTGGGCGTTGCCGGCCAGCGCCAGGATTCGCTGGTGGAAATCAAGGTTCGCCGGGTAGGAGTTCTCGGTTCCGGCATCCAACACCGCGCTGGTGTCATCGAGCAGTTCGTGCAGTGCGGCGAGATCAACGGCGTCGGCACGCTGAGCAGCGAGCCGGGCGGCCATTACCTCCAACCCCTCGCGCAGCTCGTAGAGCTCGACCGTCTCTTCAGTACTGAACTTCGGAACGAACGTCCCGCGGTGGGCCACGCGGTGCACAAGTCCCTCGCTTGCCAGGTGCTGCAGCGCCTCACGTAGCGGACCGCGGCTAATCCCGAGCGACGTCGCGAGCTCCGCCTCGTTGACACGCTCACCCGGCATGTAGTGACCCCCGACGATCAGATTCCGCACAGCATCGGCCGTGCGCACCGTGTACAGGTCGGCCCGAGCGAGAGGAGTCGGGCCGGGCGGGGATGTTGTTGTCATTACTTATTCCTTCCGTGCTGATTGTTGACAGTACACAGTGTGCTGTGATGTGCAACACAACTCTGCGCGCTCGGTTCCCGACGCCGCGCGGTTGCCGATGAGCTCACCGTTCGCTCGGTCGAGATCAATATCGCGCAACTTGCGGGCCATCCACGCCTTGGGTGTGCGAGAGGCGGCCGGTCGCGATCAACGGATCGGTGCCCGCCGCGTGCGCGGCGTCGATGTTGTCCTGCTGCAATACGGCGTCAGCGAGCGTCTGAGCGGGCGCGGTCCCGGTGTTGGTGACGCCTGGCCGAGCATTGCACCGAAGGCCGGGTTGTCGGCACCGGACCGGAGAAGTCTGTCGTCACGATCACCTGATGGACCTCGTCGACCACAGCCTCGATGTTGTAGCACTAGCCCGAAGTTACGGCTCTGGCTGTCCGGTCTCATCGTAGATGAGTCGGCGACACGTTGTGTACCTGGGCTGCCTCAAGTAGGTGAGACAACCGGTCGGGCGGAACCGTCTCACCTACCTGAGGCAAGTCGACACCTTTGTCGGCGGTTGTCGGCCATCTACCTGGCGATCGTCTCACGTACCTGAGGTAAGTCGGCCTCAATCTCAACTATCACGTCCATGACTCATGTTCGATGAGACCGGACACTGGCGATCCTCCCCCGCGTGACCATTCAGTGTTCGGTGGATAGTAAGTACTATCCAAATATTGAGGGGCTCTTTCTCGTGGGTGTGCCCGCCGCAGCGGCTCGGCTGTCCGTTCCCGTTACAGGTGAGTCAGGCGTTGCCTACCTAAGGTATTCGATCTGCTGTTCCATCTATCTGAGGCATCTGTGCGGCGCCAGCGCCGTTGACCTGCGACGGAGACGATTGGGAGTAATGATCAGAACCTGTGGATGGCCCTCGGCGAGGTGACGTGAAGAAGCGCACCTTCCCGAGGAAGATCCTCGAAGCAACAGAACTCTGATCAGGACCGGCGTTGGCGCGCTGGTTCGGGAAG
>JAABUM010004103.1_pt1 | contig 16828 bp, 12 predicted proteins | sample 5559161 | NCBI WGS metagenome assembly JAABUM01 (sample SAMN10711868, study PRJNA513369) | rock metagenome | isolation source: Antarctica rocks | place: Antarctica: Victoria Land, Siegfried Peak nord | reverse complement strand
ACTGATCGGGGTCAGCGGGCACGACGCCGGCGTCGCCTCGGCGCTGGTCAACACCACCCAGCAGATCGGCGGCTCGCTCGGGACCGCGCTGCTCAACACCATCTACACGACGGCGGTGACGGGGTACTTTGCGTCGCACGCCATCACCCCCGCGGTCCAGCGGGCGGGTCTGGTGCACGGGTACACCGTGGCGTTCACCTGGGGCGCCGCGCTGCTGGCGGCCGCATTCGTCGTCGTCGCGATCTTCATCCGCGGTGGCGCGGAGAGCCCGGGGCAGGAGCACGCCGGCGAGCCGGTTGCGGTGCCCGCCTAGGTCACCCAGACGCGTATCGATTGGGTTGGACTGGCGCCAGGGCGATGCCGGCCCCCTGCAGCGCAGTGCGCACCGCGGTCGCCATCCCGACCGCGCCGGGTGAGTCGCCGTGGACGCAGAGGGTTGCCACGTGCAGGCGGACCCACGAGCCGTCCGCCGCCGTGACGCCCCCTCCGGCGATCATCGCCACGGCGCGCTGCGCGACGGCGTCCGCATCGTCCAGTACCGCGCCGGGCTGACCGCGAGGGACGAGGTGGCCGTCCGGCTGGTAGCCGCGGTCGGCGAACCCCTCGGCGACGGCCGAGAGCCCGGCTGTCGCGGCAACATCGAGGGCCACGGCGCCCGGCGCCACGACCAGCACGAGCCCGGGGTCGACCGATCGCACGGCAGCGACGACAGCCTGCGCCAGCTCGCCGTCGGTGGACAGCCGGTGGTAGAGCGCCCCGTGCGGTTTGACGTGCCGCACTGCGGCGCCGGCGACTCGGGCCACTGCTGTCAGCGCGCCGAGCTGGTAGGCGACGTCGTCAGCGACGTCGGTCGCTGGTAGCCCGGTCTCGCGCCGCCCGAAGCCGCGCAAGTCCGGGTACGCCACGTGCGCACCGATCGCGACGCCTGCACCGACGGCGGCCTCGACGGTGCGCCGCATCGTCTGCGGATCGCCGGCGTGGAAGCCACACGCGATGTTGGCGCTGGTGACGACCTCGAGCATCGCTGCGTCGTCGCCCATCCGCCACGGGCCGAAGCCCTCGCCGAGGTCGGCGTTGAGGTCGATCGTCACGCCGACTTGTTGGCCCTGGTCCTGGTCGTCCGCCACGAAGGTCGAGTACCCCGTTGCGGGGGCGGGCAGGCTGGCGGGGTGGACATGCTGCCCGTCGGCCGGCGTGCGGTCCTGCTCTCCTGCGCCGACGCGACCGAGGCGCAGGCGCTGCATGACGAGATCCGGCGCCGCATCGACGCCGGGCAGCTGCGGGCTCCGGACGACCTCGTCCCCGCGGCCAGCACGCTGCTGGTGGACGGCGTCGACGAGCCGCTGGCGTGGGCGCGTCCGCTGCGAGACGGGCACCCCAGCCAGGGTGTCAGCCGAGGCGGCTCGGAGGTCGAGGTGCCAGTGGTTTACGACGGGCCGGACCTCGGGCTCGTCGCCGAGCACTGGGGCATCGCTGCCGGTGACGTCGGACGCCGTCATACCGCACTCGAGCACACCGTCGCGTTCTGCGGCTTCTCCCCGGGTTTCGCCTACGTCGCCGGGCTCCCGAACACGCTGGCAGTGCCGCGCCGCCGCACCCCTCGGGAGCGCGTGCCGGCTGGCTCCGTCGCGCTGGCCGACACCTGGACCGGGGTCTACCCCACTGCCTCCCCGGGCGGGTGGCAACTGATCGGACGCACCGACATGCTGCTGTTCGACCCCGAGCGCGATCCGCCCGGCCTGCTGACCCCCGGGACGCGAGTGCGCTTCGTCCCGGTCGAGCAGCTAGCGGGCCGGCCGGAGGCTGCCGCAACGCCGGCCCACACCATCGACACTGGCCGCTCGCTGACCGTCGTGCGAGCCGGGCCGTTGACCACCATTCAGGACCGCGGGCGCGCCGGACACGCGGCCCTCGCCGTTCCCCGGTCCGGCGCCCTCGACGCACCCGCCGCGGCGCGCGCGAACCGCCTGGTCGGCAACGAAGCCGACGCCGCAGTGCTGGAGACGACGGCTGTGGGCTGCACGATCCAACTCGACAGCGATGGCTGGGTGGCGGTCACCGGAGCCCTGGCGCCAACCACGGTGGGCGGGCGGACGGCGGCGATGGAGTCGCCGTTGCGGGTCCGCGCCGGCGAGCGCGTCGAGATCGGCACGGCGACCCGCGGCCTCCGGTGCTACCTCGCCGTCGATGGCGGTCTGGCCGTCGCGCCGGTGCTGGGCAGCCGGTCGACGGATGCGCTGTCCGGGCTCGGCCCTTTGCCGCTCGTCGACGGGCAGCGGCTGCCGCTGGGCGAGCCGCACGCCCCCGCGCCGGTCGACATCGCACCCGTCGCGCCCGCCCCGCTGGATGAGGTCGTGCTGCACCTGGACCCCGGCCCGCGGCTGCCTTGGCTGAGCGCGGAGGCGCGCCACCTGCTGGTCACTGGGCGCTGGGAGGTGGCGCCCGCCAGTAACCGCATCGGCCTGCGCCTCGCGGGTCCCGTGCTCGAGCGCGACGAGGGCCACCCAGGCGAGCTGGCGAGCGAGGGCACCGTGGTCGGGGCGGTGCAGGTGCCGGCCAATGGCCAGCCCTTGGTTTTCCTGGCCGACCACCCGACGACGGTCGGCTACCCGGTGGTGGCCGTCGTCGCGCCGGCCGATCTGCCGCGGTGCGCTCAGCTGCGGCCCGGCGGCCGGGTGCGGCTCGCCTGGTCGGTCGGCGGTGAGTCACTCCGGCCAGCTGCTCACGAGGTGACGTCGTGCAGGTGATGGACCGGGTCGTGCAGCAGTGAGGTGATCGCACCCGCAGGCCCGCTCGTCATGACGCACACGGTAAGGCGGCTGCGGCCCTGCGCGTGGCCGGTTCTAAGGTCGGCAGATGGACTATCGAAGCCTTGGCCGTACCGGCATGCAGGTCAGCCCCCTGTGTCTCGGGGCAATGATGTTCGGGGCGTGGGGCGAGCCCGACCACGACGTCTCGGCCAGCATCATCCACCGGGCGCTCGACGCCGGCATCAACTTCATCGACACCGCCGACGTCTACTCGCAGGGCGAGTCGGAAGTCATCGTCGGCAAGGCGCTGGCGGGCGGGCGGCGCGACGACGTCATTCTCGCGACCAAGTTCCACGGTCCGATGGACGTGCCGATGGGCCGGCCTGGCGGCAATCCCAACAAGAGGGGCAACTCGCGCCGCTGGATCGTCCAGGAGGTGGAGAACAGCCTGCGCCGGCTTGACACCGACTGGATCGACCTCTACCAGGTGCACCGCCCCGAGCGTGACACCGAGGTCGAGGAGACGCTCTCGGCGCTTACGGACCTGCAGCGGCAGGGCAAGATCCGTGCGTTCGGCTCATCGACGTTCCCCGCGTACCAGATGGTCGAGGCGCAGTGGACTGCGCAGAAGCGGGCGCTCGGCCGGTTCGTCACCGAGCAGCCGCCGTACTCACTGCTGGCCCGCCGCGCCGAGGCCGACGTGCTGCCCGTGGCCGAGCAGTACGGCATGGGTGTGCTGCCGTGGAGCCCGCTGGCTGGCGGGTGGCTGACCGGCCAGTACCGCAAGGAGGGCGAGGTCCCGACCTCGCGCCGCGCCCAGCGGATGCCGGCCCGCTACGACCTGTCGAACCCGGCCAACCAGGCCAAGCTCGACGCCGCCGACGCGCTGGCGGTGCTGGCCGATCAGTCCGGCATCTCGCTGATCCACCTGGCGCTCGCCTTCGTGCTGCAGCACCCCGCGGTGACCTCGCCGATCATCGGCCCGCGCACGATGGAGCACCTGGAGTCGCAGCTGGGCGCGGCTGAGGTCCTGCTCTCGACCGACGTGCTGGACCGCATCGACGAGATCGTCCCGCCGGGGGTGACGCTGTCGAGCGCGGACGAGGGGTACGTGCCGCCCGCGCTCGGCGACCCGTTCCTGCGGCGGCGCCGGGTGAGCTGACGGGCGGCTGGCTCAGGTCGTCGTGGTGCCGGTGCCGCCGGTCGTACCGCCCAGGTTGCCGCTCCCGCCGGGAATGCTCCCGCCGGGGATCGTGCCGCCGGGCGGAGTGCCATCCGACCCGGCGCCAGGAGGCGGACCGCCGTCCCCGTCGCCGAACCGGCCACCGCCGAACGCGGGCAGCTGCCCGGCGAAGATGCGCTCCACAACGGGTGAGGACCCGGACGTGAGAACGTGGACGGACACGGTGTCCCCGGTCTTCAGCGCCGAGACGGTCGAGCGGGTGCCGTCCTTCAGCACCTCGGTCTGGCTCGTGACCGAGTAGTTGCTGGTGGCGCCCGCCGTCGTCGTGACCGTGATGCTCGTGCCGGAGACCGCGGTGAGGGTGCCGTTGACGTGCTGCTCGCCATCTCGCCCGACCCCGCCGGCCGAGCCCAGTCCGCCGGCCGGGCCCAGTCCGCCGGCCGAGCTGGCAGCAGCAGCAGGGGAACTGGTCGTCGACGACTTCGACGTCGACGCGAGAGCCGCGACACCCAAGCCACCTGCCAGTAAACCCGCGGCGACCAGGCCGACCGCGCCCCCCTTGGTGATGCGCCGAGCCGCCTTCGAGTGCTCGGCGGGCACGGCACCGTGCGGCTGCGGACCGTCGAGGTCGGGGGCCCCGAAGGCCACCGTCTCGTGCACGCCCCCGTCGAGGAAGTCTGCGGGTCAGTTGCCCACACCGGGCGATCGTCGTCCGGCCGGTTCTCAGTCATAGCGTCTCGTCCTTCGCTTTGTCGCGCAGTCGTCGTCTCGTGCATGGCGCCGCGGGCGGTGCCCTATGCCGTGCAACGATCGCGGGCGGATCTGGCAGCAGGCTGGCAACGCGCTGTCAGTTCGCGAAGATGCCCTCTCCGCACGATGCCGGGCGGCCGGCTCCGACACCGCTGATCACAGCACGTCACCGAGGTCGAGCGCCCTCACCCGGGGTACGACGATGTTGTGACCGTCCCTGACCCATCCGGCGCCCGGCTGCAACCGTCACGACCGCAACCCGTCGCATCGCCCCCGGCTCCACCGGCCATGCGGGAGCGGGTCCCGGTCCGGGCCATCGTCACGGCCATCGGCCTGCTGCTTCTGACAGCGCTCGCGGTGCTGCTGGTGATGCGGCTCGAGCGCGTACTCATCTGGGGCGTGGTCGCCGCGTTCTTCGCGGTCGTGCTGGCGCCCGTCGTGGGGTTCGCTCAGCGTCGGCTGCGCCTGAGGCGCTCGCTGGCCACGCTGCTCGTGTTCCTTCTCGGCTTCATCCTGCTGGCCGCCATCGTCGCCCTGCTCGTGACCCCGCTCATCACCCAGGGCTCCCACGTCGCTGACCGGCTGCCGGGCTACGTCAACGACGCGCAGAACGGGCGCGGTCCGGTCGGCGACCTGCTGCGCCGCTTCAACGTGCACAAGTACGTCGCCGAGCACCAGGACACGCTGAAGGCACAGCTCAGCAAGGTCGGTGCCGGGGCGGCAGGCGTGGCGAAGACCGTCGCCAACACCGTCGCCGGGATCGTCACGGTGTTCGTGCTCGCCTACCTGATGGTGCTCGAGGGCCCCAAGCTGGTGGCTGGGACGCTCGCCCTGCTGCCGGAGGGACGGCGGCACCGGGTGCAGCGGGTGGCCGACGACTGCGCGCGCAGCCTGATCGGGTACGTGACCGGCAACGTGCTCATCAGCATCATCTGCGGGACGCTGACCTGGATCGTCCTGCTGGTCACCGGCGTGCCTTTTGCCGGGGTGATTGCCGTATTCGTCGGCCTCGTCGACCTGCTGCCGCTGGTGGGGGCGACGATCGGCGGCGCGGTCGCAGTGCTCGCCGGGTTTGTTCACTCGGTGACCGCCGGCATCGCTGTGCTGGTCTTCTTCGTCATCTACCAGCAGCTGGAGAACCACCTCCTGCAACCGGTGATCATGTCGCGGACGGTCAAGCTCAACCCACTGGCCGTCTTCGCGGCGGTGCTCGCGGGGGTGGAGCTCGCCGGGGTGCTGGGCGCCCTGCTCGCCATTCCGATCGCCGCCATGATCCAGATCATCGCCCGCGACGTGTACGACCACCGGCGCGGCCGGTTGAAGTCGACCCCCACGACGGGCGAGGACGAGGTACCGATCGCCCAGGGCGGGACCGAGCAGGACGGCACCCTTCTGCAGCCAGCTGCCAGCGGCGCCCACCGGGCCTGACGGCTCAGGGCTGCCAGGGAGAGGGGAAGCCCCTGCTCAGCTCGCGAGGGGCAGCGGGGCCGCCGCCGGGAGCAGGTCGTCGGCCGCATCCGCCGTGTCGTACTCGCTCGTGCCGGAGAAGGCCGCCCAGAGCCGGGCGTAGGCGCCGCCCGCAGCCAGCAGCTCGTCGTGCGCCCCGACCTCGATGATGCGCCCGCCGGCCAGCACCACGATGCGGTCCGCCCGCGAGGCGGTGGTCAGCCGGTGGGCGACGACCAGCGTCGTCCTGCTGCTGGTGACGGCCGCAGCGGCGTGGGTCACCGCGGCCTCCGCTGACAGGTCGAGGGCGGCGGTCGCCTCATCTAGCAGCAGGATGTCGGGCTGCACCAGCTCCGCTCGGGCGAGGGCGAGCAGCTGGCGCTGGCCGGCGGACAGGCCGCGGCCGCGCTCGCCCACCGGGTGCAGATAACCGCCACGAAGGCCGGCGATCATCGCGTGGGCGCCGACCGCGCGGGCAGCGGCCTCGACCTCGGCGTCCGAGGCACCCGGCCGACCGTAGGCGATGGCGTCACGCACCGATCCGGCGGACAGGAACGCTTCCTGCGGCACGACGCCGAGGTGCCGGCGGTAGCCCGGCAGGTCGAGGGTGCGCAGGTCATTGCCGTCGACGCAGACCGCACCGGAAGTGGGGTCGTAGAACCGGGCGACCAGCTTGACGACGGTCGACTTGCCCGCCCCCGTCTCGCCGACGAGCGCGACGGTCTCCCCTGGCGCCACCCGCAGCGCGACGTCGCTGAGCGCGTCACGCTCGGCCCCGGCGTAGCGGAAGGAGACGTCCGCGAGCACGACCTCCCCGCGCAACCGCGGCACCGGCAGCGGGCGGTCGGCGGCAGGAGTCGACGTGGGGGTCCGCAGCAGGTCACGCAGTCGGCGCAGGCCGACCGACGCCTGCTGGTAGCCGTCGAACACCTGCGAGAGCTGCTGCACCGGCGAGAAGAACAGGTCGACGTAGAGCAGAGCGGCGATCAGCACGCCCGGCGTCAGCGACCCGTCCCGCACCCGCGCTGCCCCCACGGCGAGTACGACCGCAGCAGCCACCTCGCTGAGGAACTCGACGAATGGGAAGTAGGTGGCGATGTAGCGCTGCGCCCGCAGGCGGGAGGCGCGGTAGGCGAACGCCGCGTCGCGGAACGCCTGCGCGTTGTGCGCCTCGCGCCGGTAGGCCTGCGCCACGCGGACCCCGGCCACGTTCTCCTGCAGCTGGGCGTTGACCACGCTTACTCGCTCCCGGGCCTCCCCGTACGCCGGCGTCGAGCGGGCGCGGAACCACAGCGTCGCGACCACGAGCACCGGCACCACGGCCAGCAGCGAGAGCGCCAGCCCGGCGTCGAGGATGACCAGCGCGACGACGACGCCGACCACCGACAGCAGGCTCACGATCGCGGTGACCAGGCCGGTCTGCAGGAACGTCGAGAGCGCGTCGACGTCGGTCGTCATCCGCGTCATGATCCGGCCGCCGAGCTCACGCTCGTAGAAGTCCAGCCCCAGCCGCTGCAGCTGCGCGAACGTCTTGACCCGCAGCGCGTAGAGGAGCCGCTCGCCGGTCCGGCCGGTCACGCGCAGCTGGGCGATGCCGACCAGCCAGTCGGCCAGCACCACCGCGAGCGCGACGGCCGAGATCACCATCAGCGCGCCGATGGTCTGCGAGCGCACCCCCGAGTCGATGCCGCGGCGGACGAGGGCGGGCAGCAGCAGCTGCGCGACCGCGTCGAGCGCGACGAGCACCAGCCCGATCGTCAGCGGCAGCCGGAACGGGCGCAGCAGCCGGGCGAGCGTGAAGGCGGGGTCGGGCGTGCGGGCGATCGTCGCGGGGACGCTTGGCTCGTCGGTGGCGGGCGGCAGCGCGGCGACGCTTGCCAGCAAGGCCGGATTCGGCGGCACCCCGCCGAGGAACCCCACCTCGGTGGACGGCGGTGGCGTGACAGCCGCGAGGGGGTCGCCGGTCGGCGCTGCGTCGTAGCGCCACAGGCTCGCAGTGATGCCCTCGGACTGGGGCTCGGCGTCGGGGTCCTCGGGCAGGGCCACCTCGGCGTCGGGCCCGTTCATCAGCCGGCGGAACAGCACGCACCGCTGCTCGAGCTCGTCCTCGGTCCCGATGTCGACGACGCGCCCCGCGTCGAGGACGGCGATGCGGTCCGCGAGCGAGAGCGTGGAACGGCGGTGCGCGACGAGCAGCGTCGTCCGGCCGCGCATCACCTCGCGCAGCGTGGCGTAGATCTCGGCCTCGACCCGGGCGTCGACCGCTGAGGTGGCGTCGTCGAGCAGCAGGACCTGCGGGTCGGCGAGCAGCGCGCGGGCGAGGGCCACCCGCTGGCGCTGGCCGCCGGACAGGGTGAGCCCCTGCTCGCCGACGACCGTGTCGTAGCCGTCCGGCAGCCGCTCGATGAACCCCTCGGCCTGCGCCGCGCGGGCGGCGGCACGGACCTGCTCGTCGGTGGCATCCGGGCGCCCGAAGGAGATGTTCGAGCGGACGCTGTCGGAGAACAGGAAGCTGTCTTCGAACACCACGCCGATGCGCTGCCGCAGCGAGTCGAGCGTGACGTCACGGACGTCGTGGCCTCCCACGCATACCGCCCCGCTGCGCACGTCGTAGAAGCGCGGGAGCAGCAGCGACACCGTCGACTTGCCCGAGCCCGCCCCGCCCACCAGGGCGAGCGTCTGACCCGGCTCGATCGAGAGGGTCACGCCGTCGAGTACCGGAGCGGCATCGCCGTAGCCGAAGGTGACGTTCTCGAGGGCGACGCGGGCGGGACCGGCCGGCAGCTCGACCGCACCGGGGCGGTCGGCGATGCGCGGCCGGGCGTCGACGACCTCCAGCACCCGCTCGAGCCCGGCGCGCGCCTGCTGGCCGAAGGTGAGCAGCCCCGAGAGCATCCGCACCGGCCCGACGAGCCCGGCGAGGTAGGAGGAGAAGGCGAGGAAGGTGCCCAAGGAGATGCGCCCGTGCATCGCCAGGTACCCGCCGAACGCGAGCACCGCGACCTGCCCGAGCGCCGGGATGGCCTGCAGCGCCGGGTTGTAGCGGCTGGTCAGGCGCACCGCGCGCATCCGGGTGGCGAATAGCCGCGTCGCCTTCTTCTCCAGCCCGCCGAGCTCGCGCTCCTCCTGCCCGTAGCCCTTGACGACCCGCACCCCGGTCACTGCGGCCTCGACGGTTGCCGCTACCGTGCCGGCCTGCTGCTGGGCGTCCCAGTTGGCCGGGAACAGGTCGCGCCGGCTGCGCAGCGAGACGAACCAGAGCGCCGGTGCGGCAGCGAGGGCGACCAGGGTCAGCAGCGGCGACAGGACTGCCATCACGACCAGGCTGGCGATGAACAGCAGCACGCTGCCGACCAGCATCGGCAGGAACGACAGCAGCCCCTGCACCAGGGTCACGTCGCTGATCGACCGGCTGACGACCTGCCCGGTCTGCAGCTCGTCCTGCCGCGCTCCGTCGAGCCGCTGCAGCGAGGTGAAGATGTCGTTGCGCATGTCGTACTGCACGTCGAGCGAGAGCCGGCCCGCGGTGTAGCGTCGCACGAAGCCGAACGCGAAGCGCAACACCCCGGCGCCGACGAGCACCACCACCCAGGGAGTCACCGCCCCGTGATGGGCGGCGACGACGTCGTCGACGACGTGCCGGACGACGAGCGGGATCAGCGCGGCGACCACGGAGCCCAGCAGGGCGGCGCCGAAGGCGAGGATCACGTCGGAGCGATGCCGCAGGCAGTACTCGGCCAGGCGCCGGAGCCAGCCCGGCGGCTGGTCGCTGCGACGGGCCCCCATACTTGTCCAGGCTAACCGTCGGCCGGCTTTCGACTGCCGCCGTCGGTGGCCCGTTCACACTGCATACGTCCTCCCGGTGGACCCGGCGTGTCGCGCCGGACTCGCCGCCGGGCCGGCCGCCACGGCCGGAAGAGGTATGCAGTTTCGACAGGCCCGTCGGCTGTGAGCCTTCCCCCGCCCTGCTGCCGGCAGCGGGCATGATGGCGAGGCTGCGCGCCTGACCTGCGCGCCCGACCACCGCCCCTGACCGCCGCCCCTGACCGCCGCCCCGAGTGAGCACCTGGAGTTCCGTCGAATGTCAACGCCCGCCGGTGATGCGCACCTGAAGGACGCCGCCGACCCGGTCACGCCGGTCCCCGCGCCGGTCACCGCACCGCGCCGCAGCGCCGCACGGCCACAGGTGCAGCGCAGCCGCCGCGCCTACCGCGCGCTGCTCAAGGAGGGTCGGGCCATCCACCCGGGGCTGCGCATCGGCCGCCCGGGGCGGGCCCGCGCCTACTGGCCGACCATCGCGGTGATGCGGCTGGCGCGGGTCCGGCTTGCGGTCGAGGTCACCGGCGCCGAGCACGTCGCGCCCGGGGCCGCCATCATTGTCAGCAACCACCTGTCGGGCATCGACCCGGTGGCCGTCGTGATGGGCACCTGGTGGCGCATCACCGCGTTCACCAAGGCGGAGTTCTTCGCCGGCCGCGGCGCATTCTTCTTCCGCTTCATGGGCCAGATCCCGCTGCGGCGCGGGGACGAGGCGTCGACCCGCTGGGCGATGACGGCGTCCCAGCACGCCCTCGCCTACGGCGGCATGGTGGCCGTCTACCCCGAGGGCACCCGCTCGCCCGACGGCCGGCTGCACCGGCTGCACCGCCGGGTGCTCGTGCCACTGCTGCAGGCCAACCCCGACATCCCGGTGCACCTGATCGCCATGGGCTACCAGCCGCGCCGCTTCCCCCGGCGCACCCGGGTCACGGTCAAGGTCTCGCCGCCCGTCCCGCTCGACGCGCGGAACGACTCACCGCAGCAGCTGACCGACACCGTCCGCGACGCGCTGCTCGCGCTCAGCGGGCAGGACTACGTCAACGCGTACGCCCGCGACGTGAAGAAGCGGCTGCGCGCCGGCTGACGGACCTTGCCGGCCTGCAGCCTCCCAGCAGGGCGTGGCACCGCGAGCAGCACGTTGCGGTCCGCCCGGCTGCCAGCTCCCGCCGCGCCGGCATGGATCGCGTCGCGCCGCTGCCAGCAGTTGGCCGACAGCTCGCGCGAGAGCGCAGCGAGCCCCAGCGGGCCCTCGTCGCCAGCCGGGGGACGGCAGGGCGCAGCCGTGTCGAGCACCGTGCAGGCGATGGTCAGCGCGCCGTCCTCGGCCTCCAGCAGCTCGACGATGCGCGACTGCTGCGGCCAGTCGATATGGCTCGCAGTCGTCACCTGCCAGAAGCCGCCCTCGCCGCCGGGGCCGGCACCGACCCGTCCCACCGGCGTCACCTGGTGGTGGTGGCAGTGGCCGTTGAGCCAGAGCACGACGCACGGATGCTCGAGCAGCACCGCCGCCAGCTCGCCGGCGAGCACGCGCCGCTCACCCTCCGGCGCCCGGTCGTTGACCATCGTCTCGAGCGGGTGGTGGCTCAGCAGCACGACCAGCCGGTCGGCTGAGCGCTCCAGCTCCGGGGTCAGCCAGGCCAGCTGCGCTGGGTCGATCGAGCCCTGCCACCCGCCGTGCGGGTTCACGGTGTCGAGCACGATGCAGCGCACCCGCTCGCCCGCGTCGAAGGCGTAGTACGCCGTGCCCTCGACCAGGTTGCGCGCGGAGTAGCCGTGGCCCACCGGCAGGCCCGCGGCACGCAGGTGCATGCCGACCCACTCCTCGCGGGAGGCGTGGCGCCGCTCGGGGTCGGGGGTGACGGCGACACCGCGTCCGGCCGCCAGCCGGCCGAGCACCCCGACGTCGCCGTGCTGCAAGCGGGTGAGCACGTCGAGCGGGTCCACGTCGGACGCTGGCGAGAGCAGCTTCCACGGCCGGGTGCTGACCTCCTTGAGCGCGCCGCTCGGGGGCAGCGTCCCCTGAACGTGGCTGTCGTGGTTGCCGTGCACCGAGAACCACGGCAGTCGCAGCCCGCGGGCGGTGAACGGACGCCGGGCGGCATCGAGCACGCCGGGCAGGGTCGGGAAGCCGTACCGGGTCCTTGCGAGGTCGGGCACCTCACCATGGGGGTGCCAGTAGCGCTCGTCGCCGCTCGTGGCGACGCCCTCGTAGTGCTCGGGGCTGCCCGAGTCCGGCGTGACCCGGCCGCCGCCCAGCAGCGCCATCGCGTTGCGGGCCTCGTTGGCCTGGCAGTTGTCCGTGATGTCGCCGGTGACGACAGCCAGGTCGACTCGGGCGCGGCTGACCGGACCTCGACGGCAGGCGTTGACCGAGCGGACCATCGCCTCGACGACGTGCGTGGTGAACGGCTCCTGCGGCCGGTAGCAGCCGACGGAGACGCTCGGGTCGAGGGTGAGGTCGGGGTCGGCGTATCGGTCGAGCTGCTCGGCTCGGGCGGGCGACTGGTGGTCCATCACGTGCGTGTCGGACAGGTGCGCGAGAACGAGGACCGGCGCTCCGATGCTGCCGCGTGCCGGCCTCGCGCCCGGAGCGAGGTCGTCGCGCCACACGTGCGCCTCCCCCGGGCTGGTCACCAGCGCCCGGTAGCCGGCGGCATTGGGCGGCCCGGGCAGCACCCGGACCCGGTCGGTCCGGCCGGGGCGGCGCACGTCGCTCATGGGTCCATGCAACGTGCCGCGAGGAGCTGGACGCGGCCGGCGAGGCGGCCCAAGCCAAGGGTTCATGCCGCCGGCCGACTTCGTTCACGTCACGGTCGCCCGCTGGGCACTCCCACCGCCGGAGCCGCGCCAAGGCCTGCGAAACACGATCTACGGGACACGCGCTAGCCGGGACATCTGGGGACTGTTCGGCGAGAACAGCGCACCCGGCTGCGGTGCGACCGGCCCGCCACCGGGCACACCACCGGCATGGCCGCCACCGCACCGTTCGTCCGCGAGTCGTCCCCGCGCGGCGAGTTCGTCCGCCAGCCCAATCGCTTTACCGACCGCATCACCCGCGACGGCTCCAGCGGCTACCCGGCCGAGCCCGGGCGCTACATCCTCTACGTCTCGCTGGCCTGCCCCTGGGCTCATCGATCGATCATCGTCCGACGGCTGCTGGGCCTCGAGGACGTGATCGGGCTGCAGGTCGTCGACCCGCTGCGCGACGAGAAGGGGTGGCGCTTCACCCTCGACCCGGGCGGCCGCGACCCGGTCACCGGCTCGCAGTACCTTTCCAAGCTCTACCTGGCAACCGACCCGGCGTACGAAGGCCGCGTGACGGTGCCGGCGCTGTGGGACACCGTGACCGGACGCGTCGTCAGCAACGACTACCCGAACCTCACGACGATGTTCGAGACCGAGATGGCGCATCTCGGCCGCCAGGACGCCCCCGACCTCTACCCGGAGCACCTGCGGCCCGAGATCGACGCCATCAGCTACGAGATCTTCCGTGACGTCAACAACGGGGTGTACCGCGCCGGCTTCGCCACCACGCAGGAGGCGTACGAGCAGGCCTACGACGCCCTGTTCGCCCAGCTGGATGCGCTGGAGGCGCGCCTCGCCACGCACCGGTTCCTCGTCGGCGACACGCTGACCGAGGCCGACGTCCGGCTGTTTCCCACGCTTGCGCGCTTCGACGCCGCCTACCACGGCCACTTCAAGTGCAACCGGAACAAGCTCGCCGAGATGCCGGTGCTGTGGGCCTACGCGCGCGATCTGTTCACCCAGCCCGGCTTCGGCGACACCGTCGACTTCGAGCACATCAAACGGCACTACTACGGAACCCATCCCACGATCAACCCGACGGGGATCGTCCCGAAAGGACCGGACACCTCCGGCTGGTGGCGCCCATCCGGCAGGGAGGCGTTCGCCGGCTCGCACCCAACGCGCGGCTGAGCCCATCGGCAGCCCCTCTCAGCCCGCCTCGAGCGCGGCAATCGCCGCCACCTGGGCGAGTGCCCGCCGCGCGTTGTCGACGTGCAGGTTCTCGATCATCCGGCCGTTGACGGTGACGACACCCTTGCCCGCGGCCTGCGCCTCGTCCCACGCGGCGATGACCTCGCGCGCCTCGGCGACCTCGTCCTCGCTCGGCGCGAAGATGCGGTTGCACGGGTCGACCTGGGTGGGGTGCACGAGGGTCTTGCCGTCGAAGCCCAGCTGGCGGCCCTGCAGGCACTCGGCCTCGAAGCCCTCCGCGTCCTTGATCGCGTTGTAGACGCCGTCGAGGATGACGGTGCCCGTCGCGCGGGCGGCGAGCAGGCACAGCCCGAGCCCGGTCAGCAGGGGCGCGCGGCCGGGGACGTGCGCCGCGTGCAGCTCCTTGGCCAGGTCGTTGGTGCCCATCACCAGCACCGCGAGGCGCTCGGACGCGCCGGCGATCTGCTCGCAGTGCAGCATCGCGACGGGCGTCTCGACCATTGCCCAGATGCGGGTGTGCTCGGGCGCGCCGCCCGCCTCCAGAGCGCGCTCGATGGCGTGCACGTCGTCCGCCGAGTTGATCTTCGGTACGACGACGGCTGCCGGCCCCGCCCGGGCCACCGCCCGGATGTCGTCGGCGTGCCACTGCGTGTCGAGCCCGTTGACGCGAATGGTGACCTCGCGCCGCCCGTACTCGCTGGAGGCGGCCGCTGCGCACACCCGCTCGCGCGCCTCCTGCTTGGCGTCGGGGGCGACCGCGTCCTCGAGGTCGAGGATCAGCGCATCCGCCGGGATGCCCTTGGCCTTCTCCAGCGCCCGGGCGTTGGCGCCGGGCATGTAGAGCACCGACCGGCGGGGTCGCAGCTGGACGTCGTCGCCGCCGCTGACACCGCTGGTTCCACTGAGCGCGCTCGATGCCGGCATCTCAGGCACTGCCCGCGAATCCGTACGCCGAGGCCAGCTCGGGGTCGCGCTCGGCCAGGCTGTGCGCGAGCTCGACCATCACCTTGCACTGCTTGACCGAGGCGTCGTCCTGCATCTTCCCGTCGATCATCACCGCGCCGGTGCCGTCGCCCATCGCGTCGATGACCTGCTGCGCCCAGGCGACCTCGGCCGGGTCGGGGCTGAACACCTTCTTGGCGATGTCGATCTGCACCGGGTGCAGGCTCCACGCGCCCACGCAGCCGAGCAGGTAGGCGTTGCGGAACTGGTCCTCACAGGCGACGACGTCCTTGATGTCGCCGAACGGGCCGTAGAACGGCAGGATGCCGTTGGAGGCGCAGGCGTCGACCATCCGGGCGACCGTGTAGTGCCACAGGTCCTGCTGGTAGGTGGCGCGGCCGGTGGTCAGGTCCTCGCCCGTGGGGTCCTGGCGGACGAGGTAGCCGGGATGGCCGCCGCCCACGCGCGTGGTCTTCATCCGCCGGTCGGCGGCGAGGTCGGCCGGGCCGAGCGAGAGGCCCTGCATCCTCGGGCTGGCGGCGCAGATCTCCTCGACGTTGACCATCCCCCGCGCGGTCTCGAGGATCGCGTGGACGAGGATCGGGCGCGTCAGGCCGGCCTTGGCCTCGAGCTGGGCGAGCAACCGGTCGACGTAGTGGATGTCCTCCGCGCCCTCCACCTTGGGGACCATCATCACGTCGAGCTTGTCGCCGATTGCCGGCACCAGCCGGGTGATGTCGTCGAGACCCCAGGGCGAGTCGAGGCTGTTGATGCGCGTCCACAGCTGGGTCTGGCCGAAGTCGTTGTCCTGCGCCACGCGGACGAGCCCCTCGCGCGCGGCCTCCTTGTTGTCGGCCTTGACCGCGTCCTCGAGGTTGCCGAGCAGGACGTCGACCCGGGCCGTGATGCCCGGCACCTTGGCCGCCATCTTCTCGTTGCTGGGGTCGAAGAAGTGAATCATTCGCGCCGGCCGGACCGGGATCTCACGCAGCGGCGCGGGGGCACCCACCGCCAGCGGGGCGAAGAAGTCCTTCGGGTTACGCATGCAGGTCTCTCCCAGGGTCGGCTCTCGCCTGCTCACCCTATGGAGTCGGTGGCGCCTCGAGAGTTTCGGGCAAGCGGACCCTTGGTGGTCGCACGGCGATGGCAGTCGGGCGGAGGTCAACGACCTGCTGCAGCACAGCATCTACGCGCACCCCCGCTATGCGCTAGTCAACCCAGTCAACCTCGGGTGCGGCCTCCCGTGCTTCAGTTAGTTGCTGCCGAGCCGTATATCGAGGTCTGTGTTGAGGCTGTCGAGCGGATCGAGCACCGGGTCCCGGACGAATTGCAGACGCTTCCGGCCGTACTGTCGGTTTCATCCGGGTGTGGGTGCCGGCTCGGGCCCCGTTCAAGCGAAGCGTCACCACCCCGGGCCAAGCTTGCCCCCGCCGTGCACCGCCTCTAAGCCCGGATCCACCGTTGATCTTGTGGGTCGAGCCCTTTCGTGTGGCGACCCGTTGTCGACGTCCTCGGTTGGCGAAGAGCGTGCGGATCTTGCCGGTTTGCCGGCTTGTCCGAGGTCCTGGTCGTTGGGGCGGGAGGGTGGGTTCAGCAGCGCAGCGGGATCGCGTGGACGCTGGCGAGCGCGGTGCTGATCGCCTCAGCCCAGGGCCAGTTGGCGGGTAGTCGCAGACCTCGCCGTCGCCCGGTGTGGACGAGTCGGCCGGGCATGGTGAAGACCTTGCGGCGCAGCGTGGCTGCGGTCGCCCGCTGCAGATCGGGGCCGGCCAGGATGGCGACGGCACGGCCGAGGTTGTGCGCCATGACAGTCAGGGCGAGCCAGGCGGCGTTGGCCATGAAGTTGCCGACGGCAGGTGCGCCAGCCCGGCGCTCTTGAGCTCGGCAATGCTCTGTTCGACGACGGCGTGCCGGCGGTGGTCAGCCTCGACCTCGGGCAGCGGCAGGGTCCGGTCGGTGACGAACGCGTGGTAGTCCCAGG
>JAABUM010004102.1_pt1 | contig 16830 bp, 24 predicted proteins | sample 5559161 | NCBI WGS metagenome assembly JAABUM01 (sample SAMN10711868, study PRJNA513369) | rock metagenome | isolation source: Antarctica rocks | place: Antarctica: Victoria Land, Siegfried Peak nord | reverse complement strand
CGGCTGCACCGGCCTGCAAAGCCGGCGTGCCGGCGGCGGCTCGCTCACGGCTCTCAAGCGAAAGCGAAAGCGCAAGGCACCTGCATCTGTCAAGGAGCTGTGCGAAGAACATAATCAACGCCGCAGGAGGTGGCGGCGGTGAACAGTTTAAGATGGTCCTGTTTCCGCCGCAATTGAGGTTCTGGGGAAGCGTCGGGACTACTCCGGCGTTACAACACTACATGTGGGCGTCCTGTGGTTCACAAACTTATGGAATAGCGTCGTCTTGGCGCTTGGGCATTAAGACTGGGCAAGGCGGTTCCAGTGGCGCGATCAGTCAGCTCTTTGGGGCCGGAACAATCAACTGTGGGGGTGCCGGGGCAAGAACATTCGCGGCGAGGCGATTTGGTACCTAATGCTTTCTGTGCTGGTGCGGCCGGCCTGCAGACTTTTCAGACTGGGCCACCTCCTTTCTTCAGGGCTCATGCACAATAAGGGGTGCAGGCGGTGTTGATCGGGGTTGGTCGAAGGGAGTTCGGATGGTGGGTGATGGTCTCACTTTCAGCTGTCGATGTTGATGTTTTACGCATTCACCCTTCTTGCACGAAACGGACAAACCTACCCTCCTGTTTGTAACCAGCGTTCAATCTGACAATTCAGAAACAACATCAAACAACAATTCAGAACAAAGAACGGATGCAAAGCGAAAGCATGATTGCAAGCGGCGGTCGTCAAGGGAATCGTCAAAGCGACATCCCTGCTGAGTAATGGTGTTGCATGTACACTGCGGCTTCGTTTCTCCCGCATAATATGCCCTATCAGCGGTGCAGAGCGCGGCTGCAGCCGTCTGCTGCACGGCAGGACAGCGTTTGGAGGTCGATGAACACAGGTGTCATCCTTCACCTACAGGACCGTCTCAACACATGGAGCCCTTCCGTGCTGCTCAGCGCTGCGGTGGAAGGCACAGCATTGGCAACATTATGGCGCCTTGCCAGCGCATGAAACATGACGGCACAATAAGCTGCAACACGATATCGACAAGGCACGTTCGCAGAGAGTACACAACGCACCTGTAGCAGCCGCCGGAGCGACAGGCTGCGTGGTCGCCAGCAACGACGCGAGCAGCTGCTGCGGCAGCGAGACCGCTGCCGGCGGCGGCTGGCAGGCGCCGCCGCCCGCTCCCGACCTGCCGTCGGCCACGAGGCCCGAAAGCGTCCCCGGGCTCAGGTTGGCCACCGCCACGAGCGCCTGCTGCCAGCCGCGGGCGAAGGCGCGCGCCTCCGCCGCGGTGTTGCTGTGGACGCTGCCGCCACTGCCCAGTAGGCGCTCCCTGCCGAATGCCAGCGCCTCCTGCGAGCAGCAGCATTGCTTAGGTCAGGTGAATCTGTTACCAGGAGATGCAGCGTCATAGGCTATGCACATTCGACTGGCAAGGTACAGAAACTTGACCTGTGGGCGGCTTGACACTATTCTCAATGCGCACCTCGGTGCTGCAGTCCTCGCCGGCGCTCATGTTGCTGCTGGACAGGTTGCACCCCGGCGACTCCGCCACTGCGTCATCCGCTGGAGGGGAGTGCGAATCCGCTGCTGCCTTAGCCACCATTGACACGGCTGCTGCCGTCTGCAGGCCGCCCGGCGCCGCCGCCGTCGCTGCTGCGAATGCCCTGGCGTGGCTGTGCGCCCCCACAGGCTGTGCCACATCGAGTGGCGCCGCCACCGCCGCCGCCGTCGCTGCCTCGTCGGCCTCCGGCGCCGCCATGCTGTGCTGCAGGCTGGCCTCCACCAGCAGCTGCAGCCGCTTAGCGGACCGGTCGTAGCCGCCGTCGTGGTCCCCGACATCCTCGAACGCCGACCGCTGCCGCGGGACGCTGGTCCGCTTCCGCTGGCCCACAAATCCGGGACTACTGCTCGGTGCGCCCGCCGGCAGGCTGCCTGTTCTGAAGAGGGATGGCGGGCTGCCGCCCCTGTAGGCCGGCAGCGGGCTGCCTCGCGGCGCCACCGCGGGTACCGCCGCCGCCGCCGCCGCCGGCTGCCGCTGCCGCTGCAGGAGCCGCTGCTCGTATTTCTGCTGCTCATGTCTCTGCTGCTTCTCATCCCAGCCCTGCTGGCTGCTGGCGCGCCGCCGCGGCCTGGCGGCTTCTGCCCAGGGGGAGGGCGTGGGCTCCGCAGCGCGGGACTGCGGCGGACTGTGCGGCTGCTGCCGGGGGCTGCTGCAGACACCGTGCAAGACTTTCAATGGAAGTCGACTAAAGGACGCAGGAGCACGGCAGCTGCGGCATGACAAAGAAAGCGACTGGGTTTGCGCATCCGAGCTCGGGATAAAACAACGTGGTATTGGATGTCACTACCACCTGGCTGGCGAGCCTGCCCCTGCTGCCGTCGCTACGCGCCGCTGGAGGTGCCCGTTCCAGTGGTTCTTGATGGCGTTGTCCGTGCGGCCTGGCAGGAACTTCGAGATGGTGGCCCAGCGGTTGCCCAGCTCCGTGTGCTTCTCGATGATGATGCGTTCCTGCAGCCGCAGCGATGACCTTCAGGTGTGCTCGACATTGCATAGCTGGCGCTCTGCCAGCGATCTATGCTTCCGCCACCATGCCCCCGCCATGCATGCTGATGCTTTCATACTAAAGTGCTGACTTGCTCACCTCCTCGGGACTGAACACATCCTTTCGCAGCGAGGGGTCCAGCTGGTTGTACCACCGCAGCCGGCAGCTTTTGCCGTTTCTGAGTGGGTCCCCGCCCAGAATCTGATTGCGCGCACAATGTGAGCACAACTCGGTGAGGGATTGATCATGCCTGTGCTGTCTTCCGTGATGGATTCTGTGGACATGGGAAACGACATTGCACAGAAGAACGACATTGCACAGAAGAACGACATTGCACAGAATTAGAACATCATGCACAGTCCGGCAACATGCACACATGCTCGCGGCGGACTGCACGTCATGCTCTAGCCGGGTCACATACCACGGTGATCACCTGCGCGATGGATGACCAGTTCGCCGGCCCAAACTCCTGCACCAGCTGGATCAGCCGCGCGTCCTCCTGCGCGCCGAAAATCCAAATACGACACTCAGTGCGACGTGCCGAGGGGTCGGTAGGCGAGCTTTGGGATGCGATCACCCTGTATCCAAGCATAGAGCACACGAGCATGTTCGTGGGATTTAAAAAAGCTCAAATACGCCTCGAAGAAGGATGCGCGCACAACAAACGCAGTTCGGCATCGCTACCGACACTGGGATGGGGGGGGCAGCTTGGTTGGTTGGTCCCACCTCGGGCGTCCAGGTGCTTCGCCGCGGCATTTTATAACTGTTGCTGAGCTCTCCCGAGTCCATGTTTTCCAGCAACACCGCCATGCCGGCTGATCGGATCTCGCGGACTACCGTCCCCTGTGTTTACTGGGGGGAGACGCCCGCAATCGCACTATTTGTCAGCTGGCCATGCCGTGATGCTGCACCGCGGCGAAAGCACCTTGGACTTTGCGTTCCGAAAGCTTGGTAGGCCTGGAGTGCCTAAAGGACAGTGTATTGAAGCACGCACCTGCGATTTGCCAGTTATATAGGGAACACAATGAGAGTCCATTCTTGGAAAGGCCTTTCCCCCCAAACTTGAAGACTGACACATGACATTTAATAGCCACAGACTATGGTCATCTTCATCTTTCCCTACGAAATATCCGCTGTCCGTTACAGCCGTCCGCGGTAGCCGCCTCCGGCCGCGGCGCCTTCGCTCACTCCGCCTTCGCCCACCCTGCACCCGACACAAGCTGCCTGAGAACATAACTCTTTAAACCAGCGACGAAATTTCTTCACTGCAGTATGATGCGTACTCTCCTATTCAGCTGAGAAGTGTGCCACAATAAACTGGAACATGAAGGCGCATGTCTTCACACACCGTGGCACAATGCCACTGCGCCTCCGCTGCTGCCCTGCCGGCTGGCCGTTAGGCCCAATGTCCCAGACACAGGCGAGCAGGGATCTCGGAATCGAACCTACAACTCCTGTCAAGCACCTGTGTGTGCTACCGGGCGCGGCGTCCCCGGAATGGGCGCTGCGGCCATGATGGCTGCAATGACAGCTCCAAACTCGCGGCTGCCGCATGGCTCTGCACCTCGCGGCTGCGCGACGGCTGCTCCAGTTGTGCCGCCACTGGCAGCGCAGACGGCGGCCTGACTGCACTTCCAGCAGCGACAGGGGCACGCCTGCAGGCAGGGCAGAACGGAAGAGTGACATCCACTGACGGTGCCAGGCGCATGCACCTTCCGTGCATTGGCAAGCGCTCTATAGCCATGGTATGTCAAGCAACAGGTCAGAGGGAGCCGAAGCTATGACGTCCACGCCGCTCAGGCTGAAGCTTAGGCATCCTGCGGAGCGCAGAGAGCCTGACGAGCGCCTATGCCTCAGCCGGGCACCGTTCCTGATGCCGCGCCAAACTCAGAGGCATCATCGTCATCGCTAGTGAACGGTAGTGGAGGCTCTGACGCACCCTCGCGAGATCAGCTGTCAGGTCGGTCCGCTGCCGGAGGTGCTGACAGGTCGTTGTCGGCCAGGGGCATGTCCTGCAGTGGCCGCATCTCGGCCTGGCGCCCCTGTGCGGCTTGCTGCTCCCAGTACTGCTGCAAGGGCGCCGCGAACAGGTACTGCCCGCTGGCCACGCCCACCCTGCATGCGAAAAACACATCTGATAGGAGCCAAGCGAGGCCACGCTGTCGTGGGAGTTTTCTGCGGCAAGCGCACATACATGTGTGCACAGAGAGCAGGCTCCAGCGGTGTGGGTGTAGGAGTAACAGCTTTGTGAAGCTCACCCCGCCGCGACGAGAAAGTGCAGCGGAGTCAATTTGCGAAAGGTCCGACGCAGCGACATCCGCCGCCGCCGCTGCTGCCGCACACACACGCAGATAAAGATGTCCCAGGCGATATGCAGATGCGGAGCACGAATCAATCGCCAGGGCTGTGCGGTCAAGAGTCAGCTGGCGCGTGTTCAACCACAAGAGGAACCTGCAGCGCCGTAGCAGCAATGGCAGTGCGGCAGCCGCGCGTCAGTGTCGATGCGTCTGGAGCGTGCTGCTGAATTTTGCGGTGACTCAGCTGCACAAGGTACCCGCTGCTGGACTTGCAAGCGGCGTTGTGGGCTGGGCTTCGCGACAGAGGCAGCTGCTGACGCAAAGTTTATGCACGTGAGGTCTTTCCAGGGTTTGGCAGCTGCTGATGACGCATAACTAGGCACTGCGCGAGGCAGACTTGTCCTCCGCCTCAGCAAGGCAGTCGAGCATCATCGGAAGGTCCCATTATCGCTAGAGTGCAACAGCCCGTTGTCGACGGTGTCGGCGATACTAGTCAGAAAGCAATCCAATCCGTCTCCGGTTGTTGTAGCCCGCGGGTGCAGCTCTACACCAAGCAAAACACTGACTTGCTCATCGTCAATTTTTATTCGATGCTGCCTTTGTTGCTACCTTTGAGACCGCTCGAACGGTAGCTCGGGTCGCGGGCCGTGAGTCGGGTGTTCGTTGGCCGACGAGACAGGTCAGCTGCACAGCGCCGGCCGCGCAAGGGCGATCAGATCGTGTGTACGCATCAATGGAATTCGAATCTGTGGACTTTCTCGAGAAGGTAGGCAGCGAATGGGCCATATCGTTTTTGCCCTGATCGTGCCAATCCTGCCGAGGCCCAGCCAAGGAGCAGCAGCAGACACATGCACAGGGGGCATCATGATGATCAGATGTGCTTGCGGATAGAGTCTGATGCACCTCGCATGACGTATGTGTGATGGCCTCCACAGGCGCAAGCTGTGGTGACGCCGTGCGGTGTGCGCATCAGCATTTGGGACGGCGCATCCATTGGCTTGTTGACGCGGCCGCAGCTGGCGCAACTCGCTGGCATCGTCGACGTCTTCGGGCGCCTGTCAGCCAAAGCACAGGTGTTTGAGGGGTGTGCGGTCCGTCTGAATGCCTGACAACAGCAGAGAGGTAGCCGCTGCCTCTGGCGGCACCCGCCATGAGCACCATGTGATGCTATCATGATCGTGTTGCAGGGCCTGCCGGCGGCGGTAACAGACCTCTCTAGGGTCCGGCTCCATGGCCACGCGCTCTACCTGGCGTCAGTCGACACAGGCTCCAGGTGAGGTTCACACAACCCAACCGCTGAGTGAACACAGCCCGATTGCGCAGTAAAGGTTGTTGCCTTTTCGATATAATTGCATCATGTGTGATTCGACCGGAGACCTCGCATTTTGGCATACCGGCGCAGAGCTACAGACCTACGTACCTACGGCAGCCAAGTGCAGTGGATCTCTCTGTTGTCAACAGTCGCTCGGTCGACTTCGAGCGGATTCATGCATCTATTCAACCAGGCAACTTCTGTGAATGCAGCACGCATGTCCTGGGCGGGCTGAAGGTGGGCTGCAAGCGCCTGTTCCTGCACTCGCCGCGCTGCGACAAGTACCTGGAGATGAGCCCCGACTGCGTGCTGGACTTTTATGTGCACGAAAGCTGCCAGCGCTCCGGCATCGGCCTCTGCCTGCTGGAGGTGCAGATGCCTGCGCTTCCCTGATCTTGATTTTCGATCTTGCAGCCTGCCTTGAGTCGTCACTGTGTGTTGTCGCGCGGAGGCATGGCCAACACATCCACAGCACCGTGCTCTGTGCTCCCAAGTGAACTACTGTGCCGCCTCTGCATGCAATGTCACCTCGAAATCTACTACTGCTGTGCTGACGGTCGTGAATCTGGCCCTGTTTGTGCAGACGTTTGTGGCGGACGCCGGCAAGACAGCCGCCATGCTGGCGTATGACCGTCCGTCGCCAAAGCTGAAGGCCTTTCTGGCTAAGCACTACGGTGAGCGCACACCCTTGCCGGCTCTGTTGTCTAAGTTTGCTGGCATGATCAGCGTCGGTATTGCCAGCTGCTTGAGTTGTTGTACTCGCATCCGCATCAAACGAGAAGGATGCATGCTCAAGCCAGGCTTTTGCTTGTGTAGGCCTGATCGCCTACCAGCCACAAATCAACAATTATGTGGTAAGCTGCTGCTCCGCTTCCCATGTGCATGCACCGTCATCGCCAAGCCCTGACTGCATCCCGAATATCTGCCCTCTGGTGTGCTGCATTTCAAGGTGTGACGGCACGCATTTCTCGTCAAACTGTGGAAAAAAGCAATTGATTGGTCTCTCTGGCACTTGCAGGTGTTCAACGAGTTCTTTCAGACAGACGCGGCAAAGCAGCAGGCCTCTCCGCGGACCGTCCTGCAGGTAGGGCTCCAGCTCATGCTGCCCATGCCCGCATGCTGCCGACAGCAACCCGCTTCCTGATGGTGGATGAACACCCGCGTTAAGAGTGGCCAGGCATGCATGCGGAAATGCCTGGGGTTCATGTCGATTGAGCAGCATTGTGGCCGGAGCAATACGGGCCTGAGCAGTGCTGTGCCCTGCAGGTGGGAGCCAGCTCTGGCATCGCCTGCCGGCTGCAGCTGGGGCTCGCGCAGTCGGGGATGGGGGCGCGGTCCTACAGCGCGCCCGGCGCGATCAGTGTGCCGCCCGCGGCGGTCGCCCAGCCAGCCGGCGCGAGGGGTGCGCAGCTCCCAGAGCACAGCCGAACCTGCCGGCGCTCAGCTTCGCGCATGACTCGTCAGTCAGGCTGAGACTCCCGTGTGTTGTCGCGCATATGGTTTACACATGTGCTTGTGCAGTGTGTGCGCAAGCGTGCAGAGCCAGAATTCCACTGGTGTGAAACAGAGAATATGGACAGAAGAATGTCCTGTGTTCTGCCTTCTGACCCCATGTTTGAGCTGCTGCCTACAGGTGTGCCTTCTCAGATGGGTTTGCAGCCTTCAGGGCAAGCGGTCGCAGCCACGAGTGCAAGCAGCCGCCTGGCAAACGCGCAGCTGCATGGCGTCAGACCGCCCCCAGCGCCGGCTGCGGCGGCCTTCACCGCGGCAACAGCAGCCCCGGCGGCAGCAGCGCCGACTGCAGCAGCGCTGGCGGAAGAACCAGCCAGCGCAGCGGCAGCGGCGGCAGCAGGCGCGACCACGGCAGCGCTGGCAGCGGGAGCAGGCCGGGCGTCGGCGGGCGCAACACGCGCGGCGGCGCACAGCCACATGCACACGCCGCAGCGCGCCTCTACCGCGGCGTCCCTTGCGAGGGGGCTGTCTGCGGCGCCGCAGCCAGCGACGCGACAGGCGGCGTCGAAACCCCAGCCCGCCGCGCAGTCGCCTGTGCGAGCCCAGGCAGCAGGCGGCACGCCCGGCAGCGGTGCGCGCTTCATTGGGGCGCCCATTCCGGTGCCCAGCCGGCCTGCGACGACGCCGCAGCGCACGCCGAGCGGTCAGGACCAGCCGGCGCTGTCGGCGCCCGCGGCTACGGCAGCCGCGGGGTGCACCACACCGGCCGGCAGCCCGCTGCGCACGCCGTGGGCCCTGCACAATGCAGAGGTGCGAGCGGCTCTGCTTCACTGCTGCTTCGCCGAAAGTGTAGTGGCACGCCCAATAGTGCTTGCACCATTGCTGGAGGCTTTTATGAGCATTGAGCTTGGGTTCATCTCAGGCTTTGCCTCATGGTTGTCTACCTATGTGGTTTTCGCGCCTCTGTGGCGCGTCCACGCTTGGAACATAAGCCAGTATCCAAGTCTTTCACTGTGGTTGCGGCAGGACGCAAAGGAGGTCATCACGCGCCTGCAGCCGGCGGTACGGCGCACGGTGCACTCCCCCGTTAGGCGGCCTCTGCAGCCGTTCCAGCTGAGCGGCTCGGTGGCAACGCGGTGACATGACCCAACCGTATCAAGATTATGGGCTCTGTTTTGCAGTCGTACGCCATTCACGCATGGGTCCCTCGTACTTTGCTGTTCGTGAAGAGGGCATGCCCAGGGCGTCAGCGCAACACACAGCAGCAAAACAGAGGGCATGCAACATTGTGTCAGGCACTGCTCAGGAAGGTAGAGCATCGGATCAGGCAGTACTGGAGGTGTAAGGCTGGGGTGAGTAGGTTTAAGATGCAGATTGCGGCTGCCAGGAGAGCACTAGACATCAGTCCGAGCGAGGGGCGTGTGTTTCTTGTTTCCTTTGCCATGATTGGAATGTCTTGCTCGTGGCGCCGCCCGAGCCCCCTGTCGCTAGTTGTCTGGAAACCAGCAGCGCACTGCTCCTTTTGTTCTCTTGTAAATTACCAGGCAGTCATCGCGAGATTACCCGAACGGCTTTAGTAAATGCGACGACTCCTATCTGATCCCTGCATACCAGCGCCATTTTGCCACACCTGACCACAACCTAAACCTCCCCTAGAGAACCTACAGAAATACAGCTACAGATCAACGATACACCGAGAAAATACAGTAGCCAGGCTGGCACCAGCCTGAGGCGGGACAAGCGCTGTCACAGCTTGCTGGCCGCTGGTGCCGCTGCCGCCATGCTCCTGGAGACCTTGCGCAGGAAGGCTGTCACTTCGCCGGAGTGCGGCGCTGTCGCAGCGGCCACCCGCTCACGCCAAGCTCGCACCTGGAAAATTCAATTGCCAGTTGGAGAGGCTGCACGACCCTCTTGTGCTTGCGCCAGCACGCTGCAATCAGGTCGCAATGCAGTTCTGGGACAAAGCACCCGATGTAAACTGGACATTCACCTTCACAAATGGCTCCAGCAGCGCATCTTCTCGAGGCACCTGCACATCATCGCAAGAGTCAAATCATTCAACATTGGGTGCATCTGACTGTGTGCAGCAAAGAGTGGACGCCCTTATACCATGCACGGGAGGCACATTAGCGATACAGATCATTTATCTGCAGCTTGCCGGCATCATGGCCGCGCAGTGCGGTCATCCGTTTACTTCAATGACAGACAGCAGAGGCTCACTTCGGGCGCCGCAGCGCTCAGCATCACCAGCTGATCCAGCTCGCAGCACATCAGCAGGTCTGCATTGGCACACAAGCCATCAGGACACGCTGATCGCCAGCAACTCCTACCCGGCGGCAGCATTGAGGTCGCGTAGTGCTTAATTGATGGCGAGGCGCCGTCAGCAGAAAATTTGAAGCATCACACACCTGCGATGCTGATCTCGTTGCCAGCAACGAACAGCGTGTCCCTCAGCCACACTGTGTCCAGCACCTGCACACAGGCAGAGCATGAATTCCGTGAACCAGCCACACCTTCTTGCCTTCCATATCTCATGCAGCTGGCGTTTGGCGAGTGCACAGCCAGCAGCCGCTGGTACACATATGCTACCTGTTGTTCAGATCAGCTGTTCACACATGTGCAGACTCAATTATGGACGACTGAAGGAGGCACAGTACAGACAGGAAATCGCAAAAGGGGTCAGCAGACCTTGAGCGCGTCCTGCAGCGTGTTTAGGGCCACATTCAATCTCAGAAACAAGATTTTGGCAGAATACAATCAACGGACCTTGAGCGCATCCTGCAGCGTGTTCTGGGCCACCTTGGCCAGCAGGGCATCGCTGCGGAAGGGTCCGCCCATGTTGCGCGTCAGCACCTGCACACATGCCCTGATTCAGGCTGTGTGACATGTGCATGGGCCTTCAACGCAGAGAACATGTTTGTGGGGCTTTCAACGCCAACAGCCGATGTGGTGTTTCGCAAGCGGGGGTGTACAGTGCTTGTGGTTTGGTCGGTTCTCCCACACTCTGGCTGGCGCACCGTGTGGTACACCAGCTTTGCCGCGCCGCCGCGCACATTCGCGTGCTGCCAGTCCAGAGCGGCGTCCACTTTCGCGCGCCGTCGCGCGTTGTCTGCAGGCGCCAGATCAGAGAGCGGCGGCTGCCAAGGGTGTCCAGGTGCACCGTGAATGTGCATCACAGGCCTGTCTTGCCTGTGAGGCGTCCACTTTGTGCGCTGCCGCGCCTTGTTTGCAAGCACCAGACGCATGCATGATGCTGAGCAGGCAGAGCGCACTGACGCGCAGCTGCTTGGCCCGCCATGCCGCATTTGCAGAGATCATGGTTGGTCGTCAGGCCAGCAGCAGGAGAGGAATCGTCCAAGAAAAGTCGCACAGGTTACAAGTGTCTCGCCTGGGTACCAGTGTGGCGGCACATTGCGCGTGGCCGCTAGGTACCGCAGGATGGCTGCGCTTTCCGGCAGCACGAAGTCGCCCTCCTGCACATGGCGGGGTATGTGCCGGGCTGGTGCAGCTGGAACGCGGCGTGTTGCATGCGGAACAGCGAGGCGCAGCCAATGGCAGCATGGACCAGGTGGTTGCAGAAGAGGAGGAAGCCGCGCCTGCAGGCATGGAAGCTTTCCTAGAGGATTGACTGCCAGGTACTGAGGCGACTGCTGCTCCTTCTTGCCGATCTTGATCGGCTGCTCCTCCACATCGATGCCGCATACCCTGTGTAAAGCAGTACGTCTTATTTGACACAGTGCGTGCAGCTACTCTACTGGCAAGAGTCATGCGCAGGGCGCACCTGCAAAAGATGACTACGGCGCGGCTGGGCTGGCTCATGAGATCCACGAACAGGACGGGCTTCATGACGGCCTGCTGCAGGGTCTTATGTAGCTCGATATGCGTCCCCGCAGTGTAAAACCGCTGTGAACTTGGATGAAGAGTTCCGGAACACAGGCTAGTTACAAACTCGCGGAATGCGCTGTTTTGCACAGGCGCGGGGCACCAGCCACACTGCAGCAATCCCACGTTGTGTTTGTTTGTGTTGGTGCGAAATTGAGACTTCGACAATGTTGGGGCCGATCGCTTTGCAACATGACGACTCAATTCAGCATGACGACTCAATTCAGCCTCGTCGTCGCGCAGTCTCATCTGGTCTCATGCATATCTGCGCATCGCGTCGACGCGCAAACAAAGTGGCACCCAGCTGCGGGCCCGAAAGCAGATGTCGCGCATCCCTCGACTGCCAGCGTCCAGCAACAGCCCAGCAGCGGCAAAGGGCAAGAGTGCTAGCCTTCGGTCACTGGCTTCGTGCCACCAAGACACGCACGTGCAAGTGCGCAAGAGTACCAGCAGCACATCATTGAGCTCGATTGGCTCAGAGGTGAGTGCCGGCACAGTGCACTTCCGCGGCGGACCTGGCTGGCTCGTCAAGTGCGGGGCAGCTGCCGTACACCCGAATCGTGCCACATCTGAGTGCACTACGACGCTTGTGTCCCTTATTAGTGGGTGGCCTTGCAACCTTGTAGGCCGGTGCAGAGAGGAGCTCGCGCCTGCAGCCGCTGCAAAAGGTGGGAGTCTATGGATTCGACTGCAACTCGGTCCAACAAGCAAAGCAAGAAAGGCGCTTGTTCCTGCAGATGACTGGGCACTGGCTTTGGAGTCTTGCAAATATTTTTGTCGCACTGATGCAGGCGAAGCAGAGGTGCAGCAAGGCTGTCGCGCCGGCGCTGCTCTCCCTAGCGCTTTTATCGCCTGAAGGTGCCGGCCCACTCCCTGCTGCTGTGCCTGCATGCATGAATGGTTGATTGCCCATGCAACCTTCACTGGTGCTGCCGAGCGGTGACTGCTTGCTGCCGCAGGCTCAGGCAGTAACAGCCCTTTCCCGCTTTGCAGGCGAGCCGCAGCATGCGCACATGCTAAGGTTTCTGACATCTGGCGAGGAGCAGAGCTCAATGAGGTGTGACACATTAGCCACCCCACGGTCCCATGTATCCAGCACTCGTGAATGCGGTCACGTGCTTGTCGACTGTTGGCACACCTTGTCATCTGGCTCGCATATCGGCTGTGCTCTCTCCGTCTTTCTGTCACATGTGTGAACCCGAATGTGCATCTGCAGATATCCCCGCAACCTGGTCGGGCAGGTCTCAGAGGCGCCCAGCAGTCGGGAGGCGTCTAGCAGGCGCAGCAGGGACTCCCAGGTATGTTCGTTGGCCAGGCGATGGCCATACACTTTCGGTTGAACCGTGCCGCTGTGTCTTTCACGCAGCTCTTGCCTGATTGCACTGCAGATGCTGCGCACTCTGCAATGCAAAGCCTCAGTAACGGCTGAAGCAGCAGTCCCATCTCCGTGTGGCATGCGGGCGCTAACATCTGCTCTACACCATTATGTGCAGCGGCGGGACTCGTCGCACCACCGTCTTCCTTTGAGTTCAAATCCCCTGTCCAAGACGCCGTTCGCCGGCAGCCGGGCGCCTGACTTCCCGCCCTCGCGGAGCAGGATGACGCTGGCGGAACGCGCTGCGGCAGCCACCAGCTGATGCGGAGGTGCGCTGGCAGCTTTTAAGTCCAGCGTTGCACTTGTGTTGTTGGAGCAGATCCAAAGCGATCTAGCGTGGATAGTATATATGCGCCCGGATTGATTCGCTGTGACTCTCATCAAGTCTGGGCACAAATTCTGCTCCGCAGGTGCAGGTTTTGAGAGCGGAGTTGGCATCGTTTGCTTAACAGCAACACCTTGATTTATCCTCCTGTGCTTCTGTATACATAAGAGGGATTTGTACACTGGAACACCAGTCTGCTAGATAGAGATCTGAAGGGAATCTGAAACGTTGACATCATAGGGGTAGCAGCTTGATTTGGCCTGAGGAATCAGCGCATGCCGCCTCACGTTGCGTGTGTGTCCAACTAGGTGCACATAAGCGAGTCAGTCTGTCATTTTTGTGGTCCGTACAACGAACAGACGTTTTGTCGTGTGCTCAAGCGGACCGTTGGACCTGTAACACGGGCAATGGGTTGCTTCGTCAATGCCGTCTCCACTCCAGTCTCCACTGCTGTCTGGTCGATCCCAGCCCTGGAGTCCCTGTCCGGCATTCAGCAGGAAGCTGGCGCTGCCAATCATCTGATCCTTGCGTTGCAGTCATGATACGCTTTGTCGCTCTTCATACAGCTCAACAAACTGTTAAACGAACCTTTCTACACCAGGTATTTGGTACCTTTCGCCCGAACAGCAACCATGCAGACCTCTATGGTTTCTTCGAAGCAGGCGCTCGCCGGCGCCAGCGTCCCGCGCAGCGGCGCGTTCCAGTCTGCCCGCTCTGCTTCGCGCAGCAGCCTGGTGGTCCGTGCCCAGCAGGTCGGTCCACATGGTGGCCTCATCACGCGCGCCGTGCACCTGAGCAGTTGCGGCTTGGAGAGTCAGAGGCTGTCCATCTCTTGAGCACTGTCGATGACTTGTTGGCCACCGAGAATATCAAACCTTCTTCTAGCACGCATGATCTGTGCGGGGCGAGTGGCTGCTCCGGTGTCGCGCGCACTCGCGGGGCCGATACTTTGATCAGATCCCACAACACTTCGTCAGCTGCATGCTGCAGGGCCAGAACGAGACGAGCCAGTCGCGGCTGATCGGCGCCATTGCGGCTGCACAGATCGCGCTGCTGCCGCTCTCAGGTGGGACTATCGCGGATGCGTGCTGATCACAGGCTGCTCTGCACTAGGAGCATCTTCAAGATGCAGATGCAATCTTAGAGGCTCATCGCATTGCGAATGCACATCTGCACTCGTTGCCAGAAGCTTGACCTCTCTGTCATGTGCAGGCGCAGCTGTTGCCGACGTCCTGTCTGCAGACCAGCTCAGCCTGGGCGCTGTGGGCGCCAACCCGGCAGAGCAGTTCGCCAACAAGAGCAAGTCCACCTTCAACAAGGTGCGGAAGGCATGCAAGCTGCTTCAGCGTGGACTGTCTGGACGCGCGTCAGTGAGCATCAGCGCATGCAAGCAGCAGATGCCTCAGAGTCGCTTGTGGCTATCACGCACACCGGATTCAGACATCTGTTTCCCAAAACAAGCTCAGCGCTCGCAGGCCAAGTCCGCGGTGGCGCCCAACCCGATCGACGCTCTGTCGTCCAAGGCGAAGTCCGTCGCGCAGGATGCCAAGGCCATCGCCGCCAAGGGCGGCGTCGCCCCTGACCCGGTGTCTTTTCCACTATCCTCCATCTGGCTCAGCCAGGCGGATTCGTGCTGTTTGGAGAGACATTTGCTGTTTGTCACGTGCACACTGCCATCGCTCCCTTGCACCTGGTCCGTATTCTGGCCTTGCATCAAATCTGGCCTCTGCAGTCGCTGACTGCTTTCTGTGTGTCACGTGCGCAGGTGAAGAGCCTGGAGAAGGTGGTCAAGGCGGCGAAGAAGCAGGTGAACAACCCGTCTGCTGAATTCGCCAAGAAGCAGCTGAAGAACGGCGGCAAGGCCATCCAGCAGGCCAAGCCCGCCGTGAAGAAGGCCGTCAACAAGGTGCGCTGCCGGTGCTTGCATTGCGGATTTCACCTGCAAAGGGTAGCGCTGTCGCAGAGGCTCTGGCGATGCACACCTACCAGCGGCACCTATCAGCAGCCTATGATCGCGTAATCATGACCATTGCAGCAAGTGTGTATTGGTTGCAAACAAGCTCGTTCCGCGATGCAGGCTAAGGCGGCCAACCCAGCGAAGGACTTTGCCCAGAAGGTACATAACATAATTTGCCTTCCTTGAGTAGGATCGCTACATTGCTGCTGCTATGTGTGCTGCCCCTACTGCCTATATTGTGACTGTCCTGCCCAGCCATTGGGCATGGTCTTTCCGGTCGTCCATGCTTGGCTGCGCTGCACATTCCGGTCGTCAATGTTTGGTCCTGGGTTGGCAGGCCGAGCAGGCAAAGAAGAAGATCGGCGGCGGCCTGCCGCTGGCCGCCATCGGCTTCAACACCGCCGACCTGCAGAAGGAGGTGCGTGCTGCTCACTGCATGTAAATTTATACACAAACATTGTGAAAGATCCTACAACCGCTTGCCGCCATTGCGGCTTCAACACCGCTGACCTGCAGAAGGAGGTGTGCATCGCTGGTTTTCAAACAGAAACGCAAACGAAAGTGTCCAGACCACAGCCCTCGTGATGCAACACAGCTTCACTGAGCATGTCCGCATCCGTGTCCTCACTCACTTAGTACAAGTGGGCACAGGCTGTGCGCGCAAAGAAAGTCTGTTTGAAGCCATCCGGGTGTTTAAAATTCCTTCTCTTTGGAACTCACACTCCCTGAAACTCCCTGAAACTCACACTGGTTACTCTTGCAGGTGTTCTTCGGCTTTGGCGAGGGCAAGTCCAAGGTGGAGAAGGCGGTCAAGGAGGCCCCCAGCAGTTTCAGCATCTTCGACAACGACTCCGTCAACGACGCCCGCAACAAGCTGAAGGAGAACATCCAGCAGGCGTCTGACACCAAGGACGACCCCTCCGAGCGCGTTGTCTCCGTCGGCAAGCCCGGCGAGTCCCAGGAGGTGCGCGGTGGATGATTATGACTTGCACACCCACAGTCAGCCTTTGCAAGCGGGCCTGGTGCGGCTCTGCTCCGACCTGGTGATGAGGCTTTGCTGTGCCCCCGCGTTTCACAAAATAGTCTCTGATCAGGACCTGTGCGCTGCCTGTTGCAGGAGAACGCGGAGCGCATCCGCAGGTATGTGATTTTGTGTCTGTGTGGTGATGTGATGATATGATGTGTGCTATTTTTTGTCAACCGTAATTTTGTCAATTTTCTTTTTTCCGCATTTGCAGGGAGGCCGAGAACGGCAATGTTGCGGGTGGCGATGCTCGCGCGTCCACCAACTAGGCAACCAATGCACCCGTGACGCGGACACCCGAGTCATGCACTGGATGTAGGAACGCTTGAAGCAGCTGGATGCGGCTGCGTTGGCCGAAACATTTTCGGAGCGTGGAATCTTTTGGGAGGCAACAAGTCGATGTGAGAAGAACATGCGGAGAAATGCTCAGATCATCGATGCTGTGATTTTGGAACCTGTGCATTTCTTGAACAGTGATGTAGACTCGTCTGTTCATGAGAACGCAGTTGCTGTGCCAGCGCAGAATAATAAGACTTCAGCCGTCACACTGAAGGCCACTCATCTACACCCTGTCCGCTCCATGCTTACCGTAGTCACGGGCATGATTCGCGCAAAAATAATTCGGCGGCCGCTGCGCGAAGCCATTTCGCGCGGGTTTTCGGCGCTGCGCGAACTCCGCGCGAA
>JAABUM010004101.1_pt1 | contig 16830 bp, 21 predicted proteins | sample 5559161 | NCBI WGS metagenome assembly JAABUM01 (sample SAMN10711868, study PRJNA513369) | rock metagenome | isolation source: Antarctica rocks | place: Antarctica: Victoria Land, Siegfried Peak nord | reverse complement strand
CGTGCGCCAGGGCGTCCGGGATGTGGGTGATCAAGGGGCTGGCCTTGGCGTTGACCTTGCAGCCCTGCAGGCAGAAGCCGCGGTAGATGCAGTGCGGCCGGTTGCCGAAGCGCCCGTTGGGAATGGCTACCGGGCCTACCCGCGCTTCGATGCCGGCGGCTTTCGCGCCGCGCAGGAAAATGTCGCCGTTGCCGCCGACGGGGTGTGCGTGGTGGGGGTAGGTGTGCGGATCGCCCCACGGCCAATCCTGCCCGGCGACCGGCAGTTCTTGCTCGATCGCTTCGTAGAACGGTTGGAGGTCGGCGTAGTGGATCGGCCAGTCCGCGCCCACACCGTCAGTGCTGAACGTGGCGAAGTCCGACGGGTGGAAGCGGGGTGTGTAACCGGCGTAGTGAACCATTGATCCGCCAACCCCCCGACCAGAGTTGTTGGACCCGAGCGGCACTGGGTCAGTGCCGCCGATCTGACGTGGTTCGGTCCAGTACAAGGTGTGCGAGCCTCGTTCGTCGGAGACCCAATCGGTGTCGGGGTTCCAGAACGGCCCAGCGTCCAGGCACACGATGCGCCATCCGGCGCGGGCCAGGCGTTGGGTGAGAACGCTGCCGCCAGCGCCCGCGCCGACGACGACGAGGTCGACCTCGTCGTCGGCGTAGCGGCGCATGTCGGCTCGGAGTTGGTGGTTTGTGCGGGTGCTGTCGTTGGGAATGAGCCAGGCGGAGTCGTTGCGGGCGCGGATGTCGGCATAGTTGCTTCTCACGATTCCCCCTTCCTCTCATAACCGAGCAGATCTGCGTGTGCAGTCCGGGCTCGTTCCACCCGGGCTGCGAAGGCGACCGGGTCGGTGTCGCTGTCCTCGCCGCCCCTATCGGGCACCTCCCAGTGTTCGAGGGCGTTCACACCGAGGTTGAGGTAGCCGCGGGGATAGGCCGGTCCGCCGAAGCCGATCTCGTTCCAGGCCCAGGGATGGGAGTAGAAGGCGGTGCACGCGTAGCGAGTCCACAAACTCCACAGGTGTTTGGCGGGCCAGCCGTGCCACTTCTTGCCGTCGCTGCTGAGGTCTTGGACGGTCTGGATCAGCGCGGCTTGTTCGTCGCTGGTCAGGTGTGCGAACTCGCGTCCGTGTCGTGCAGTGGCGTCCTCGTCCAGAAAGCGCAAGCTGTCCCGCCATGCCTGCGCGTCTTCGGGCAGTTCGTCGTAGTGCCAGCCGTCGGTCTCGCCCACGGCCAGGCGGACATCGATCAGCGCGAGCACCGGGATGCGGGGGTCGCTGTCCTGGGCGAGCAACAGATCGAGCAGCGGATCGGCGACGCCGACCTCGTGCGGGGTGAAGAACGCCAGGTCACCGGGGAGGGCCAACCGTGCCAGTACGGCTCCGGCGGTGACGTCGTCCCAGACCTCGACCTGATCCAGTACGTCGAAGCCCGGGTAACGGCCTCGTCCCTGCGGGGTGACCGCGCGCTGACTGCGGCTGCGAAAGGGCATCAGCGATCACCTCCCGGCTGACGACCCTCACGGCGCAGAACGGCCGCGAGCAGTCCCATGCCACCGACGAGGGAGGCGAGCAACGGTGCGAATACCGGCGGGCCGGATTCCAGGTTGTAGCCGGTGATCCCGCCGGGGCGTTGCGCGACGCCACGCATGTGCAGGTAGGTGCCCTGCAGGCCGTTGATGACGATCGCCGCGGAGGCGAAGGGGAGCACGGTGTGCGCGGCGCGGCGGGAGAAGACCGAGGCGATACCGGCCGGGACCGCGGTGGGCACGATGACGATCGGCCACCACATCATCTTGTTGCCGAAACTGGCCCCGTCGTGGGACATATAGATCTCGGCTGTGGTGATCACCGCCCCGGCCGCGGTCAGAGCGGACAGGCTCCGTTCGAACCGGCCGGTGCGCACGTCGCGGACCGCCTCAGCCACGAGAGCGGCGCCCTCGGCCGTCGGGTTGTGTCGTAGCCGCATGTCAGTCGCCGTCCTTGGTGCCGGGCAGGTATTGCTGCGCCTTCTGCTTGATGCCTTGCTTGACGAAGCCCCACGCATCCTCATCGCCGTGCAGGACCGCACCGGCGGTGGCTTTGGCTTGGGCGAAGGTGGCATGCGGGGGGATGGGCGGAACGTCGGGGTCACAGCGGATGTCGAGCACGGTCGGGCGGTTGGCGGCGAAGGCGGCGTCCCAGGCCGGGCCGATCGCGTCCGGGGTGTCGATGTTCACCCCGGACAGGCCGAGGGTACGGGCGAACGCGGCGAAGTCGACGTCGGGCAGGGTCTGGGATTCGGCGAACTTGGGGGCGCCCTCCATCGCCCGCATCTCCCAGGTGACCTGGTTGAGGTCGTTGTTGTGCAGGATCGCCACGATCAGCCGAGGGTCGGCCCACTGCTGCCAGTAGTGAGCGACGGTGATCAGCTCGGCCATGCCGTTCATCTGCATCGCTCCGTCCCCCACCACGGCGATCGCCGGTCGATCGGGGTGGGCCCATTTCGCGCCGATGACGTAGGGCACGCCGGGTCCCATGGTGGCCAACGTCCCGGACAGGGAGCCCCGGATCTCGCCGTGGAACTTCAGGTGCCGGGCGTACCAGTTCGCGGAACTGCCGGAGTCCGAGGCCACGATGGCGTTGGCCGGAAGCCGCTTTGACAGTTCGTGGAAGATTCGCATCGGATTGACCGGGTCGGCGTCGGTCATCGCCCGCCGCTCGACCGTCTGCCACCAGTCCGCGACCTCCGACTCGACCTCCTCCCGCCAGGACCGGTCGGTCTTGCGTTCCAGCAGCGGGATCAACGCTTGCAGCGTGGCTTTGGCGTCGCCGACCAGGTTGAGTTCGTAGGGGTAGCGCATGCCGATCCATTTGCCGGAGCGGTCGATCTGGATCGCGCGGGCCTGATCCAGCTTGGGCATGAACTCGGTGTAGGGGAAGTTGGAGCCCACCGTGAGCAGCGTGTCGCAGCCCATCATCAGCTTGTAGGAGGCGATCGTGCCGAGTAGGCCGATCGAGCCGGTCACCCACGGCAGCTCATCGGACAGAACGTCCTTGCCGAGCAGAGCTTTCGCCGCTCCCGCGCCGAGCAGGTCCGCGATCTGTGTCAGCTCGTCCGCGCAGCCGCGGGCGCCTTGTCCGACCAGTAAGGCGACCTTTTCCCCAGCGTTGAGGATGTCCGCGGCCTGTCGCACGGCGGATTGCGCCGCCGTGACGGTCGAGGCCGACATCCCCAAGCTCGAGGGCACCTGCTTCATCGCGTGACCGGGCGGCACGTACTCCAAGTCGAACACGTCGGAGGGGATGATGATGCAGGTCGGCGCGGATTCGCTGACCGCCACCCGGATCGCGCGGTCTATCAGATTGGGCAGCTGCTCCGGGACGGTGCACATCTGCACGTAGTCGCTGCACACGTCCTTGAACAGCGTCAGCAGATCCACTTCCTGTTGGTAGGAGCCGCCCATCGCCGAGCGTCCGGTCTGGCCGACGATCGCCACGACCGGTACATGGTCCAGCTTGGCGTCATACAGGCCGTTAAGCAGATGGATCGCTCCCGGCCCACTGGTCGCCGCGCAGACGGCGACGTTCCCGGAGAACTTGGCGTAGCCGACCGCTTCGAACGCGGCCATCTCCTCATGGCGAGCCTGTACGAACTGCGGGTCGTTGTCCGCCCTTCCCCACGCGGCGAGCAGCCCATTGATGCCATCGCCTGGGAAGGCGAAGACCTGCTTGATGTTCCATTCGCGCAGCCGGGCCAGCAGCACGTCAGCGACGGTCTGAGCCATTGTGGTGTTCTCCTCACGAGTCATGAGCGCTGTCGCCGGGCGGAAACACTCGACGTCCTGTGCGCTAGCGTCTGTCCGGGCGAGCGGAGCAGGTTCGCGGCTGGTTGGCGTACTGCTTCGCCGCTCCTACTGGTTTACTCGCAACGGTTGCGAATCGCAATAGTTGGGTAGAGACTTGGTGGATGCCGGACGAACGTCAAACACCGCGGCGTCGTGGCGCCCATGATAAGGAGGCTGGCGCCGTACTGGGAGCATGTCGCGTACTGGTCGCCGTCAGCGCGCAGTCGGTCGCCGCGGTGGAAGATGTGGCAGACCTGATCGAGTTTCGTGCCCTGGTGATCGTGGCCAGCGGCGGGTCGGTGTCGCTCAGCACGCTTGCCGAGGCGGCCAATATCCACCTGAGCCGGGCCAGCCGACTGTGTGATCGGTTGGTGGTCAAAGGTTTGATCAACCGAGCCGACGACCCGGCCAACCGACGCCAGTTGACCCTGACACTCACGTCTGACGGTGAGCGGGTGGTGAGCCGGGTGATGCAACGCCGACGCGAGGTGATCCTCCCGATCCTGGCGCGGATGAATGAGCAGCTGAGCCCGCAGCGCCGCGCGGAACTCGTCTCGCTGCTGCGCGAATTTGCCGCCGCCGGCGGTGAACCCTCCGATCCTGACCTGTGGGGCATGGGGCGGAGGCCCTGAGCACGTACCCGCGTGCTTGGCCTGAACTGATGAGGAGATGATCTGAATGCCACGCATCATTGTGGTGACCGGTTCCAGCGGAGGTATCGGCCGAGCGAGCGCTGTCGCTTTCGGCGCCCGCGGCGATACTGTCGTCCTCGTGGCCCGCGGCGAAAAAGGACTTGCCGGCGCCGCCGCCCAAGTCGAGCGCGCCGGGGGCACCGCGCATGTGATCGCGGCCGACGTCGCTGATTCCGACGAGGTGTTCGCGGTCGCTGAGAGAGTCGAGACCGAGATCGGCCCCATCGATGTGTGGGTCAACGTCGCGTTCACCTCGGTATTCGCGCCCTTCGATCAGATCAAACCCGAGGAATACCGCCGGGTGACCGAGGTAAGCTACCTCGGCTACATCTACGGCACCATGGCCGCTCTGAAGTACATGAAGCCACGGGACCGGGGCACGATCGTGCAGGTTGGTTCCGCCCTGGCCTACCGCGGCATCCCCCTGCAGTCGGCTTACTGTGGCGCCAAGCACGCCATCCAGGGTTTTAACGAAGCGCTGCGCTGTGAACTGCTGCACGACAAGAGCAACATCCACGTCACCATGGTTCAGATGCCGGCGGTCAACACCCCGCAATTCTCCTGGGTGCTGTCCCGGTTGCCGCACCACGCCCAACCGGTGCCGCCGATCTATCAGCCCGAGTTCGCAGCCCGCGGCGTCCTGTTCGCCGCCGACCATCCGAAACGACGCGAGTACTGGGTCGGGACCAGCACCATGGGCACCCTGGCCGCCAACGCGGTCGTGCCAGGGCTGCTGGACCGCTACCTCGCCAAGACCGGGTTCAAGTCCCAGCAGACCCAGCAGCGTCACGACCCAGACGCACCGGTGAACCTATGGAACCCTGCCGACGGTGAGGACGGTCATGACTTCGGCGCGCACGGCATCTTCGACACAAAGTCCCACGAGCACGACCCACAGCTCTGGGCATCCCACCACCACGGCCTGCTCGGTCTGATCGCAGCCGGGGTGGGCGCCGCCGTAGCATTCGTGTGGCGGCGACCGTGAGCGCCCAGCGGCGCGGCGCAGCGGTTCTGACCGGAGCGCACCTGACGCAATCCGCTGTGCTGCTGGCGCAACCGCGGGGGGTCCTGCGCGCGGTCGCGGGCAATCAGACTGTCCCACCGTCGTGGATCGTGCGCGTGCTCGGTCTGCGAACCCTCGCCCAAGCCATCGCCGAAGGCGTGCGACCGACCCGTGACGTGCTGCGCGTCGGCGTCGCCGTCGACCTCGCGCACGCCGCCAGCATGCTTACCGCCGCCCGTGTGTGGCCGCGCTACCGCCGCGCGGCGTTGACCAGTGCGGGCACCGCGGCAATTTCCGCCCTCACCGGCGTTTTCCTCGCCGAGGCGGGGCAGTGACCACCGGGATCAGCGCGGAGGACCAGATCCCGCCGCAGGTACTGCGGGAATATGCGCTGCTGGCAGACGGGGAGCGCGGCGCGGTGGTCGGCCCCCGCGGCGACATCGTGTGGCTGTGCGCCCCCCACTGGGACAGCGACGCCGTCTTCACCTCGCTGATCGGCGGTCCAGGCGAATACACCGTGACCCCGACCGGGCGCTACGTGTGGGGCGGTTACTACGAAGACGGTTCAATGATCTGGCGCAACCGCTGGGTGACGGACTACGGCACGGTCGAATGCCGCGAAGCACTGGCGTTCCCCGGCGACCCCCACCACGTCGTCCTGCTCCGCCGCATCCGCGCCCTCGAACGCGCCACCACAGTCACCGTCTCCCTCCAACCCCGCGCCGGCTACGGCGAACAGGAGCTGAGCGACCTACACCGCCACGGCAGCCTGTGGACCGGTCGCAGCGGTGGCCTGAACCTGCGCTGGAGCGGCGGTCAGGACGCCCGCCCCCGGCACGGCCGGCGTGCCCTGCACGGGGTGCTACACCTGGACGCGGGCCAGCACCATGACCTGGTCCTAGAACTGAGCGACCAGCCCCTGCCTGAGCACCCGGTCGACGCTGACGCCGCCTGGCGCGCCACCGAAGCCGCGTGGCACGCTGCCGTCCCCACCTTGGACAACGTATTGGCCCCGCGGGACACGCGCCGCTCCTACGCCGTCCTCCGCGGGCTCACGTCCACCGGCGGCGGCATGGTCGCCGCCGCCACGACCAGCCTGCCGGAGCGCGCCGAAGCGGGCCGCAACTACGACTACCGCTACGTCTGGATCCGCGACCAGTGCTACACCGGCCAGGCTGTCGCCGCCGCGGGACCCCACCCGCTGCTTGATGACGCCGTCAGCTTCGTCGGCGACCGGCTCCTCGAGCATGGCGACCGGCTCGCCCCCGCCTACACCACCACCGGTGAGGCGGTCCCTGACCAACGGCACCTGGATCTACCCGGTTACCCCGGCGGCTATGACATCGTCGGCAACTGGGTCAACCAGCAATTCCAACTGGACGCCTTCGGCGAGGCGCTGCTGCTATTCGCTGCCGCTGCGCGTCACGACCGTCTGAACACCCAGAGCTGGCGCGCCGCCGAAGCCGCCGCCGCCGCCATCACGCGGCGGTGGACCGAACCCGACGCCGGCATCTGGGAGATCGACAACCGCCCCTGGACCCATAGCCGCTTGACCGCCGCAGCAGGGCTGCGGGCCATCGCCGCCGCGCACCCGGCTACGGCCCAAGGCTCCGATTGGCTCGCACTCGCTGATCACATTGTCGCCGACACCGCGGCTCACTCCCTACACCCGGACGGATACTGGCAACGTTCCCCCGAAGACCCCGCCCTGGACGCCGCTCTGTTGCTTCCCGGACTGCGAGGTGCCGTACCCGCTGATGACCCCCGCACGATCGCAACGCTGAACGCCTACCTGCGCGAGCTGACCCGCGACGGCTACGCCTACCGCTTCCGCCAGGATGACCGACCCCTGCCCGATGCCGAGGGATCGTTCCTGCTGTGCGGCTTCCTCGTCGCGCTCAGCCTCGACCAGCAGGACCAACCGCTGGAAGCGCGCGCCTGGTACGAACGCACCCGCGCCGCCTGCGGACCGCCGCAACTGTTCAGCGAGGAATACGACACCCAGCAACACCAGATGCGCGGCAACCTACCCCAGGCCTTCGTCCACGCACTGATGATCGAAGCATCCGCACGACTCGCATACTAAGCCCATGGATTCACCGCGGCGATTGACTGACTGGCGTGCCGTGACGCCGAAACGCCTTTGCGCGGCAAGAGAATCAGACCTGTCGAGGAGCTGATTCTGGCCGTCACGAAGGACATTGCAGCTGTAACTATCTCATCCTCTCGGTCCGGCGCGCTCGGCGCGGTTGGATGACCGCGGTCTCGTGTCGTTTTTGCTGCGTTGGCTCCGTCGCTGGCGTTGGCCGGTCGGACGGGACTTGGCGAGCTGACCGAACGGCATCTGACAGTCCCGGGTGGCACGGGTGTCGTGGCCGGGTCGAAGGTCAGCGCAACCGGTTGTTCACCGGCACCCGGGCCCCGTCGGCGCTGGGCACGTTTCTGCGGTCGTTCCGGTTCGGGCATGTGCGGCAACTCGACGCGGTCCCCGCGCGGTTCCTCACCGGGCTGGCCAGCAGCAGCCCGGTCATCGCCGAGTCCGAGCCGGTCGCCTACCTTGACATGCCTGCACCTGGTTTCTCGTCAGCGCTGAAAACGAAGTCGCCGTCTGCGAGTGGCGCGCCCTCCCGAACGCGGGCATATAGATCCAGGGCGCGGGTGGCCTTGAACGCGAAGTACGGGTCGCGCGGGAAGATCCACGAGCGGTGCTGCCACGGCTTGAGCGCGTCGGCGTGCAGCCAATGCCGCTGGTGCGTGGCTCGGACAGGGAACCCATCAGCCGTAGCCATCGGGCATTCGCCGGTGGTCGATGACGTGGCGGGCGATGGCGGGCACTGAGCGTTTGAGCTGCTGGCTGGCGTGGTGAAGGCGTTGATAGGCGGTCTCCGTGGTGACGTCGGCGTTGGACATCAAGATGCCGATGGCCACGCCTATCTCACGGTGGACGTCGGCCGAGCGCCGCGGTGTCAGCGGTTGGGTGAGGACGAGTTCGCTGGTGAGGGCCAAGGACGCGTAGGCGGCGAAGATAGCGCCGGTGGCGATCGCGAGGTCGTCGAAGGCGTAGGGCCAGTTCGAGTAGAAGCTCAGGGCGGCGCGGTGGCGTGGGCTGAGGTAGAGCCGATAGCTGACGATGCTGCGGATGCTGGTGTCCTGGCTGACGCGGGCTGCGAAGACGGGCCACCGCGGGTCGGTGGCGAGGTCGCCACTGGCCACCAAGTCGTTGGTGTCGAGGACGTCCAGGGCGGGACCCTGGCCGGTGGCGTCGCGGATTCGGTCCACCTGGGACGGGACGTCGCTGGTGGCGGCCACGTTGTGCACATGGCCGTTGTCAGCCACGGCCAGCGCGGCGTGTTGGCTGCGGGGCATGCAGCGGGCGGCGATCTCCACGATCCGGTCGGGGCTGAGCGCGACCATCTCGCCTTCATTTAGGGCTGCGACCAGAGTGAGAAAGGCCTCCGCCAGTTCAGCTAGCGCGGTGAAGTCCTCGGCGCGCTCGTGTTCTTCGGATGGTGGCATGCCATCACTGTGTCAGACGGCGAGCGACGACGGACGAACACGTACTGCATGACGAGCAGTAGGGCGAGGACTGCGAGCGGCCGGTAGGTGATGCTCATGGCGAACCGCTGCTGGTTTGGGCGTCCGGGCGGTTGGATGGGTCGGGCGGGGCGGGGTGCGGGTGGAGTAGGTAGGCGCCGATGGCGCCGGCCAGGGTCGAGACGGTGATCATGCCGAGGATGAAGGCCGCGATCATGAGGAGCTGGCCGCCGGCGGTGGTCGGATTCGCGGTCGGTGACATGCCGATGACCGACGCCGCTGACCAGAGCAGAGCCGAGCCGAGGGTCGGCATGGTGCCGTGGGGTCCGTTGTCGAAGACGTAGGCGAGTTCGCCGATGAGCAGGATGCCGAGAGAGGTGATTCCGCCGAGGTAGCCGATGCGGCTGCGGAACAGCGGCCCGGCGCTGCGCAACGCCCGCGAGCTGGAGGTCAGCGCACGCACCGCTGGCGCGGCCCGTCCCAGGCGGAGCAGTCGCAGGAAGCTGAGGACGCGCAGCGTCGGGGCCAGCAGTCCGAGCAGCGTGAGCCAGTGTCGGCGCAGAAACCGCAACCGGTGCGGGGCCAGCCACAGCTTGAGCAGGAAGTCCAGCACAAACACCGCCCAGAGGAGCCAGATGACATCGGCTAGCAGACGCCCCGCCGTTGCGGTGGTGGGCAGCCCGAACTGGGCCGCCACGAGCAGCCCGAACACCACGCCGAGCCAGGTCATGGCCGGGTCGGTGCGTTCGGTGATCCGCCGCAACCACTCATCGAACTCCTCATCGGCGCAACCACGCGCCGGCAGGCCCGCTCGAGGACGCAACCCCTTGCGGGCAGGCTCACCGGGGCGCTCTGGCGACACGGGTATCAGCTTCGCTGGGGCGCCGGTTCCTGTTGCTGCTTCGCGCGGCGTCGTGCCCAGTGCGGTTCGCTGAGTCGGATGGTGCTCTCGCCGTCGCTGCCGACGGGTTTGGCGGCGCCCTGCAGCGTTTCACCCAGGAACCGGACGGCTGCCGGGGCGGCCGGTGTTCCGAGCATTTTGACAAGCGGGATGGCGGCGATGAAGAGAGCGACCGGCGGTTCCAGGCCGCCGTAATAGCCGATGGTCTGCGGGATGTCGACGTCCGCCGGGCTGACGCTGAGGTGGATGGGACGGTCGCTGGCGGTCATGCGCGGTTCCTTTGGTGTCTGATGCCTCTGGTGTCGGCGGCTGGCTGGTAGCGCAGCGGCGCACGGCGAGGTAGCCCAGGCCCGCGGCGGGCGGCGATGGGCCATTCGATGATGCCGGCCACGGCGGCTAGGGGCGCCGGTGCCGGGCGCGACCGGGATGGGTCCGGGCGGAACCGCCCCAGCGAGGACGGCCAGGGGCGCGGTAACGGTGCGGAGCACCTGTTGGGGGCCGGGGCGCCACATCGTCCTGCCCTCGACCAGGGCATCCAGGATCAGGCTGACGTCGGGTTCGGTGAAGACCAGGTCCGCGGCGGTCCGGGCGGAGCTGGAGCCGTGCGCGGCCATGCCGATACCGACATCGGCCAGCCGGATCGCGGCGGCGTCGTTCGCGCCGTCGCCGGTCATGGCCACGACGCGGCCAGCCTTCTGCAGCCCGGCGACGAACCGCAGCTTCTGTTCGGGCGAGACGCGGGCGAAGACGCTGGCCTGGGTCACCAGCCGGGTGCGGCTCCCACCGTGCGGCCGGCAAGAGGCGGCGACCACGGCCCGCGCGTCACAGCCACCCACGTCTGCACCGACGCCCGGCCAACCGAACCCGAGCAGGCCGCCGATCACTCCCGCGAGCTCGCGCTCACAGCGACTTGGCGCTTCGGCTCATCAGTCTTTCGGAGGGCACTGCCGCCCGACCAGTGCCGGGCCTCATCCGGCGCAGCAGGTAGGCACCCGCCCCCAGCGCCACCGCCACTGGCCACTCGACGACCTCGAACACTCCCAGCGCCGCGATGCCGCCGTAGAAGGCGAGCTTCCCCGTTCGAGACGCGGGCGCGCCGCCACCCGGGGCGCCGGACACCGTGTCTCGGCCAGAGGAGCCCGGGACGGCGCGGCGGGTGACGGCCACCGTCAGCGCGGGTAGGCGGAGCGTGGTGGTGCGCTCCTGCGCCTCGCCGGCCCGGTCGCTGTCCTGCACGACGCCGCTGAGCCGGCCGTCCTCGGATTCCACGTCGGTAGCGCGTACTCCGCTTGGTCGTCTGGAAGTCTGCTTGCGGGTTTCTGCCATACCTACACCGGCTAACGCTCGTCGGCCATCCGGTAGCCGCATGCTGTTCACGCCCCGGACAGCCGTGGTTGACTCCGCAGCATATGCGAAGAGGTCTGCTGTGTGCAACTACTGCATAATGCAAGTAATCCGAGCCGCAATACTATCGAGCGGCAATCTTGTCATCCGCTCTTTGGGTCTCGACGAACCCGTGCAGGAGCCCGTCCTCCCGGCAAGGAAGCCGCGGGCTCCTGGCCGTTTTGGCTCTGCAGGATGAACAGATGAACGACCGCATGGACGCCTCGGTGGCGCACAGCACGGCAAGCGCGGGGTGCCAGCGGCGGAACGACTTCTATAGCGATCCTGAGCATCTGGGGCAGGAGTGGAGGCGGTTGCTGGCCGAGTTCGTCGGCACCTTCGCCCTGGCCTTCGTCGCCGCCGGCGGTGCGGTGTTCGCGGCCGCCGCGCCGCCGGACTGGCCGCGCGCGTCGTCGCTCCCGCGTTGCTGGTCATGGCCATGATCTACATCCTGGGTGACGTCTCGGGCGCGCACTTCAACCCCGCTGTCACCCTGGCCTTCGCCCGTGCGTAAAGACTTCCCGTGGACACGGATCCCCGGCTACCGGCAGTCCAAGTCACCGCCGCCATCGCGGCCGCAGCCCTGCTACGCGCCATGTTCGGCCCGGTTGGGCACCTCGGGGCGACCCTGCCCCACCATGGCCAGGCCACGTCCATGGTGCTGGAGGCATTCCTGACGTTCTTCCTGGTCGCCGTCATCCTCGGCACGGCGGCCGGGCACAAACTGATCGGGCACAACGCCGCCCTGGCCTCCGCCGGAGTCATCGCCCTGGACGACCTGTTCGCCGCCCCGATCAGCGGCGCGTCGATGAACCCCGCACGCTCGCTCGGACCCGACCTGCTCGCCGGCACGATGTCCACCTACTGGGTCTACCTGGCCGGCCCCGTCATCGGCGCCCCGGCCGCGGTCGTACTAGCCGCCGCGCTGCACGGCGGATCGAACCGAAACGAGCGCCACGCCGCCGTCGGCGCATGAGCGCGACGGTGTCCGGTCGACGACTGGGGAGTAACACGGCGGTCCCCGCCGCGGTTGACGGCGCACACCGAGCGTGCTTCGCCGTGATAGCGGTGGGCGCGTCGGAAGCCGACACTGCGGCCGCAAGACGCCGGCCTGGACGGTCACGCCTGCCGTCGCGGGCTTGTGACGGGCCGCGCCCGGGGTCCGGCGCAATGTCGTGGGTCGGCGGTCAACTGCAGCGCAAAGGACCTGGGCCAAGACTGCAAGCGCCGCGGCTGCGAAGGCTGCGTAGTCGTTGACCGATCCGCTGTGTGCGCGGCGCCTCCACGTTAAGGGCCCGGTTCATGGTTGCGAAGGCCGGCCGCGGCGACAGGGAGCCGAGGAGTACGTCGGCGAAGCTCGGCTCTGCGACCCGATCGCGCCGTTCGGCGCTGGCGCAGCACAGACCTCGGCTTAGCCATCTGACCCCTCGCCGCAAAGGACGCAACCGACTTGACGAGTTCAGGTCAGATGTGGAGACGGGACCGGCCAGCAACGCGGTACAGCGCCTCGTCCAGGGCACCGATCGCAAACGCGAGGAGCCACTCGGACGGCGAACGGGCAACTACACGGGCGCGGACATCCATCGGCCGTGGCAGGGAGATCGCTACGAGGGACCCGGCGTGCGAACAGAACCGGGTATCAGACACCCTTTGTAGACTCAGCGGCCTCGTTCAGGCGCTGAGTCAAGGCGCGAACCTGGCCGACGGCGCTTCGCTGCCACCCGCTCCAGGTTACGACGGATAGCGGCTTTCTCCTCCTGAGCGACGGCGAGCAGATCACGCGCGTGCCGCTCGGCATCTGAGACTATGCCGCCCGCCTGGCTGCGCACGTTGGCAATGATGCGCTCACACTCCGCCCGCACGCGGCCAAGCGGGCTCCGCGGGCCCGGCCTGGGCGGCAACGGACCTGCTCCTCTGCGGCCAGCTGCGCGAGCTCGAGAAGTCTGGCGGCGCCAGGAACAGCGGTGCCGGCGGTAGTCGAATTTTGCGCCATGCCGCGCTCCGTTGGTTGTCGGAAGGATGTCGTGCCCGGCAGGCCCCTATGGGCACGACCGAGTAGGCACCTTTAGAGGCGCATCTTAATCCGAGTGTGGTGCAGGTGCACCGCGCGCTCTTGCGCACCCTCCTGCCCCACTGCTCGTCTTCCTCCGCGACGCCGCCGCACTCGCCGCAACACCGGGAACCGACCTGCACCTTCATTCGGGCTGGACATGACGCGCGGAGACTGCATACCGTTGACCGGCATGCCGCGTGTGGGGGTGCCCCACATACCAGGCTGGACTTTGCGTCGGCCCTCTAACTCTGGGCAGCCGTTTCCTTCGCGGCCTGGGCAGGGGGTTGTGCCCTTACCTGGTCTGGCAAAGGACAGGCCCCGGCCAGAAACCGCGGCGCCGGGCGTCTGCGGCCGACGCTACTCGGCGCCGCTCGATTTCAGTTGTCGCTCTCGGAGGCGTCGAGGTCGTCAGCCAGGCTACCGAGGGTGTCGGTGGGCAGCAGGGGCAGAGCGGGCCTGAGCTCGCGAAAGCCCCGGCTGGCGAAGATGCCCGCGGCGACGCTGAGGCACGCGGTGGCGGCGAGCGCGGAGGCGCGCGGGCTCAGAACACGATCAAGCAGCCGGACCAACGTCACGGCAGCGGTGCCAGCCGCGGCCCCGCCACAGACGCCCGCCGCGACCAACAACACCGCGCCCCTGGACCCCAGCCGCGCCTTCTCCCTCATCTCGGCCTCGCCTCGGCGTAGTTCTTGACGCAACAGCCCAGCGACCGCATCTGAGAGACTTTTGAACGCGTCACCGGCTGATGCCTTGGACTGCCGTGATGTCATCATGACCCCTTATCGACCCGACTCGTTTCAGTGCCTGAGCCTATGCCCAGCGTCCGGCGCAGGCCAGTGTGGTCGCTGCCGAGCGCCCATAACGACGTGGTGATGCGCTGACGCTGCCAGCGGGGCGGGGCGCCCACGCCGACAAGGGCCTTTCGCGGACTCGTCGGGCGCCCGTGCGTGGCGTGCCCCAGATCCTGGCGGACCGAGCGCAACGGGGACCTCTGCGGTGTCAGGGAGGGCGTAGGACAGGTTTGCCTCAGCCGCCTACGCCTCGGCGGCGCGGAGGGGCCGGCCCGGCCAGGTCTAGGAGGAGGGCGGGACACGGCTTGCGGTGGCCTGTGCGCGACGGTCGGCCCGTTCGCGTTGGGGGATGACGGTGTAGCGGGGGTCTCGGGCGCAGGCTTGCCCGGCTTCGAAGATGGCGAAGCGGGTGCCGGCTGAGCCAGTGAGCAGCGCCGCGCCCGCCGCGGCGGCGGCGAGGCGGCTACGCCCGGAGACGGTCGCGGTGAGCAGCGCGCCGGTCGCGGTGAGCGCTTTCGACGCCCGGCTGAGCTTGCCGGGCCGTCCGGCCCGCAATGTTTCGGCCGCAAGACCCATCGATGACGTCCCGGCGTGTTCGGCGAGTTCCAGGAGGCCCCCGCCGAGCGCCAGTCGCCGCGCCGGGGCGGCGTCGGCGAGTGTCGAGCCGATCATGGCAAGGCCGCCGGACGCTGCGGCAGCTGAGCCGATGAAGACGAACGGAGTTTCTGGTAGCCCTCATGCCAGGCAGGTGTGGCTGTGTCGGATGAGTGCGGCGGTGTAGGCGGCGACGGCGGGCGCGGCGAGGCAGGCGGCGAGGTTGGCCGGGCGCGCGGAGACCGCGAGCACCGTGGAGAGGCGGTGCATTCGCGGGGGCAGCACCTCGCGCAGCTCAGCGGCGCCGGCCAACGCGGCCAGGGGACCGTACGCGGTGAATCCAGGTGCCGACCGACATCGGCGAGGTGGGTTTGGCGACGCGGAGCATGTTGACGAACCGGGCTGGCCGGCCGAGGTCGTGCACGAGCGCGGCGAAGCTGAGGCTGATCGCGACCATCCCGCCGACTCTGCCGGTGCGCCGCAAGCTGGGGCGTCCGGTCAGGTCGCCTCCGGCGCCGAGCATCGTGGAGCCGGCGGCGAGGCCGCCGAGGAAAAGGTATGCGGGGATGTCGTTGCTCCAGGGGGCTGCTTTGACCACCGGCCGCCCGTAGTAGGAGGTGAAGTGGGCGTCGGGCACCATCTGCCGCTCGCGGTTGCGGCCACCGCCTCGTCTTCTGGGCCACCCTCGGTCCTCGCGAGCCTTCGCCGCGGTGGGCAGCTTATGTGCAGCGGAGTCGGGGACTTCCGAGCCCGTGGGCCGCGGGCCGGCATGGGGGCGGCGCGGTCGCTGGTTCGGGGTCATGAGCGGCCGCCGAGGAAGGAGGCGATGACACCCGCGGCAAGGGCCGCGGCGGCGAGGGCGGCTTTTTTCCACATGTCGAGCAGGTCTCGGGTGGTGACCACGGGGTCCCGCGGCAGCCCGTGGACCTCCGGCTGGTCGAGCAGCAGGAACATCGCCCCGGTTCCGCCGACGCCGTCGTCTGGGTCAGCCCCGTACAGCCGTGCCTGGGGCACGCCGGCGGCGTGCGGCGAGTCGCGGCGGCGCTTCGCCCGCTGGCGCAGCTCTTCCACGTCGCCGAACTGAATCGACTCGGTGGGACAGGCCTGCGCGCAGGCCGGCGTCTTGCCGACCTCGAGCTGGTCGTAACACAGGGTGCACTTCTGGGCCAGGCCCACGTTCTTGGTCGCCTTGTCCCCGACGCGGCGGTCGATCACCCCGAACGGGCAGGCGGGGACGCAGTAGCCGCAGCCGTTGCAGATGTCTTCCTGGACCACGACGGTGCCGAACTCCGTCCGGAACAGCGACCCGGTGGGGCAGACGTCCCAGGCACGCCGCGTGGGTGCAGTGCTTGCAGACGTTAGAGGACATCAGCCACCGGAAGTCGGTGCGGCTCTCAGCGCCGGAGGAGGCGCCGGGCAGGTCGAAGGACGGCATGCCCAAGCTCACGGCGGCGGTGTCGGTGCCCAGCATGGACCGGTCGCCGGTCAGCGCCTCACCGGAGGCGTCTTTGAGGGCGTCGGTCGCCGGCGGCCCGGTCGGGGCGTCCACCAATCCCGGTTGCTGGCGGCCGAGGGGCTTGGGCTGCTCGATGAACGCCACGTGGCGCCAGGTGCTGGCGCCCAGCGCGCCGGTGTTGTCATAGGAGGAGCCGAGCAGGTTCAGCCCGTCCTCGGGGACCTCGTTCCACTCCTTGCAGGCCACCTCGCACGCCTTGCAGCCGATGCAGACGGAGGTGTCGGTGAAGAACCCCTTGCGCGCCGGCGGATCTTCCCAGCCGGCGGCGTCCGCGATGTCGCTGACCGGTCCTAGAAAGTCATTGGTCATTGCCTGCCTCTGCTGAGCTGGGAGCACACCTTAACGGCGTTCTCGGCGCGGTGGCGCCATTGCCTTCGTTATCCCCTGGGAGGGCTGATGGGATCGAGACGTTCACCGCTTGGTGGCCGGTGCTCCGCCAGGCAGCCGGTTCCGATCGACTGGGCAGGGGCTCGGCTGTCAGCTCCCCTCGTACCACCGATTACACCGCCCGCACCGAGACGGCGGACCGAGTCGTGGGCAGCGTGTG
>JAABUM010004100.1_pt1 | contig 16832 bp, 20 predicted proteins | sample 5559161 | NCBI WGS metagenome assembly JAABUM01 (sample SAMN10711868, study PRJNA513369) | rock metagenome | isolation source: Antarctica rocks | place: Antarctica: Victoria Land, Siegfried Peak nord | reverse complement strand
CGGTGGAACATCGGGCGTATCCGATCAGCAGCTCCACCACGACCGTGAGCATAACCAGTTAGCCCCCGATCACCGGGCATTTAACCGGGCGGGTCTACTGCGAATGCGCAGGTCCAGGTCACGGCGGATCGACGGTGGGCGCTCGGTGTGTGTGGTGGGGGTTCGGCTTGCGGGCGCTCGTTTCAGGCGTCGGACAGAGCACGCGGCGATCACCACGGCGCTATTGACTGCGTGATCACCGCGCGTGCAGGCCTTGGAGAATTATTGCGAGGGCCCTTCTTGCCCGGGTCTCCGACTCGGATGGCGGCATGCGTGACAGTGCTCCGAGCAGCAGGATCTCATCAGGAGACACGCGTATTGCGTTGACGCCTGCGAGATCGTGAACGCGCTGTTCGAAATATTCCGCGGTGCGTGGAGCTGGCGTGCTGAAGGAGGTGGATGCCGATCTTGGTGGTCACCTGTTCGGTGGCGCAGATCACAGCCATCGACGAGCGTTGTCGAGCTGACCAATATAGGGTGATGAGGTGCCTCATGATGAGGACCTCATCTTGTTACCGGAGGGTTTCGTGACGCGAGACGTCTCGCCCGTCGAGATCGGTCAGGCCTACTTCGAACTGCACCACCTGATGCACCGGATCGTCGACAAGAAGATGTCGTGCGCGGGTTTGTCTTTCGCGCGGACGAAGGTGCTCGTGCGGGTTGCGAACGAGGGCCCGATGAATCAGGCCACCCTCGCCGGGCTGCTCGGCTTTGCGCCGCGCTCGGTCACCGAGACCGTCGACGCCCTCGAACGCGAGGGGTTCGTCACCCGTACCGAGGATCCTGCGGACCGGCGCGCGCGGATCGTCGCGATCACACTCGCCGGCCGCGATGCTCACGAGGCCGCCATGGCCGTCAAGGCCACGGCCATGACCGAGATCTTCGGCAGCCTCACCACCCCCCAGCGCAGCAGCCTGTTGGCGCTGTTCGGCTCGATCCGTACCCATCTCGTCCCAGGAGAGACCTGCTCATGAGCATCACTGGAATCACCGAACGCAGGGCCGCTTCGGCCCGAGGTTCGGATCATCGCTGGTTCGTGCTGGTGGTCGTGTCGATCGCCCAGCTGATGGTGGTGCTCGATGCCACTGTCGTGAACATCGCCCTACCCTCGGCCCAGCTCAGCCTGGGCTTTGACAACAGCGACCGGCAGTGGATCGTCACTGCCTACGCCCTGGCCTTCGGCAGCCTGCTGCTGCTCGGCGGCCGGGTCGGCGACCTCGTCGGCCGCAAACGCATCTTCCTGATCTCGCTGGCCGCCTTCGCTGCTGCCTCGGCCCTGGGCGGTGCTGCCCCGGACTTCGCCGTCCTCGTGATCGCCCGCGCGCTCCAAGGCGTCGCCGCTGCCATGTTGGCCCCGGCCGCGCTCAGCACCCTGGTGACGACGTTCCGCGCTCCGGCCGATCGTGGGAAGGCTTTCGGTGCCTTCGGCACCGTCGCGGTGGCTGGCGGCGCCGTCGGCCTGATCCTCGGTGGCGTGCTGACCGAGTATCTGTCCTGGCGTTGGTGCATGTATGTCAACGTCGTCTTCGCTGCCGCTGCCATCGTCGGCGCGCTGATCTACATGGACGAGGCGAAGCCCCCCGTCCGTCCTCGCATCGATGTCGCGGGCACCGTCACCGCCGGGCTCGGGCTGTTCGGGTTGGTCTTCGGCTTCGCGCAGGCCGAGACGGGCGGCTGGTCCTCCGCGGTCACCATCGTCTCGCTCGTGCTCGGCGTCGTGCTGCTCGCCGTCTTCGTGCGCGTGGAGCAGCTGGTGGGCACGCCGCTGCTTCCGCTGCGGGTCGTCGCAGACCGCTCGCGGGCCATGGCCTTCGTCGCCGTCGGGATCGCCGGGCTGGCGATGTTCGGGTTGTTCCTGTTCCTGACCTACTACCTGCAGCTGGTCCTGAAGTTCAGCCCCGTCACCTCCGGTCTGGCCTTCCTGCCGATGATCGCCTGCGTCATGATCAGCTCGAACACCGCGAACATCGTCACGCTGCCGCGTTTCGGCCCGCGCATCGTCATCACCGTGGGGATGATCTTGGGCTTCCTCGGTCTGGGGTACCTGAGCCGCCTCAACGTCGACTCGTCCTACCTTGTCGGGGTGCTGCCCGCCCTCATCGTGATGGGCCTGGCGATGGGCTCGGTGATGGCCCCGTCGATGAACACCGCTACCGCCGGCGTCGCCCCGCAGGACTCCGGAGTCGCCGCGGCGCTGGTCAGCACCATGCAGCAGGTCGGCGGATCGATCGGCACGGCACTGATGAGCACGATCGCCGCGTCGGTGACCACCACCTACATCACGAGCCACGGCGCGGTCGCCGGCTTCGATTCAGCTGCCTACACCCACGGGTACACGGTCGTGTTCCTCGTGGCCGCACTCGTGTTCGCCGTCGGAGCTGTCATGGCCGCGACGTTCTTCCCGTCCAAGGCACGGTTGGCGCAGATGCGCGAGTCCGTCGCCACCGGCGCGGCGCCCGCCGAGCCTCTGCAGGCGGCCCAGGCGCAAGCCGAAGCCGTGACGGTGCAAGCCTGAGCCTCATCCCACGCGATGATCTCGCCCGGTTCCGTGCCCAGGCGCAGAGCCCGGCCAACATACATGGAGGGCATGGGGTTGGAGGCCAACCCGTGGGTGGTGATCAGGGACGCCCCCGATGCCTGCCACATCGTCGCCTCCCGGGTTGATCACGCCGCCGAGGTGTGGAAGGGCCGCCTGGACCAGCGGGAGGCGCAGAAAGCCTGTCAGGCGGTGGAAACCGAGTTCGGCCTCATTGCGGCTCCCAGAGCACGGAACCCGGCGGGGCGGGCGCCGAGCCAGGGGGAGAACTGGGTCATCCAGCGCACCGGGCAAGTCTCCGACCGGGCGGTCCTGGCGGAGAAGGTTCTCGAGGCAGTCCAGCGCACCCAGTGGTCGGGGTCGACGGTCTGGTTTGAACGGGATTGCGCCAAGCGCGGGGTGCTCGCCGTTCCCAGCCGGGCGACGGGGGGAAACCGCACCGTCAGCGGCTACCGCTTCGCCCTCGCCGACGCCGAGACTCCGCGGTGGCACAAAGGCTCCCAGGTGGCCGGCGCCCTGTCCTGGCCGAAGCTGCGAGCCCGGATCGCCGAACCCACCCCCGAGGAGTTGCGCACGATGCCGATCCTCCAGCAGACCTGGGCGCATTCCCAGGCCACCGCCGGGCGGATGCAGACCCACGGGGTTACCCCCGCCCGGTCGGCGAGCACCCACCCCTCCCGGAGCGCGGTAGCCCCCACCCGCCGCCCGGACCGGGGTTTCGGCCGCTAACCCCAGGGTGGGGGACCAAAGGGCGGTGCTGCCGCGCCCCCGCTGCGCGCCGGCTTGCCCCCGATTCGCTTGGGGGACGATGTAGCACGGACATGTTGCCCGGCCGCCACTGCCGGGCAACGTGCCCTTCAGGCGACGAGTTCACGCAGCTGCCTGAGCTGTGGGCCCTCATGGCATGGAAGACAACCGGCGCGGAGCGGCGCACTACCAGGAGGCACACGCAGGTCCAGGCCGTGATGTGTCGGCGAGTGGCGATTGGTGTGTGCGGTGGTGGTTCGCCTTGCGGGACGAGGTCGCTATCAGGGGGATGGAGCTGGTCATCACTGGCTTGTACCGTTTGGAGCACCCGGGTGCTCGGCTTGGGAGTTCGGACAGGGGTGCAGGCATGGCGGTGTCGGACAAGAAGCGGCAGCAGATCGTCACGGATGCGCAGCCGGTAATGCAGCCGGGCGAGAGTGTCCTCGACGCAACGACTGGGCTGGCGGAGGTGAAGCGAATGGGCTCGAAGACTCGGCGGCGTGCGTCCATTCTGGTTACCGACCGCCGAGTGGTTATCTTCTCTAAGAAACTCGGCGGCTATGACGTCCAGGACTTTGCATTCGGGCTCATCACCGGCGTTGACCACAAGAAGGGCATGACGTCTGGGCACCTGACGATCCGGGCGTCCGGTGACTCTGCTGACCTCTCGCAGGTAGAGAAGACCGACGTGGAGCGCATATCGCAGGTGATTCGTGACCGCATGGCCCTTACGGCGACTTCGACTGCACCCGCGAACACTTCGGTCTCTCTGGCCGACGAGCTCACCAAGTTCGTAAAGCTACGAGATTCAGGCGTTCTCAGCGCCGAGGAGTTCGCAGCCCAGAAGTCTCGCTTGTTGGGATGAGAAGGACCTATCTCGTCTCGGTCATCACAGTGGGGGTGTCTGCAACGTGCTGATTGTGGAACGGTCTCTACGGCGAGCCTGTCGTAGCCGCCGCGGCTCCCTTTGCGTGATCGCCGTCCCGTTGCCAGCTATCTAAACCAGTCATCTCTCGATGTTCTGGAGAGGTCACCGGGTGACCTCTCCATCCTGGTACTGTGGTACACAACGGGTATGAGGATGACCCGGTCGGCTCGGCGCCATGGTGTCCGCGACGAGGCGATCCGCCACGCCGTCACCAACGCCATCCGCTTGGTCGACACCGACGACGGAGTGTTCGTCATCGGCGCTGACGCCTCCGGGCAAATGCTCGAGCTCGTGGCCCGGCCGACCGAGGACGGTGACCTCGTCGTGTTCCACGCCATGCCGCTCCGACCCGTCAATGCCAAGAGGTACCTGTCATGACCAAGCCCCACAGCGTGTCCGACAAGCCCGACCCGACGCTGGCCGGGCGGCTGGCACCGATGGCCATCGCCGAGATCGAGGCCATGAGCGACCAGGCAGTCGCAGAGCTCATGGGCGCGACAGTTGAGGAGATCGCCGCTGAGCCCGTGTGGACGTGGCGAGAGGCAGCCAAGGCCGCCACCGACGAGTACGCCGACAAGTTGGCCGCAGAAGTTGAATCTGGACGGGCAGAGGTCATCGACGACCCGGCCGAGATACGCCGACGCCTCGGCGGTCGGCCGCGGGTTGGCGGCGTCCCCGGCGAGGGGCCTTCGATGCAAGTCAGGGTACGAGTCACGACACGTACCCGCACCGCTCTTGAGGCCATCGCCGCGGCCCAGGGCCGGCGTCTTGCCGACGTGAGCCGCGACGCTCTCGACGAGTACGCCACCCGTCACGCCAGCTGACCTGATCCCCCGGCCCGTTCGTCGATCCTCATCTGACACGGGGTGACCTAGAGGTCAGATGTTGGGATGACCGCTTGACCGGGATTCATGGCCTAGTCGACACGCTGGGCAAATGCGAGTGAACCATCAGTGACCGACAGATCATTGACCGCATGACACCCGTGAGTGACCCCCGGCGATTGACGATCAAACAGGCCGTGACCGAGACCCAGAGCAGCGAGTCCACAATCAAGCGACGGTTGCTTGGCGGTGCCTTCCCCGATGCGCGGCAGGACACGGATGGCCGATGGTTGATCCCGGTCACTGACCTCGTGGCCGCAGGGCTGCGACCAGGAAAAAGAGCGAATCCTGACCCACTACCGACCCAGCTGACCCAGCTGGAGAACCTGCACGCTGAGAACGTGGACCTGCGGACCCGGCTCGCGGTGGCGGAGGCGGTGGCCGGAGAACGGGAACGGATCATCGGCGTGCAAGAGCGGATGCTGCGGATGCTGGAAGCCGGACGGACGTTGCCGGCAGCGGAGCCCGCATCTGCGGTTCCAGTATCCGTAGCTCAACTTCAGCCTCAAGCCGGGCAGTCACCACGAGCGGCAGATGGGCGAGGGTGGCTGCGGCGGTGGAGGCGTATGGCTGGGGTGTGAGTAGCAACTGCGCAGGATCCTCCGTTAAGGGTTGGTGATCGCGGCTCTCAGTCGTCGGCGGCGGTGCGTGGGTCACGGAGTGGCCGGAGCTGGTCGCCGCCATTCCGATCGGGGTTGGTGAAGTGGTAGCGGCCGAGGAGGTTGATGTGGTCGTGGATCAGGGGTGAGAGCCGCTCGACGTCGGCGTCCTCGACGAGGTAGCCCTCGCGGCGGAGCTGGGCCAGGGCGGCGTCGAGGTAGCGGGTGTTCCACAGCACGATGGCGTTGAGGACGAGGCCAAGAGCACCGAGCTGGTCTTCCTGGCCTTCGCGGTAGCGCTGGCGCAGCTGGCCGCGTTGACCGTGGAAGACCTGGCGGGCGAGGGCGTGGCGGGCTTCGATGCGGTTGAGCTGGGTGAGGATGCGGCGTCGGTAGGGCTCGTCATCGAGGTAGGCAAGCAGGTAGAGGGTCTTGGCGATCCGGCCGAGCTCGGCGATGGCACGCCCGGTGGGGGTGGGCCGGCCGCCGCCTTGCAGGACGCGGAGGATCTCGCTGGCGCGGACGGTGCCGGTGGACAGGCTGCCGGCGACGCGGAGCAGGTCGTCCCAGGAGCTGGCGATGAGGTCGGTGTTGACGCGGTGGCGGGCGATCCCGTTCAGCGGGCCGTAGTCGGCGTGGAGGTTGGTGCGCCAGAACCGGGCGTCGCCGAGGTCGGCCAGGCGTGGGCTGAACTGGTAGCCGAGCAGGCGGAACAGGCCGAAGACTTGGTCGGTGTAGCCGGCGTTGTCGGTCATCAACTCGGCTGGTCGCAGGCTGGTGTGCTGCTCGAGCAGCCCTTCGAGGATGTAGAGACTGTCGCGCAGCGTGCCCGGAACGACGACGGCGTGGAAGCCGGAGAACTGGTCGGAGAGGAAGTTGAGGTAGGTGACCCCGCGACCGGGACCGAAGTAGCGGGGGTTGGGTCCGGCGTTCAGGGTGCGGACGGGGACGACGAAGCGCAGCCCGTCAGCGGAGGCAACCTCCCCGCCACCCCAGGCGCGGGCCAGGTCGATGTCGGTCTGGGCGTCGACGAGGCGGGTGTTGGCCGCGGTGATGGTGTCGGCGCGCAGGTAGTTCTGCTCCACCCAGGACAGTCGGGCGCGGGTGAGTGCGGCCCGGCCGGGCTCGACGAGCGGTTCGAGACCGATGTTGCAGGCCTCGGCGACGAGGACCGCACAAACCGACAGGTGCAGGTCCTCGGCGCGGCTGGTGCCTTCGGAGACGTGGGTGAACTCGACGGGGAAGCCGGTCCAGTCGGCGACCTCCAGCAGCAGGTCGGGCAGGTCCACCCGCGGCAGCAGCGCGGTGACTTGCTCCCGCAGGGCGAGCAGGCTGGGTGGTTCGTCGAGGCGGTCCAGCGGGGTGAGCACCGGTCGGTCCCGGCCGTCGACGGTTTCGATGCGTACGGCGGTGTTCTCGGGCAGCCGGGCGGCGACCGCCCGGTAGGCGGCGTCAAGCTCACCGGCGACCTCGGTCAGCTCCCGGTCGGCAGAGGCGTCGTGGCCCAGGCTGCGGCACACCTCCTCGCGGGCGCCTTCCCATGCGTGCCCGGCGGCGTGCTCCCACTGGGTGGAACGTCGCTGCGCGTAGCCCTTGAACATCCCCGGGTCGGGGATGCCGAGTTGCGCGGCGACGTGGGCCACCACGAGTTCCGGTACGTCGATGGGGTCAGCCAGGAACGTGCCGAGGAAACGCACGGTGCCCAGCTGCACCGCGAAACCGAGGCAGTTGCGCTCCCCGCGGCGAACATCGACCAGCTCCCGGTCGGCGGCGTCGAGGTGGAAATAGCGATCCAACTGAGCCCGAGACGGATCACCCGTGTACCGACCGTAGCGGCAGCCGCTGTCCTGCAGCACGAAAGCTAGGCCGCTCGTTGCGAGGTCTGGCACGGGCGTCGTGGTGCCCATTGGTGTCGCTCCCGGTGGGAGAGTCGCAGTCCGGCTCGCACCAGCGCCGCGGCGACCCGATCGTGGCGCTGGGGTGCATCACGCACGGCCTGTGTGTGCAGGCGACGGCGCTCGGTGGTGCACCGCAGTTGCGCGAGCCGGTGACGTTCCAGAGTGGTCACGACGTAGTCGGGAATCATGCGACGCGGCCGAGTACGGCGGCGTCGCGCAGTCCCCGCCACACGAGGCCCGCCTCGGCACACCCGGCGTCACGCAGGGCCTGAATGTGCCAGTCGGCGGGCAGCACGGACTCGGTGTGCGCGGCGTCGCGGTGCCGGAAGTGTTCGTCCCGTTCGGCGGTAGGCCCGGCGAGCACCGGGTCGAGGCGCAGTTGCTCCCACCACTGCGACCACGTGGGCACGCCACCCGCAGTCCGCAGCCCCGCGCCGCGGTCCTCGGTGATCCGCTCGAGCTCCCCCGCCAGCGACGGGAGCCCCGGGTCGGGGACGGTCTCGGTGTTGATCAGCACCCCGCCGGGCCTCAGCAGGCTCGTGGCTTCGGCGTAGACGCCGGCCACCCGCTCGGGGGTCAGCCAGTGCAGGGCGGTGGCGGTGAGCACGGCGTCGATGCTCCCGGCTGGCTCACCCAGCTGTTCGAGCCAGCCAGGGGTTGCCAGGTCGGCGGAGCACACCCGCATGCGGGCATCGCCGTCGAAGGTGCCGCGGGCGATGGCGAGCAGGGCGGCGTCGACGTCGAGCACCACCGACGTCGCCTCCGGGAAGCGCGCGAGCACTCGGCGGGTGATCGAGCCGGTGCCGCCGGCCAGGTCCAGAACCCGCGGTGCGCGGCCGCACGCGGCCTCCACGGCGTCGAGTACGGCGGTGAACCGCACCTCACGGTCGGGCAGGTATGCCTGCTGCTGGGCGTCCCACCGCTGCTGCCACTCGGTCCAGTCCATCTCGGCTCCCTCGCTAATGTAATGAGCACTGTACGTTCTGCGGGTTACCATACGATGAAAGGGGTAACCTGCACAAGTGGACTACACCAGTTACGCGCAGCGGGCGGTGGATCTCGTCAACGCCGACCTCACGACGACCGAGGACCTCATTGCCCACCTCGAACACCGTCCGTGGCTGGCCGCGCAGGTCACGTCCACCGACCTGGCCCCGCTGCGGGTGGTGCAGGCGGAGCTGGGCACCTTGGTCGACGCGTCTGCCGCTGGGGAGGGCGCGGCCGTGGTAGCTGTGCTCAACGACCTGCTCGCCCGGCATCCCGTGCGCCCCAGGGTCTCCGGGCACGACGAGAGCAGCTGGCACCTGCACGTCAACGACACCGGAGCCTCCGCCTCGGAGACCCTGACCAGCGAGGCGCTGCTCGGGCTCGTCCTGCTGGTGACTGAGGTGGGAGCTACTCGGCTGGGGCGCTGCGCGAGCACCACCTGCGAGCGGGCGTTCGTCGACACCTCCGCGAACAGCTCGCGGCGCTTCTGCAGCAGCCGTTGCTCGACCCGCGAGAACGTCGCCGCTCTGCGCCGCCGCCGAGCCAGCGTCTGACGTAGCCGACCCAGTTCCCTGCGGTCCAACTACTGATAACTCTGATTATCCGCAGCAGGCGGCGTGTTCTATTACCGATAACGCGCTGAGTGCGGCAGGCTAACGGACTGATGGCACTTCCGATAACAGGAGGCGAGCCCGGTGAGGCCTGGTACGGACACGCCTAGCGCGCACAGGCGAGGTATCAACGACGCCGACCTCGCAGACCGCTTCGACAGCTACCGGGCGGACCTGCAATCGCAGCCGCTGGCCGCGCACACCCGCCGCACCTACGCCGGCCGGGTCGGCGGCTACCTTGCCTGGCTCGCCGAGTGCGACCCCGTCCTCCGGCGCCAGCAGGGCGACCCGTTCACCGACACCCACGCGCGGGACTACACCATCCGCGACTACCGCAGCCACCTCATCACCGACCGCCACGCCAAGCCGGCCTCGGTGAATCTCACCCTCGCCGCCCTCGACCACTTCTACCGCTTCCTCGGGCTCGGCTCCGCCCAGGTCCGCCGCGAAGACCTCCCGCAAGCCGCCCCGCGGGCGCTGAGCGTCGAGGAGACCCGGCGACTGTTGCGGGCCGCCGAACGCGGCGCCGAGTCCGGCACCACCGGCGGTGTGCGGGACCGAGCGATCCTCATCATGCTGCTGTTCACCGCCTTGCGCATCGCCGAGCTGGCCGCCCTCAACCGCGCCGACGTCGCCATCAGCGCCCGCAAGGGCGTCGTCACCGTGCGCCGCGGCAAAGGGGACCGCTACCGGCAGGTCCCGCTCAACGCCGAAGTCCGCGACGCACTCGACGCGTGGCTGGCCAGGCGCGCCAAGCTGCCTCACGACGATGGACCGGCACTGTTTCTGTCCCTGAAAGGACAGCGGCTGTCCGCCCGGGCGATCGACCTCGCCCTCCGCCGCCTCGGCCGGCAAGCCGACGTCGAGACCTCCGCCCACACCCTGCGCCACACTTGCCTGACCCGCCTCGTCCGCGCCGGCAACGACATCGTCCTCGTCGCCGAGCTCGCTGGCCACGCCCGACTCGAAACCACCCGCCGCTACAGCCTCCCCAGCGACGCCGACCGGCAAGCAGCCATGGACGCGCTCACCGTCGACTACTGACCGACCGCCGGACAACCGCCCTTAGCGGAGGATCCTGCGCAGTTGCTACTCACACCCCGTCCCCTACCTGACGTCGAGCTGGGGTGTACCCCAAGCTGACATTCTTAGCGCCGGATCTGACACGACTGCTCTCCGACTCCCTGCCCGACAGCTATCGAGGGTTGAGGGGCGTTTCAGGTGCCCACGGCCACGTAACGAAGATGAGCAGCCCGTGCGGCTTGTTGATAACCGCGGCGTAGCCAGCGGCGGGAGGCTCGCCCGCGAAGATGTCCTCAAGTGCGAACGCGAGCCGATCATAACCCCGCACTGCCGCCCAGGCGCTGGCGCGCTCCAACGCCACTGCGCTCTTCTCGTCGACGTCGAGGAGGAGTTCACCGGGACGCCCTACGTTGGCAACGTCAATCTTCGTCACCGAGAGGCGGACCGTTACGTCAGTCACTGCTCCGCGCCCTTTCGTTTCTGGCACAGCCTAAAGGCGTCGTATGCCGTCCCCCCTTTGTGGGAATCTTCATCGGCGGGGTCTTCCGTGCTTACGAGCTGGCGGCGGCGTGGGTATTCAGGTACTCGGCGACCGCGTCCCGGAGGACATCGCTGGTGGTGCGGTGTTGCTGGTGCGCGAGGGTGGTCAGGCCCTCGTCCATCGAGCCGGGTAGGCGGACCTGGCGGACGCGGGAGTGCTGCCCGGGTGTTGCGTCGGGGTCGATCGAGGGCCGCCCACCCAGTGCGCGCTCCAGCACGGACCGCCCGTACGCGGCCGCTTCCTCCCCGCGTACCGCGGTGGCAGAGTTGTGAGGCAGGGCCATCTCGTGTTCGGCCCACTCGGCGGCCGCCGTGTAGTCCTTCTTCGTGCTCATTGCGAATCCTCCATTCGATCCAGGTGCTTCTGCCGGGCATGCATGACGTGGAACACGTGAAGATCGCGAGGCGGGATCATCTCGACCATCACCTCCAGCAAGGGTCCACCCCGCTGGCGCGGCGGCCCAAGGAACAGCGCCGGCCGCACACGCCCCGGCACCCGAGGTTCATCGAACTCCCGCTCAACGTAGTAAGCATTGGCGATCGCGTGCAGCGCGTCCTCGTGCGCGATCCCGTGCTTATCGGCACTGTCCGCCCACGTGACCGCCATGCCAGTAGTGTACTACACAACACCTCAGTTGTGCAATACATAACCCGTATGGCGTCAACCTTGACCCGGGCTGGCATGCTGCATGGTGGTCACCGGAATCTCCCCCCTGGATTCTCCGGTGGCCTGACGAGGCTGGGCGATGCCGCACCACACCCCCTCCAGTCAGACCCGCCCCACCCAGACATCCTGCCCAGGTCGACGAGACCGCCACGTCCCTCAAGGAGTCAGGCCACTTCGGTCCACGAGGATCCATAGTGAAGAGCCGGTAACGGGTGTTTGAACAGCCCCAAACAGACCTTGACAATTATTCGACGTTATTCGTACGGTCAACTCATCCGCCAGCGACCTGGCTCAGGCGTCGCCCGGCGGGTGCACGCAGATCTCTTCGCAAGGTCACCGACGCCACCATGGCATCCGCCGTCACCATCGATAGGGGGATTCGTGTTCACGACTCTGATGAAGCGCATCGATGAGACTGGCGGCGTCGCCGCCATCGTCGATGCGGGAGATACCACGACCTACGCCCAGCTGGCTGAGGGCGTGCACGCCTGGAAACTCCGGCTCACCGAAGCCGGGGTGGGCTCCGGCAGCGTCGCGTCCCTGGAGGCTTCGCACTCGGGCGTCTCAGCGTCGGCGATCCTGGCGCTGATCGGCCTCGACGCAATCTGCGTGCCGATGACAAATTTACCGTCCGCCAAGCGGCGGGAGTTCTCCGAGCTCGCGCAGGTCGAAGTGTCAGTACGGCCGACTTCCGGTGAGGCTGAGAGCGCAGACGTGATCCGCCACACGGGAGTGACCGCCGATCACGAGCTATACCGCCGTCTACGGGAGACGGGTCACCCCGGTCTCGTGCTGTTCAGCTCTGGAACAACGGGCCGCAGCAAGGCCTCGGTGCTCGACTTCGAGAAGATGCTGGAACGGTATGTGACGCGTCGAGCAGCCCTACGAACCATGTCGTTTCTCAACCTCGACCACATTGGCGGCATCAACACCCTTCTGCACACGATCAGCCAGGGCGGGACGGTGGTGACCGTCCGAGAGCGGACCCCCGACGACGTCTTCGGCGCCATCGCCGAGCACCGAGTGGAGGTGCTTCCTACGACGCCCACGTTCCTCACGATGACCCTCATCAGTGGGGCACACAGACGTCACGACCTCTCGACGCTCCGGGTCATCACCTACGGCACCGAGCCGATGCCACAACAAACCCTCGAGCGCTTGTCAGCCGACCTGCCCACCGTCACCCTGAAGCAAACCTACGGTCTCTCTGAGCTGGGCATACTCGCCACCAAGTCACGATCCAACGATTCACTGTGGGTCAAGCTGGGCGGCGCTGACTTCGAGTACAAGGTCGTCGACGGCGTGCTGTGGGTGCGGTCCCAGATGGCCATGCTCGGCTACCTCAATGCGCAGGCACCCTTCGACGACGAAGGCTACTTCAACACCCAAGATGCGGTCGAGGTCGACGGGGAGTACCTACGCATCCTCGGACGAACCTCTGAGCTAATCAACGTCGCGGGCGAGAAGGTGTACCCAAACGAGGTCGAATCGGTGCTGCTAGAGATGGACAACATTGCCGAGGTGACCGCGGCCGGTCTCGCCAACCAGATCACCGGTCAGGTCGTCTGCGCCACCATCCGGCTGATCGAGCCCGAGGACGTCCACGCTCTGCGCCGTCGCGTTGACCGATTTTGTCGGGATCGCCTCGAGGCCTACAAGATCCCAGCCAAGCTGGTTATCACCCAGGACACGCAGCACTCCGACCGTTTCAAGAAGCTCCGACGATGATGGGGGCCGAGACCCCCACCGCGCCGGTGGTCGCCGTGACCGGGGGCAGCCGAGGATTGGGGGCGGCACTGTGCCGAGCCCTTGTCGAGCAGGGGTATCGCGTGGGTACCGCCAGCAGGCGGCCCAGCGAAGAGACCGAACGGATGAGCGCAGAGCACCCGGAGTCCTTTCATTGGTGGTCAGCGGACTTCAGCGACGCCTCGGCGGTCCGACCCTGGATCTCTTCTGTTGTGGACCAGTTCGACGGCCTCGACGTCCTGATCAATAACGCCGGCGTGTTGCGTCAAGAGCTCTTCATCTCAGCCACCCAGGCCGACATTGCCGACACGATCGCGATCAACCTGACTGGCCCGCTGCTGCTGGCCCAGGCTGCGGCGCGGCAAATGGACCGCCGTGGCGGTGGCACAATCCTCAACATCTCGTCGATCAACGCCGTCCGTGGCCATCGAGGGGTGGCGTCCTACTCGGCCGCCAAGGCCGGCCTCGACGGGCTCACCCGCGCACTGGCGCGGGAGCTCGGGCCGACCGGGATACGCGTGAACTCCCTGGTACCCGGCTACTTCGAGTCCGACATGACCAATGCGGTCACCGACAAGAACCGAGACCGCATCGCAGGACGCACCCCCCTGGGACGGTTCGGCGCTATCGGCGACATCGTCTCGGCAGCACGCTTTCTCATCTCCCCCGACGCGGGGTTCATCACCGGACAAACACTCGTCATCGACGGAGGACTGACATGCTGACACGTTCAACAATCAACGAAGCCGTGCACTCGGAGATCAAACTCCTGCTCACCGACACCCTCGAACACGACGAGACTATCCGCGACAGCAGCACCTTCAGCGACCTCGGACTCAACTCACTCATGCTCGCCAGGCTCGTCATCGCCCTCGAGGAGGAGTTCACCGTCGACCCGTTCTCCATGGACCGATCGATCGTGGACGTGCACACCGTCGGCGACCTCGTGGAGGCCTACGAACTGGCGCTCGGTGCGTTCGCGGCCGCCGGGCAGGGCACACCAACATGACCCGCCTCCTGGCACTCCCGACCGTCTCCGACTACCTGGGAGCACCCGAGGGACGGTTCTTCGGAGCAGGCTACCGCCGCGCGAACTACCGCTTCGCACCGCTCACGGTGACCGCAGACGGAGTCGGGACAACCGTCAGCATCGACTACCCCAGCGACTGGTCCCGAAAGAAGGTGGGACACGACCTACGCCCACACCTGTCGACGGTCGACGTCATGGTGTTCGCTGCTCGCCTTGGCGAGGCGGTGCTCGCCGCGCACCTGGGCCTTACTGCAGAGCAACGCTCCCGCTCGTGGATCAAGCGGATCGTCATCCAAGCCGGCGCCAAGCCAGAGGAGCACCTGGAGCAGCTTCCCGTCACAGCAGCCCTGCGGCGCGAGGAGTACGAGCTGCTCGGGTGGAAGACCGCGTCGGTCGACTGCAGAGCCGGTCAGATGCGCGTCCGTCTCACGATCGCCCACCCGAAACCAACCCCTGCCATCGACGCACCAGGCGCGGGCGACATCGATGCCATCCTCGGTGACGGCGAGATGCGTTACTGGGGTGACGGCTTCCGCAACGAGAGCCAGCGGGTGGAGACCGTCGTCGCCGACCTGGACAAGCTCACCTGCACCGCCCGAGTCGTGGTCGAGCCAACCCCCCGTGACGGCTGGCTCGGGTTGGAGGACGCGGAGGGTTTCCCGGTGTCCCTGGTCGACGCCTTCGTCAGCCACGTCCAGCTGGCGCAGGTCCTGCTCTACGAGTTGGACGACGTGGCCCGCTCGGACTCGAACACGCTCTGGATGCAGCAGACGAGCATCGAGCGTGACTATGCCGCCGAGCGGACCGCAGGACCCGCATCGATGGAGGTCGGGGTCACCAAGACCAACCTGTTGCAGGTCAACGGGGGCCAGTGGCGTGACCTCACCTTCACCGGGAGGGTCGGCGGCCTCATCCAGCGGTCAACCTTCGCGCATCGACTCCCCGACAAGATTGGGTCGCCGGGCGTCTTGTTTCCAGCTCCGCGACACCCCCAACCGCTGCGAAAGGTGCAGTCATGAGACTCTCCATCTCTGGAACATATTCGGTCGGCAAGACCTCCACCGTGATGGCTCTGGCACACCACACAGGCCTGCCACGCACGCTGGCCAAGACCATCCGCGAGATCATGCCGGCGGCACTGCCGGGCAAGAGTCTCGCCGAGGTGACCCCAACCGAGTACCTCCAGATCGCCATGCGACGGCACACCAGCCGAGCGGTGGCCGAGGCCGTCCTCGGCGACAACTTCGTCTCCGACGGCTCCTCACTTCAAGAGTGGATCTACGGCGCGGCCCGAGTCCGCTACGGGATGAACCCCAGCGCCACCGCGGACCTGACGGTGATCACTCGGGAGGACCTCAGTCAGGAGATGCTCTTCTTCGAGCAGGTCATCGCCCAGTACGGCCACGCCTTCCAGCAGCACGTGAAGGGCACATTCGACGCGGTTGTGCACCTCAGCAACGAACGGGCGATGACTGACGACGGGCACAGGCCGATGAACGAGGCCTTCCGCGACTACTGCGACCACATGCTGCTGTCGACCCTGACGGAGCTGGAGATTCCGCACTGGAACGTGTTCGGCACGATGGCCGAGCGACTCGAGAAAATCGTCGACTTGTTCTCGTTGCCTGTGGCGATGCCCGTCGAGGAGGCCATCGGCCTGATGCAGGACGACTATGCCGCTGTCGATCAGCGGCTGGAGACCGAGCGGATGGTAGCTACGCGGTGACCACGCCGACCACGCTGCTGTGCCTGTCCTACGCCGGGGGCACCGCCTCCGCGGTCTACCGCGACTGGGCGTTGTGGCTAAGCCCCGACATCACGGTGGTGCCGCTTGATCTTCCCGGCTGCGGCTCACGCCGGCAGCACAGCCGGGCAGACAGCATCCCGGAGCTCCTGGACACGCTCGCACGGGATGCTCTCCCCCACGTCCGGGGAGCCCGGTGGGGCGTGTTCGGACACAGCTTCGGGGCACTGCTGGCCTACGAGCTGGCGCGGACTCTGACGGCGCACGACTCCGTCGGCAACCCAGAGGCCGTAATTGTCTCAGGGAGGCGACCACCCGCCGATCGGCCCCTGTCGCCCCTGCCGGCGGTGGACGATCCGATGTTCTTCGACGAGGTGGTGTCCTGGGGCGGTGTGCCCCCGGAGTTCCTGCATCGTCCCTCGCTGCGACCACTCATACTGGCCGGGTTGCGGCACGACATCGTCCTCGGGGCGGCGTACGAACACCGGAACGACCCGCTCCTGAGCTGCCCGGTACGCGTGCTGGCGGCCCGCGAGGACCCGTTGGTCGACGTCGACCGGCTCCGCCAGTGGTCCAGCGCCACGACCGGACCGTTCTCGATCCATCTATTCCGCGGAAATCACTTCTACTTCGGCGACGGTCGGGTGACGGCACCGCTGGTGCGTGAGCTCATCACCACGCTGCGCGGTCCTCTCGAGGCAGCACCCTCGGGCCTGGCGGTGAGCACACCGCTGGTGCGTGAGCTCATCACCACGCTGCGCGGTCCTCTCGAGGCAGCACCCTCGGGCCTGGCGGTGAGCACACCGCGGGTCAGCGGTACTCCGTGCGCAGCTCAGACGCTCACGGGCTCGCG
>JAABUM010004099.1_pt1 | contig 16833 bp, 14 predicted proteins | sample 5559161 | NCBI WGS metagenome assembly JAABUM01 (sample SAMN10711868, study PRJNA513369) | rock metagenome | isolation source: Antarctica rocks | place: Antarctica: Victoria Land, Siegfried Peak nord | reverse complement strand
GTGTATCCCCCGTGGCATGCCCCTGTCCCCCTCCTGTCGTGTCCTCACAGCGGCCTGTGGCCACCCCGTCCCTCACCTACTCAGTTTATCCCTCCTTGCGGAAAGATTTCCGGCGAAAGGTACTAGTTCGCGCGATCGTCCGGCTGTGGCAGGAGTGCTTGCGCAACGCGCACGATAGGGCCAGCCGATCGCCCACGCGGCCTACCCTGACCGGTGCCCCCCGAGTCGGTTCCCCCGGTCACAGCGAGATTGCTATCCCGCAGGCCTTCAGAGGCGCATGATCATCTGGTGGCGTGTGTGGTCATCGGATCGTCACGGCGACTGCGAACCGACGTGGGCAGACGCGGCGATGGCGTTACTCTAGCTGTACCTCTTCCCCTGTGTCAGTTAAGTTGGTGAACGCATGCCGATCCTCCATGAGGAAGCCGCTGCCGTGCAAAGTACCGTGAATGGGCGCGGCGCAACGATTGCATGACCCGCCGTGAAGGCGCACCATAAATGGGTCGGCGTGCGTGCGCCGACTTACCGGCATCGGGGAAGAGCGACAGCCGGGTGAGCGATATCATTGCGCTTGCCCGAGCAGAGCCGCAGTGGCCGTGACGATCTGATGACCACTCACGTCAACGGATGATCATGCACCTCTGTGTAGGCATGCATGGGCAGCTGACACACAGCGGCATTGGGATAGGCTGCACGTTGCAGGGTACAGGGGCTCACCGTAGATGAGTGAGATCGCCAGCGCGCACAGTGGGAGCTTGTGTTTAGACGCCCATGCTGTCGCGCAAGTACTGGCGGGCCGCGCGCGCCGTGGCTGCGGGGTCATCGGTCTGGTCGAGTTCCGCGATGAGCGGGCCGTCGAACGCCGCCTCCGCCAGGACACGCCCGACGGCGGGGAAGTCGACGCTGCCCTCGCCCAGATTGCGAAAGGCGGCGAACCGGGCGTAGCCGGCGAAGTCGACCGACGGGCGGGGTGGCATGGCGATGTCCTTGAGGTGGATGTACCTGACACGGTCGACGTTGGCCCGCAGGAGATCCACCGGATCGCCTCCACCCGCCGTGATGTGCGCCGTATCCAGGGCCATACCGACCAACTCCACATCCGCCAGGTCGAAGAACATCTCGATGTCGTGCGGCGTCTCTATGCAGGTGTCGATGTGCGGGTGGAAGCAGAGCTGCACCTTCCTCCTGGCACATTCCCGGCCCATGGCCGTCATCTGGTGGGCCAGCGCGCGGATATCCTCCTCATGCCGCGCGCCGCCGCGGCGGGGTCCCCCGTCCACCAGCAGATAGGCGATGCCGGCGCTGTGCATGAGGTGGGAGATGACCACGACCTGGTCGAACTCCGCGTCGGCGATGCGCGGGTTAATCCACTCCGACTCGCAAAAGATGGTCGTGGGGAGTAGGCCGACCTCCTCGGCGGCGCGCAACACCGCCGCCATACGCGTGATGAAATCGATGTCGAGCAAGGTGCGCGGAGGCGGCATCCACTCGGCAAATGGCATCACGCGTCGGGCGTAGTAGGAGGTGAGCGTCGTCTCGGCGGCTACTTCAAAGGCATCGAAGCCCGCCGCCGCGATCTCCCGCAGCCCACGTTTCATTGTCTGGACCGGCCGTTCGGTCCGTGCACGGCTCGCCCCTTCCCAGGGCAACAGGGCGTATCCCACGGGTGACGTCATCGGGTGTCCTCCTCCTCGCGTGTGCCGACTGCTATATGTCTGTAGCATATCCGACGCGCCATGGCGTTCAACGGTCGATCATCGCGGACCTCGATCGCGCCGGCGATCCGCGCGCGACCGCTCGTTCATCCCGTCAGTATCTTCACACACCCCTTGGGATATAGCCGAGATGCGGCCCGCCCCCTAGGGCGCCTTATCGAGGATGGTCACGCTAGCCGGCACGAGGTGGGGCAACCGCCCCGGCCGTGGTAGCTAGTGCTGGAACCAGGATGACGCCCACGCCCATACGTCGCGCGCGATCATCGTCCCGCCCACGCTGATCGCGACCACATGACCGGCACGTTCGTCAAGGGCGAGATACTGCCGGCGACACCCACGGCGACCGAGCGGAGTGTCATCCCGGTGCGCTCGTCTAGTTCGGTCATGCGTCCGGCGCCATCGTAATTGCTCATGCTATCGATCGCCCCCATATTGGTCACGACCACGCGTCCGTAGCGCGCATCCACGGCCACAGCGCTCGGGTCCCCGTCCAGGAGCGCAGTGTACAGGATGCGCCCGCTCGCGGCATCCCGCGCGGTGATCGTCCCGTTGCCCAGGGGCGACGCCGGCACCGTCGCTAGGTCCTTTGGTGACGACGATGATGCGGTCCGTGCGCTCGTCCACAGCGAGGGCGACCAGGTTCTTGTCCACGGAAATCATCCGTAGGAGCGATGCTTTCGTTCGTGACATCGATTATGTTGACCGTAGCGCTGAGCGTGTTGGTCACGAAGAGATGTCCAACCCGGGCGTCGAGAGCAATCGCGCCATCAACACCTCCGACCGTGAATCCGCCGTCGCGCGTGTCGAACTCGACGATCTCATTGCTGGCGGGGCTGATAGCGAAGGTACGCGCTCTTGCCTCGTCAGCCGCCGTGTTCCATGGATCCGTCCGAGGGACATGATGCGCAAGAATCAGGCGCCAGCCGTGTCGATCACGCTCACGGTCCCGCCGCTGCCGGAAATATAGCCAGCCACACCAGCCACAAACGTGTGGTTCGCGCGCTCGGCGGCGGCGGCTATAGGCGCCGTGCCACTGAACAGGACCACTGTGGGCCGGATATCTCCGGTGGGGGTGTCCAGCACGCGCATGGCGCCATCAGCCCTGTCGACCACGGGGGCCCCGCAAGGCAGATAAACCTGCCGCTTCTGGCTATGTGCCCCATCCGGCCTGCTCGACGTCAACAGATTAGTATGCTAATACTCCATTAGCACATTGCTATCAGCGCCGCTCGTGCCTGGTGTGCCCGCTACTCGGCGGCCCCAATGGATATTTGGCCTACTCCACCGAGGGTTGCTGGTGATGACGTCGCGAGTGTCAGGGGGGTAGATGACCGGCAACAATGGCTACATCACCGTGGACGGGAAACCGTTTTTCATCCTAGGCGGCCAGGTTCACAACTCGAGCGCGTACACAAAGGACAACATGGCGCCGCTGTGGGATGTGCTCGTGCGCATACATGCCAACACTGCTGAGGTTCCTGTGTACTGGGAGCAGATCGAACCGGAGGAAGGCGCGTTCGACTTCCGCATCGTCGACGACGTGATCGCCGGCGCCCGCGAACACAAGCTTCGACTCATTCTACTGTGGTTCGCCACATGGAAGAACGGCACAATGAAGTACACGCCGGGCTGGGTCAAGGCGCAGCCCGACCGCTTCCGACGCGTCATCACCGCCGACGGTTTCCCTCTGCCGGTCTTGTCGCCGCACTGCCCGGCCACGCTCGCGGCCGACACGGCCGCCTTCCGCGCCCTAATGGAACATATCAAGGGAGCCGACGTCGGCGAACGGACGGTCATTGCCGTGCAGATCGAGAATGAACCGGGGAGCTACGGCTCCGAACGCGATTATTCCCCCGAAGGCAACGCGCTGTTCGCCGCGGAGGCGCCACTGGCCGTTATGTCCCTCCTACCTACCATCGCTCCCTCCGGCCTGCACCAGGCCTGGGCGGAGAACGGGTCCAGGACGGGCGGCGCATGGGTGGAGGTTTTCGGACGGCGTGCGGCGGAGGTGTTCAACGCCTGGCATGTGGCGCGCTACATCGACGCTATTGCCGAGGCGGCCAGGGCCGTCTACGACGTGCCGCTCTACGTCAACGTGTGGTTGAGTGAGAACGGCTTTCGCGATGCAGGCTACGATTATCCCTCGGGTGGAGCGGTGAGCGACATGATTCCACTGTGGAAAGCGGCCGCGCCGCACATCGACATCCTGGCGCCCGACATCTACCTGCCTGATTCGGATTCCTTTCGTCAGATTTGCGCCGCGTACAGCCGCGCGGACAACCCGCTGCTGATCCCCGAGTGCGGTCTGCGACCGGCGACAGCGCGCCAGATGTTTTACGCCATCGCCACGCATAAGGCTATCGGCATCGCTCCGTTCGGCATTGACAGCCTCGTCGACGAGGATGGCGCGATCGTTGACACGGGCGTGGCTCTGGTGGAGAGCTTCGCGGCGACGCGCGCCATCCTGTCGTTGATCCCGCAGGCCCAGGAAACGGGGCGGCTGCACGCGATCGTCCAGGAGGAGGGCGTCGTCGAGCAGTTCATCGTGCTGGAGGGATACAACGCGCTGGTCCAGTTCGGCCTATCCTGGGACGGGCGCCGCGCGCCGACGCGCGGCGGGATGGAGACAGAGCGCGGGCGGGATTTGCTCATTCAGACCGGCCCCAAGGAATTCTACGTCACGGGCGTAGGCTTCACCGTATACCTCCGTCCCATCACGGGCGTCGATCGTATCCTGCGGGCTCATCCCCGACGCGGCCAGCTCGACCCCTGGCTCCTGGTTGAGGTGGGGCGCTTCGAAGGCGACTGCTGGGTGGTCGAGGGACGACGGGGGGGCGACGAGTCCGACTTCGGCCTGGTCATGGCGATCCTGGGTCAGGCTGTCCGCGCCGTGTTCGACTAAATACCCGCCATAGAACTGGCCACTCTGCGATGCTGATGATAGATCGTAGGCGGACATAAGGGCCAGGATGGTTCTGGGATCACGGGCATCTCGCCCTCAATGCTATGGACCTTATGTCCGCCTACGACAGATTGGGGAAGAAGAGAGAGGATAGAGTCTATGATCGCTCCGCGGCTCCCGCATATTTTCTATGGCGGCGACTATAACCCCGAACAATGGCCCGAGGAAACGTGGCCCGAGGACGCGCGCCTGATGAACGAAGCGGGCGTCAATCTCGTCTCACTCGGCATCTTCTCCTGGGCACGACTCGAGCCGCGGCCCGGCGCGTACGACTTCGCGTGGCTCGATCGCGTGATGGACCTGCTGCATGAGCATGGGATCAAGGTAGACCTCGCCACGGCCACAGCCTCGCCGCCGCCCTGGCTGGCGGCCCTCCATCCCGAGAGCCTACCCGTCACGGCCGACGGCGTCACGCTCTGGCCGGGCGCGCGCCAGCAGTACTGTCCGAGCAGCGCGGCGTATCGCGACGCGGCTGGCGCGCTAGTGCGCCGCCTCGCCGCACGCTACCGCGATCACCCGGCCCTGGCCCTGTGGCACGGCAACAATGAGTACGGCTGCCACGTCGCGGCCTGTTACTGTGACACCTCGGCAGCGGCGTTCCGCGCCTGGCTGCACGAACGCTACGGGACCCTCGACCGCCTCAACGACGCTTGGGGCACGGCCTTCTGGAGTCAGCGCTACGACCGCTGGGAGGAGATCAACCCGCCGCGCACGGCCCCGACTTTCTCCAATCCGACCCAGCAGCTCGACTTCCAGCGCTTTTCCTCGGACGCGCTGCTGGCCCTGTTCGCGATGGAGCGCGCCATCCTCAAGGAGGTCACGCCCGACGTGCCGGTGACGACCAACTTCATGGGCTTCTTCAAGCCGCTGGACTATTGGGCGTGGGCCGCGCGCGAGGATATCGTCTCGCACGACGCGTATCCCGACCCCTCCGACCCGCGCGCGCACGTCGGCGCGGCCATGAGCTGCGATCTGATGCGCTCACTCGGCGGCGGCCGGCCCTGGGTGCTGATGGAGCAGGTGACGAGCCAGGTCAACTGGCGCGCCCAGAACGCGCTCAAGCGGCCGGGGCAGATGCGGCTGTGGAGCATGCAGGCGGTGGCGCGCGGCGCGGACGGCGTCATGTTCTTCCAATGGCGCGCGGCGCGGGCGGGCGCGGAGAAGTTCCACGGGGCGATGGTCCCTCATGGGGGGACAGACGACTCACGCATCTGGCAGGAGGTGACCGCGCTGGGCGGCGAGCTGCGGCGGCTCGACGCGGTGGTCGGCGCGCGCACCCCGGCCGCGGTCGCCATCGTGTTCGACTGGGAGAGTTGGTGGGCGCTGGAGTTGGACTCCCACCCGTCCCGCGACGTCCGCCTGCTGGAGCAGGTCGGGCGCTATTACGCGCCCCTGTTTGACCGCAACATCGCCGTGGACTTCGTCGCGCCGGACGCCGACCTCGCGCGCTATCGCGTCGTGCTCGTCCCCAACCTCTACCTCGTGCGCTCGGGCGTGGCCGCGAACCTGGAGCGTTTTGTGGCGGCGGGTGGTCGGCTCGTGATGTCCTTCTTCAGCGGGATCGCCGATGCCGAGGACCATATCCTCCTCGGCGGCTACCCGGCCCCGTTCCGCGCCCTGCTGGGGCTGCGGGTAGAGGAGTTTGACCCCTACGCGCCGGGGCAGACGAACGGCTTGATCGCGGCGGACGGTGGGCGCGACGTGTGCGACCTGTGGAGCGACGTCATCCACCTGGAAGGGGCCGAAGCTATCGCGACGTTCGCGCAGGACTTCTACGCGGGAGGACCGGCCGTCACGCGCCACGCCTACGGCGACAGCGTCGCCTACTACGTGGGGACACGCCCCGCGGAGGAGTACCTGGCGCGACTCCTGGAGGGCATCTGCCGCGATGCCGATGTCGCGGCGCCGCTCGATGCCCCCCCAGGTGTTGAGGTCACGCGTCGGGTTGCCGGCGAGGCCAGTTTCCTGTTTGTCCTGAACCATACCGTCACCGCGGTCGATCTCTCGCTTCCACGGCCTTCAGCCGACGCGCTGACCGGCCAGAGGCGCGAAGGAGTGGTCCAACTCGGGCCGCGCGAGATTGTGATTTTGCGTGAGCGTTAAGCGTTGGGCGGTGTTCGCTGTGGACACCGCGCCACGCCTTCTTACGCGGAGGACGCACGCCCCTCGCCGATGCCCGTCGCCTTAACGCATCTCCGCCGCGGCCTCGCTCACCTGCATCTCGATCGTGCGCGGCCCCAGGATCGGATGTAGCGCCCGCAAACGAATGGTACCGGCGGCCTCCCGCGTCCTCACCCAAACCGCGCCAACTCCGCCGGTGAGGGCGAAGGGATTCTCGCCGATAATCTCGCCGGGACCCTCGATTGTCAGGACGATGGCGCCCGTGGCGAATGGACGTGGGCCGCCGAACTCATCGCTCACCCGGAGCGCCACACGCGTCGCGTCGATACCGTCGCCCACCAGGGCGGTGTCATCCGGTTCGACATGGAACTGCCGGTCGACGCCACTGGCTGAGAGGCGCCTGGAGATGACCTGCCGTCCGTCGATATAGCCGTCGATGCGCAGGTCGCGCCAGTCCTGTCGCCACGGCGCGATGCCGCTGATCTGGTCGAAAAAGAACGGGGGATGCGGCAGGTGGGGGAAGGTGGCGCGGTCCGGCTCAAGGTCCGCCACACGCCGGTCACCGATGTACACGGTCAGGTGCTCGCAGTTGGAACAAATCAGGCCGCGCCCCGGTCCGCCATAGTCCGAATGGTCGCCGATGGCCCAGTGGAAGCACGGCTCCAAGACAACCGCGTCCGCCGGATCACACTGCGACGTGTACAGGTACGCGGCGGGCTTGGGGATGCGGAAGATGTCGGACACCCCATGGTAACACACCCGATCCCCCGAGCCGAATTCCGCGTGCGTGTTGTAGTCGAACGCGCACCAGCCAATACCGCCCGCGAACCGGTTATCCGCCCCCAACATATTGTGCACGCGCGCGTGGCGCAGGGCGTGCTCCTGCACCCGCTCCACGTTATCGCCGCGCTTAGTGGGGAACATGTGCCCGCAAAACTCGGTATTGAGGTAGAGCGGATGGCGCGGCGGCTCGATAAAGTCGGGGTCGAAATCGTTGATCCCGTAGACGTCTTCCAGCATCTCCGACTCGAAGAAGTAACGCACACCGCTTGTTTGACGCGACTCATCCAGCGCGTGCGCCAGCGCATTGGTCCGCGTATAGAACTCGTGATCGTCCTGTGACTCGTTGATGCGCACGCCCCAGACGATGATAGAGGGATGATTCCAGTCGCGCTGGATCATCTCCTGCACGTTGCGGCACGCGATCTCTTTCCACGCGCCGTCTCCGATGTGCTGCCAGCCTGGCATTTCCTCGAAGACCAGCAAGCCAATCTCGTCACAGCAATCCAGGAAGTGTGGCGACTGCGGGTAGTGCGACGTGCGGACAATGTTACACTTCAACTCATCCTTGAGAATGAGCGCGTCGCGCTGCTGCACGCGCGCGGGCATGGCCTGGCCCACGTAGGGATACGTCTGGTGCCGATTCAATCCGCGCAGCTTCAGACGTCGCCCGTTGAGATAGAAGCCGTCGGGCGTGAAGCGGCTGTCACGGAAGCCGATGCGTACGGCATGCGTGTCAATACACTCATCTCCCCGGCACAGGTGGACGATCACATCATAGAGCTTTAGGTGATCGATATCCCAGAGATCAACCGTTGCCAGGCTATCCAGAGTGATCTCGTATGGCGACGCGGCGGCGTTGCCCGGCCGAACATCCATCCTCTTCGCCGTCACGAGCTGATCGCCATCGCGCAGTTCGGCCAGTAATGTCAGTGGCCCGCTTGCCGGGCCACGACTATCCAGGACACAGCGCACGGCCACACGCCGCTCGTCGCTGAGGACGTCGGCCGGCTTGGCGAAGACACCGGCGATGAAGGTATCGGGCACGGCGCGCAGCGCCACGTCCCGGTAGATCCCTCCAAATGTGAGGTAATCGATCCGATCACCGAAGGGGGGGATATCGACACGCTCGGTAGAGTCAACCTCCACAGCCAACACGTTGGCTTGGTCCCATCTCACCTGGCCCGTCAACTCGAAAGAAAAAGGCGTAAACCCGCCGCGATACTCGCCGAGTCGCGCGCCATTGATGGTGACCGTGGCCGCCGTCATCACGCCACCGAAGTCGACAAACAGGCGTTGACCCTGTAGGTCGGGGGGCAACGTGAGGCGCCGCCGGTAGATGGAGACAAATTGGTACTCCCTGTCATCGAAGCTATGCCAGGGCAGAACGCGGTTGGTGTGCGGGATGGTCACGCGCTCAAAGCCGCTATCATCGAAGTCGGGTTGGGTACAGCCAGGGACGGGAGCGGAACTATACAGCCAGTGCCGGTTGAGCGGAAAGACCTGACGCGTCATGGGATCGTCCTCTCCTTTGTCCAACGCATGAAGTGCACGTCTACGGTTGCGGATGTAGACTGGATTGTATGACGGACGCTCTCGCGCCATCGTGATAGCGCCGCATCGTGACACATGTCGTGGCGCGAGAGCGTCCGGCCTGTGATGCCGCTCATTCACGCCGATCGATACAGGACCACGATAGCATATAACCCGTCACGGATGCGGGACAGGATAGGGGACACAGAGCGACGATGCCGGCGACTCTTGCCGATCCAGGCGATACACGGGCGGAGGCGCGCGTCTCCGCACTGTACCACTATCCTATTAAGTCGTGCGGTGGGACCCGCGTGGAGAGCATTGAGGTGGTCGAGATGGGTCCGGTCCACGACCGTGAGCTCATGGTTGTCGACGCCCGGACCGGCAGGTTTCTCACACAGCGGGACAGTCCGCCCATGGCGCTAATCGCGCCCGCGATCAGAAACGGACGATTGTCTGCCATCGCCCCAGGGATGATACCCCTTGAGGCGGAGATTGTGGAGAACGGGGCCCACCTTTTCGCCACGATCTGGAAGGATCGGGTGGAGAGCGTCGACCAGGGAGATGAGGTCGCGGCCTGGTTCAGCGCCTTCCTGCACCGCGGCGTTCGCGTCGTCCGTAAAGCTGCCGGGGTCGTCCGCGCGGTCGATCCCACGTATGCCACGAACACCACGGATCAGGTAGGCTTCGCCGATGGGTACCCCTTCCTGCTGCTCTCGGACGAGTCGCTTGCAGATCTAAACCGGCGGCTGACGGAGCCACTGCCGATGGATCGTTTTCGGCCGAACATCGTGATCGTGGGGGGTGTGATCCCGTACTATGAAGACACGCTTGGCCGGTTCGCGATCGGAGGCATAGGGTTCAGCGCCGTCAAGCTCTGCGCGCGGTGCAAGATCACCACAGTGGACCAGCGGACAGCACAGCTCGGCAAGGAACCCCTACGGACGCTCGCGACGTATCGGCGGTCGCCTAACGGTGGCGTGATGTTCGGGATGAACCTGATCCACCACGGTACCGGACGGCTCGCGGTCGGGGAGTGTGTGGTCCTCCCCGCCCAGTAAGCGCTGCCGGTGACGTGACCTTGACCTGTTGTACGCGTGGCATCAGTGAGCCCGCACCGCGGGTGCGGGCAGGCGCGGTTCCAACCACGCGACGAGCATGCCCGCCGCGAGGACGAGCGCGGCCAGGACGAGCCAGGGCAGCGCAGGCCCCATAGCATAGAGCACTGTGAACAGGCCGGGGGCCAATGTCAGGATCAAGACGGGGTAGCCTCCAGTCCCGTTCACGCCGACGACGAGGCCGGCAAGCAGGCCGCCCACACTCAGACCCACGTTCTGTGTCGCGCCGACCAATCCATACCAGCGGTCCCGCTCGCTGAGACGAGAGCCGCGATGTCGGCGATGAACGCCGTCGCCGCGGCGTAGAACACGCGCATGCCGGCGGTAACGAGCAGGGCAGTGACCAGCAAGGCGGGGATGGTCTCGACGGTGAGATAGCCCAGGTGTCACTTTGCTCGTTTTGCGGATCTCAGGCACTCTCGATGATGCGTTACAAGGGTTGGTCACGTAACCAGGGCCGGAGAATCACGGGTGATGATGCTGATAGGCCCTCGACGGCCTTTTGTAGCGCAGCGATTGTCACCTCGCCCATCTCTGATTGGCACGGAGAAAACGGCCTCATCGAGAGTGCCTGAATCCGTTTTGCGAGCAAAGTGACAGCCCAGGAAGCCCATGGCCTGGAGGAGGTGGCTGGCGATGACCAAGCGCCGCGCGCCGAATCGATCGACGAGCGCGCCGGTGAGCGGCGTCAGCGGCAAGGTCAGGACCATGGCGATGGTCAAGACGACCCCGATAGCCGGAAGCGGCAAACGGGCGACGACGTGGACGTAGAGCATCGAGATGGGCGTGAAAATCTCCGTGCCTAGCGCGTCGACGAGGAGCGCAACGAGGAAGCCACCTGTTCCACACAAGCGGAGTAGGCCGAGGCGGCTTACCAGCGCCACCCGCCTCACATGCGCTTCCTATCGTATCGTACGGGCGAGCCTACGCAGCTCCCCTGACGGCCAATCTAGCGAACCTGCACAGACGCACCATCACTTGACGCTCCCGGCCGTCAGGCCCGCGCGCCAGTAGCGCTGCAGGAAGAGAAAGCCGATGACCAGCGGGATGACGCCGACCAGCGCCCCCGTGATGATCAAGCTGAACAGAAATTGCTGCCCCCCGCCGCCGTTGCTGCTGTTCCACGTTTGCAAGCCGACCGTGATGGGGAATAGCTTGTCGTCGCTCAGCATGACCAGCGGCAAGAAATAGTTGTTCCACACGGCCACGAACTGGAACAGGAAGATTGTGACGAGGGCCGGGCCCATGATGCGCACCACCACCGTCGCGAAGGTGCGGAACTCGCCCGCTCCGTCGACGCGCGCCGCGTCGAGCAGGTCGTCGGGCACGGAGGAGGAGGCGTAGATGCGCGAGAGGTAAACCCCAAAGGGGCTGACGATGCTCGGCAGGAGGACGGCCCAATAGGTGTTGGCCAACCCCACTCCGCTCATGAGCAGGTAGAGCGGCAACACCAGCGCGGTCGCGGGCACCAGGATAGAGCCCAGGACGATCGAGAAGATCAGGTTGCGCCCCGGAAAGACGAACTTGGCCAGGGCGTAGCCGGCCATGGCCGAGAACGTGGTCCCAATGAGCGCGCTGACCCCCGCGTACAGGAACGTGTTGGCCAGCCAGCGCACGTAGATGTGGTTGTTGTAGGTGAACAGCAGTTGCAGGTTGGCGCCCAGGTTCCAGCTCTGCGCGAACCACAACCCGAACGTGCTGAACAGGTCGGATGTGGTCTTGGTCGACGAGATGATGAGCCAATACAGGGGCAGGAGGAAATAGATGGTCGCGACGAACAGGAAGGCCATCGCCATGACGTTGTCCAGGCCAACGCGGTGACGCGCGCCAGCGCGGGCGTGGACCGTCGTCTTGTCGATCGTCGTTCGTGTGAGAGCCATAATCGTTACACCCCCGCTTGTCGCTGCGTGATGCGCAGGAAACCGAACGAAAAGACGAACGTCACGAGGGCCAGCACGACGGCGATGGCCGCCGCGTAGTAGTAGTTGTTGTCCCCGAACCCCACGTTGTACGCGTAGAGGTTCGGCGTGTAGGAGCTGGAGATGCTATTCGAGATCGCTCTGAGTACCGACGGCTCGTTGAAGAGCTGGAGCGTGCCGATGATGGAGAAGACGGAGGTGAGCACGAGAGCCGGCGCGACCAGCGGGATCTTGATATACCGTGCGACGCCGAATCCGGTGCAGCCGTCCATGCGCGCCGCCTCGTAGATCTCCGGCGAGATCGCCTGCAGCGCCGCATAGATGATGAGCATGTTGTAGCCGGTCCAGCCCCACGTCGCGATGTTGGCGATCGACCAGAGGATTGTTCCGCCTCCAAGCAGGTCGAAGTTACTGAAGCCGATGGTGCGGATGCCCTTGACGATCGGACTCAACTGCGGGTCGTAGAGAAACCCCCACAACAGCGCCGCGATGATACCCGGCACCGCGTAGGGCACGAAGAAGGCGAGGCGGAAGAAGTTTCTGAATCGGATAGCCGCTGAATCCATCAACAGGGCCAGGCCTAGAGCCAGACCCAGCATCACGGGGACTTGCACGATCCCGTAGAGCAGCACCCGCCCCACACTGGCGTAGAACGCCCCATCGGTGAAGACGTCATGATAGTTCGCCAACCCGTTGAAAGCGGTCGTGGCCGCCCCTAGTCCCAGGCCACTACGCTGCGTCTTGTAGAAGCTCTGGTCGATGGCGTAGAGAATGGGAACGATGAAGAAGATGATGAAGAGTACGCCGAAGGGTAGGATGAACAGGTACGGGGTCGCCCAGCCGCGGCGCAGGCGACGCGAGGGCCGCGTCCGGCCCGCCGCAGCCGATGCCTGGGTCGTCGTGGTCATAGCCATCGTGGGGATGTCCTCTCCGTTCCGTGGTCGCTCCCTCGTTCGCCGGTGGGACCGCTCCTCCCGTAGGGGACGAGCGGTCCCACCGGCGCCAGGTACGGCTTACTGTTGAACGCTGAAGCCCTGTTTCTTCATTCCAGCCATCGTGCTCTGCTGGACCTGGTCGAGCACCTTGGGGAGCGTCGTCTTGCCGCTGGCGGCGTTGCCGGCGCCGTCTTGCCAATCAGAGTACACCTGCACCATCGTCGGTCCCCATTGCCAACTCGTGTCGACGTAGCGGGACTCGTTTTGAAAGACGCGGTTGATGTCCTGATTGCCGTAGAAAGGCATCGCTGCGTTGACGCTTGGTAGATCCTGTGCCGCCGTGGCGGCAGGGTAGATCTGTGCGCCCACGACCATCTTGTCGACGCTCTTGAGATTGGAGTTGAGGAACTCGGCGAACAGGGCCGCCTCTTTAGGGTGCTTGGAATCAGCGGTCACCACCGTGGTCGAGCCGCCCCAGTTGCCCACGACGTGCTGGCCGGCTTTCCATTGTGGCATCGGTGCGACCCGCCAGTCCCCCTTGGTATTGGGAGCGTTGACCATGATCGTGTTGGCGCCCCACACAGCCGAGATCCACGTGCAGAGCCCCCCGGTTTGCGCGTCATGGTACCACCCGTTGGCGAAGCCCGGGTCAGTCTTCACCAGCTTCTTGTCAAGAAGCCCCTGCCAGAACTGCGCGACCTGCTTGCTCGCAGGGTCATTGATGCCCACCTTCCAGGCCTGGGCCTGCTGGTTGATGCGGAACCAGCGCCCGCCGGCCTGCCACACGAGGCCAGCGAAATTGCCCGGATCGGACGGAGAGAAGTCGGCGATGTAGTCCTGGGGGTTGGCCTTGTGCAACGTGGCCGCGGCGGCAGCGTACTCGGCCCACGTCTTGGGCACGGCGATGTGATACTTCGAGAAGATATCCTGGCGATAGTACATCGCCATGGGTCCAGTGTCCTGCGGGATCGCGTAGATGGCCTTACCGAGCGATACTTGGTTCCACGTCCACGGCACAAACTTGCTCTTGTACGCCGTGGCGCCGTACTTGGACAGATCGACCAGGGAGCCGGTGCTCTCGAAGGTGGGCAAGGCCTGGAACTCGACCTGCGCGAGGTCCGGAGCGTTGTGTCCCTTTAACGCCGTCTCGAGCTTGGGATAGAAGCCCAGCGCCGGGACTAGATCCCACGTCACATGGATGCCAGGATGGGTGCTATTGAAGACCGCGACCGCCGTGTCAAGCTTGGGAACCCAGGACCAGATCGTGAGGTTAACCGTCGCACGGCTGTGCTGCGCCCGGGCTGGAAGCGGCGCGGCGCTAGCCACAGCGAGGCTTGTCAGGGCAGCCCCTGCGGCGAGGCGGCGTAACCAGCGAGATCGAAAAAAAGAACTACGCATCGAACACGTCCTTCTGTAGACGGTGAACTATTTAAAATACCATGATGCCGGGTGTGTCAGGGCTGTCGGGCCGGCTCGTCCGACCGATGCCCGATACACACCATCCCCGTAATCTATCGTCGTTCCATGACGGCCGTTAGCGTGACGTCTCGAGTTATGCGCCTCCTTTCTGCCCCGTAACATTGGGCGCCGCCAGGGCCGGCGCGACCGGCGACTCCCGAGCGGACGCCGTCGAGTGGCGCACAACCAGGAAAGGGTGGATAGCGATGTGGGAAGCGTGAAGCTGCCGTGCCGTTTCGTGATCCTCGACAAGGCGAAGCAACAATTCGACGGCCGCGCGTGCCAGGTCGCGCTTGGGGATAGCGATGGTAGTGAGGGGCGGGCGTACGTGGGCGCTCAGCACAAGGTCATCGAAGCCGACCAGCGAGAGGTCGGCTGGGATGCGCAACCCTCGCTCGATCACCGCCTGCTGCGCGCCGAGCGCCATGGTGTCGGCGGTGGTGAAGATGGCGGTGGGACGGTTGGGCCGCATGATCAGGCGCGCGGCAGCCCGGTATCCCCCCTCCATCGTTTCATCGGCGTACTCGATGCAGCCCTCCGCCAGGAGGATACCATGCCGGCCGAGGGCCGCACGAAAACCCTCCAGGATGTGTATGTGCGACGGGCGATGCGCGACGTTCTCCGTCGTGATCACGCCGAGACGCTCATGCCCAAGATCGAGCAGGTGCCTAGCGGCCAGTGCGCCGCCCTCGCGGATATCGACGTCAATTGAGGGCAGGGCGTCGTCGTGGCGCTCGTCGGCTTGGTTATGCCAGTTACACAGGACGAGCGGGAGGCCACGCTCGTCGGCAGTCACGACATCGCCTAGATCCAGGCCACCCGCCATAGCCAGGATGCCGTCGACCAGGCGTCCTGAAAGGCTCTCGAGGTGCGTGCGGCCAAGCCCGATGTCGTCGTGCGTGTTGCAGAGGAGCAGATGGTAACCACGTTCGCGGGCGATGCGCTCGACCTCGAGGGCAATCTCGGGATAGAATGGGTCGGCGATGTTGGGGAGGAGCAGAGCGAGGGTCAAGGTGCGCCGCCGCGCCAGACCTCGCGCGAGCAAGTTAGGGCGGTAATCCACCTCCGCGAGGGCAGCGAGGACGCGCGCACGTGTTTCTTTGCCCACCTTGCCTTTCCCGGTCACGACGTTAGACACGGTCGCCGCCGTTACTCCCGCCCGCTGTGCGGCGTCGTAGATTGTCGCCATTCTGTTACTCAACGGATACTTAAGCGATTAATAATGAGATTAGCGTATCATTGGTCTCGCCATGTTGTCAATAGTGATGGCTCCAAATGTTAGTAATGGCTCCAAAGCTCCAAAACCTCAGGGCTTATGCGTCAAGAAGAGGTGAGAAGTAGGGTGGCCGCATCATTGAGATGTTGACTATGGTGGTGTAAGCGGGTCGTCGCACCAGCTAGGGTTTAGCACGATCTACCGACGTGATGTGCTGGGTGGGATCATCCACGACTATCGAGCGCCTGGTCTGTGTTGGCCGATAATGTACATCTGCACCTGCGGGGTCCTCGCAGCCTATCCATAGTGTACGTATGAGTACGTACGGTAGTGCTTCATTAGTACAAGTACCATGCGTGATATCGGCGCACAGCACGCGTGTAGCCATGCTAACGGTTGCGCGAGAATAGGCTAAGCGCCGGCGATAGGTTGCGTACTCTGTCGCGACACTGCTGTATAATTATTCACTGCGCCACAATCGTCTATAGCTCCCAGTGTCCGCCAGGGTGCTACCCTTACGTGGGCCATAGGTCACACGGAGAGGATAGCGGGCATAGCGGAGCAGACGATGGCGTTAGCGAAAACGTCGTCCGTATCATGGACGTCGTCATGTAAGCCTTTCGCCGAAGTACTGCAACGAGGGCGGAACTGGTCGTGGAATGCCATTGCTTGCGGCAGTGCTACCGGTCCCCTCTGTCGGTTGGCTCAAATGAAAGACATTGGGGCGGGTCGGGCGCGGGTCATGGTCACCCTGGTCGTCCATGGCCTATGGCACGCGGTGCCCCGCTGCCTACGAGCCAATCCAGCGTCACCGCCGCTGTCCAGGATTGCTCCTGTGACCCCAAGGGCTCGCCCGTGAAGGGCTCGACGTATTCCGCGAAGCCGCACGCCTGCACCTGGGCCAGTGCCGCCTGGCGCAGGCGCGCCGCCCGCGCCGCCTCACCGTCCCGCACCAGCGCCCACCACAGCAGCCAGGTGATCACCGGCCAGGTGGGACCACGCCAGTAGCTGCGCGGCTGGAAGGCCGGGTCGGCCGGGCTCGTGCTCGGCGGCACCCGCCAGCGCAACCCCGGATG
>JAABUM010004097.1_pt1 | contig 16840 bp, 25 predicted proteins | sample 5559161 | NCBI WGS metagenome assembly JAABUM01 (sample SAMN10711868, study PRJNA513369) | rock metagenome | isolation source: Antarctica rocks | place: Antarctica: Victoria Land, Siegfried Peak nord | reverse complement strand
TAAACCCTAAACCCTAAACCCTTTCCATCCTTGCTTGCCTGTCACACATTTCTGCCTTGTCAGTCCAGACAGCACGAGACAGCCGCCTGACCATCCCATTGGTGTTTCCACGTTCATGTCTCATCTTTGACACGCTCTCCACACCTCACCAGGTCGAACCGCGTGGTTGGCGATCGGCATACCCTCCGCGCCACGGAAAGGCAACCCGCCGTATCTGCAGCAGACCCTGGAATCGCTGTTGTCGGAACTGCCAGATGACGCCACGGACCCGCTATACGGTGGGGCTCCAGCGGTCAATCATGATTCTTCATAGGTTGCACAGACTTCTTTTCGCTCGTGGGTGTCTCACGGAAGCTGATGCCTGTGTGCGCGCACTGGATGTACACCCATGTGTCTCATGAAACCAGGGTTTAAAAGCCCCCAGCCTGAGCCCGTCGTACCGTGAATGACCTCGTGTCCGAACCTTGCAGGGCGCATGCGTGTCATCGTGATGGACACAGCGCCGGGGCGCAACCACGCGCTCACGCGGCTGCGTGGCCGGCTGCGCTCAGCCAAGAAGGGTGCGCTGCGATGGCCCCCCACAGACTGAGACCCTGTCCCCAACCTGCGAGCCGCACCGGGAGGTTCGCGCCGTCCCACGTCCGCGCCATTGTCTACACATGCACCCCCGCCCTTGGAGTGTGTCTAGCCCGGGGATGACCTTTGGGGCATTTTCTTCCCTCTCCACGGCCGTGCTTTCCAAAAAACGCGTGCAACAAGACAAGGGATTTGAAGATTTCCTGTTCGTCTCGCCTTCTTGCCAGCCGCGCTTGCCCGTGTCGCGCAGGCGACGCCTTTGCGGCAAAAGCGGCAGCGTACGTCGATCTTCTAGACAACCCCGGCAGCATGGACGACCCGACGCCGGACGCGCCCGAACCGGACGACTTACATAATCCGGGAGATCGGCCAGGTCGAGCCGTGCGCCAGCAGACGCGCGACTTGATATCGCTGCTGGAGGCGGCGCGGCATCGCGCGACCTATTACATGTTCATGGAGGACGACTTCCGGTGGGAATGGAATTGCGCTGTTGTGTTTTTAAAAATATGTATATTTGATACCCTAATATATTTGATACCCTACATGAAGGGTATCACATGCACAGAGTTGATATTGCTACTGGAGGCGGCGCGGCATTGCGCCACCTCCTGCATGGTCATGGAGGACGACTCCAGGTGGGAACGCAGACAGAAATGCTGTTTCTGTTGTGTTATCAGAGAGGACGGGTTCTGATCGAGTACCAGCGTCCATTGTCGGCGGCAGCGCGGCACCTAGCGGCACCTACGGCGGCAGCGCGGCACCTACAACACGTGCATCGAGGACGACTTCGATTGACACAATCATGTGTCTACAACGCAGCGCATACTGAGGCTTTGCTCATGCGTAAGGATGCAGATACGAGCATTTTCATGGACTGCATATCGCATTGGTGGCGGGCTTTATTGGCATGCGTCAAGTCAGCATAGCGCAGGGCCCGCTTGAGCTGTGCTGCCGCGCTATGATCATCTGCTGCAAGCCAATCCGGCCTGCAGCATGAAGGCATCTGCGGACATCCTGGGAAGCTCAGGCTGATCTTCGAGCTCCCCTTTCGAGCTTCCCTTTTGAGCTCCCCTTTGTTACGGTGCTCCATGCCCCACCGCAGGGTGTGCCCGTTCATGCTGCGGGCGCTGCACTACGCGCTAGCCAAGGCGCACGCGCAGCAGCCACAGTGGCTGGCGCTGCGCATCAGCTACGGTGCCCGCCCCCCTTTCACCTTTTCCCACCTTTTGGTACTCCTACTTCCGGCCAGCCCTGGATCTGAGCACCCATGCGGCGCTGCGCATCAGCTACGGTGCATTGCCTGATGTAGAGTCATTCCCACTCATGCTGCTGCGCGCGGGGGATCTGGGCAGCTAGATGGCGAAGTGCCGGCAGCCGCTCCGCATCGTTTCGAAAGTCATTAGTCTCCTCATCATGACGTTCCAAGCTTGAAGGGGGTGGTGCTGGGCATGGGACCTAAGCAGCCTGACAGCAGGGGCGGCAGCTGCTTCAGCCGCTTCCATTACACGCGCGTCAACCTCGCAAGTACTTGTGCAGGCATGAACGGGGTAATCCTACGAGCGAGGGACCTAGGCAGCCTGATGGCGCACTTCAGGGCGGGCATCGCGCGCAAGCCGCCCGACATCCTGTGGCAGGAGTGGGCCGCCGGCGACCACAAGCCCAAGGCATGTCTTCCTCCCCTTAGGGCTCGAAACTCAACTTGGGATATTCTTGCACATCTCATGAATGCGCAAGCCACCCTATCCTATCCTATCCTATCCTATCCTGTCCTGTCCTGTCCTGTCCTGTCCTGTCCTGTCCTGTCCTGTCCTGTCCTGTCCTGTCCTGTCCTGTCCTATCCTATCCTATCCTTTCCTATCCTATCCTATCCTAGACCACAAGCCCAAGGCGCGCACCATGGCATTTTGATATCCTATCCTATCCTAGACCACAAGCCCAAGGCGCGCACCATGGCATTTTGATGTGCCGCGGTCTCCCGATGGGCGCAGCTTTGCGGCTGGCAGAGTAGCAGCACCGGCGGGCTGCGGCGGGGTGAAGGCCTTGCAGGGGAACCACAGAGAGAAGAGCGTTGTCACGAGCTTCAGCTGGCGCACAATCGGCACTGATGATGAATTGACAGTGTCGTCCAACCTGGTTCTCACATGTTACGACATTTCGTGAGGTGTGGAACCCTGCTTCCGCAGGAGATGGCAGTGCGGCACTGGTGTGCTGCTGCAACATGGTGCCGGACGCTGGCGTTGCGGACGGAACTCGCCAGAATCATACACCCTAATTCACTGCATTCTTGCTGCAGGAGATGGCGGGGCGGCCGCTGGTGGTGTACCGCTACGACATGATGGCGCACATCGGCGTCACAGAGGAGTTCCTTAAAAAAACCACCGTTCGACATGTCTGAATGTCACTTTTTTGCTGCAGGAGATGGCGGGGCGGCCGCTGGTGGTGTACCGCTACAACATGATGGCGCACATCGGCGTCGTGTCGAGCTTCGCCGTCCGCATGGCTCGCCCCGCCTGGCCTGGCTGCTATGTGCCCATGAACAGGGTGCGCGGCCACTCCTCTTCTGCGATCATCTGCATTGGCTGCATCCAGCTCTGCCAGCAGACAGTCTGCTGCCACGAGCACCGCTGCACCTCGGAGTGCACGACCGTGTTGATGCGTTCCGGATATCAAATCGCATCATCTCTTCCAGGCCTGGCGGGAAAGCACCTCAACAAGTGCCCCATAATGTGGCATCGCTCGTTATGATCTGCAGTAGCTGCAGCTTTCCAGCAAAACCCATGTGCTCCAGGCCTGGTCATTGCACCTGAAGGAGCGCTACAGCAAGTACCAGTGCGCAATGCCCCTGCGGACATCACCCTCCTGACTGCATGTCAGACACTCAAATCGAGTTCCTTCCTACCCAGGCATGGTCACTGCACCTGAAGGAGCGCTACAACGCGGGCGCCTGCGATACGCTGTCGGACATCTCGCCTTGCAATTGGCCGGGCGCGGGCGGGCGGGCAGCGGCGGGGGAACACCGCAGCTGGCGGGACTACCAGCTGTCCTGGCCGCGGGCCGCCGCGGGGCCGACGCCGCAAGGAAGTAAGGTTCCATTGCACATCTGTTTTGCTTTGTTTTGTCACGCCTCTGCTGTGTGCCAATCGGCTGTTGGCCCGACGTCGCTGTTTTTTTTATGCAAGGCGGCAGCAGCGCGTCACTGGTCCCGAGCTGGCTGGAATTGGAGTGAAGTCACGTCGTGCCCCGCAGCCAGCACTACATGTAGTGCTGGCTGCCGGGCACGACTGTATACAGTTCTCTTCCCGAAGCTGAACATGCACTCGAGCCGGTCTCAGCAGGTTGTCCTGTCTGCTTGTGACGGCTGCCTGAGTCACGTGGATTCCACGTGCATCGTGCAGGGCCAGTCGGGGCGCAGGGCCTGGAGCACGGCCATCATGCGGAGCGGGAAGGCGGAAGCAGCGGCGGCGGCTGGGGCGGTGGCGACGTTTTCAGCGCCGGCGCCTTCGCCAACAACTTTGGCAGGCGGCCGGCCGTCGGCTCGGCGGCGCGCCTCGGTGCGGAGGAAGGCGGCGACCTTGGCACCGCGTATGCGCTCGACGACTATGACCGCCCGTGACCTGGGGCTGCGACGGGGCCGTGACGGCAACGTGCGCTTGATCTGTGATTTGGAGCGGAGCTTTCGCAGACGCTCGCTGAGTTTGTTGCCATTCCGAACAGCGTCACAACAGCGTGTAGCGTCTCCTGACTCCGTGCGACTCCAGGCAACTTAGAATGACAGTTGTGTGACCAACCATAACATGTAGGAAACATCCTTCTGAATTCCAGAGTGGCACTTTGGCGGCACAGAGCATAAATATTGAAGCATATACAAAAGTCGGCCGCGTGAGCAGACAGGCGCACGTTGCGGCGGCGAAGCGGCGCTATTGATACACAGGAACACAAATACAGTCCGTGGAGAAGTGCGTTCAGCAGCGAGGTAGAGATGTTGACTGGTGTCGACTGCTTCCCAGTCGACAGACGACTGGGAAGCAGCTGGTTAAGGTCCGGAGACAAGAAGTTGGGAAGCGGGCACAAGCGCTGTGGCAATGGCCAACACAAACTCGGGTTTTATCTTCGGTTTCAGATTCATTTCTGCTGTCGTCACAACGTTGGTTGGATCATTGAAAACAGTAGGCAGGTCGAATCAGCGTGCAGTAGGCAGGTCAGGAGGTGCTTGCCGATATCTAGGTAGAAGTCCACGCTTTGCCAGAGCAGATTTCGCACACGTCTATAGTTTATGAAGCAGCGTGCTGTGCGACGCATCCAAACCCTCTGCTTCGATGCCGTGACCTTGCCGGCGCCAGCGCAAGCTCCTTGTGCGTTGTTCGTGTGACTTGCATGTTGACTTCACGCCGCCTGCTTCAACCTTATGACCTTGCCGGCGCCGGGCGTGAGCTCCTATGTCCTGTTGTATCATGCTTTCCTGGATTACGTCACGCCCCCTGCTTCAGCACAATGACCTTGCCGGCGCCCGGGGTGAGCTCCTTGTGGATGGCGACGGATTTGACGACGGTGCCAAAGGCCTTGCGCTCGGCATCGCTCCGCAGCCGCTTCTTGAAGCGCTTTGTCAGCTCGCCCATGGCCACCGGGCCCGCGGCGCGCAGCCACGTCACGATCTGCGCGTCAAAAAAGCGCAGGATGGGTACAGTCTCCTGATGATGAGATATTGCATTTGCATCGCGTTTGCAATGCGCTTTGTCAGCTTGCTCATGGCCACCGGGCCGGCGGCACGCAGCCACGTCACCACGACCTGTGAGTCAAAAATTACAAGAACGTGGGCTCTGGTGTCCAGCTCTCCATACAGAAACCGCTTCTTCAAGCGCTTTGTCAGCTCGCTCGTGGCCGCTGGGCCGGCGGCTCGCAGCCACGATCCGTCACGATGTGCGCATTCAGTGCAGCGAGGACGCCCTCTCTATTCCCTGTCGTACAGAGTTGTGCCGCTGTCTCTGTCACCTCAGGGCTGCAGTCGTGGCAGGGCAGGGATTGGCCTGGCGCAGTGGAGTTGGTGCTTATAGCGAGATGGCAGGGATGCATCCCTTACGGTCGAGGCAGGCCCCAAACCCTAAACCCCAAACCCTAAATTCGCACCTCTTCGTGCGTGGGCGCCCCGGCGGCGGCGGCGGCCGCTGAAGGCGGTGCAGCGGCGGCGGCGGCCGCGGGGGAGAGCTGCGAGCCGCCTGCCGCGGCCAGCGCACCCTGCCTCGGCCCTGTGGACGTGGACCCCCTGGCCTGCAACAGCATGGAAACGTGTCAGCACCACTCGGCATTTGCCTGATTGCAGCGCTGTTTACAGAGCAACGCGAGCTGTCCCTTTGTCGATCCACAAGTCTGAGGCGCGCCCTGCGCCGGCCTCGCGATGCTTGTGGAGGCCTGGTCAGCCGGCGACCCGCCCTTACGATTGCCAGACGCCGACCAAGTATGGCCCAGGTCTCTCAGCTGCTCAAGCACGAAGACCGAGACAATACTTCTTGGTCGATGCCTGGTCCGCCGCCGCCTCGCCCTTGCGCTTGCCAATCCGCCCCTATCACATCAGAATATCAGTTTATGTATAAGGGCAGTGACCACGCAGCGGCACCTTCTTGGTGGAGGCCTGGTCCGCCGCCGCCTCGCCTTGCGCTTGCCGCGCGCCGCGTGCTCCGGCCCAGATTTCATCTGTATAGTGACATTGAAAGACCGAAACATACCTTTTTGGTGGAGGCCTGGTCCGCCGCCGCCTCGCCCTTGCGCTTGCCGCGCGCTGCCGCCGCCTTTTTCGGCACACCACCGCCCGGCTCCGTAGACGGCGCCCCTGGCGAGGGCTGCCGGCGTGGCGCCGCCTGCAGATTGTCACATCATGGACGGATTTGACGAAAAGCAAGGGTCGGACTCCACCCTCCCTCTCGAGCTGCACCTCTCGAACATGCTGTAACATCCACAAGTGCGGGCGGCAGCCAGTGCCTTCGATTGCAGCAAACAAGAAGCACAAAAGATAATAATAATAAAATTCTTTTTATTTATTTTTTAATTATCAATTATTTAAAAAAAGAAGTTGCCTCCACAGCTTTTTCGACATCTTGCTCGTCTCTGCGAGTTGCTTTCACGGGCACAGCGCATGCGCGCGCAAACAACAGATATGCAGACAACGGATGCATACCTGCTGTGACGGCTGGGACGCCGTGGGCTGCGGTGCCGACTGGCGCGCTGACTCCTGCGCCGCCATCTGCTGCAGGAACTCGTCATCATCTTCATCGTCCATGTCCTCGTCAGCGTATCCTGCGAGACAGGATCGCATCCACGATGGTCAGTGAGGCGTCAGATACACAGCAAAGTAAATGCCGTCTGGCCGCGCTATGTGCTGCGGGGACTCGTCGGCCAGTTTCTCTCCAACCGCCAGGGCTGCAGCTCTCCAAGAACTGTACCTGCAGAAATACGGCTCGCCTGTCCTTTGGCACCGGGCTGCTGCGGGGGCTGGGCGACGGGCCCAAGCCCTCCGCCAGCCCCGTCTTGCGCGGCAGCTCTTTCAAAAGTCTACATTCGCAACAACCCCACCAATCATTCTCACCTGCCTTTGGCACCGGACTGCCGCCAGGGCTGGGCGACAGGTCGGAGCTGTGTTCGGCGTCCGAGCCGTCTTCGTCCAGCCCCGTCTTGCGCAGCAGCTTCTGCAGCGCCTTTCCGCTCTTGGTGAGCCCGTCGCCGCCGCCGCCGCCGCCGCCGCCGTCGCCGCCGCGATCGCCGCCGCTCAACTGCGGGCCCTCCTCATCCGAGTCTCCCCCCCGCCGCCTGCAGAATCGGTGATTGACAAGATCATATTCATTGTTGATGATATGCACATGACACCATCAGCGACTCCATCCCCCCATCTGTGAGGCTCGACTATCCAGGATACATCTGCGCTCTACTCAGTTGCTGTCTCACACCGCTGTGCCCAGTAATTAAAACCTACGATTCTTTCTTGCTTGAATAGTAAATAAAATTCAATGTCTCTGCTGGGCACAGTGGCTCACAGTAGACAGACAGACAGACAGACAGACAGACAGCGCGACACCCGACAGCCTACATGACGGCAACTCAACTGTGTGGTAGGAGGACTGGCTGTGGAGACAAGTGCCGGGGAGAGACTTTCCAGGAAAAGAGGTTCACCTGCGGGGCGCGGGCAAGTCCGCGTCGTCTTCCTTGCCCATCTCTAGGTCGTCATCCGCCCGGTCGTCCTCATATTCCCAGTCCTCCCCCTGCACCGCACAGAAGAAAAGCAGTGGTGAAACCTTGGCAGCGCCTCCCTGCCCACCGCCAGGTCATCATCCGCCCGGTCGTCCTCGCATTCGCAGTCCTCCCCCTGCAGCACGGGCGGCAACACGGTTGACGCATCAAACTTTTGTCGGTAGAGTATTCGTAGAGTATTCGGTTTTGGGCATGCTGTTGTGGTACACGATGGCGGTTCCATGTGCATCGGAACTTATGAAGCACATTGCAGGCCCAGCATGAAGGCAGCTGGTGGCCGCAGTCGCAGAGTGTGACTGAAACGCCTTCCCCACCTTGTCGGGGTTGTCGCCAGCAGCGTCTCGCCGCCCGCCGGCGCCGCCTGCCTCGCCACCGCGATTGCTGGTTGTTGCGGCATCTTGGCCCCCTGCAGCGGGGCTGCCGGCGCCGTTTTTGGTGGTCAGCCGCCCCAGCCGCTCCTCCACGTCCGAGTCCGCACCCTCATCGTCAAATGCGGTTTGCCGCTCGCCGCCCGCCATCGCCTCCTCGTCGACTGCAAAGAGAACAAGGTACTTATGAACGAGTCTGAATGAGGGTCAATCGTCTGAAGGCACCTCCGCGTCCGAGTCCGCGGCGAAGTCATCGGACGCCGGCTGCCGCCAGCAGCCCCATCGCGGCCTCTGTCACTGTGGGCTGAGTGACATACACTGTCTTTTAAAACAATGTGCTTTGGAAAATTGGAACACCAGCCAGAGTGCAGAACATGAGCATTCACGGCGCCTGTTTCCTGGACGCTTGGCCACAGCGGGATGTGTGCACTAGGCCTACATCTGCCTGCCACATTTCTGTTTCCCTGAATGGAAACGGAAACCCCTAGTGGCCCGACAGCCTCAGTACACCCTGCTGCGGACCGCACCTGGCCCCGCCGCGGCAAGCTCTGCGAGCCTCGGCATGGCACGCGGCGCCGCGCCTGCTGCTCGACCCGCCATCGCCGCCTCTGCCTCCTCCAGGCTGCGGCCGCCCCGCCTGCAAAGGCAAGGTGCATTACTTGCGGCTCATGTTTGTGAGATACAGCAGAGCGGCCTGCAACATCTGGCAGCAGGACAGCAGCAGCCCAGCTCGACTCCGACAGCGTGATCCTCACCCTTGTGCCGAAGACTTCTCAAGCGGCTCTCAAGCGGCCTCGAGTTGCGGTTCATTACCCTGCAGGGCAATGTGTTCGCCGCAGAGTGGGCACGACCCCCCACCTTGCGTTGACGGGCCGGAAGGTGAACCACTCGTGCACGGGCTGCGCCACGAAATCTGCGCCCTTCTTTGTCAGCAGGAAGTAGCAGCCGGCGCCGCCACTTCCCGCAGCCGCACCGCCGCCGCCGCCCAGCCCCGCTTCTAGAGTCCCCCGGTGCAGCAGGCCGGAAACTCGGTCCTCCAGCGCCCAGTCCTTGGGCTGCTCTTGCCGCCTGTTGGGGGCGAGCGATGGCGCGTGTGAAGAGTACTGTGAAGAGTACTGTGAAGAAGCACCACAATTCCTAGCGCGCAATCCTTGCCGCCACCTGCCAGCAGGCATTGCGGCTGTGGCTGAATGTGGCTGAATGTTGCTGAAAGACGCCCGTTTCCACATGTTGAGGCAGGCTTCATAAACAACAACTCCCAATCGGCCTGAAATATGCAGTTGCGACACTTGCTAAGGCATGTGGTGGTACCTGGCAGCTGGACCGCGCGGCGCCGCGGCAGTGGCGGCGGCCTCCTGCGTCATCGTCCACTTGGCCTGTTTCTTCTCCCGAAATCCCGGCGGCCCCTGCGCAGGCCATGCAAATAGGAATTCTTGGAGATGATGGCGAACTGGTGTCAGCATGGGTTTCCAGCAAGAGCACAAGGTCCCGGTGTCATCTGCTTTGCGTCCTGCACTCCAATTCCGCCATGTGCAGAGGCCCCGATGGTACCTCCATTACTGGACTGCATTCGCCTCACCAGGGGGAAGCTGCCAATGAAGCGCCGCTGTGCATCCTCCGCTGGCGCTAGCCTCAGGGTATACTCCTGACGACAAACCCGACAAATGGTGATCGGGTAAGTGTGAAATGTATGCGGCACTTTGGCAGGCCAGGAAGCAATGACGCGGCGATTGGCCACGGCAGGCATATCACATATGGCACTGCACGCGTGTGCACTTTGGCACACCCACATGCACGGCATGGTGCTGCACGATGCTTTAGTGCGTTTATTGACAATCGGCACAAGTCCTCGAGAGGACTCGCCCGGACTTGACCTGGCGCCCCGGCGGCACCCGCTTCAGCGGCGTCCGCCATGATGTGCGGTTCAGATGACCGGATGTCGGGTCGGTCACTGCCTGCTGACTAGCTGTAGGTTTTTTCTGGCTATCGAATCAGCAAGCAAGGTACTTGAGTGCTTGTCTTTGCAGAGCAGCTGGGTTGCAGACCGATCTGACATTCCTAATCACTTTCAATACGGGACTTGTCGGCGCGCGCGAGACTCATATAGTAAACGCAGCTTGATTGTGGTCCCGTGCGAACGCGAAACGCGCACAAACCTTTTGGTCCAGCTCGTCAACAGCTGACCTTCTGCTTCCTGCAGCCGCCTAATACTCACGTGCGGGAGCTGGCGCAGAGCGCATATCGCGTTCGCAAGCACCAAACAGGGCATTGCTCATCCGAGATCTGTTTGTTTCGCTGGCATCGCGCGCAGCGCGGTTGGCAGCCAATGCTTCGGTGAAATACACCTCTGTAGTGCCAATCAAAGGTGGTACGGGCTGTGCAGCAAGCTGCCGGCGCCGGAATTCTGTCAGCGCGTCCGTAGCATAGTCGAAGCAGCATGGACGCATACAACACCGACCCCAGGGGCCTCAGGTATCGCTGCACCTGCCACGTGCTCATCGCTGCATGCTTGCCTCGAAGCCGTCGAGGCGGTGCCTGCAGCATCAGAAGCTATGCAAAAACCGGTCTGTCTGCAGAAGCAGTGGTACACCGCATCTTCTGCGCGACCCTGCTATGTGTCCATGGGGAGCGCGGCACCAAAGCCGCTGCCCGCATTGATGCGCAGGAAGCGGCGGCACGGCTGGCAGGCGGTGCTGCAGGAATACGCGGTGCCCATCGCGGGCCTGTCGCTGTTCCTGTGCGTGTGCGTCATGGTGGCGCTGCACGGGCGCGCCGGCTACTGGCAGAAGCAGGCAGCGGAGCATCAAGGGCACCACCACCGCTTCAAAGCATCCCACAGCTCGCTGCAGGTGCCTGCATGCCTCAGGTCCTACAACCACGCTCGCGTTTCAGCACGCTCTTGCCGGCAGCGCTGCCGTGCCATGCCAGTGTGCATTGGCGGCGCTTGTGCTGCACCCATAGCCAGCGCTGCAGCTGAAAGAGCAGGACCTCGAGGACCTCGAGGACCTCGATCATCTCCGACATTGATGTGTTGCGTCTCCTGTATTTCACATGGAGTGTCACAGGAATGCAACAAGGCTGGCAGGTGTTGAATTTGCAGCAAAGCGCTGCGGCTGAGCAGCGAAACGTGAAGGACACCGACAAAGGCAATGGCAGTGTACCTGTATCGATCGCTTTCAGACGTTCAACCTGGTGCCAAGGCGCTGAGCGGTTTCCCTTCTGTGACCGCAGCAAGCGCTGCATGTGGAGGAGCGAGACCCAGAGGCAGCGCACCGACAGTGCATTTGCACATGCGCTTGGACAATATACCCTTGGACGTGATGCTGCTCATATGCGCTCACGCCTGTCCCGCGGCAAACGCTGCAGCTGAAGGAGCGGGATCTGGAGGACACGCACTGGCACCGGCAGACCACCCGGCAGCGGCCAGTCTACTGTGACAATAAGCTCAACTGAACCCCTTTTGGTTACCTGCAGCAAGCGCTTCAGATGAAGGAGAGGAACCTGGAGGACACGCACCGACACCGGCAGACCACCCAGCAGCGGCCAGCCTACTGTGACAATAAGCTCAACTGAACCCACTTTTGGTACCTGCAGCAAGCGCTCCAGATGAAGGAGAGGGACCTGGAGGACACGCACAGACACCGGCAGACCACCCAGGAGCGGGTGGACGATCTGCAGCACCAACTGGAGGCAGAGATGCGGCAACTCGCGGCCGTCAGAACGGAACTGCACGCGGTGAGCCTCACTTTGCTCTTGGCTGTTGTTCAGTTGCGACGTATTCCTGAACGCGTCATTGCACCAGCTGGAGGCGGAGATGCGGCAGCTAGCCGCCATCAGAACCGAGCTGCACACGGTGAGAACCTCCTGTTTGGATGCACCGCTCGTCTGGAAACGATGTTCCTACCCAGCCTTGACGCAAAGCCCTGGTAGCCGGTCCCGGCAGCTGGTCGCAAGCCAAATGGAGCTGTATACCGGGAGGCTAGCTGCATTGTGTGCATGTTTGACTGCGAAAGCTTGCCATGGTCATGTGCAGGTAGCAAAGAGTTGGAGACGGAGATCCCTGCGCATGCGGTTCGAGACCGAGACCCGAGACCCTAAACCCGCAACCCGCCACAAAGCTGCAAGAAGCCCTGACACCACACAAATTGCAGGACATTGCTGCAAACCACAGGGCCTGCAGCCGGGCGGCTGAGCCTACTGTGCCATGTGCGCAGGCGCAAGCGGAGGGCCAGGAAGCGAGGCATGAGATGGCGAACGCCAAGCATGACCTCGACACATGCCTCCACAGGCGCGCTTCCCTGGCCGTCTGGACTTCTCCGTGGATCACACAAGACACAATCCAACAGCACCTGCAGACGCGTGCCATGCTGACATGTCTTTGCGGCTGACTGTTTGCCCATTGCCTGCTGCGCGTGACGGGCTGAAAGGCACGTCCTGTGACACCCTCTTGATGGGAGCAATCCCTACGCGCATCTGGGACATGACCTCCGCAAAACGCGTGGCGCCTGCAACACATGGCGAGCGAGCGCGACTTCTCACAAATGTATCCGTTTCTGTATGCGCAGGGTGAGGATGCACGGGGACAGCTCTCAGGCGCTGGAGAAGCAGGTGGCGGATCTCAAACAGCATGTCGCCGCGCACGAGGCGCGGGTGAGTCACTGTGAGCTCCAAGTCCCACGGGGGAATCTAACCTGCGCGTTGTGTTTGTGATTGCCGCCTTGCTATTCTTCAAGAGCCAGACAGCAGGGAGCTCTTCCGAGCGTGTTGCCTGTGCCGCACAGGAAGTCGCAGCTGCAGACGAACAAGCAGTAGGTGCAGAGCCACGAAGGCGATTGTCGGGATCGAATGTGCCCTCAGCTTCCTGCTGATGATTGCGCCACTGGCAAGCGTGCAGGAGCCGCAGCTACGGAGGAACATCCAGCAGCTGGAGGCGTTCATCACCGTGCTAACGAACTGAACCAGTCGTCGCTCTCTTGACGACTGTGGCATCGGGATGTGCGCAGGAGCTGCAGCTGCTGACGAACAAGCAGGAGCTGGAGACGGCGGTCGAACGGTGGAAGGCGCAGGCGGAGGCGAAGGGCGTGCACTTGGACAATCCCGCCGGTGCGCTTTGCATCCCTTCTCTCAGTCGCCTCAGACACAGCTTCCAAGCAAAGCAAGGTCCCGCATCACAGCAGAAGGCGCAGGCCGAAGCGGAGGGCATGCATCTGGACAACCCTGCCGGCGCGCTTGGTTCTTTCTGTGACGACAAGCCAAAGGCACGTATGCCATCCAGCGGTGGAAGGCGCAGGCCGAGGCGAAGGGGGCGCAACTCGAAAATCCCGTCGGTGCTTTGAATTTCACTTGGAAAGACGACACGGAACACTGACAGTACAGCCAGCGATGGGAGGCACAGACCACGTGAGGGGCCAGACCAGTACAGCCCTGTCGTGGGGTCCTGGTCTCAAAACCCTTGCCACAAGGTGGTGGCTCCAATACTTCGCCCGCTCACACGCGTGTGCAAATCCCTCGACCTTGCCGTTACCCTGCCGACAAGAGCGTCTTTGCCCCCCGCAGGCATGGCGGGGCTGATGGCGCACGGCCTCAGCAACAGCGGCAAGGTTCCCATGACGAACCTGCCGGCGCCGCCGGTGCCGTCGGCGCCGCCGGTGGACGGCGTCCAGCATGCGGCCAGGATGCTGGGCGTGCAGCAGTCGGCGGCGGTGCCCGACGCCCCCGTGGTGTGCCCTCTTCACACCGTTGCTGATTGACATACTGAAATGTCCAGGGATGCGCACAGCAGGGCGACGGATGCAGCCGTCTTGAAAGCTGGCGGAGGCAGGTGACGCCGCTGTGCGGCCATGGCAGCAGAGCAGTCGCATCCAGCAGGCCGGCAGCGGTCAATGTTGCGGTTCCATGCCGGCCAGTCCATTGGGCTAATCAATCGCTCCTGCACACAGTCCCTCGAAGCCACACGCCTTTCCAAGGTTCGCCGTTGGCGGCGCCGTTTGCAGCGTGTGTGGATCCTCTGGGACACGAGACCCGGCTCCTGCATGCGCAGGTTGTGCAGCACTTGGACGTGGTGCCGAAGCCGGTGGAGGAGCAGCAGAAGCAGCGGCCGGCGGTCGCTGCGCCTGACCTCTGACGGCGGCGACAGCGGCGTCGGCCGTCACAGCAGGCACGGTCACAAGAGCATCACAGGTGTGGACGCCGGCGCGGCAACAGCCCCAGGTTGCCGCCGTGGACATTCCAGCCGGCGGATGCCGAGTGACCAGAGGAGACGCAGAGATTGGCGACAGCTCTGTGGCTAGCAGGTGAGCCGCCTGCAGCTGTGACGGCAGCAAGGCGGCTCTCGTGTCCTCCTCGGAGCCGTCTGCTTGATGGGGTCCTCCCTCCGCAGCAGGCCGAATCCTCCGCAGCGGTTTCGGGTGCACTCGCAGGGCCACCTGTCCCTGGGCCATGTCGAATTCACCACGACATCTGCACTCGTTGTAACCTGGGAAGGTCGTTGTAACCTGGGAAGGTCAACACAAATTTGCAGCATGCTACATAGTGGCTCAGCTGCGCGCCCCGCCGCCATGCATCGCAACCGAGGCACACGCACACAGGCGTCTATCTGCAAGAGTGCACCATCAGCAGAAGCAGCCGCAGCTCATCAACATAGATGCATGATGCACAAGATGACATGTGCGTGAGCATTGTCGGCCCTGAACAGCATTGTATGCGCCCAGCAGATGTCTGCTATAGCTCCCAAACTCCAAAAATAGCTAAAAATAGACCTAAAAGACGAAACCTAAAAGTAGCTCCCAAACTCCACTTGGGAATGTCTCGTAGGTTTTTCGCGCGTGTCCTTTTAATCCCATCTGAGGAGTGCAGTCGGGATGTGTGCGCTTGCGTCAGCTGCGCAATAGACTCGGATGTTTGCACTTGCATTCACCTGCTTTTGTTGTTATCGCCCATCCGTTCCTTTTGGTCCCGTAACTGCCACGAAACTCAAACCATTGCTGCGGCTCCAACGGATTCCGGCATAACAATATGTCAGTACCTGCAAACCCTTTCATCAACTGTTATGCCATTTATCACATTTCCCCCTCAATTGCAGATGTTCATTGCAACAATTTAGAAATAGTGTGGCACAATGGCGCGGCTTCGACCCTGCGGCGGCGTCGGAAAGCGTTCAAATTCCTTCACCCTCTCTTCCGATGCGAGCAACACCTGCCGCAGCATAGCAGGTGAGTCAAGAACAGGATGCAGCAAAATCAGCGTGTAAGATGACACACAATAGTAGTACCGTTGAGGCAACAAGACGCGACTGTGTTGGCGCACCCTCGTTAGCAGATGACACATGTCAAGGCGTCACAGCAACAGGAACAACAGGAAAGCACTGGGCTCTTGACGGCGAACCTTCTTCATCGACGAGGGAGGCAGGCCGGCTGACAGTCTGTCATACAGCCGCAACAGGTACCGCACGTCATTGGCTGCGTAGGTCACGAGGTCATCTGGCAGCGGGCGGCGGTCCCACACCTGCACGGCGAGCCGGTATGAGCATTTGTTTATCTGTATGTTGTCGCTTGGGTGCACTCCGCCCTGGGTGTGAATTTGAGTTGAAGTGGGAACTAGCGTGCCAGGGCTCAAACTGCCGGCACTACATGTCGGCAAAATTCATGCAGAAAGATGCAGGGTAACTTACTTTTGAAAACAGGCGTGTCCGCAGAATGAGTTGCACGCATTGAACAGTTTACATTTCACTGCATGGTAATTTGTACCTCTGGATCACCGTGGAACAGCGCATTTGCTGTCCGCTTGAGAGTGGTGACGCTGAGCTCGACTGTTGGGCAGTAGTCTGCCAGCACCTGCAAGGCATACAGAACGGTAATCTCGCCTCAGCCACCACATGAAGCTCAGATGAAGGAAATAAGGAGCATGCGATGCAACAGCAACCCAGCACGCCGGACCCGTATGGTGAGCATGCAGGTACCTAGGTTGCTGTTTGCGCTGGAAGTGATGCCTTGACTGGACCGCCGTCAAGATGCGTACCTTGCCAAAGCCAGACACAAATCGCACCCGGTGCCCCAACGCTCGGCGGACTGATACTTCTGCAAGCTGCAGATCATACACACCCTGCAGCCGTACCTTGCACCGCAAACAGGGGCATGTGGCTGTCGAAAGGGTCCTAAAGGGTCCGTCAACTGATTGTATGAAGCAGGTTCTCGATTCGACATCTGAGTCTGCACTCGGCAAGACATTTGGCGGTGTCCAGCGCGCACAAGCAGAATGATGAGTTCTGCCGGTGCAAGCAGTATGCACCTCGAACTGGTGGTACAGAGCGTCGCTGTCTTGCCGCACATCAAATCCAATCTGCGCGAGAGCCACACAATGGGTCGTCGCTGGTGAATGCGAAGACAATTGAAGCTGCATGGTTTTGTTGAGTTGTCCAATCGCGCATGTTGCCATGTGCAGCGTGAATGGATGACAACGAAAGAACGAATCGATGTCGCAGATTGCATGATGCGGCGGGAAGCGTTATGCTGACATGGGGATCCTGTCGTTCGAATTGTGCTCACCTTCCTTGCAGACCTGGACTGCAGAATGCTTTTCAGCGTAGTTTTTGCGTCAGAGCGGGCAGCGGTTGTGAACGCACGGTCACCCAGCGTGGAGACGTCGATCAGCCAGACCTTGCC
>JAABUM010004095.1_pt1 | contig 16850 bp, 30 predicted proteins | sample 5559161 | NCBI WGS metagenome assembly JAABUM01 (sample SAMN10711868, study PRJNA513369) | rock metagenome | isolation source: Antarctica rocks | place: Antarctica: Victoria Land, Siegfried Peak nord | reverse complement strand
CCGGCGCAGCTGCGCCAACGGCGCAGCTGCGCCAACGGCGCAGCATGCATGGTGTTGTGGTCGTCAGCATATCTATCCTGTGCGCGTCAATTCAACTTCGATTGTGTCTGGCGATGCTGTCCAAATGCAGCCCCAGACGCGCATGTGACTACCTGCCGTATACATCATGCATGTTGCAGGCATGCGAATGTTGCAGAAGCATCTCATTCGTCTTCCAGCCAATATTGCTGCTAGAACAGAAGGGATTTCTGCAACTGCTCACACGCACATTCCAACAACCTTGCCAACGGACTCAATAAGCTTTTCCGTCTCCGTAAGCATCAGCGGTTCTGACTGGATCAAGTTGCCATGCAAATAACGTATCTGGGCATGCCAGGCCTCGATTACATTAGCAGAAGGCAGTGGGTGCAGGTGAGTAAAGCCCGGCAAACCTGATCGGCAGGCGCCAAGTGGCCCGCCAGCCTCGCCAGCCGCTCGCCCTGGGCATCACGCATCGCTGGAGTCGCCGCCATGATGGTTTTCAGATGCTCAGGCGTTGTAATTAGCAAATGTGACGGCGTCAGACGGCGTTTGCTGGGAGAGATCCGAGTCAGCAACTTGAGAAGGGACATTGTGCATTCGAGAGAAGACGGGGAATGTTTTAGATGCTTCCACAAGTGCATGCACTGCTTCCATTGAAGCAGCAGCCCTGCGAAAATGGACGGGCAACTTTGGTCAAATCGTGGTTTTGCTGTACAGCACGTCAAGCCTGATAAACATCAGTGTATCTAGCAGGCAGAGCGGCGGGACCGCTAGGTGCCTGAGACAGTCGCAACAGGGCAGATGGTGCGCCTGATGAGCCGAGCCAGACAGTGGAAGCTGCCACACTGGTGCCTGCTTTGCCGCAACGCAGTGGCGGGGAGCAGCACTCATCGTTTGTGTATTGTGCAACGTGTTCAAGGCCAAAGTTGAGCTGTACGAGCTTTCGTGCAGGCGCTGCCAGGGCAGTCTGCTCCGGAGGGGGTGCCGTGCTTCAAGCTTGTGCTTGTGGGTGACGGTGGCACAGGTGAGCCGTCAGCAATCGTATGACCAGCGCATATTGCTTGCCTTTGCACGTGCAACACTGTCAGGGCAGGCAGTTTTCTTGCGAGGGCCTTTGGTTTGGCAACTCGAAACTTCAAATAGCCAGCAACGGGCCAAGCGGCTGCGCAGCTGCACAGCTTCGAAACTGGACCACAGCTCCACTGCTGCGCAATGCTGTCGCATTGTCGGCATGCGGCATGCTCACCTGCTGTGTGCTGCCCACGCGGCAGGCAAGACCACGTTTGTGAAGCGCCACCTAACGGGCGAGTTCGAGAAGAAGTATGAGCGTGAGTTCTGAGCTCTTACATGCGATTCTGCACGTGCCCTTGGCACTTGTCCCATGCGCTGGCGCCATGGCCGCTTGAAACAATGCCGGCTGCCGCGTGCTTGCCTGTCTGACCTTTTGAATGTCAAGATGCCCTGCTGAAAGGGAAAATGCACCCATGTAGCCACGATCGGCGTGGAGGTGCATCCGCTGGACTTCTCCACCAACCGCGGCAAGCTGCGCTTCTACTGCTGGGACACAGCCGGCCAGGAGAAATTCGGAGGTGGGTACTTTGAAACTTGTGTTGAGACGGCAAGTTGTGCAGCACCGGAGGTGAATCCAGTGCACAGGATTGGTGTCTGCTCGGACCGAGGAGCTGCACTGCCACCCGGCAGGTTGCGGACACCTCTGCGACATTCGCAGACGCCCTTACAACGTTATGCCGATTTCGCCGACGTCTTTCCGACGTTTTTTTGTCAATGCGATCGCATTTTCACCTGCAGGCCTGCGGGACGGGTACTACATCCACGGGCAGTGCGCCATTATCATGTTCGACGTCACCAGCCGGCTCACGTACAAGAATGTGCCCACCTGGCACCGCGACTTGTGCCGGTGCGCGCAACGCTTGCGGACCGCTGTTGTTGCTGTATTCAATCATGTTTGCTGGACTTTCTGCGCATGCCGCGAATCCTGTGGAATACTCGGTCTTTATGTGTGAGCAAGGTCCTGGGTTGCACTGCACTGGCAGACTGCTTGCATGCAGAGCGGCTGCGTGGTCTTCACTCTGCAGAATATTTCACAGCCGCCGGGTGTCATGTAAGGCTGCTGTTGCCTCTCAGACAGCAAGATTGTAATTCCCTTTGTTTTGCCCGCAGAGTGTGCGAAAACATTCCGGTGGTGCTGTGCGGCAACAAGGTGGACGTGAAGAACCGGCAGGTCAAGCCGAAGCAGGTGTTTGCCTCTTCCTCAACCCCGAGCCCGTTCTGCCACTCTGCATGGCAGCTGCCGCTCAGCAGCTTGTCGCATCTCCTCGCGTTGTGTCGACGGCAAGCATTGAGCCGCATCATGTTTGCACAGGTTTCGTGTTTGAGTCTCTTTTTCCGTTTTGAGTCCAGATCCCATGTGCTCTCGAAAAACCCTAAACCATAAACAACCTTGTGATGTCTGGCCGCAGGTGACGTTCCATCGCAAGAAGAACCTGCAGTACCACGAGATCAGCGCCAAGTCCAACTACAACTACGAGAAGCCCTTCCTGTACCTCGCCCGCAAGCTCGTCGGGTGCGCACCTGTCTCCAATCTGTCTCCAAACTGCTGTTCTTGAACTTGTCGGAAGAACGAGCATAAGAGGCTGTGCTCGAACACAGGTGCAGAGGAGCAGATGCCATGCATGCAGCTTCATGCCTGTGCCGGCTTCCCGTCTCCGATTTTCGCACGTCAAATCCTGAGCTAGCTCACAACCCTGCCGGTGCTGCCGCAGGGACCAGCACCTGCACTTCGTGGAGCAGGTGGCGCTGCAGCCTCCCGAGGTGGTCATCGACCACGCGCAGCAGCAGGTGTGCATGACTTCGAACAAATCTACTGATTGAACCATCATGCTTTCAAGTGGAAAGCGCTGCCGCTCCCAGTTGGCTCGACCACGATCAGCAGCAGGTACATTGCATCATCCTTCGCTTAGAATCAAGAGAAGACGCGTCATCTGTCACAGTCTCAAGCTTAGATGCAGCTGTTCGAGCAATGAACGCCGCCCGAGGTGGTCATCGACCAGGTGCAGCAGCAGGTGCAGACGCCACGCGCCTGCTGCGCATGCGCATACGTGGGTGCCTATCGCTCTGCGTTCCTTTGCCGTCACTGGGTGCAGCAGTACGTCAATGCCACGACGAGGAGCAACAAATGGCCACTGTGGCCCCAAAGATGGCGGGAACATATAGTATACTTCCTTTTGGAGGGCTGGGTTGGTGCAGCCTGGGAATTGAGGAACTGCCTGTAGCAGCCGGCATCGATTCCCAAGTCACGGGGCTCAACGCGGCATGCTGTGACGCTGCAGGCATACGAGAACGAGCTGCAGGAGGCGATGGCGGTGCCGCTGCCCGACGCAGGTCAGTCGCCACTGCGGCTTTTGTCCTACCCAGCAGCTTCAGTCCACAGCTCCACTCAAGCGGCCCCGCATGCTTGCCTGACATGCTACTGTTGCGCTGCTCTCAGCTCGTCTACTTCGTCCGTGATGGAAGCACAGCAGCTGACACGTGACCGTTCTACGTGCAGATGACGATGACATCGGCGAGTAAGCTAAACCCCCTCCTGGGACGCTCTGGGCGCCAGAAGCGGGGAGGCTGTTGGCATTTTGGACGAGGCAGAGCAGGCTGCATGCTGCGGCTGTGTGATCGGCGGCCGGCGGCGGTGCATGCGCGAGAGCCAGCGAAGCAGCTGTGATGCTGCAGGCCGGAGCGTCATGGTTCGCGGTCGGTCGTCAGCGGTGCAGCAGCAGGTTGCAACCGCTGGGGCAGCGGCATTCTCTCGGGCATGTCTCTGGCCCCTGCACTGCTGGCAGCGCGCCTGACGCAGCTCCACACCCATTAATTCAGCGATTGACAGACTACTCCCACAGTTCAGATGGCTTTGGCAGAGACTGCGGTGCTCATAATATGGCAACGAGTTCAGCGGCATGCCAGTCTGGCGCGTGTTTGTTGATGTAAAGAGTACTGTGTGGACAACCAAGGAGCACGAGTCTGCGTGCAGCATCCCTATAGGGGGTAGCTACCGCACACAAAACGTCACTTCAATCAGGTCGTAGGTGCCCGATCGACCGCGTGAGTGAATCGGACATTCACCATCCCGCGAGACACTTTCGCTTCTCTTGCTGGTAAGGGAGCCGCCGCAAAATTCGCTTGCGGCCAGAGGAATGCTGCACGCGCCGCCATGCCGTCCAGCTTTCAGAAACTGCCGAAGTCCCTGTTCTGCTCCTCCGCGGGCGGGAGGCGCCCAGAGGTTGAAGCCGAAGAGACTGTCACACCAACACGGCGCCGGACCAAAGACGTGCCAGGTGACTATGTCGTATGGAGCCACAACCGCGTCGCCAGAGCCGAGTGGCCTCTCACCCCAACCAGTGTGCCGACACCAAGGCACGTCCTTCGGGTCAATCACAGGTAACTCTAGAGTTACTTGTAATTTGACATTGACATTGATGTGCAGGATCAAGCAGATCTGCTTGATCCTGCACAATGCTTCAGCCCTTGCCGTGCAACCTGCATTGCAAAAAAAGCTTCAACGTTCGCATGTGAAGTACAGCTGAAACTCTTGTAGAAGGGCACAAGATGCATGCGTCAGCAGCAGGATATCGAGGTCGCCGCGCTGCAGGGTGTCCAGCTGCGGCTCGCTGCCGTGCAGCAGCCTGTAGCGCAGGGGAGTATTCAAGGACTGATTCCAGTTGCCTACAGCAATACGCCATGTTCCAAAGTTATGGGGCGGGATTGAGGATCTCTTCAGGTAACAGGCCCACAGGCTCTCAACCGCTGCCGGTCGCAGGCCGTGGCGCTGCTTGCCATGCCCAAGACAGGCAGTCAAACTAAAAGCTTTGAAGCTTGTGTGCAGAATACTCACTGCAGCATCTCTCCCATGTTGATGGAGGCTGAGTTGTGCGCATCGTCCGCCACAGGTTGCAACCCATAGTGCAGCAGGGTTGCATACATATTCTTGACTTTCTCCTGAAACCAAACGGGCGGCTTACCGAAATTCTCCGAGAGTTTTCTCCAGGTGGAAACGATAGGGCAACGTGCGCCGGCCGTGGCGCAAGACGTTTCACACGAACGTTCACACGGGGTGGTTTCTAACATGAAGCTGCTCACTCGAGGATCTCCTCAAGATGAACGGAGGCCCACGGCTCCCAGGCAATGACGCTGGCGCAGCTGCCGCATCTGGAGCTTCACGCACTGCGCACCGTTTGATCCTGCAGCATATACTGCAGGATACTGCAGCATATACTGCAGCATATACTGCAGCATATGCTGCAGGATCAAACGGCGCGCAGTGTGTGAAGTATATATGCAATGCACATATGAGTTATGTGAATGTGAAGTATGTGAAAGTGAAGTATATATACGATGCACATATGAATTACAATGCGTGTTCTTCCCATCATGGGGAGCAGCAATGCGAGCTGGTCCATTGGGACGACGAGCGGTTCCAACGCTAGCAGTCGATTTCGCACCAGTAACATTTTGCATCATGGGGGCAAGGGACGGGAGGCAAGTCGACAACTCCTGTGACGAGCAGGAAAATCACTGTGATATGAAAGAACTGTGAAAGAGTGGACTCCCTGATGCCATTGGCGCCGCTTCCCGGGTCGAACGGGCCCGTTCGACGCCCATGTGCTGTCGCGCCTTATTGCACGTCACGTTATATATGCAACAATTCTAAAACATCCTGCGCCCCTGCGGCGAATTGTGGGAGCTGCTGCCCGGGCCCGCCTCAAAGGTCCAGGGATACGATTCCCGCAGCGGCGAAACTTCCAGCAACGTCGCCAAGTGCCTCTGCAGGATCTCCGTCACGTCTTCGACGGTGACGTTCATGTCGGCCTCAGGGTTCAGCGCGTGGTACGTCAGTGGCCAGTAGTGCTGCCCCAGCATGGAAGCGTGCTCCCAGAAGACGACCACGTTGGCCCAGGAGTCCGGAATGAACTCGATGAGCAGCGTGTGTGGCCCCGCCCACCACTGGTTGTGCAGCGCGCCGCCGTGCGGCCCAATGAGCGCTACAACCTAGCGGCAAAGCACAAACCTATGTCAAGAGAGCAATTTCCCTTTCGAACATCCTTCCAGCACGTCCTGTGACGGGCCCTGCAGTGGTTCCGCCCCCTAACCCGCTGATTGTGCAGCGCGTCTGTGCGGAGTGAGTACTGACGCCTGTGTACAGTACAAACTCGGCCTGAGACACTATGCTGAATGATGCAAAGGGAAGCCACATGCGGCTCTCGACAGGTTGTGCGGCTCGGTCCAAAAATCGCCAAGTCGCGCCGCTGCGCGGGCCAATGAGCGCAAGCACCTGCATTGGCGGCATAACATGTCAGCTGCCTTCGGATCATGAGGTTCTTGCGGAGTTACCAAGCCCAGTTGGAATTGATGTCTCCTGCTTCCTGCGGCGACTGTCACCTCGTGCGCCTGCCTTTGTGGGAACAGATGTACGCCGAGCTGTGGCGCACGGCGACCATAGGGGGATTGTAAAGATGTGCACCGGACTGGTGACCGTTGGCGTGGCAATGTCTTTCATGCAAGCAGACAAGGAGCTTGCAGGTCGTGGGCCTCCGATTAACTGCCAGCACACAGGTACCACAAAACAGCAGGCAGCGGCTCGTGCAACTGCGCCTGACCGCCGCCGCCGTCGTAGCGGCGAGCGCAGTTACAAACAGGCCAGCAACAGCAGTGCTTCCCCAACAGGGACGCACACCTCCTCGCTGAAGAACTTGACTATGGCGGGGAAGTCCGCAAACTCCACGGGATTGAACACTACTAGCCGCTCGCCGCGGCCTCGCTCCTCCAGCACCCTGCTCAGAACAGAAACGTAACAATGTCAATATTGACATTGTGTGATGCTCTATTAATAGAGTATCACACGTTCATCTCGGTGGCCAGTCTGGGACCGGTGGGAATACGACCAGCGCTTGCCGCGGCCTTGCTCCTGCAGCAGACATGTGGAGAGGAACATGAATGAATCATGGCTTGTGGTAATCGTTTCTGCGTCAAATCCGAAGCAACACTCGGAGCCACCACAAGGCGCTCGCCGCGGCCCTGCCCCTGCAGCAGGCTGCAAGAGGCAACAATGACAAAAACCAAAATTTCTCCACAGCTGCTGCGAGGAATCAGATAAGACGAAACAAAAAGTGCAGCAAAAGGCTGAACACCGCTCGCCGCGGCCTCGCCCCTCCAGCAGCCTGCAGAAGCTTGCCGGGTACCCGGCAGATGAATCAGGATGGACGTTCTTGTGTAGAGTCCAGAGCAAGGTCGAACACTCCTGCTGTTCCGGCATCCTACAGAGACTACATTCGGATGCAGGTTCCCGCTCGGATTTGTGCAGAAGTGCATGACACAGTGGACCTAGGCACACGGAATGAATAAATTAAATAAACAGGATGCTTGAAACGCCTTTGATTAGCTCGCCCTCGTTCAGAAAGCCAGGGCAGCGCGTCAAGAGCAAGAGCGAGAACTGGAGATTCCACATATCATATCCGAGTTATTGTTTGAAACAGTGGGAAATCCCGTACTGTCGATGAGCCTGCGCTCGTTTGCAATGATGCGCCACCAGTTGCGAATGCTATTCGCACATGTGCCATCCGAATTTGTGGTTCAACACTGCAGCAAAGGCATTGCTGTCGATGACCGTGTGATTAGTCATGATGACGCGGCGGCCATTGCAATTGACTATTGACAATCTGGTACATGAGTTGCTGTTGTAAAACGGGGAAGGCACCTATTTATGCCGTTGAGGAGCTCGTATTCGTTCACAATGACGCGCCCCCCGTTGCGCATGCTGCCGCCCTTCCCGGGTGTGCGCGTCGCATACACCACCACCTGTGCCGAAGGTCAGATGGACATGGCAAAGACTCATTGCGAAGACTGGGCAAGCCGCTTGAGTTCAGCGCTCATGTCGGCAAACTCACATCAGGATGTGCGGTACAAAGCAAAAATGCACCTCGGTGCTGGGCAGTGTGCTGGCTGCGGTGTGCACCCGCAGCCTCAGACAGTCAAAGCACCGACTGCGGACGACCTCCCCACCAGACATTTCGATGAGTGCAGCAACTACACAAAAGACCAGATGCATGATGAACCCACCTTCCTCCGCTCGAAGATATGCTGCGATCCGCCCCGCCTGCCTCCAAAGCTCGCAGCACAAAGGGAGTGAATGCGCGGCACATGTTGAAACGTTTCACAAACCCTTTGACTCACCTTCTTGCGATCGAGGGGGATGCTGCGGTCTGCCCCCGCCGCCTCCGCCACCTGGAGCGCGAACCAGGGGTGGATCAACGGCGCCCGGCAGGCGAACACGAGCCGCCTCGCAAGCAAGCCCCCCGGCGGCAGCGCTCCGGTCGGCGTCACCGCCTCAGGCTGAATGCCGACGCCCCTCCACATGGTGGGCTGCCACTCTGGGACCGCCTCGATGGGGAATCCTGTGACAACCCGCGTCTCGTTATCTAGGTGCTCCGCAGCCTGCACCAATTGAGAGGAGCCAGCTTATGAGTATGTCAGATATGTGTGGCATGAATCGACAATTCACAGAGTGACAACGCCACCCGGCACCGCCTTGGGGGGACATCACTGTGACCAGCACATGCGCTTGCCCGTGTGTCCCGCTGAATCGACACACAAATTCAGAAGCAATTGCCTGGCTGACCCGCTTCGTTGCTGAGGCACTCCGCTGCTTACCCTCGGAAGCAGGCGCGTCCGGCTGCAAGTCAACTCGCAGCTTCCAGCACTGCTGCGGTCAGTCGACATGTGCCATTCCCATGTGTTCATGGCACCTGCTAGGTCTGGCGTGCACTAAGCCTAGTGCACTAGCTGCACTAGGCTAGCTTGGTGTCCTAGCTGCACCCCCTCGCAGTGTTCTAGCTCTGTCTGGGCTAGGAAGTTGCTAAATTCCTCGCCTGCGGGACGCCGCGGCCGGGTGAGGTCCAGCCAGTGCTGCCAGTGCCCCCGCGGGCACCACCACGTTTCCAAGTGCTGGAAATTCGACATATTCGTCACTGGAATGAATACGTTTTGCTCTCACCTGCATGACGACGTGGCTCGTGGCTGGTGTGGTCCAGCCAGTGCTGCCAGTGCCCTGAATCCGGCGCCGTCGCGACATCCATGGTCTCAGAGTTCCGTGTGTCGTCTCAGCAATACTGGTTTCGTCCTCAGCTGCAAGACGCCGTGGCTGGTGCGGTCGAGCCAGTGCTTCCAGTGACCCGAAGCCGGGACTGTCGCCACTAAAACCAGTGCAAATCTTGCGCTGTTCATCGTGGAGATCTGTGGAACTCGAGGTATCGCTCACCTGCATGACGACGTGGCTGGTGCGATCCAGCCAGTGCTGCCAGTGACCCGAATCCGGCACCGTGGCCACTATCACGGTGTCAGACGCATTCGTGGCGTTCGCGCTGGCAGGCGCGCCCGGCCGGCCAGTGCCGTGGCTCGCCATCCAGGCGTCCCGCGCCGCCGCCGCCGCCGCCGCCGCATCTACCGATGCTGCACTGCCTCCGGCGGCAGCAGTAGCGGCTGCTGTGGCGGCGGGTGTCTGCTCATCTGCGCTGCTGCCTGTGCCGGCGGCTCCCAAATGGCCGAACTCGCGAGGGGTTTCTGCCGCCGCCGCCGCCGCCGCCGCCTCATCGGCAAGCGGGTACATGTAGAGGGTGTGGTCGCTGTCGGCGGACATGCAGTGCCGCGGCACCCTGCAGCAATGAGTTCTTTGAACTCCATGTAATTTAATTTGTGTCGTTGACTCGTCGGGAAGAGCAAGACTGCTCTAAGCGGCACCTGCACTTCAGCGGCACACTGCGGCGGAAAATACGCTCGTCGATCGCTATCCAATCGTTCTATTGTGATCCAATCTTCGATCTCATCCAATCGTTCTATCGTGAACATATGGGCAGGATGAGCTCACGGCTGACCGCCATGCAGTGGAGCAACACCAGTGGCGGAGGTGACACGTCATCAAAGGTGCCTCTGGCGGCGGGGGCGCTGCAGCAAAGGCGGCGATAGCAAGCTCAGGAGTAAAATTCACAGGCTTGAGATGTCGTTGTAAGGCCGCAGCAGCGAGCCCCGGAACAGCAGCAATTCTGCGCTTAGATCCTCCGATTCAGTTTAAATTAATTCATCTGTCCCTGGGACAGCAAGACAGGTGCAATGGGCGTCCTGCCGCACACTGAAACACCAGCGCCTGCCCCCGCGTGGTTTGCCCTACGAATGGGTCTTTGATGTTCGACCTATCCAGCTTCGAGGTGTTCCTCGAGCTTGACTGTCATCAGAGCCAGCAGAGCGCACCAGGCGTCGGTGCGAAGAGCCTGCCGCAGCAGCACGTCGCGGAAGACGAGCACCTGCCCCCGCTGTCCTGAATAGTGCGCCCAGCCATCCAGACCGTAACGAGCGCGGTCGACGGCGTGATGCGCATCCCCGTGCATCAGTCGCGGCTGCGGGTGGGAAGAACTGTAATGAGTCAGCACTGATGACCTTTGACATGAGTTTCAGCCACCAAGACCGTAGCGCACGTCGGTCGGCCGCGCTTCCCCATGCGTCAGATGCCGCTTCGTGCATGAGCATGAACCATGGGAGGAAACTGAAGAGAGCCATGGCAGGCGCGTAGCTTCAAAGCGGGCCAGCTGCAAGTAGCGGTCTCATTGAGCAGCGGCGCGCCTGCCGCTGCAGCTGCAACCGCGGCGGCGCTGCATGCTGAAGACAGACTGAAGACAAAGGTGCCGGGCCCGGCTGCACGTCTGCCACACCCGCTTCTGGTGGTGTATCGGTTGCCGCAGCGTGAACTGCCGTTGTGCCATACTTATGACAAATGGCAATCATGGTGAGAGCATGACGCCGCACTCGCCACAGGCGCTTCTGGTGGTCGTTCAGAAAGCTGGGTTCCCGCAGCGCGAAATCTTTGTACACCAGTTCCTCCGCAGTCTCCAGGTTGGTCTCCACATCCGCGCGCCCCGCAATGCAGGGCGCATACGAGTCCGGCATCCATTCCTGACACTCGCTGAAAACCAACGGCGCCCATTGGGCGCTCTCCTGTTGTGAATGTATGTTCACCAGTGATTGTCCAGCGGTCAGATCATGCCATCTCGTGCATGCCCAAGATTTGCGCATGCCCACAGGTTCTGATGACATCCAGCAGCGACGGTGAGCGCTGAATGCATCCCCACATTCTGCACTTGCAGTTGGCCCCTCCTGGCAGCCTCTCCCGCCCGCAGCTGTTGCTCCCTGTGATTGGCAGGGCCGATTTCCGCGGCATGCGGCGACAAAGGTACGCTGCGCCATGCCGCAGGAGGACTCAAGTGCGCCCAATGTCAAGGGCAGGCAGCCGTGGCGCACCGCTGAGGGGTCTGTCTGCCGCAGGCGCCGGATGGCTAGGCGTGTTTCGGGCTCCTCGCCGGAGCCGCCACCATCGCCGCCGTCGCTGCCGTCGCCGCTCAGTGCCCACCCGGCTTCCAAGGTCGGAAGTAGAAGCTGGCGCCGAAGCACTGCAGAGGCAAGATGCGATCGCACGGAGGCTGATCGTATGTTGAGCTCACGCTATGTTGGGTGACGTACACTGCTTGCAAGGAGGATTGCAGGACAAGATGCAGACCTGAGGTGGCCTGGAGACCCAGCCAGTGAACGGCGATGCTCAAGGATATCACTGCAACAACAAGTCCAATGAGCGCCCGAAGCCGTCGCCGTTTTGCGCGCGGAAGGTTACTTTTCATAGGGCGATCTGGATCAGCAAATATGACGAGGCGGGGCTGGCAGCGCGCCAGGCCAGCAGGTGCGCAAAGAGTTGCATCAGTTCTGCAATGTTGCAACAGTAGATTGGGCGCCCTGCGAGGCGCGGACGCGCTTCTATGCTTGCACAGGAGTGCAGATCACAGCTACAGGGCGGGCAAGGTGCAGATATTTTGCACTTATTGTGGAGTATTTTATGGTGCAGGACTTTTCGCTCCACTTAAGCTTCCAGTCTTCATACCTAGGGTTAGTGCGCAAAGTCACGGTCTCGCTACCCGGCTATGTTAAGATGTGGTGTCAAAAAAACCATGCAGCAGTCTCAGGTCATGGAAGTACTACATGGTCATCGCGGGAATGCACAGTCCCGAGCAATCGCATCAGCACTGTGCATTGGGAGCCCAGCGGCATGCCGCACATAAGCAGTGTATAAGCCTACGAGGCTCATGTTAGCCTGGTGTGATGATCACGGTGCATAATGATCACTCCGGCAGGCTGCTTGCACTTGCAGCTGCCCGCCGCATTGCCGCGCCTGACGGATGGCGCCGCATTGCCGCCATCTGCCCTGGCTTCCGTTGTCGGCGCTTGCAGTCCCAAAACCATCTCCCGCCAGCTAACATGCAGCTCTTATGGGATTACACCGGCATTACACCGGTCTGATTGCCAGCCGCTGCAATCTCGGCAGCGCCAGTGACTGGACTCGTTACCCTTTGCAGTCGCGGCACTTGGCCGCCGTGAAGGTTTCCCGGAAGCCGACCGGCTCATGCGGCAGCGTGTAGATGTGCCGCCACATGTACTCCCAGATTCGCGGCAGCCGCGTGTCGTTCTTCTCGTACGTTGTGTCCAGCCACCCGGTGTACGTCTCCTGCAAGGATGCAGACAAGCGAATTTGAGGATTGCATCAACATGTGCTCAAAGATGTGCGGCAGTGTCGTCCTTACAATTAGTCATGTGCAGTCATCAAGTATGTCTCCTGCGCAAAAAAAGGAAAAGCAGCATTGACATCGGGTCGGCGAAATTGGGTCTGTGAGACCTTGCGAATTCTGGCTGCAGCCCAGGGTTGTGGCACCTGCCTGACGGGCACAGGTTTTCCAGCAAAGCTGCGATGACTTTCAGCTGAGGGTTGAAGTGTGTCTCACACACCTCGCCGTCATGCAGGATCGCCAGGCGCAGCAGGGTGTGCTGGCTGCAGTAGTGTCGCAAGATTTCATTAAATTTAGCTGCAACCGTTCTTAACCATATGAGGATATTGTGTTATATTCCGTATGTCTGCCCACCTTGCTGTAGCAGAGGATGGCCGGCCGCGACAGTGCGTGCTGCCCACAGCAGTCGCGCACAATCTCATCCGGTATCGGCCCAAGCTGTGACTCGAACATCTCGCCCCAGAACTCCGCGATGTGCGAGTACCCTGGTGAATAAGTGAACGAACGAGGATGTAAGAGTGAACTCAAGTCAAACTGACCGAAGTTGCCACCATGGGCGCCAGCTGTGGCGCAAAACTCACCCCAAAACTTCGCAGTGTGCGTGTACCGACCAGGAGCGAAGAAGGCACAAAACAAAATGAAAAACGAGAAAGACAATTGGAATGAAAGACGAACAAAATAGATAGGATACAAACCCAAAAACATGAGACACGCTGTCAAGGGCACACGCCCTAGCGGCTGCGCAAATAAACACCCAAACACCCCAAAAAAAACTCCCAAATGTTCAAAGTGTGTGAGTGTTAGGTGGCCCATCATGTAATAATAATAATATATAATAGAATAATAATAAGAATAATAAGAGTCATATTAATCATCATAATCATAACAATATGTACTGGCACATCGTTTTGGAGCCACAGCTGATCGACACCGCTCATAGCAGTGCATACATAGATTTTCCAGCTGCTCATTAGGGCGCACCTTCCTCCACCGGCTCATCTGGCGCCAGATTCTGGACACCTTCGCGCGGCCCCAGGCCCTCGCTGCACCAGCGGTGTATGAGCCGCAGCCGACGCGTCACGTTCAGCCGGTCGGCGCCTGCGTCAGTGAAAAAGTTAGGGCGAGCAATGCTAATCTTTTTCGGTCGGCGCCTGCAAATTGGCAACACGGGGGCAGATCGGCGATATGAGGGTCATCAGCCAAGCAGGAGCGAAGATGCACATGGGACACAGATTCGATTGATCCAATCACGAATCCCGCTCATGTGAGAACTGGACCCTGGTGCATCTTTCATTCAATTTTTATTCTGTGTGGAGTCTGAAGCCGCACCTATGAACTCGTGGTCTGGGTAGTTCACGCTCATGTAGGACCGGATGCCAAGCGTCGGTGCTATCTGCGGCAGAACCGCCAGGATGTCGAAGCTGTGCCACGCCACCCTGCCATTGCATACACATGAAGATTTCCAAGTTCGTCATGACTCAGGAGATGCCGGGCGCGGGCGCCATCTGCGGCAGGACCGCCAGGATGGTCGAAGCTGTGCCGCCACAAGCTGGTGCACATTTCGATGCTCCATCTTGCCGGGTCAAGTGACCTGCTTTCGTTGTGATGACAGGGAATCGCTGATGAAATCTGTGTGAGTCCCGACAGAGCCCAGATGCCGGCGGCGACATGCCGGGCGCACAGCACACAGGCGTCACCGGGTCCGCAGCTCCAATTCCTGAGTATGCCTGGGGAAGAATGAAGGATTGCAGATACAAGAGCAAAGTCACACAGTCAGGGAGCCCGCGCCTGTGGCCGTGCAGGAAGATGGTGACGTCCGCAAACCCTGAGGGGTGGTGGTCCGCAAGATATGCCAGGTACGAGGTAGCTTCCAGGCCTGCGGAGCAGATTCTGTGACATGTTTTTTTCTAGCGAAGCAAGCCCTAAAATCTCTGAACCAGACGATGGATTCGTGAGAATTAAGACCCGCAAATCCTGCGGGGTGGCGGTCCGCCAGGTGCGCGTTACATCCAGGCCCGCAGCACTGCGTATGTTGCACAATCCGATATCTTGTGGCGGGCATTGTTCCGCAGGATGCCTGCGCCTCAAGTCCCTTCGGCAGTCCTGGCTTTGCCGCAGCAAGCCCACTGCTACAGGGTCGCCAAGTGGTGTTGCAGGGAAGCACCTTCATTGCCTATTGGGAGCTAAAGTGGTTCAACGTTATGTCACCTATGTTAGGCTCAACGATTCGCACGACGGTGGCGCCCGGCACGCTGGCGTCTCGGTACTCATTGTTGTGGGTGTACAGCTCAATAGGCGTGCCTGGCGGCGCCCACGCCTGTCATTGAACAGCAATCATAGATGGGTTTAGGGTCTCTGTGCCTGATGAAGGGCCATCCTGCAGTCTGCAGTGCAGCATGGCGCGAAGCTGTGGACCCAATAATTCCGGCAGCTGCGACTGCGAGTGTAGTCCCGCACTGTGATTCACGACATGGCCAGACATGGTCCATGACGCTGCCATGACACGTCCGTTTGACACCACCGTTAGAGCAGTCCAGTACACTAGACACGCACCTGCAGCTGCGGCAGCCAATGGAGCGGTTCCACAAAGTGCGCGATGCAAAAGGCCCAGCTCGGCTGCGCCTCCGGATGCCAGGGGACTACCCGCTCATTCTCTGGCTCCAGCCGGTTCCCGCCCACCTGTGCGGAATCATATTAAGTGTGTCTTGCGAAAGAGCACGAGCCGGCATCAACGTAGCAACTGCCGACTTGCACCAATTTCTTCAAATTTGCACTTTGCAAAAACAGGACATCTGTTTCAAGTCAATGCTATGCAAATGAACACAGCTACGCTGCTCTGCCGGCATCTCCCGCAGAAGCAGCAGATACATCCGAGCATCGGTTCCTGAAGTCCTGGACACTTCACTGCTGCACGCAACCCAGAATCCCAGCACCGCCCTGCTCCGCCCTTTTTATGATCCGTCACGCTCCAAGGGGCGCGCCTTAAAAAGTAGCGACCAGCATGCGAGGGCGCTCCTCATACAGTGGCGCCAAAGTCGCCGGCAGCGAATCCTGCCCCAAGTCACAGCTGGAATGAAGCTCTGTCCATGACAACCCACCTTCACAAGCGTCACAGCCAGCGCATCTAAGCGGCCATCCAAGAGGGGCGCCAGCGCTGTGATGCGGAAGCCCTGGGCGGCGAAGCCGTCAAATATGCCGCGCAGCCACGCGGTGTCATCCGCGCCGCCCGCCACAGCAGCATGCACCTCCAGCAGGATCTGCGAATTTGCAGAGAAGCGCACTATGCAAGAATTGCATGTATAGCAGGAAAACGTCAAGCCATGCGGTGTCATCGGCGCCGCCCGCCGCAGCAGCATGCACCTGCAGCAGGGTCTGCGAGTCACGAGAAGCGATGCGGTGCGGCATCAAGTCAAGAAGCGTGAGCGGAGGAAACTGGGAAGTGGCCAAAAAGCGCAGCTGCCAGAAGCGTCGCGCAGGCAGGGCCGTCTCGCTCACCATCATTGCGGGAATCGCGAATGGATTTCAAGGATAGAGCCTGAGGTGGCCTGCTGGCTCAACATGTATTCCTGCTCGCACCTGGAAAGCATTGATGGGCCGGATCGCATCGAAAGGCCGGACCCTGCAGAAACGCAGCCGGTTGCCAAGCCACAGCGATTGACCTTTCCTCTTCTCAGGTTTCGAAGATATACTCCTGCTCCTACCTGGGAGGCATTGATGGGCCGATCCGGCCGGAATGCCAGATCCAGCAGCACCGCCGCATGCCGCGCTGTTCGTGCATCCACCACGATGAGGTCTGTCCATGTCCCGTCGCGTAGCTCCACCAGACCGTCCCACTGCATTTCCTCTGCCTGCACAAAAACCCGCAGAAAAGTCGCAAACGCATGCGGATCTGCACCACGAACCAGCTGCATGGGCCGTAGCACATCATGTGACATCTGCGAATTAAATCAGATTGTTAAATTCTTACCAAACTTAACAATCTGATTTAATTCGCAGATATACCGTAATAGGTTCTCGAAGATTTAATAATTTATTGGTGGACAATTAGTATTTTTTTTGGGAGCATTAGGTTTTTATAACTGTAATTCCAGGGTTAAATTTATTTTGGAGCATGCACGGCACGGCATCGCCACTGCCGGCGACTGTGCATCGCCGGCAACTCGGCGC
>JAABUM010004094.1_pt1 | contig 16852 bp, 12 predicted proteins | sample 5559161 | NCBI WGS metagenome assembly JAABUM01 (sample SAMN10711868, study PRJNA513369) | rock metagenome | isolation source: Antarctica rocks | place: Antarctica: Victoria Land, Siegfried Peak nord | reverse complement strand
TGTCAGGAAGAACCGCTGTCGTGACGGGAGCGAGCAGGGGAATCGGCCTGGCTATCGCCCAGCAGATCGTCGACGAGGGCGGCCGGGTCGTGATCACCGCCCGCAAACAGGAAGCGTTGGACGAGGCCGCCGCCCGCCTGGGCGGGCCTGAGGTAGCGATCGCGGTCGCCGGTAAGGCCGACGACCCCGAGCATCAGCAAGCGGCGATCACCTCGGCGATCGAACAGTTCGGCTCCCTCGACCTGCTCGTCAACAACGCCGGTATCAACCCCTCCTACGGTCCGCTGGTCGAGGTCGATCTCGGTGCCGCGCGAAAAGCCACCGAGGTGAACGCCATCGCCGCGTTGTCGTGGGTACAGCGTGCGTACCGCTCGTGGATGCAGGAGCACGGTGGGTCGATCGTGAACGTCGCGTCGGTGGCCGGGGTCCGACCCGCTCCCGGCATCTCGTTCTACGGGGCGACCAAGGCGATGCTGATCTCACTGACCGAAAGCCTGGCGGTCGAGCTCGGACCAAACATCCGGGTCAACGCCGTCGCGCCGGCCGTGGTGAAGACCCAGTTCGCTCAAGCGCTCTACGACGAGGGCGAGGAGAAGGCGGCAGCTGGCTATCCGTTGAAGAGGCTGGGTGTACCCGAAGACATCGCTGCTGCGGTGACCTATCTGCTGTCGCCCGACAGTGCCTGGGTCACTGGGCAGACGCTCGTCCTGGACGGTGGAGTCACCCTCACCGGGGGAGTCTGAGATGCCAGAAACGTCTCTGGCTGCGGACGCGACCACGGCGCAAGCGGGCCGCACAGTCGTTGTAACCGGTGCCGCGCGTGGGATCGGTGCAGCCATCGCGACCCGAATGGCTGCCGAGGGCGCTCGCGTCGTTGTCAGCGACGTCGACGCTGCGGAACTCTCGGAACTCGCCGGGCGGATCGGGGCGATCCCCATCGCCGCCGACGTCTCCAGCGACCACGGCGTCACCTCGCTTGTCGACGCAGCTCTGGTCGAATTGGGCAGCATCGAGATCTTCTTCGCCAACGCCGGTATCGCGGTCGCCACGGATCTGTCGGCGACCACCGATGCGGGCTGGGCCCGCGCGATCGATGTGAACGTGCTGGCCCATGTGCGCGCTGCGCGCGTTCTCGAACCGATCTGGGAGCGGCAGGGCGGCGGCCGGTTCGTGGTCACCGCGTCGGCGGCGGGGCTGCTGACGATCCTCGGCGATCCGTCGTACGCAGTGACCAAGCACGCTGCCGTCGCCTTCGCGCAGTGGCTCTGCGTCACCTACCGACACCGGGGTGTCGTCGTGCAGGCGATCTGCCCACAGGGCGTGCAGACCAGGATGCTGCAGGCATCCGGCGATCTTGTCGAACTGCTCAGCCACGACGACGCCCTGACGCCGGAGCAGGTCGCCGACACCGTCGCGAGAGCGCTCGGCACGCAGGAGTTCTTCATCCTGCCGCACCCCGAGGTAGCCGCCTACGCGGCGGCGCGAGCCACCGAACCGGACCGGTGGCTCGACGGTATGAACAAACTGCAACGCAAGCTCGAAACCGCCAGAGGAGAACAGCGATGACGGGTGCAGCCGACCAGCAAATGAAGGCCTGGCGGGTCGCTGAACTCGGCAATCCCCGCGATGTCCTCTCGTTGCACGACGTGCCCGTGCCGCAGCCCGCCACCGGTCAGCTCGCGGTGCGGGTGCTCGGCGCGGCCCTGAACTTCCCCGATGTGCTGATGTGTCAGGGCAAGTACCAGGTGCGCCCGACCCTGCCATTCATTCCGGGAGTCGAGGTGTGCGGTGAGGTCACCGCACTTGGCGAAGGCGTCGACGGTTTCACCGTCGGGATGCGGGTCATCGGTTCGCCCGCCCTGCCGTCGGGTGGATTCGCGCAGTACGCTGTGATGGACGCCACCGACGCGCACCGGGCGCCCGACTGCCTCGACGACGCGCAGGCGGCCTCGTTCTGGATCGGCTACCAGACCAGCTGGTTCGCCTTGCACCGGCGCGCAGCTCTGCAGCCCGGCGAGACGCTGCTCGTGCATGCAGCAGCCGGTGGTGTCGGTAGCTCCGCCGTCCAGCTCGGCAAGGCAGCCGGAGCACGCGTGATCGGAGTTGTGGGTGGTCCCGAGAAGGCCGGGTTCGCACAGGACCTCGGCGCAGACATAGTCGTCGACCGACACACCGAGGATTTCGTGCAGATCGTCAAGGATGCGACAGATGGGCGCGGCGCCGACGTGATATACGACCCGGTCGGCGGCGACACCTACGACCGGTCCACCAAGTGCATCGCCTTCGAAGGCCGGATCATAGTGATCGGTTTCGCGGGCGGCCGTATCCAATCTGCGGCTCTGAACCATGCTTTGATCAAGAACTATTCGATCCTCGGACTGCATTGGGGCCTGTACAAGACCAAGATCCCCGAGCTGATGACCCACTGCCACGCGACCTTGTCGCAGCTGGCGCAGGACGGGGTCGCTGTGCCGTTGGTCAGCGAGCGGATCGGTCTGAACGAGCTGCCGGATGCTCTGCAACGACTGGCCGACGGAACAACGGTCGGCCGGGTCGTGATGATGCCGTGAGGACTTCACATGCCAGCCCGGTCCGTGATCGTGGTAACCGAACATCACCGCACAACAAGGAGATTCACTGATGCGCACGTTCGACGGACTCGACGAACTGGAAGCCGTGGTCGGTCAGGAACTGGGGGTCAGCGACTGGCACACCGTCACCCAGCAGCAGATCGACACCTTCGCCGACGCGACCGGTGATCATCAGTGGATCCACGTCGACGCGCAGAAGGCCAGCGACGGCCCGTTCAAGACGACCATCGCGCACGGGTACCTCACCCTGTCGCTGATCCCGTCGTTGGTCTGGCAGATCTACACCGTCGAGGGGTTGTCGATGGGTATCAACTACGGCTGCAACAAGGTGCGCTTCCCGGCCACGGTCCCAGTCGATTCCCGCCTGCGAGCCTGCGCCACGTTGACCGCCCTGAACCGCGGCGCGAGCGGTGCGCAGTGCGTGGTCACGGTGACGGTCGAGCTGGAGGGCAACAGCAAACCGGCGTGCGTGGCCGAGACGGTCTCGGTACTCGTTCCGTGACCGACGGTCCGCGAGGCCTGGACCTGGGTGCACTGGCCTCGTTCCTGCAGCACGCAGCACCAGGACTCATGGGGCAGGAGCTGACCGGCGAGATCGTCGCCGGCGGCAAATCGAACCTGACCTATCAGGTCAGCGACGGGCAACGCAGCGTCATCGTTCGCAGACCCCCATTGGGGCACGTGCTCTCGACCGCCCACGACATGGTGCGCGAGCACACCGTCATCTCTGCGCTGGCCGACACCGCTGTTCCGGTGCCGACGACGTACGCCGTCTGCGCCGACGACTCGGTCATCGGTGCTCCGTTCTACGTAATGGACTTCGTTGCCGGTACTCCTTTTCGCGATGCCTCGCAGTTGGAGCCGCTAGGGCCGACCCGCACCCGCAATATCGCTCACCGACTCCTGGACACCCTGGTCGCCCTGCACGACGTCGACTACGACGCTGTGGGTCTCGCTACCTTCGGCCGACCCGAAGGATTCCTGCAGCGCCAGGTGCGGCGGTGGACCAAACAGATGGCTTCGTCCAACAGCCGTGATCTGGCCGGCGCCGATCAGCTTGCCGAACTCCTGGCAAAGGCGGTTCCCGCCGGCGGTGACGTCTCGATCCTGCACGGCGACTACCGGCTCGATAACCTGCTCATCGGCGGATCGGACCAGATAACCGCAGTACTCGATTGGGAGATGGCGACCTTGGGGGATCCATTGTCCGATGTTGCCCTGTTCGCGGTCTATCAGCGGCTCGCAGAGATCACCCCGGGGTCGGGGGTCTCGGATGTTGCCAACGCCCCTGGTTATCCCGGAACCGAAGACATGCTGCGCCGGTACACCGATGCCAGCGGGCGGGACGTGTCGCACCTCGGGTGGCACCTCGGGCTCGCCTACTACAAGTTGGCGACGATCCTGGAAGGCATCCATTACCGCTACACCCGTGGCCAGACCGTCGGCTCCGGTTTCGACAACGTCGGACAAGCGGTCGAACCCCTTGTCCGGGCAGGACTCATCGCCCTGCGGGAAGGCTGACATGGACTTCGAGTACGACGAGCGAACCAGGGCGCTGATCAGCGAATTACGGGAGTTCGTCGACGAGCGGGTCATCCCGTCGGTGAGTACCTTCCACGCGGAGCTGCAGTCCAGCGAGGATCGGTGGGCCTGGTCCCGCAGCCCGATCCTGGCGACCCTGCGCAGCCAAGCGCGCGCTGCGGGACTGTGGAACCTGTTCCTGCCCGGTGAGAACGGGGCCGGTCTGAGCAACCTGCAGTACGCGCCGCTGGCCGAAATCACCGGTCGGTGCCTTGAACTGGCACCTGCCGCCGTCAACTGTTCCGCACCGGACACCGGCAACATGGAGGTGCTCGAGCAGTTCGGCACGCCCGAGCAGAAAGAGCGGTGGCTCAAACCACTGTTGGATGGCGAGATCCGTTCTGCTTTCGCGATGACCGAACCGGCCGTCGCCTCCTCCGACGCAACGAACATCGAGACCAGCATCGAGCGCGAGGGCGACCACTACATCGTGAGCGGGCGCAAATGGTGGATCACCGGCGCGATGAACCCCGACGCCGAGATCCTGATCGTGATGGGCAAGACCGACCCCGGCGCAGAGCGACACCGTCAACAGAGTCAGATCCTGGTGCCGCGGGACTCACCGGGCGTTGAGATGGTGCGCGGAATGACCGTGTACGGGTACGACGACCACGATCACGGCGGTCACGCCGAGATCGTCTTCGACCGCGTAAGGGTGCCGGCCGGCAATCTGATCAGCCGGGAGGGCGATGGCTTCGCCATTGCGCAGGCACGGCTGGGCCCGGGCCGTATCCACCACTGCATGCGCTGCATCGGTGTTGCCGAACTTGCCGTCGAGATGATGTGTCGGCGGGTCAGCGAACGGGTTGCTTTCGGCCGACCGCTCGCCGAGCAAGGTGTCATCCGCGACTGGATCGCCGAGTCACGGGTGCGCATCGAGCAGCTTCGCCTCCTCGTGCTCAAGACCGCGTGGTTGATGGACACGGTCGGCAACAAGGGTGCCCACGCCGAGATTCAGGCGATCAAGATCGCCACCCCCGTAACCGTGGAGTGGATTCTCGACAAAGCGATCCAGGCGCACGGAGCAGGCGGCTTGGGGGAGGACTTCCCGTTAGCACGTGCGGCGGCTGGGATCCGCACGTTGCGGTTCGCGGACGGCCCCGATGAGGTGCACAAGAACGCACTCGCCAAGCGTGAACTGCGCAGGCACACCACGCCGCGCAGCTGACGACGAACGTGTCGCGATGCCGAGTGCGCGCATTCAGGGTCAGCACGGAGAAGCAGAAGCGTGCACGAACGGCGCCGGGCGATGGAAGTCGTTGTCGCGCTCGACGCTCGATGACGGAGCATCCTGCCGGGTCTCACACTGCGGCGATCGCAGGCTCTCGACCTGGGCCATCACACGCTTGCCCTCGCGGCACAGCAGTTGCTGTGCGTCCCCCTCCTGGTGGCCACCTCAGCGATGCTGTTGCGACTGCACCAGGGATCCGCCGGAGGGCTGATCAACGCTTTGCTGGGTTTGGACGCGGCCGGAACCCAGGATCTGCAAGCCCTGTTCCAACCAACCACCAATGCCGGTTGGAACCGGCTCTCGCTGGATAGAGCCCTGGCGTTGATCTTTCCGATCGGCGTGGCCGGCACCACGCAACGCATTCTGGAGATCGCCTGGGATCGACCGCGCCTGCGATGGCAACGACGGTGGTGGAGGCGCCCGGTGCGGGTCCTCGCGTTCATTGGTCATCAGCGGCGCGGTGGTGGCCCGGTTCCTCCTGAACGCGGTGCTCGACGAGCGTCGCGCGTCAGAGCTGCGTGGTGGATCGGTACGCCTCGGTGACCGGCGCGCGTCCAGCGACGTCCGAACACCACGTCCCGTTCGGCTCAGTTGCCTTCGTCGTCGCGGCGGCGCAGATACCGCTCGAACTCCCGGGCGATCGCGTCACCGCTCGCCTCAGGGAGTTCGGTGGTGTCCTGCGCCTCCTCCAGAGAGTGCACGTACTCGGCGACCTCGTCGTCGGACGCCGCCAGTTCGTCGACACCGTGCTCCCAGGCACGTGCCTGATCGGGTAGGTCAGCGTGCCCGATGAGTGTGTCGAGCAACTCCTCCAGGCGCGTCAGGAGCGCAAGGCTCGCTTTGGGCGATGGGCTACCGCCCGCGTAATGCGGCACCGCAGCCCAGCACGTGAGGTTCGGCACACCGGCTGCCCGAGCGGCCTCGGTCAGCACACCGACAATCCCGGACGGTCCTTCGTACTTCCCGGCCTCGACGTCGTAGCGCAGTTGCGACTGTTCGTCATCCGAGGTCACCGTGACGGGGATCGGCCGGGTGTGCGGCACATCCGCGAGCAGACCACCCAGGGTGATGATCATCGAGACATCGGTCTCAGCGGCGAGACTCATCAGTTCGCGGGTGTAGCCCAGCCACCGCATGGACGGCTCGATTCCCTGCACCAGCAGCACATCGCGATCCAGTGGCGTATCCCGCGCCAGGTAGACCTTGGTGGTGGGCCAGGTGATCGTGCGGTCGCGACCCTCGCCGGAGATCAGCGGACGGTTGACCTGGAAGTCGTAGTAGAGCTCCGGGTCCATCGCGCACAACGGCTCGGCGTCCCACATCGCGATGAGGTGACCGAGGGTCGAACTCGCCGTCTCACCGGCGTCGTTCCAGCCCTCGAACGCAGCGATCATGATCGGGTCGCGCAACAGCGGCACGTCCTCGAACTCGATCACGGGAGCCTCCTTCGGCAGCGACGCCCCAGGTGCGCCCGGGGTCTTGGCCGACAGCCTATTGAGTGCGCACCCAAACACCCATGACCGACATACGTCTGAATTGGTCGACGGCTCGTAGAATCGGGGCGTAACCCCGACGAAGGGACACCACCAGTGAGCAGCCGCTCCGAAGAGACCACGCTCGATTCCGCCGTTCAGCCTGACCGGACGGACGAGCTCAAGACCCTGCTTGCCTCGCGCATCCTGATGCTCGACGGCGCCATGGGCACCATGATCCAGCGCGAGAAACTGGGTGAATCGGACTATCGAGGCGAACGCTTCGCCGACTGGGACAGCGACCTGAAAGGCAACAACGACCTGCTGTCGTTGACTCAGCCCGACCTGATCCGATCTATCCACGCCGAGTACCTCGCCGGCGGCGCAGATCTGATCGAGACGAACACCTTCAATTCTCAGCGCATCTCACTCGCCGACTACGGCATGCAGGACTTCGCGCGCGAATTCAATCTGACGTCCGCGCGACTGGCCCGCGAGGCCTGCGACGCCGCGATGGAGGCCGAACCGAGCCGGCGCTGTTTCGTGACGGGTGCCCTCGGACCCACCGGGCGGACGGCGTCCATCTCGCCTGACGTCAACGACCCGAGCAAGCGCAACGTCACCTTCGAGGAACTCGTCGAGGCCTATCTGGAGCAGGCGGGCGGGCTCGTCGACGGCGGCGCCGACATCCTGTTGATCGAAACCATCTTCGACACTCTCAACGCGAAGGCTGCGATCTTCGCGCTTGAAACACTGTTCGAGCAGCGCGGTCGCCGTTGGCCGGTCATCATCTCCGGCACCATCACCGACGCTTCGGGCCGCACCCTGACCGGGCAGGTCACCGAGGCCTTCTGGAACAGCGTCCGGCACGCCCGGCCCCTCGCGGTCGGCCTGAACTGCGCGCTGGGTGCCCACGAGATGCGCCCGTACGTGCAGGAGCTGTCGAACATCGCCGACTGCTTCATCTCCTGCTATCCCAACGCCGGCCTGCCCAACGCCTTCGGCGAGTACGACGAGGAGCCCGACCACATGGGCGAGATCGTCGGGTCGTTCGCGGCCGACGGTCTGGTCAACATCCTGGGTGGCTGCTGCGGAACGACGCCTGAACACATCTCTGCCATCGCCGAGCAGGCGCAGGGCCACGGCCCCCGTGTGCCACCGACGGTCGTTCCTGCGCTGCGATTGTCCGGCCTGGAACCGATGACGGTGCTGCCCGATTCGTTGTTCGTCAACATCGGGGAACGCACGAACATCACCGGCTCGGCGAAGTTCCGCAAGCTGATCAAGGCGGGCGACTACACCGCTGGGCTTGCCGTAGCTCGCCAGCAGGTCGAGGCCGGCGCGCAGGTGATCGACATCAACATGGATGAAGGCATGATCGACGGCGTCGAGGCGATGGACCGCTTCGCGAAGCTGATCGCCTCCGAGCCGGACATCTGCCGGGTGCCGGTGATGGTCGACTCCTCCAAGTGGGAGGTCATTGAGGCCGGGCTGCGCTGCATCCAGGGCAAATCGATCGTCAACTCCATCTCGATGAAGGAGGGCATCCCCGAGTTCATCACCCGCGCCACGCTGTGCCGCAAGTACGGCGCTGCGATCGTGGTCATGGCGTTCGACGAGCAGGGTCAGGCGGACACCTTGCAGCGGCGCAAGGACATCTGCGGGAAGGCGTACCAGATCCTGGTCGACGAGGTCGGTTTCCCGGCTGAGGACATCATCTTCGACCCCAACATCTTTGCGTTGGCGACCGGTATCGAGGAACACGTCAACTACGGCAAGGACTTCATCGAGGCCACCGCCTGGATCAAGGAGAACCTGCCGCACGCCCTCATCTCCGGCGGCGTGTCGAACGTGTCGTTCTCCTTCCGGGGGAACAATCCGGTCCGCGAGGCCATCCACGCGGTGTTCCTCTTCCACGCGATCCGCGCCGGCATGGACATGGGTATCGTCAACGCGGGCGCCCTGGTGGTCTACGACCAGATCGACCCCGAACTGCGGGACCGTATCGAGGACGTCGTCCTCAATCGGCGCGACGACGCGGCCGAGCGGCTGCTGGAGATCGCCGAACGGCACAACGCGACCGGTGAACAGACCCCCGCACAACAGCAGGAGTGGCGTTCATTCCCGTTGCGCGAGCGCATCACGCACGCCCTGGTCAAAGGCATCGATGAGCACGTGGTGGACGACACCGAACTGCTGCGTCAGGAACTGGCCGACTCCGGCGGGCGACCGCTGGACGTCATCGAAGGCCCGCTGATGGACGGTATGGGCGTCGTCGGCGACCTGTTCGGTGCCGGCAAGATGTTCCTGCCGCAGGTCGTGAAGTCGGCCCGGGTCATGAAGAAGGCCGTGGCGCACCTCATCCCGTTCATCGAGGCCGAGCGCAAACCGGGTGACGCGGTCCATTCCAACGGCAAGATCATCATGGCCACTGTCAAAGGCGACGTCCACGACATCGGCAAGAACATCGTCGGGGTGGTGTTGCAATGTAACAACTACGACGTCGTCGACCTCGGTGTGATGGTGCCGGGACAGAAGATCCTGGATGCTGCGAAGGCTGAGAACGCGGACGTGATCGGCCTGTCCGGACTGATCACCCCGTCCTTGGATGAGATGGTCAGCTTCGCCGAGGAGCTGGAACGCCTCGACCTGGACATCCCGTTGTTGATCGGCGGCGCGACCACATCGCGGGCACACACAGCCGTCAAGATCGACCCGAAGTACTCCGGCCCGGTCATCTGGGTCAAGGACGCCTCCCGATCCGTGCCCACCGTGGCGGCCCTGTTGTCCGAGGAACGTCGGGTCAAGCTACTGGCCGACGTCGACGCCGACTTCGACTCGTTGCGGGCCAGGCATGCGGCCAAGCGCACCGACCGCAAGCTGATCAGCTACGAGAAGGCGCGGGAGCGCCGTACCCCGATGGACTGGGACAGCTATGTCCCCAAGCAGCCGGAATTTCTGTTGGAGCAGGTCGGCAGCGACGGCGAGGTCAGCTGGACCAAGACCTTCCTGGAGTACCCGCTTGACACGTTGCGCGAGTACATCGACTGGCAGCCGTTCTTCAACGCCTGGGAGATGAAGGGCAGATTCCCCGACATCCTCAACAACCCCGCCACCGGGGAGGTTGCGCGCAAGTTGTGGGACGACGCCCAGACCATGCTCGACACCGTTATCGACGAAGGCTGGTTGACCGCCAACGGGGTGGTCGGGTTCTTCCCTGCTGCAGCAGTAGGTGACGACATCGAGGTGTACGCCGACGAGGAACGGACCCAGGTCCGAACCAGGCTGCACCACCTGCGCCAGCAGGGTGAGCACCGCAAGGGTGTCCCCAATCGTTCGCTGGCCGACTACGTCGCACCCAAGGAAACGGGATTGCAGGATTACGTGGGCGCCTTCGCGGTGACTGCCGGCCTCGGCGCGACTGAGCACATCATGAAGTTCAAGGACGAGCTCGATGACTACAGCGCAATCCTGCTCGAGTCACTGGCCGACCGGCTCGCCGAGGCGTTCGCTGAACACCTGCACAGTGTCGTACGCCACGAACTGTGGGGTTACGCGCCTGATGAGGATCTCGACAACACCGAACTTATCGGTGAGAAGTACGTCGGTATCAGGCCTGCACCGGGGTACCCGGCCTGCCCGGAGCACACCGAGAAGCAGACCATTTGGGAGCTGCTGGACGTGCATCGTGCGACGGGTATGGAGCTCACCGATTCGATGGCCATGTGGCCTGGTGCCTCGGTCAGCGGTTTCTACTACTCCCACCCGGACAGTCAGTACTTCGTCGTCGGGCGGGTCGGTAACGATCAGGTTTCCGACTACGCCAAGCGCAAGGGCTGGCCGCTGAAGGTCGCCGAGAAGTGGCTGTCGCCGAACTTGGGTTACGAGCCGGAGGACTGAGCTGTGCAGAACCTGGCACTTCCGAGGGCTGTGCTGTGGGATATGGACGGGACGATCGTCGATACCGAGCCGTACTGGATCGAGGCCGAACACACTCTGGTCGAGTCCTATGGCGGTATCTGGAGCGATGAGCTGGCGCATGAGTGTGTCGGGAACCAGTTGCTGGTGTCGGCGGACATCATCCGGGCCAACTCGCCGGTCACGTTGTCCTCCCCGCAGGTCGTCGACGTGCTCCTGGAATCGGTGGTCCGGCAGATGAAGCGCCACGTGCCGTGGCGACCGGGCGCCCGAGAGTTGTTGTTGGCGTTGCGCGATCTCGGCGTTCCGAACGCGCTGGTGACGATGTCGTACCGGTCGTTCGCTCAGGTACTCGTCGACTCGCTGCCGGATGGCACTTTCGCTGCTGTCGTCACCGGCGAGGTGGTCAGGGAGGGCAAGCCAGCGCCGGAGCCCTATCTCGCCGCGTGCCGGGCGCTGTCAATCGACCCAGGTGACTGCATCGCCATCGAGGACTCGCCCCCGGGGGTCGCCTCGGCAGTGGCTGCCGGGGTGCCGACCCTCGCCGTCCCGCACATCGTGGTTGTGCCGACCCGCGCCGGAGCGGTGCATCTGGACTCACTCGCGGGGCTTGCACCCGGCGACCTGTGGGGCTTGTTCTCGCCAGTCCACTAGGAAGATTCGTCTGCGGGATCAGGCTGGGTCTTCAGCGCTGCTGGTGGCTCCTGAGCGCGTCGGATCTATCGCGAGCTCCTTGGCGTGTGCCGGCAGTGGGGGAGCGATCCCTCCGTGAGCCGGACACCGATCCCGAAAACTGCACCAGTCACATAGTCGTGAAGGACTGGGCCGCCAATCGCCTGCGGCGGCGCTGCGCCCGATTGCCGCCCACAACGCCTGCACCTTGCGTTCGGTGGCCAACAGATCGCGTTCGTCCGGCTCGTAGCGGACCACCTCGCAGTTCCCCAGGTACACCAGCTGCAACATTCGCGGCACCACTGCGCGGGCCCGCCACAACACCAGCGCGTAGAACTTCATCTGGAACAACGCTTTGGCCTCGAACAGGTGCGACGGTGAGCGGCCGGTCTTGTAGTCGACTACGCGCAGTTGGCCACCCGGGGCGATGTCGAGCCGGTCGATGTACCCGCGCAACGTCAACCCGTCGATCTCGGTTTCGACGTACAGCTCGCGCTCGGCCGGTTCGAGCCGGGTCGGATCTTCGAGCTGAAACCAACGGTCGACCAGCTTGGCGGCGTCGTCGATCCACTGACGCAATCCGTCGGGACCCTCTGCAACAAGAGATTCCAGCTCGGGTTCGTCCGCCACCAACGCCGCCCACTGCGGCGCGATGAGAGTGCGAGCATGTTCGACCGTGCGCTCCGGTGCCGCGACGTCGAACAGCCGTTCCAGTACCGAATGCACCAGGGTGCCGCGTGCCGCAGCCGGACTCGGCGGCTCGGGAAGTCGGTCGATCGTCCGGAACCGGTAGAGCAACGGGCACTGCATGAAGTCCGAGGCCCGACTCGGAGAAAGCGCCGCGGTACGCCCAGACTGCGGGGAACGACGCGAGGAAGCCGACCTGCCTGTCCCCTGCGTAGGAGCCGGCGCAGGGGCAGTCTCTGTCTCGGCCGCTGGAGTGTCTGACGTCATGCAGGAGACTGTAGGGCGCAGCACCGACAGCAGCCCGTCTGCGCCCGTGAGCGCCGGTTAGCCTTAGGCCATGCCTCCACCTCAAGATCGCGGCGTCCCAGGATGGCGGATCGGTCAGGTACGCGGGGTACCGGTCTACATCGGCCGCACGTGGCCGATCATCGCCATCTTCATCGTGGTCGTGTTCGGACCACAGGTGCAGAGCGTGCTGCCTCAGTTGTCGTCGAACGCGGCATACATCGTGGCGCTGGGGTACGTGCTGCTGCTGCTGCTCTCCGTCCTCGTCCACGAGGCGTCCCACGCGCTGATGGGCCAGTGGCGCGGCTACCGGGTGCGACAGATCGTGGCCGACCTCTGGGGCGGCCATACCGCTTACGACTCGGCCGACACGACACCGCTGTCCAGTGCGCTGGTGGCGATCGTCGGCCCGCTCAGCAACGGACTGCTCGCGCTCGCCGGGTTCGTCGCGCTGCAGGGTCTCGACAGCGGCGTGCCTCGACTGCTGACGCAGGTCTTCGTCTGGACGAACGGCTTCGTCGCCGTCTTCAATCTGTTGCCGGGCCTACCGCTGGACGGCGGTTATCTCGTCGACTCCCTCGTCTGGCGGATCAGCGGCTCACGGGCGACCGGTCTGCTGGTCGCGGGGTGGTGTGGCCGGGTCGTCGCAGCGCTCGTCGTGTTTGCTGCGTTCAGCCGCGCGATACTGCAGGGCGGCTCACCCGATCTGTACACCATCGTCTGGGGGGTACTGATCGCAGGATTCCTGTGGGTGGGGGCCGGCGGTGCTATTGCCAGGGGAGCCTCGACAAAGGTCATCTCACGTGTCACCGTGCGGCAACTGCTCACCCGCGTCACTTTCATCCCGAGTGGTACGCAGCTGTCCCGACTGCAGGGCGCCGGTGACCTGGTGGTGACCGACGCAGCTGGAGAGCCCTGGGGTTTCGCCACCGCCGCCGATCGCGCGCGCGTGCCTGCCAGCCTCGGCGCCGGCCCGCCCATCGACGCCGTCGCGCGTCGTCAACCACCGGGCTGGGTGACGCAGGTCAACTCGGTCGACGAGGACTGCACCGATCTGATCGCAGCCGTTCAGGCGCTCGATCCGCCTCCGGAGCACCTGCTCGTCACCTTGCGTGACGGCACATCGCTCGGTGTGGTTCGCACCGCTGACCTCGGCAACGCGCTGCAGGCTGCCGCCGATCCATCCTCGAGCGCTGGTCAGCCGCGCTGAAGCACCATGCGGTGCACGGTGGTCCGAAGGTCGCCGCGATGTATCTGCAGCACGTGTCTGTTGCCCAGTTCGTTCCACCCGTCGACGCTCTCCTCCCAGCCGGATGAAGCGACGGTTGCGACGTCGTCACCAGCTCGAAAGCGCAGCGCGAAGGTGTCCGGCGGATCACCTTTGAGCTCGACGGCAGCAGGGTCCCAGCACTCGACTGCGTAGAGCGACTCGTCGGTCAGCAGCAGACAGTTCAGCGATAGGTAGTCGACCTCGGATTGGTCGATCTGCGCGATCGCGGCCTGGATCGCGTCGACTGGTTCAAGGTGACGCAGCCGTGCGAGCACCAAAGAGAAGAACAGTTCGCTGTCGGTGTCGCCACATACCTCCGGAGCGTGCGAGCTCTCGGCCAACTGCTTTAGCGGCTCCTGTGGGTAGAGCCACCCGTTGTGGGCGAAAGCGACGCTGCCGGACACGAACGGATGGGTGTTGTCCGGCGTGTTCACCATCGCGGGCGAAGCTTTGCGAATATGTAATAAGGCAGCATCCGTGATGGCGCCGGTGACGGCAGTATCGAAATCGGCGCTGTGCAGCGCGGACTCGGGCTTTTTGGCGTCGATCAACTCGTCGTCGCCGTCCCAGTACGCCAGACCCCACCCATCGCAGTGCACCTGCGACATCGAGCGGAACGAGGTAAGGGTCGCCCCGAGGGTCTCGGTGAGGTTGCGGTCTTGTCGGGTAACGACTCCGAGCAGACGGCACATAGGTCTCGCTTCTGAACAGTGGAGCCAAGGGAATCGGAGCGATAGGTTGGGCGAGGGCAGCTTTGGCGCTGCTGCGCGATGAGCAGTCTGGACTTCGAAGCCTAGACTCGCCCCTCATGACCGCACACGCCACCGGGGCCGACACACGACGGGGCCCGTTCACAGCGGGGGAGCGCGTCCAACTCACCGATGCCAAAGGCCGGATGCACACCATCACCCTGGGCGAGGGCAAGCAGTTCCACACCCACCGCGGCCACCTGTTGCACGACGACCTGATCGGTGCGCCGGACGGCAGCACCATCTCCAATACCGCGAACGTGCAGTACCTGGCGCTGCGTCCACTGCTGTCGGACTACGTGATGTCGATGCCGCGTGGGGCAGCCGTGGTCTACCCCAAGGACGCAGGCCAGATTGTCACGATGGCCGATATCTTCCCCGGCGCGCGTGTCGTGGAAGCCGGCGTCGGCTCGGGCGCTTTGTCGATGTCGCTGCTGCGAGCCGTCGGTGACACCGGTAGCGTGCACTCCTTCGAGCGCCGGGAGGACTTCGCCGACATCGCGCGCGGCAACGCAAGAGCCTTCTTCGGCGCCGACCACCCCGCGTGGACCGTCACCGTCGGAGATCTGGTCGAGAACCTGCCCGAACACGAGCAGTCCGGGTCGGTCGATCGGGTGGTGCTCGACATGTTGGCGCCCTGGGAGTGCCTCGAGGTCGTCGCCGACGCCCTCGCGCCTGGTGGAGTGCTGATCGCCTACGTCGCGACCGCCACCCAGCTCTCGCGAGTGGCCGAGGCGGCGCGCGACCACGGGGGATTCACCGAGCCGCAGGCCTGGGAATCGATGGTCCGCGGCTGGCACCTGGAAGGTCTGGCCGTGCGGCCCGAACACCGGATGCACGGGCACACCGGCTTCCTGATCACGACCCGTCACCTCGCCCCGGGCGTCACCCCGCCGTTGCGAAAGCGTCGACCGTCGAAGAGTTCGACCGGTGAGGAAGCTGCCGCCGCGATGGCCGAGTGGAACTCCGATCGCGCCGAATGGAACGCCGAAGACCTCGGCGAGCGTCCGATTTCGGACAAGAAGGTGCGCAAGGTGCGGCGCTCTCTGAGCGAGCCGCCCCCGAGCTGAAGAGGGTTGCAGGTTAGGGTCGAACCTGTCACTCGCGATGCGCCGATCGCTCGCTGTGCAGGAGGCCTGATGTCCGACCAGAAGCCCGAGAACGGTACGTCCTACGACGCTGTCATCAGTCTCCAGCAGGAGGTCAAGGCTCTTCGGTCTCGGTTGAATGCCCCTGGAACGCCTCGCAGCCCACAGCTTGCGCAGGAAGTGACCAAACTGAAGTCGTCGCTCGGTACGTTGTCCGCGCAGAACGACCGTCTGGTTCGTACGTTGAGCGAGGCGCGCGAGCAGATCGTCACCTTGAAAACGGAAGTCGACCGGCTTGCTCAACCACCCGCTGCCTACGGCATCATCGTGCGGCTGAGGGAGGACGGCAGTGCAGACATCCTCAACAGCGGTCGCAAGATGCGGGTCGCCATCAGCCCGTCCGTCGAGCCAGAGTCGCTGCAACCGGGCCGTGAGGTGTTGCTCAACGAAGCGATGAACATCGTGGAGGTGACCGGGTTCGAGCAAATCGGTGAGCTGGTCACGGTCAAGGACCTCATGGAGGACGGCCGGGTCCTCGTGGTCGCCCACTCCGATGAGGAGCGGGTGTGTCGTCGCGCAGCGAGCCTGGAGGGTCAGACGGTGCGCGCCGGGGACTCGCTGTTGTTGGACGGCCGGAGCGGTTTCGTCTACGAGCGCATTCCCAAGGCCGAGGTCGCCGACCTGGTGCTGGAGGAAGTGCCCGACATCAGGTACGAGGACATCGGTGGCCTCGCCGGACAGATCGAAGCGATTCGCGATGCGGTTGAACTGCCGTACCTGCATGCCGAACTGTTCCGAGAGCACTCCCTGCGGCCGCCGAAAGGTGTGCTGCTCTACGGACCGCCCGGGTGTGGCAAGACGCTCATCGCCAAGGCTGTAGCGGCCTCGCTCGCCAGGCAGGTGGCGGAGAAGACCGGCAAGACCGAGACGCGCAGTTTCTTCCTGAACATCAAGGGTCCGGAACTGTTGAACAAGTACGTCGGCGAAACCGAGAGGCACATCCGGCTGATCTTCCAGCGCGCCCGCGAGAAGTCGTCCGACGGCACACCCGTGGTGGTGTTCTTCGACGAGATGGAGAGTCTGTTCCGCACCCGTGGGTCCGGCGTCTCCTCCGACGTCGAGACCACGATCGTGCCTCAGTTGCTTGCTGAGATCGACGGTGTCGAGCGGCTGGAGAACGTGATCGTGATCGGTGCGTCCAACCGTGAGGACATGATCGACCCCGCGATCCTGCGACCCGGCCGTCTCGACGTGAAGATCAAGATCGAGCGCCCCGATGCCGAGAGCGCCCGGGACATCTTCCAGAAG
>JAABUM010004092.1_pt1 | contig 16866 bp, 30 predicted proteins | sample 5559161 | NCBI WGS metagenome assembly JAABUM01 (sample SAMN10711868, study PRJNA513369) | rock metagenome | isolation source: Antarctica rocks | place: Antarctica: Victoria Land, Siegfried Peak nord | reverse complement strand
GGGGAAGCACACCTGAAAGACGGCGGCCAGGTGTCCCAGCGCCATGTCGCCTGCCATGTTCTCCGCCTCCTGTCGCAGCGCCGCCAGCAGCGCCGCCTCCCGCGCGTCTCCCAGACCTGTACAGGGCGAAATGCTGGGATTAGGGTTTAGGGTTTCCCAAGCATGGCGTATCTGGCATACCGCTGGCTTTGCGGCAGTGTGCAGCTGCGCAGACACCGGTCGACTGCGTGTCACGAAGTACACCTCGGAGAACTAGCGCAACACGCTCACGGTGCCGCACTGACATGCAGACAATGCCGTCATGGCGTGTACATGACGGCGCACCTTTGGAGGACACCAGGCTGCATGTCGGCGGCTGCTCTGGGTATGCCGCGCCGACTTCGAGGCCCAGCGTCGCCAGCACGTATGCCGACGAATCGTCGCCGCCTGTGAGCGGCGCCAGGGCCAGCTGCAGATGCAGGCGCCCCGCTGCCTGGCGGGGCGCCACCGCCGCTGCCGCAACGGACGCGTTGCCGCCGGAAATGCTGAGCGTTGCGTCGAAAGTTGCCTGCAGCGCCTCCAGTTCGATCTGCAGATCTTCGCTGGGATCCTTGCTGAGATCCATGCGTGCTCAGAGGCTGCTCAGAGCCTTGAGATGTTCTGCAGCACTGAACAGCTACAAGGCAGCAGCCTCATTCCGTAGAGGCTGGACAATGATCCTCTGATCACGTTTGGCGTTACATGTCATTTATAAAGAACAAACACAGCTGCCTATCGACAAACTTCAGGCGTTCATTGGATTGTATAGCTATGGCTAGAAATGTACAGGATATAGGATCATATACAGGAATTATACAGGAGCAGCGACAGATCCACCTAGAACTTGCGAGGTCTGCTCAGCAGTTCTTCAGCTATCATGAGCTGCGCATATCTGACAGCGAACTGGCACCGCAACTTCGCTATTTCGGACATGTAGCCACAATGTCTCCGCCGGCTGGCGACATGTGCAAGAGCAGGAGCAGGAGTCTGCAGACTACAACTTTCGACACTTATTTCACACCGAATCTTGCGAAGGTCCGTTGCCAGCTTTTGTGCGTTCGGCGTCGCTGTCGTTGCCTTCAAATTCGTCCGGATCTGTGGTGTCGGAAGTTTCGATTCGTAGCGGACAAATTCCCTTTCGCAGATCAGAGAGGAGGCTGTCCGATTCTATCCCTCCGCATAGCTGCTGCACATGAATCTTAGCCATCCGACTGTCACACTCTGATCTGAACAAACTTTTGCCAAAGCCACTTTGTACGCCATGCTCGGCTTCACAGTGCCGCTGTTTGTGCTGCTGGGCTTCGAGAGCCTGCTTGCGCTGCTGCTGCTGGGCCCACGTTCCCTGGCAGGACCGGCGCTTTTCCTTTGCAAGTCGACGCGCTCATCGGTGCGTACCCCGCACTGCCTACACACAGCGTCTGCCGAGCCTTCGCAGACTCAAGCTACCTGCATATGGCCTCTCCATCAGTGTCTCACACGCCAGATGCTTACGGCTACACAGCCTTGACACTACTTGCCAGCCACCTGCCTGCCTCCAATGCCACCGCCGCACCCTGCCGCAGGCCGGCAGAACGGTGCTCAACACCATCGGGACCTTTCTGGCGGTGTCCCTGGCGTCGCCCGTCTACGACCTGGCGAAGCTGCGCGCGTCGCAGGGCCAAGAGGCGGGTCCTGGCCTCCAGTGGAATCGCAGGTGGACCGCATGAAGTACGGATGTTTTTGCTTAGTCGACTTTCATTAGAGATGTAATTTTCTTTCTCATGAGGCGCTCTGAGCTGGGCAATTGCCTGTACCAGCCTCGCCGCAGCTGGGGTTTCAAGAAAGTTCTGTAGGTCCAGCGCTCGGCCATCATATGGCATGAGGCGCCCCCAACCGCATGGAATGGCCAGCGCCTCCACAGCTTCCTTCTGCTAATCCACGCAACCCCGTTTCCCCCACGACTCAGTCGCAGTCTGCCTGATCCCGCTGACTTCTTCCGCAGTGAGGCGGAGGCCAATGCATACCTGGCGCTTGTGATGACGCTGTCGGCGCTGCTGCTGATGGTGCTGACAAGGCGGCTGGGACTGGCACTCGCGGAGATTGAGCAGTCGCGCGTCAGCCATGGCGCCATCCTCAAGCAGGTGGGGCGCTCCTCTCGCTTGCAACGGAGGCGGCCCGCCTGGCACCATGACATCACGAGATTGATTCATAAACCCTAAAAGGCGCAGCCTGATCTAGAGGTGCACACTGTGGGGCCGGGCAGGGCCTTGCTTCTTGGACGGTGGCAAGAAACGTCAGACGATCAAAGCCTGAACTTCAGCTAGTCAAACGTGCCTTGTGAGCAGGTGAAGGGGCTGCAGACGGAGTACGGCCGGCTGCTGGAGTCGTCCGGCGGCGCCGAAGGCCAAGACGCCAGCTTGCAGGTGCGTTATGAAACCCGAGACGGACCCGAAAAGACATGGTTTCGAGAGAATCTCTGCATGCACCATAGACGCCGCACTCTGCGGCGCCGTCGCACCCTGCGGCGCTGCCGCATCTTACATGTACGTCTTGTAGCGCCTGCGGATCGCGGCACTGGCAAATGCCCAGGAGGGCAGCTCTGCCCCGCGCCGGGCATGTGCCGTGCACGAGTTGCTGCACGCACAAGCATCGCAAGCGGGAACACGCGCAGGCAGGCAGCGCCCTTGCGCTCGCAGCAAACAAGGATGTGCATAGACGCTCAAGGAGAAGGCGTTCCTCACCCCAGGTCAAGCAGCTGAAGGAGAAGCTGGAAGCAGCGGAGCAGCGGGGCATGCAGCTGGAGGAGGCGCGCGCCGCGCAGGCCGCCGCGGAACGCGACCTGCAGGTGCTTTTCGCAACGCGCTTCAAATATGAAAATCGACAGTGATCCGCGCCCTTTTCGACAGCTCGGACCTTCCTTAAAGGTCTATCAAGGTCTGCTAGAGGCAGGGGCAGGCGTGCAGCTGGCGTCCACAGTGCGACTGGTGGGACGGCCTGCGCCGTGCAGGCCGCCGCGGAACACGACCTGCAGGTGCCACCTCGCTGACTTGCATCTTTTCTGTTTAGGGTTTAGAGTTGTGCCCGCCGGCCCTGGTCCAGAATGCACCTGCGTTGTGTCGAGCCACAGGCATGTTGGCGTGAGGCGGCAAACAGGGATGGGGGCCAGCTGTATGTGACGGGCAGTTGTGCTACAGCAGCCTGCTGCAGCACCAGTGTACCAGTGTACCAGTGTACCAGTGTTGCGGTCATTGGTCCTCATCAAACGGGCAGCCAGACGAAGAAACTAAGACATTGCAGTCGCTGATCCGTCGTGGTACCAATGTGGCAGCGTTCATTCTGCCCAGGCAGGTGGTGAGCAGCCAGGCGAAGGGGCTGGAGACGGAACTCAACTGGCTGCTTCCAAGACACCTCCATCGCGAATATAGACACCCAATTGCATTAGAACCCCGTACCAATCCACTTGAATGAGTGCAGGTGGTGCGCAGCCAGGCAAAGGGGCTGGAGACGGAATACGACCGGCTGCTGGCGGAGCACGACGAGCTGCAGCGGCGGCTGCGGCGCGCCGACCCCACGTTCGGCGGCGGCCGCGCCAACAAATTCGACTGATTGCCGGACGGCGACCGCCGCCGGCCGGCAGGCGGATCACGAATCGTTCACGGGAAAACGCCGCTGCAGCGACGGCTGCGACCTCCCCTCGTCGGCGGGCGGGCGATCAAGTTTGCCTGATCGGCAGGCGGCGGCCGCGGCCTCGCATCTGGCAGCGGACCGGCCCTGAGAGATCCAACTGACCGCGGGGCGGCCGACTGGCGGGTGTGCATGGGAACGCCTGCGCTGCAGCAACAGCTGCTGTGGCGCGCCACCCCACGCGGGCAGTTGAAGCAAGACTGGCGCTGCCGAGGGCTGGCACATGCATCAGCAGTGGCAGCTGCGGCGCGCCGAGCCCACCTTTGGCCGCAAGCGTGCAAACAAACTCGATGCATCACGTGCGGGCCGGCGGCTGCGACTTGCCGACGCCCTGGCCGCTCTTCACTGTTTTAAGCTGAGCAAGACGGGCGCTATTTCGACTGTTGCTGCGGGGAGCAACAAGGCTTGCTGGCGGGGTGCACCCATCTGGATGCATTATACCACAGTAAGTGATTGCAGGCAGTGTCGGCAATGGCCTGTGGGCCTTGGCATGATCCGAGGGATGTGTACACTACAGTGACGCTACGATTCGTCGTTGCACGGCTCTGATTGTAGGTTTCTCATTCCTGTCAGCTCCTTGCGTTGAGCGAGGCAATGCCTAGAGCACCTTCAGACCCGTGGAAGCCTGTCCACGAGAACATAAACTTTCCGAATGGTAGCAGCGGCAGTATGCTAAGTTCCCAAAATCTAAAACAGCCCAGCAGCTTGATAAAAAAGGCATTTGCGGCTGCACTATTGCTGCCACCTCAACCCGAACTTTTGAAGCTGGGAGCGCTTCCCTATTGCGGCTGCTGCTGCTATTTTTGCCGCCTCCTGACCGCAATGGCAGCTGTTCATGTCGCCATGACGGCTCGGCAGTTGGCGAGTTCTGCAGACCCTGAGCTGTCGCAGCAACGGCAAAAGCGGCCAGATTGCGATGGTGTGTCTGCCAATCCTATACCCATACCTTTCTGAGCCTAACCTGAACCCTAAAGTACAACCGAGATCTGCCAACCTGAAGCCAAAGGCACCCTGACGCAGGGCTCATTATGCCTTGGACTCTGACGAGTTGCCGCCGCCGCTGCCACTGCTGCGGAGTGCCTTCGGCTCAAGCCGCCGGCCCAGCGCCGCCGCCGGCTGCTCGACCAGCGCGTAGCTGGCGGCAGCCACCGCAAAGGTTGCCACCAGCGTGGCGGCCTGCTCGATGGCGAGGCCGTGGAAGTCGGAGGCCGAAGTGGTGAGGCCGGACGGCAGCGCGCCATAGCGCCACAGCCAGAAGCGCACCTGCAGGCAGTCGAGATTTAGGGTTTAGGTTTGCCTACATTTGCTAAACCCTAGATTGTGTACGCGAGACGAATTGCCTGGCAGTGTCTCCAGACAGGCAGCACCCGGAGCGTCACAGCCGCACCTGCAGCCAGGCAAAAGTGGTAGCCGTATTGGATTTGATGGTCTGCTAGAACGTAAGAACTGAATGTCCGTGCCAGCCAAATGACATGATCTTGTGGCAACACGACGCAGTGCCCCAGTCAGACGAAAGCTCGCAGCAGAAATACTCGAAGAGGTTGCATCATTGGCAAGCTCAGCATGAGATGCGAGTGTGCGCACATCCCTTGTCCACAGCTGGATGTCCTCGAATGCACGCAATTGTAGTAAGTTGGAGAGACTTCGTGGAAGACCGCAGGAAGCAACATGATCGGGATGACGAGATTTCTCACCTGCTCGTGGTACAGGTATGCAGAGTAGCTCAGCTCTGACAGCAGAGCCCAGAGGCGCCCCGACAGCAGCCGGTGCAGCGCACGCCCTCCGGGCCCCGCCCCCGTCATCGCCACCGCAATGGCGAATGCCAGCACAGCGTTGATGATCGGACCGCCCTGCATCGAAACCTATCGACTTTTGATTTGATTGGATGCGATTTGGAATTTGGGGGGCCCGCCCCCGACATCGCCACCGCACATGCGATTGCCAGCACCGCATTGATAACAGGCCGCCCTTCATAGGAAGAGACGGCGAGACACGTTCAGAGTCACAGATGTGAGGGCTGTTCATCTTCAGCAGATGCAACCGCCGGCACTGGGTCGGGCTTAGCGGCCCACCCTGCAGGAAGAAGACTTCAGGAGTGTCGTAGGGTACTCCAAGGACTGGGAGACTGGTCGGCGAGGGACTGGTCCCCCAGAAAGCAGACTTCAGGAGTGTCGTAGGGTACTCCAAGGAGTATGCGTGGCCCAGAGCGGCACAGCAAACTGTCACACAGGATGACATTAGGGGAGCACAAGCTGCGGCGGATCTTCCAGGTAAGAACGCAAGCTGCGGCGGATTCCAGATAGAGATTCCAGGTAAGAACGCAAGCTGCGGCGGATCTTCCAGGTAAGAACAAATATCGTGCATCGTATCGGGAAGAGTGACCCCTCGCCTGTATCATGGTCACCATGTAGAGCCAGCCCTCCTCCCGCGGCCACGTCGGCGCGCCGGCGCCGGCAAAGATCGGCTGGCACGCACTGGTGCTGAGCGCAGCAAACGCCAGCCCGCAGCCTGCGCAGCAGGTTTGTTGCAGCCGGCCATCTGGAAGCCTGAACCAGTCTGTTTGCCATGTACCGATGCTTTCAGAGAGGTGCACAGCTTTCAAAAGCGGGGCACTGCTGGAGGCCCGCGCAGGATGAAACCGCGGCGTGCGATGATGCGGATGCCTGTGCATGCCGCGGGGGTTCAGCAGCCACCAGATACACACACCAATGGCCGCCACAGGCGCGGGCATCAGTCGGAAGGTGGGAGAGCCGCCCTCGCCGTTGCCGGGCGCCGGGACTCTCACGTTTGCGCCATCCGTGAACGGAAGCGCGAGCAGGGCGCCCGTGGCCAGGCTGGCGAAGCGCGCAACCAAGGAGTAGTGCAGCTGAAGCTGCGGCGCAGGACAACAGGCGCCTCTGGGCACCCTAGGGCGGATTTGGCTGTGGATTGTGTGGCGGCGCAATGACTCATTCCTTCTATGACACCGCAGCCACCGCAATGACACTAGCTGCAGTGTCGAGCTACACAGCTTGACTGGAGCGTTTGATACTTAGGGCATGGGAAAGGGAGAAAGCGCAGCTCGCCTGATACCCCGCAAACCGCTCATTTTCCGCAGCGATGTGCGAGCCAAAGGGTATGATGGGCAGAGCCATGTCGAACCGCCGCACGGCCCATGCCCGGTACATTGTGCTGACCGCTATGGCCAGGCCTGCATGCAGCGTGGAAATATTGGAAAAGATGGTGTCAGCTTATTGGGGCTGGCAGGCGAGATTGTCTTTGTGAACCGTGCATGGTTGCTCCGACCTCACGTTCGCTTTCGCCAGCATCCGCTGCCGCAGGGAAATGCATGCTGAAGCATGGCACTCATTGTGGCAGTGTGGGCGCACCCGCGCCAATGGCGGCGCGGCGGCGGAAGCCCTCGCCGCGCGGACGTGCCGCCGCCAGCAGCAGCGGCGCCACGGCATAGAACGCCATCTGAGTGCCCATGGACCACAGCTGCAGGCCGCAGCCACCGCCGGGCAGCCAGTGGCTCAAAAACGCTGCCGCGTGCCACAGGTACCCTGCAGGCAGCCGAGCACAAAAGTAAACAGATAGAACATGAGGGCTCTGATATCATGGTTTCCAAATGTGACGCTGGTCCGCCAGGCGATGCAGCATGCCGGTGCTGCTGCTGTTGGTCGTCTTGAAAGTGCATCGATTGCAGCGCGCTTGCAGTGTGGCACATCACACTTGCAGGAGCCCGCGCGAAATACCGCAATGGCATCAGAAACCCATTGCAAAAGTAGGGCGCGGTGATCGTCGTATAGTTTGCAGCAGCTTACTTGGGCAGAAAGCCTCCGGGTAGTGGAACAGCGCGCTGTCGGCTTCGGGGATCGCGGCCGCCGAGGCACGGCCCCGCAGCATCAAAAAGTGCGTGACCGCAAGGCTGACCCAGAAAGCGGGCGCGATGCGCCACGCCCGGCGCCAGTAGTACTGCAGCACGGCCTGGGGACCACGGAATAAGCATGGTAGATATTGCGCGGCAGGCACTTTGGCACTGGGATTACATGCATTGGCGTTGAGCAGGGAGCAGCCGGGCCGGGTGCATCAGCGCATTGGGCGCTTACACGCATTAGGCGCTCACACGCAGAGCGAGAGCTGTGCTTTCTGGCCGTGCCATTTGTAGGTCATGCCGTAGCATTCATTCATCAGCCAATGCGCACTTGATGCCAGGAATTCGGGCAGCAACAATGCTGTCGCGCAAATCAGCACCTGCTTCATGAACGCTGCGTCAATCGCTAGTGTCATCACCAGCATGACCGTTCTGAGCAGCAGGGGTTCTGCAAAGAGCCGCCATGGAAGGTGCAAAATCTCGAGCAATTTCGTGCCTGCTTGACGGAGCGGCGGCGGTCCCCCAGTGCGGGCACCAGTGTCAGAGCGGCATGAAACCCGCAGAGCAGGAACATTATATCGAGCCCCAGCCACCTGATAACAAGTGCAAGCAGGGTTTGCATACCACAGCTCCAGGAACACCCCAACCGATCGGCATATCGAGCATCATGTGATTTATATGAAAGCTGCGCAGCATCTGCAGTGGCGCATGCCAGGTTGACGTGGACGTTTCACATGGTAATCAATCCCAGATGATCACCCGTGCATGACGGTCTGCAGCACGACGGGGTGTGCCTCCAGCGCCTTGTTGAGCGGCCCGAGGCCGAGGTGCCGGCGCAGCCGCACATGGTGAAACACCTAGTGTTGGGGGCTTTAGGGTTTAGGGTTGGGGGCAAATTGGTGGTGACATCAGCGCCGTCATTGCAGCACAACAGAGGCCCGCAGATGATGTGAGCTGCTTGCTGGCCTTGAGAGGTTCGCTGCATGCAGGCCAAGGTTGTGTGGCCAATCACTGCAGGGTGTTGACATCGCTGTGCAGCACCTTGGAAGGCAGGCGCTGTGGTCCTCCACACATGGAGCACCATGCGTGAAGGCTGATTCAACCTCAATGGCGGTCTAAGTCTTACCATTATGGCGATGTTGGCGAGGGCGCGCAGGCCCGCCAGCGGCTGCAGCCGCCGTCTTCAGCGCTGCGGCATGCATGGCCTCAGCGGTCCCGGCTGCGCCACAGGCGCCCTGGCTGCACCGGCGAGGCAGGAAGATTGTGGCTCAGAGACGAGAATAACACACGTGCCATGTTCTTGTTGCTGTTACTGCTTGTTGGATCAACTGGCGCTGATGGCCGAAGGCTGCGGCAGGGAGGCACAGTGACGATGCCAAGGCACTACTTTCCATAACAAGCAACGCATGAGCCATTCCACGTGCGCACGTAAGAGAACGCGTTGCATACAACAGGATGAGGGGCTGCGCACCTGTAAATCTGCCGCCTGGTTGCCTGTAGCCCTGCACAAATTCACCCCTGCGCTGCCTCCCAAACGAAGCGCCAAGCGTCACCGGCAGTGGAGGCGATCTAGGAGTGAGCCATTCAACCTCACAGAATGTGCAAACGCAGCTGCAGAGCGACGATCGACTTCATTTCGTGGTGCAGCTGGCTGAGTCATTGGGAGCTGCACGTGCAGGATCACTTTTGGGATCAGTGCAGGTGCAGCAGTGCACAAGCCGTCCATTTCGTTTTTGCGGCGGGCCAACACGATTGAAAAGGCTAGTGGGAGCGCCCAAAAGTCATATGATCTGTTGCAGCGCCTAGGAGACACCCTTGAAACTGGTCAATGCACCTCGTTTGACAGTAGCTGCGTCTGAATCGAAGGGTCCTTGACGCCAACAAGGACGCTTAAAACTCACGCTGCTAACGCACCTGGCTGGTCGCGTCCTCTGGGCACGCCATCATGGCGAGCGACTATGAGGCGCAGCGCCTGGAACTGTGAGTGCAGTACCAATACATCTGTCAATACGTTACGACAGGAGACTTGCACAACTGTCTCAGTCTGACCTCACTGGGAAGCTATCGCTTAACTACAATCGTGTGCTCATGCTCGCGCAGCATCGCACGGAACAGAGCGCGCTTGGAGCAGCTTGGACTCGCAGATGCGGCGGACAAGTTCGCATCCACCACGGCTAAGCCCAAGTGATTTCAGATCAGATGATGTGTTCGCTTGCCCTGCTAGCACCCTGACGCCGTGGCTCAGGAGGATGTTCAACATGCACTGCCGTCACAAAGCATGCCACGACCTGCCAGCTTTGTGCAGCTGCTGCCACCAAGTGGTCTCTGCTGCATCGCAACAGCTTGCAGATGGGTGATGTCGCACATGCAGAAATAAGCCCAAGCCGAAGCAGCCCAAGAAGCCGTCTCAGGCGCCGACGCGGCACTCCATGCGCCAGAGCGGCGAGGCGCCCGCCGAGCTGAACGATGAGGAACAGCAGCTGGCGGCCATGTACGTGGACGGCGTCTGCCCGAAGTGCGGCCGGGTACGAGCGAGAGACCGAAACTGCCTGGCTCTGTGGCCTGTTGCCTGCCTCATGCAGCAGGGCTGAAGTCGTGAAGTTAGGCAGCGAGACTTCGAAACACCATGCAACGGATGCGCAAGGTGGCACACTCGGGCCGAGGCAGCTCGCGACATCCTCAATCTTTGGTCTTCACGTTCCTGCTGCTGCTCGCAGGCCTTCGAGAAGGGCATCAAGCAGCACTTTGACAAGTGCACGGGGCGGCCGCGCCGCGGGCGGGCTACTGCTGAAGCAGATCCGGGAGAGGACGTCGCGGGCGACGACGATGAGGAAGAGCAGGAGGAGGAGGAGCAGGACATGCAGAAGCTGGTGAGTTATACTGTGAACAGTTCCGCGCACGCTGTGTCCCGTGCGTGCTTGCCTGCATTATTCCAGCAGCAGCCTCGGATGCGCAGTGCTTCTGGAGAACAGTCCCATATGTATGGTGCTGGTGCTGCTGCCGTGGAGGTGCCGTCAGGACCTCGTGCCAGGACCGCCTGGAAATGAGTATCCGACTGTATGGGTTTGATTGCATCTCTGTGAACCTTTCCTGCAGCCGGAGGTGGACCACGAGAAGCTTGCAGGTAAGCTGAAGGCGCTGGAGCTGTCGGGCCTCGTCGACTTCTCCTCCGAGAAAGCCGAGTGCGTCTCGGATCTACATTGTGCCTCCTGATGCCGCCTTTGTCATGACCCCATCCGACCCTGGCTGATCGTGCGGCGCTGGTGCGTCATGACGGACTGCTGTGTGCTACGAGTGCGGCATTTGCCGCATGACAGTTCGGAGATCGTTGCGTCACGTGCTAGGTTCTCAGACGTAATTCACCCAGCATTACCTGCCGCAGGTTTGTGGTGCTGGGTTCCACGGGCAGCAAATACCACGTGGTGTTGGCGGATGACAAGCCATCCTGCCAATGCATGGACTTCCGCATCCGCCGCCGAGAGTGCAAGCACATCAAGCTGGTCCTGCAGCAGCTGGACATCTCCAGCAGCCCCGCCGACTGGCACCAGGCGAGCTTGCTCAGCCCGCCCCTGTACTGGATCATCACTCGCCTGTGTGAACTGCATTTCCATGCTGAACTGCCGACCATGCCGTCCCATGCACCCATATGGGCATTTTGGGCTGTTTTGTACGCAGCCGAAACGTTAGTGTATCTGTGCAGGCGGTGGACAAGCAGCTGGCGGTTGCAGCGGCTTCGGAAGGCAAAGGCGGGGATGCCGATGCGGCTGGCGGAGCGGGGGTCACCGATGCACGGATTGCGGATGGTGCGGAGGCCGTAGCGGAGCCACCCACGACGCAGGGGTCGGGAACGAGGAAGGGAAGGAAGCCTTCGGCATCGAAGGCCAGCAAACGGCCAAAGCCGGCAGAGCCAGATGCGTCAAAAGGTGGCAACAAGAACTTACGTACAGCAGGCGCAAGCGCCGACTCGCCCACAAAGCCCGGCACGAGGAGACTGCCCGACAGGCTGAAATGAGCGACTACGCGATTACAATGAACACGTGTCTTTGATTCCAGTACCCGGTAGACGTTGCAATTGCTTGCCGCAGCGCGGCACAGCTCAGCTAATGCGCCAGGGTTTACGGGGACCAGGCTTCATTCATGCATGGCTGATCTTGGTCGCAGAATTGCGTTCGGCTCTGTAAGCCGACAGATCAAATTGAATCTGCACGTTCTGCTGACGCGCAACGCCACTTAGGATCGACCAAAGGAAACTCGACTGGCACAATTGGCACTGGTTCGACCTTCGAAGGCGGGTTGTCAGCACCATGCCAGGACCGCCAGAGGAAGCAGCTGGCACGTTGAAGTTTTATGAGCGTTCCCCGCCTCTGACCTGCCTTGCCACGGCAGCGCTGAAAGCGCTGTCGCTTGAGACGGCGCCAGATGCCAAGCGACCGAAGGACCTCCCTCCGACGCTGCAACTCAAATCAAAGTGAGCGTTGTAGTTCCTTCCTTCAATGGGTGTGGTAATCGAAGCCTCAGACAATACACATGCATCGCAGTTTGCTTGGCTTACAGGGGTGCAACCTGTCGATCCAGAAGTTGTCAAATCAGATCGCACAGTAACGCAGGCTGAACCCAAAATTCTACTTGGCAATGTGCTCTGAATGACGCTGCAAGTGTACCCTCCATTCCTCCGCTGACATTTGGTCATGCATGAGTTCATGGCGCATGTGCTGCATTGCCTGCGCTGCGACATGAGCCTGACGGATTCCGCTGCTCTGCTGCTTGTAGTGAGGAGCTGCACGGGTCGGAACTGATCGCACGGTACCTGGCGCGGCTGCGGCCGGACGATCTTTTTCTGTACGGTCATGATGCCTTGTCTTCGACCAGGGTATGTGAATGGCCTGGCGGCATGCCCAATGGCATCTGCATGTTTGACGACAGGCCTTCTTTCCGCACGTTGCAATTTATTTGGCATGCACCCAGCAAGCGGATGTATGCATGATGTGTCAGGTTTGCAGACACATACTCACAAGCGTGACCCCATGCGGATGCTCATTCATGCAGGTTGACGAGTGGCTGGCATTTTCGCCATCGCTGGCGGCCGGGCCAGGCCTGGCGGACGCGGCGGCGGCCGTGAATGATTACCTTGCCCTCAGGACCTACCTCGTGGGACATCGGCTGACGCTGGCCGATGTCGCCGTGTGGGGCCAGCTCACAGGTGACACAATTCCAGTGTCGATAATAGCGAGTCAGTCAGGTCCCGGGCCACTCGTCAGGGGGGATACACCATCTGGCGCCTCGCTACTCATGCTGACATATCTGTGCTGCTGCTGGAATCAGCTGCTGCCATGGATGCACGCGCCCAGAGAAGGCTTCTGCGACTGCACACCAGACTTTGCGCGGATTGCTGGCCGAGCCTGTCACACCAGGCGTCAACGCGACCAGCTGCCAGCCTACCAACCATGCTCTGCCGCTGCTGGGCCTTGATGTGGACGAGCGCTCAAACGTCAGGTTCGACAAGCAATGAAGTTGCACGTGAACATTCGGCACGAACAATTGAACGCCAACTGCAGGCAACCTGATGTTCGCCAAGCTGCGCAAGGGCGGCGGCTGGCCGCACCTGGAGCGTTGGCTGGAGGCGCTGAGCGCCCACCCTGTGCTGGCGGAGGTCGCGGCGGCGCACGCGCCCAAGGGCAAGGCCGCCAAGATGGAGGAGAAGGCGGCATCCGGGCGCGGCGGCGGCGGCGAGTGTCTTGTCAGATATCTGAAACTGACATATGCATATGTAGATTCTCACAAGGCCGCCAGGGTGGGAATTCGGTCTCTGTGCACCACGGCGGCGGTAAGCCGTTTGGCACAACTTCTATTATCATGTGCGTCAGTATCGGTGATTCATCGAAGGGCCAGGCCGCCGGAATGAGGGAGGATGCGGCGTCCGAGCGCGGCGGCAGCGGTGAGTGCTTGACAATATTGAGTTTTTGCATTCCAGAAATCTGTGAACAGCCGGGAGCAAGGAGGTGGGAGGCGGCAGCAGCGGCGGTGGGTGCCCTTCCAACCTAAACCCTAAACCCTAAACCCTTCCAACAAGGTTATACACAAGTGCTGGTGGCAAGCTTGGCATAAGCAGAGGCTCTGCGGTGCCGAGGGGCGACGGTGGTGGCACCGAATACCTAGCACCTGCACAGGTGCAACAGGCAGCAGTTGCTAGATGCACCCAGCACCTGGCGATCAAGGCTTTTGCGGCCTTGCAGCTGCCGCACTTGGCGATTGCCACCACTGCCTCTGATGATCCCTGCCGCACAGGACAGCCACAAGGCTGTCCGCAGTTGTGGAGACCTGCATCGATCCAGCCAGATGGTGTTCCAGATGACACACTCGCATGTTCTCGAGGAGGTCTCGCCAGAGACCTGGCCATGTGCTGTGGCGCAGACACCGGGTCTTTCACGGCGCTGCAGGAGGCGGTCAAGGGCAAGGTCGTCACGCGCTTCCCGCCCGAGCCATCGGGTGAGCCCCGGCTGTGAGCTGGCCCTGGCACCCCTGTGCCAGTGTGCAAGCCTTCCCTTGCTGATGCCACGACCACCGCGGGGGCCAGTGTCGGAACTGGGCAGCTGCCATATTGGGCGTCTGACCAAGGGTCGATGAAGTGGCCCTTGGCGCCGCCTGGGTGCTGGGGCGGTGGCTCTGCGGTGCTCCCTGCTGTTTCCATTTCTCATGAACACACCCGACGCCAACGCGTTCGCCTTTTCCGCTGCCGCAGGCTACCTGCACATCGGGCATGCCAAGGCGGCGATGCTGAACCAGCACTTCAAAGAGATGTACGAGGGGCAGCTGCTGGTCCGCTTTGACGACACCAACCCCTCCAAGGTGTGCTTGAATTGCGCGCCACACGAATTGAGGCGGATGTCAACTGATCTGGTAATAACAGTGAAACAGCGCTGCCAAGTCTCCGCGATCCCCTGGTCCGCTTTGACGACACCACCGCTACCAGGTAGGCGCCCATCTCCTGTGCAGTGGGTCTTGAAGCGTGGACGCCAGGACACCCTTCATGGTCGTCCTTTGATTGGCTTCTGGAGACGGCAAGAAGGACTGCGCTGGTGTGCTGCCTTTGGAATGGGTCGAACTCAAACCGAAATTTGAGTTTGCCATAAACTAAAAGGGCTGCATCATCATCCTTGACTGCGCCAGCCTGCTGTTTGGACTGGTTCTGAAAACGACACAGCATTCAATGTGGCGGCATCCTGTGACAGTTTCCCGATGCCCACCCGCCGCAGGAGAAGGACGAATATGTGGAAAACATCATCCAGGACATCAAGACGCTGGGTCTGCAGCACCAGCCCATCACCTACACCTCCGACTACTTCCCGCAGCTGCAGGCGAGCCCCCCAACGTCACGGGCTTCCCCACAACACAGGACAGTACCTCTGCCGCTGCGGCACCAGAGCCATGTGCACGGCCTGGACCTTACTGATCCGAGGCATTGCAGCCAGTCGGCAGCAGTCAGTCGGCAGGCGTGGGCAGAGGTGAAACCCTAAAGCAGCCGCAGCGTTTGTTTGGCCTGCACACAACACAGGCTTGGGTAACAAACCGCGTGCCATTCACTTGTCTGCAGGACCTGACGGAGCGCCTCATACGCGCCGGCTACATCTACGCGGACGACACGACGGCAGCCGAGATCACGGTGGTGCGTGCCTCGCCGCCAGGCGCCGTTTCCATAACTCTGCTGCATGCCACCAGTCTATGCGAAGCTCTCGTCTGCTGGCTGCTCCAATCACATGCGATGTTGGGACACTGATTCAAGGCGCCACCTCGAGATTCGAGATGCACCAGGGTTCGTGTGTCCTGTGCGCGTCTGAGTTCTGTGCGTGTGTCTCTCAAATCACAGATGCGGCGGGCGAAGAAGCAGTACAAGGACCGCAATACGCAGCCTGCGGAGGAGACGCTGCGCGTCTTCAGCGAGATGCTGGCAGGCTCGGGGGAGGGCAAGCGCTGGTGCCTGCGCGCCAAGTGCGTTATAGGGTTTACAGGGTTTTGTGGTGCAGGGCAGAAGTGAATGAGCATTTCTTGCCAGCGCCCCAAGCAGGGCAGTTGCTGGCGCCTGCGCTGCAAGTCTGCATGCCAGTGGGTCACTCCACAGATTTGGCGGCGTGAATGGCCATTTGACCCGGCATGAGGTGCGCCGCGCTGCATGCGCGCTGGGCGGTACGCCCCAGCACAAACTGTCATGCGGAGGCGTTCTGTTCAAACATCGTCAACCCGGTCTCCCTGCTGAAGATCGAATAGGTTATGTCTCCCACGTCAACCCTGGAGGGTGAAAAGGTATTGGCCAGGGTGGACGCCGAGGGCGATTGTGATCCACGAAACCTGACGACCTCTCGAATGCCGCCCAGGATCGACCTGGAGGGGGAGAAGACGCCGGCGAGGGTTGATGACGAGGGGCGCGCTATCAAGGAGGCCGACGGCACTGTGGCCATGCGCGAAGCGCAGCCTATGGAGTACAGCAACGGGGTGTGTGGTTTTCCTATCCAAAATGTCTGGAGTCCTGAAACTGGTCAAGAAGTGGCCGATGGCGGCGCGGCCGTGCACCCCCACACAGCAATGGGGTGCGCCGCCTCGCCTCAGAACCTTGTTCGCTTGCCATGGCCAGTTTCTTGACGCAGTGGGCTTGTCGCGGCTAGCAAGCAAGGGTCAAGAGGCGCCGGCCGGCTGCTTTCTTTGCTGGGCGCGTGCCTTCCCGGATGTGCGTGGATATGAGCGCGGCGAGGAGCTTGCAGCTGAGCGTTGATATGATACGTGTGCACGTTTGTGGCTGGCGCAGTAACACCTGGCGCAGTAACACTTGTGGCTTGCTGGTGCGCAGGCGATGTGCGATCCGGTCGTCTTCCGCTGCAACGACCAGCACCACTGGCGCACCGGCGACAAGTACAAGGTGTGCAACGCCACGCCGTGCGTTGGTCTCGCGGCCGTCCTCAGCAGCCCAAGCCTCGACGTGCTTGCCTTTTTTCTCCGGGTGTGGCTGATGCGGTTGAAGGTGCCGCAGCAGGGAACGACCTGGTGCAGTGCACTAGCACTCTACTGGAATTCTCATCTGACGTCACCTCCTATCTTCTACACGATGTACTTGTGAGTGCCTCATCTTGTAGACGCACACTTATGGCAGGTGTACCCCATGTACGTCCTGGCGCACCTGTTCGCGGACGCGTTGGAGGGGGATTCATGCACATTGATGTTGCTTTGGTGAAGCCTTGACGCCTCGGACATGCAGGCGTACCCCACGTACGACCTGGCCTGCCCATTCGTGGACGCGCTGGAGGGCGTCACGCATGCGCTGCGGTCGCTGGAGTACTCGGACC
>JAABUM010004090.1_pt1 | contig 16869 bp, 15 predicted proteins | sample 5559161 | NCBI WGS metagenome assembly JAABUM01 (sample SAMN10711868, study PRJNA513369) | rock metagenome | isolation source: Antarctica rocks | place: Antarctica: Victoria Land, Siegfried Peak nord | reverse complement strand
ATTACCACATAGGCCAAAGCGGCCCCCACTCCCGGCCCTGTCACCGTGAGACTGCGCCCTATGGTCCATACATCACCGATCCCAATGGCCACCACCTCCCCGGCCCGGGTCCGTTGATTCAGCGTGGCGCCGAGCCGCAGGGCCTGATCGGTCACCGCTGAGACCGTGCGAAAGGCGGCATCCATGCGTACTTGCGTCATCGTGCGGTGACGCCAGATCCCCAGCCAGGCCAGGACCGCACCCGTGACCACCAAAGCCACCGACCACCAGATGGCGGCATCACGCTGGCCAGCGGCTAGCCCGTCAACGGCTCGAGAAAGCAGATACGGGGGCAGCACCAAACCCACCATCCAGGCACTGCCCAGCACCGCCCCCAGAGCGGCCCTCCGGCGCTGCTGCAGCACCAGCCACGCCAGATACGACCACGGACCCCGAGACGGCGGGGCCATGTGCACGATATCGGCGAAACTCGTCATGAGGAATCCAAGCACAGGCCCGCGAAATGCAGACTGACCTGCATGACTATGCATGGGCGACCCATTCCCCAACTTCCGCTCTTGCCGCGTTGAGGACGGGACGTCCGGCATTGCCGCATGTGGCGCGCTCGTGCCGAATAGCGGACGGTTAGTTGGAGGCGACCGCTGTGCCATACTTGTACCAAAAGTCGTACCAGTGAAAGGGATGCCCATGGCTGTTACCGCGAGCGAAGCCCGCAAGAACCTGTTCCCGCTCATCGAGCAGGTCAACGAGGACCGTACCCCGGTGGAGATCACCTCCCGGCGCGGAGACGCGGTCCTGATGTCCCGCGCCGACTACGACGCACTAGAGGAGACCGCCCACCTACTGCGGGTCCCTGCGAACGCACGCCACCTCTTGGAGAGCTTGCAGCAGGCCAAAGCCGGACAGCGCGACGAGCACGACTTGGTGAGATGAGGCTGGCCTTCACGCCCAACGGGTGGTCGGACTACACCCACTGGCTGGCAGCTGACCGACAGATGCTGAAACGGATCAACCGCCTCATCGACGATGCCCTCCGTGACCCCGTAGCCGGGATTGGCAAGCCCGAGCCCTTACGACACATGCTCAGCGGTGCGTGGTCGCGCCGCATTACTGAGGAACACCGGCTCGTCTACCTCGTCGACGGCGACGACCTCGTCATCCTTCAAGCACGCTTCCACTACGACTGACAGACTCGTCCGAATCTGCCGCACTGAGGACGGCTACGCTCGTCCGAATCTGCCGCGTTGGCGCCCGTCCGCGCCACTTTGCACACCCGGGGCCTGGCCGCGGCGATCGTGCCGTGTGTCCCGCTCAAGGCCGTGCGATCTTGGCTGCATCTCGACAGCCATCAGAAGTTGGTCGCCATGTTGGTGAACCGGCTGTAGTGGCCCTGGAAGGCCAGCACGATCGTGTCCGTCGGACCGTTTCGGTGCTTGGCCACGATGACGTCCGCCTCGCCGGCGCGCTGCGACTCCTTCTCGTAGGCCTCCTCCCGGTGCAGCAGCAGCACCATGTCGGCGTCCTGTTCGATCGACCCGCTCTCGCGCAGGTCCGACATCTGGGGCTTCTTGTCCGTGCGCTGCTCGGCGCCACGGTTCAGCTGCGAGATGGCGATGACCGGGACCTCCAGCTCCTTGGCGAGGAGCTTGAGCGCCCGGGAGAACTCGGAGACCTCCTGTTGGCGCGACTCGACCCGCTTGCCCGAGGACATCAGCTGGAGGTAGTCGATGACGACGAGCTTGAGGTTGTTGCGCTGCTTCAGGCGCCGGCACTTGGCGCGGATCTCCATCAGCGACATGTTCGGCGAGTCGTCGATGAACAGAGGGGCATCCGACACCCGTCCCATCGTGGAGGCGAGTCGGGTCCAGTCCTCCTCGCGCATCGTGCCCTTGCGCATGTGCTGGAGCTGGATGCTCGCCTCCGCCGACAGCAGCCGCATGGTGATCTCGGTGCGGCTCATCTCCAGCGAGAAGATGACCGACGCCATATTGTGCTTGATCGCGGCCGTCCGGATGATGTCCAGACCGATCGTCGAGTTGTGCGTCGGGATCATCGACCTGCCAGCGAGGTAGAGGTGATCATGGTTGTCCACCTCGATGCAACGGACGGGGACCGACTCGACTGCTCGGACGTCAGCAATGAACCGGGAGCGGCGCCGTTCAGGCTTTCCTGTGCGAAACTCTTTGTGACGCTGGTTCTTTCGGGTAAGCCGAAAGACCTCGTCGTCGCAGGTGAACTCGACGTTGTAGGTGACCGACGAGAGCTCACCGCGACCCGGCACCGACCTGGTCGAGATGCTGCATCGATAGCCGAGGCTGGCAACGACCTCGAAGACATCACGTGCCAGTCGCTCACTGGTCGAGGTGAACTGAACCGAACCCGCATCGGTCACCGTGCCGTCTGTGTCCAGAAGGCCTGCGAGGAGCGCCCGTCGCTGGGTTTCGCTCGCCCGCCGGTACATCGTCGGGATGTGCCTGTTCTCGAGAACGCCGATCATCCTCAGCAGGGCGCGCACTCTTCCATGCTCTTCCCGACGGGCCTGGCAGCGGTCCAGGCCAGAGGACGGCGCTCCGCTGTCTCGACACACGCAGCCCCGCGTCCCGGCCGCACTCACCAGTAAGCGCAAGGAGTAACGCAATGGCGTGGACAGCTTTGTCACGAGGAGTCCCTCACCTTCGAGGAACAACACCATCTCTTCGTCGGCGGTCGTGATCTCGGCTCCAGCCGAGGTGTCGTCGCCCAGCCAGGCACCCAGGACATAGGGGTTGATGGGAAGAGCGCGCTCAGGAAGCTCGAGTGCTCTCGCCAGTGGCACAGAGTGATTCAGACGTCGCTCCTCAGAATCGGTGCGAAGCGTAGCGGCGATCTCCTCGGTGGTCCGGCTCCTCGCACCCAGCCACGAGGTGTCTGCTCCGGACTGCACTCGACGCCGGAGCCCCGCACTTCTGCGACTCGCCCTGGTCTCGGTGAGCCACTGGTGCTCGGCGTCCGCCACGATGACTGAGCCGTCGGAGAACTCCATCTCGTAGCAGGGACGCTCCTGCATCACCTCGGTGGCTGCGACAACCTGGGTCGGGCGTCCATCCGCCCCCAGCACGAGGTCGCCCACCCTGACCTCGCCCATGGTCGTCCAGCCGGTCGGGGTGGCCAACGGGGTGTCGAGGGCGAGCGCCTTGCCCATCGCCGGCCGGGCGGCGATGACGATCATCTGCCCGGGGTGCAGGCCGTTGGTCAGGGAGTCGAGGTCGGTGAAGCCCGTCGGCACGCCGGTCATCTCGCCCGACTTGCCGGACGCGACCTCGATCTCGTCCACGGTCGCCTCGAGGATGTCCCCGAGAACGTGGTAGTCGTCGCCGCCGCGCTTGTCGGCCACGGCATACACCTCGGCCTGCGCGGCATTGACGATGTCCTCGACGTCTCCGCCGCCCTGGGCGTAGCCGAGCTGGACGATCTTGGTCCCCGCCTCGACAAGCCGGCGCAGCACCGCGCGCTCGGCGACGATCTGCGCGTAGTAGCCGGCGTTCGCGGCCGTCGGCACGGAGGAGATGAGCTGATGCAGGTAGGCCTGACCGCCGACCCGCGTCAGGTCCCCGCGCTTGGTCAGCTCGTCGGAGACGGTGATCGCGTCGGCCGGCTCGCCCCGGCCGTAGAGGTCGAGGACCGCGTCGTAGATCGCCTCGTGCGCGGGCCGGTAGAAGTCCACGCCCTTGAGGGTCTCGACGCAGTCGGCGATGGCGTCCTTGGACAGGAGCATGCCGCCGAGCACGGACTGCTCGGCATGGACGTCCTGCGGCGGGAGTCGGTCCTCTCCCGGCGCCTCGCCGCCGGGCCGGAAGAGCTCCTGGATCGACACGTGGTCTCTCGCCGTCCCCTCGGTTGGTCGAACATGCGTTCCATGAAGCAGAGCACCACCCACTGACAGCCAGGAGCAGCCAAGCCGGGTATGCCGAGCAGCCAAGCCAGGTATGCCGGTTGAGCGGGTGTGCCGGGCCACGTTATGGCCGCGTGACCGGGCCCTCAAGCCGCGCCTGTGGACAACTTGGGGAGATGCCTGTGTGCCACGCCGGTTGTCCGGTGACTTGTCTGGGGACAACGTGTGGACAGGCCCCGCCACTCGTCCCCACCTCCGTGCTCGACGCCGTGCTCAGCAGACCGTCCGCCGGCTGTGGACGAAAAAGAAATCCGGGTCGGATCGACGAACGGTCGGTGCACAGCTCGCCCGCCCATGACCCGGCGACCTAGAGTCGAAGCCATGTGCCGCAACATCCGCCAGCTCCACAACTTCGACCCGCCCGCGACGTCCGCCGAGGTGCACGCCGCCGCCCTGCAGTACGTCCGCAAGGTGGCCGGGTCGACGAAGCCGTCGCAGGCCAACCAGAAGGCGTTCGACGAGGCCGTCGCCGACATCGGGCACGCCACGGCGCACCTCCTCGAGCACCTGACGACGAACGCCGCTCCCCGCAACCGCGAGGAGGAAGCCGTCAAGGCCCGGGCCCGGACGGCGGCCCGTTACGCCACTCCAGCCTGAACCGTGCGTGTCGCGCGAGCCGACGACGAAGATCACCGTCAGCAGGATCCCCCCGAGGAACCAGACGTCAGTGCTGTGCCCGCCGGGTGCGCACGCAGTTCAGGCGGGCCGAGGTGACGCCGCAGCCCGGCCGGCCCCAGCGGCACGAGCAGCGCCCCGGGCCCACAGCCGCCGCTGCCGCCGCACGACCTGCCCGTGCGGTGAGGCGCGAGATCCTGCGGCTCGCGGTCCCGGCCTTCCTCGCCCTCGTCGCCGAGCCCCTCTTCCTGCTCGCCGACTCGGCCATCGTCGGGCATCTTGGCACCGTCCCTCTCGCGGGCCTCGGGGTGGCCTCCTCCGTCCTGCTCACTGCCGCGGGCATCTTCGTCTTCCTCGCCTACGGCACGACGAGCGTCGTCGCCCGCCAGCTCGGGGCTGGGTCGACCCGTGGTGCGATCGGCGCCGGAGTCGACGGTCTCTGGCTGTCGGTCATCCTCGGCACGGTCACCGCGGTCGTCGTCGGCCTCACCGCTCCCAGCCTCTGCGCGGTCTTCGGCGCCTCGACGGCGGCGCAGGAGCAGGCGACGACCTACCTGCGCATCTCGGCGGCAGGCATACCGGGCATGTTGGCCGTCCTGGCCCTCACGGGTGTCCTGCGCGGCCTCCAGGACACGCGGACCCCGCTGGTCGCGGCGGTGACCGGCTTCGGGGCCAACATCGTCCTCAACCTCGTCCTGGTCTACGGGCTGGGCTGGGGCATCGCCGGATCCGCGTGGGGCACGGTCACGGCGCAGACCGGGATGGCGCTCGGACTCGTTGCCGCGGTGGTCCGCAAGGCGGTCACGGCACAGGCCGGACTGCGCCTCCACGCCGCCGGCGTGCTGCGGGCCGCCGCGGGCGGGGTGCCGCTCCTCGTGCGCACCTTGGCGCTGCGAGGGGTGCTGCTCGTGACGACGGGCGTGGCGGCGAGGTACGGCGACGAGACCCTGGCCGGGCACCAGATCGCCCTGACGGTGTGGAGCTTCCTGGCCTTCTCCCTGGACGCGCTGGCGATTGCCGCGCAGGCCATCACCGGGCGGGCCCTGGGCGCGGGCGACCCGGGCTCGGCTCGTGCCGCGGCGCGGACGATGGCCCGGTGGGGCATCGGCGGCGGGATCGTGACCGGGCTCGTCGTCCTCGCGCTGAGCCGGCTCATCTCCCGCGGCTTCACCACCGACGAGCGGGTCGTCGAAGCGGCGACCGGGGCCTTTGTCGTCATCGCCCTCGTCCAGTGGCTCGCCGGCTACGTCTTCGTCATCGACGGTGTCCTCATGGGTGCGGGGGACAACATCTGGCTCGCCGTCGCCATGGTCGTCGCCGTCCTCGTGTGGATCCCGTCGGTCCTCCTGGTGGCTCGGGGCGGACAACCGCTGCCCGGGGGCGCCGGGCATGAGCTTGCTGGTCTGTGGGTGTGGTTTGGTGCCGGCTTCATGGCGCTGCGCGGCGCCGGTCTGTGGTGGCGCTTTCGCAGCGATGCCTGGCTCGTGACCGGCGCCACCCGCTGACCCGGGCCGGGCCGGACCTCGGGCGCGAGGCCCAGGACCCCATGCGCCCGCCGGGAGTCGCAAGCGAAGGGCCCGGCACGGCATACTCTTTCGCCCGTGGCCCTCGACATCCTCGTGCCCTTCTGGGGTGACCCGGCGTTGCTGCGGACCACCGTCGAGAGCGTCCGGGGCCAGCACAACGGCAACTGGCTGCTCACGGTCGTCGACGACGGCTACCCCGACCCCTCCGTGCCGGCCTGGTTCGCCACGCTGGACGACCCGCGGGTGCGCTACGTGCGCAACGCCGCCAACGAGGGGATCGTCGCGAGCTTTCGCCACTGCGTCGCGCTCGCGACGCAGGACGTCATGGTGATGCTCGGCTGCGACGACGTCCTGCTCCCGAACTACGTCGACGTCGTCCTCGAGGCCCACCGGAGCTTCCCGGACGTCGCGATGATCCAGCCCGGCGTGCGCGTCATCGACGAGCACGGCCGGGTCGTGCGGACCCTCGTCGACGAGGTCAAGCAGCGCCTGCTCCGCCCGGCCGTCACTGCGCCGACGGTGCTGGGCGGCCAGCCGCTCGCCACGTCCCTGCTCCACGGGGACTGGCTCTACTGGCCGTCACTGGTCTTGCGCGTCGACCGGATCCGGATGACCGACTTCCCGGACGCCTTCCCGATCATCCTCGACCTCGCCCTCGTCCTCGACCTCGTCTACCGGGGCGAGTCACTCCTGCTCGAGCCGACCGTCTGCTTCCACTACCGACGGCATGCGGCCAGCGCCTCGTCCACCCGGCTCCTGGACGGCAGCCGCTTCGCCGACGAACGCACCTACTTCGCCATCGCCGCAGGCCAGGCCCGCCGGCTGGGGTGGCGCAGGGCAGAGCGCGCCGCCCGGGCCCGGATGAGCTCGCGCGCGCACGCCCTGACCCTGCTGCCCGGCGCAGCGGTGCGGCGCCGGTGGCCGGCCGCCCGGATGCTCGCCAGGCACGCGCTCGGGCGCTGACCTGCCGGCTGCGCTCCGCTCCTGACGCAGGGGTCCCGGCCTGCTCCCAGCCGGACACGCACAAGGAGCCGGCCACCCGGCATACCGTGCTCATCGGCAGGGCTGAACCCCCCTTCTGCATGTCCGGCTGGCAGGGTCAGCACCGTGCAGGCGCGGAGGGGGCCCCGTCGTGCTGGTCAGGCGCGGGCAGAGGCGGCAGAGTGGGTGGTGGACACCGACCGACCGAACCCCAGGAGCAGCCGATGGACGCCCAGGAACCGACGGACCTCGAGCGCGTCGACGAGGCGATCAGGCAGGCGCACGACGCCAGGGACAGGCTCGTCGAGCTCTCGCCCGGCTCGATCCGCTCGGACGAGGAACAGGCGGCCGAGGGCGGCGACGACGAGCGGCTGGCCGAGCCGGACGATGAGCGGCCGGCCGAGCGGGGCGACGACGCGACGTCCCAGGCGGCCGGCGGACCGGGCGCACCGTCCGACGAGCCCGGTTGAGCGCGCGTGGTGCCGGGGTCACCCCGATCGGGGTGACAATGAACCGGTGAGTCAATTCCTCGACGGCATCCTGAAGCTGTCCCCGATCTGGATCTACCTCATCGTCGGGCTGCTCGTGTTTGCGGAGGACGCGATCTTCGTCGGCTTCGTCCTTCCAGGGGAGACGGCCGCGGTCCTGGCCGGGGTCTCCGCGAGCTTCGGCCAGACCCAGCTGGCCGTCTCGATCGTCGTCGTCGTCGTCGCGGCCATCGTCGGCGACAGCGTCGGCTACGAGGTGGGAAAGCACTTCTTCGGGCCGAAGGTTCTCGACGGGCGCTTCCTGAGCAACCACCGGCACAAGCTCAATGGCGCTCACGACTTCCTCCACCGCCGCGGCGGGTCGGCGGTCTTCTTCGGCCGGTTCACGGCGTTCTTCCGGGCAATGATGCCGGCCCTCGCCGGCGCTTCCGGGATGCCCTACCGCCGCTTCCTCGGCTGGAACGCTGCCGGCGGCATCATCTGGGGCTCCGTCTTCGTCGTCCTGGGCTACCTCGCCGGCAGCTCGTACCACGTCATCGAGCAGAGGGTCGGGCGCGGCCTGGCCGTCGGCGTCGCGGTCGTCATGGTGGCGGCGGCGGTCGTCTGGAAGATCCGGTCCGACCGCAACGACAAGGTCGAGGAGCAGGAGTATGCCGGGGAGCAGGCCGGTGACGCCCCGTCACCGACCGCTGAGGGCGCATGAGCACTCGAGCGGGGGCAGCCTCGGCACGGGCAACCCCGGCGGTCGGCCACCTGGCGCGTGCAGCACCACCCGGCATACCTCGCCTGCGGGGTGCGGACCCTCACGCGTCGCGGCGCTTGCGGGCCTGCTCGGCCTTGCGGCGCAGCTGGTTGTAGCTGCCCGTGATGCCCATGGCCCTCTTGACCTCGGCGAGCACGACCTGGACTTCCCGGCGGGTCCGCTCGGTGCCGTCGACGATGATCTCGTCGACGAGTCCGCTCTGCCTCTCGAACCCCGCGCGGCGCTCGCGCATCGGCTCGAGGTAGCGGTTGACCGCGGAGGTCAGCCTGTCCTTGACCTCGACGTCGCCCACCCTGCCGGCGCGGTAGCGCTCCTTGAGGTCCGCGACCTCGGCCGGGTCGTCGTTGAAGGCGTCGTGGTAGGCGAAGACCGGGTTGCCCTCGACTGTGCCGGGGATGTCGGCACGGACCCGGTTGGGGTCGGTGTACATCCCGATGACCTTCCTGCGCACGGTCGCCGCGTCGTCGGACAGCATGATCGCGTTACCGAGGGACTTGCTCATCTTGGACTGCCCGTCGGTGCCGATGAGGGTGGTGATCTGCGACTCGACGAGCTCGGGGATGGGGAAGACCTCGCCGTAGAGGAAGTTGAACCGGCGGGCGACCTCACGGGTCACCTCCACGTGGGCGTGGTTGTCCTTGCCGACCGGCACGATGTCACCCTTGACGCACAGGATGTCGGCCGTCTGGAGCACGGGGTAGCCGAGCAGGCCGTAGGGCATCTCGACCTTGCCGGCGGCCCGGGCCATGTCCTTGAGGCTCGGCACCCGCTCCAGTCGAGGAACGGTGACGAGGTTCTGGAACAGGGTGTTCAGCTCACAGACCTCGGGGATCGCGGACTGGAGGTAGAAGGTCGCGTGCTCGGGGTCGATGCCGGCCGAGAGCTGGTCGAGGACCATGTCGCGGGCGTTCCTCGAGACCTCGTCGATGTCCTTGCGGGTGTTCCGCGTCGTGAGCATGTGCAGGTCGGCGATGATGAGGAAGGTCTCGTACTCGTGCTGCAGGCGGACCCGGTTCTCGATGCTGCCGACGAAGTGGCCGAGGTGCAGCTTGCCCGTCGGGCGGTCGCCGGTGAGCATCCGCTTGCGCCTGGCCGAAGGCGCCTGGGTTGCTGGGGTCTGGGTTGCTGGGGTCTGGGTTGCCGAGGTGGCGGTGGACCCAGGTGTCGTCACGTCGTCGATCCTCCCAGAGGGATGCGGGTCGACTTCGTCTGGCCCGATGGGGGCAGCGAGTGCTGCAGATCGGGAGGATCCGAGGGTGTTGGTGATCATGGTGTCTGCGCCTCTTTGACTCGGGCCCGTCAAGGTCTCCACGTTAAGACGCAGAAGCCGCCCTCGACGGGGCGGCTTCGTGGTGGTGAACTCGAGCGCCCGGTCAGGGCAGCCACCAGCTCTGCAGCGTGCTGCGGGTGCTGGTGGTCGTGGTCACCGCGCTACTGTATCGCAACGTGGTCAGGTGCCCGAGGCGTCGCCCAGGAGGTGGACGGGGACCGGCGAGCACGCCCCCGTCGACCGGCAACGCCGTGCCGGTGATCGGTGGAGCGCCGGCCGCCCCGGTCGGGCCGAAACGTCAGACAGCCACGACCTCGAGGCTGACCTTCGCCTGGACCTCCGGATGCAGCCGGACGAGCGCCTCGTAGGAGCCGGTCATCTTGATGTGCCCCTGCACCTCGATCTTGCGCTTGTCGAGCTCGGGCCCACCGGCCGCCTTGACGGCGGCGGCGATGTCCGCGTTGCTCACGGCGCCGAAGAGGCGACCGGTGCTGCCGGCCTTCGCGGTGACCTTGACCGACCTGGACTCGAGCTGGCCCTTCATCTGCCGGGCCTGGTCGAGGGACTTGACCTCGCGCGACGCGCGAGCCCTGATGATGGCGTCGACCTGCTTCTGGCCACCCGTGGTCCAGGCGGTCGCGAAACCGCGCGGCAGCAGGTAGTTGCGGGCGTAACCGTCCTTGACGTCGATGATGTCGCCGGCAGCGCCGACGCCCGTCACCTCGTGGGTCAAGATGAGCTTCACAGTGTCTCCTTCAGTCCCGCAGGGTTCAGCGAGCCGAGGACGAGTAGGGCAGCAGTGCCATCTCACGGGCGTTCTTGACGGCCGTGGCGATGAGCCGCTGCTCCTGGACGGACACACCGGTGACCCGGCGAGCGCGGATCTTCCCGCGGTCGGAGATGAACTTGCGCAGCAGCGCCGTGTCCTTGTAGTCCACGTTCTCGATCTTGGCGATCTTGAGCGGGTTCGCCTTCTTCTTGGGCTTGCGCACAACGGGCTTTGCCATCGTGGTGCTCTCCTTCTCGATTGAGAGCCCGGCACGGTGCCGGGATAGCTGACTTGCTGGAACAGGTATGCCGTGCAGCTCGGCCCGCGGCGCGGGCCTCACCTCAGGTGTGAGTCACCGATCGGAGGCGATCGTGGGAGTCGAAGGAATCGGAATCGGTGTGTCCTCGGGTCAGAAGGGCGGTTCGTCGTACGACGGGGCGCCGCCGCCCCACGTGCCGCCCTGCTGGCCGCCCTGCTGGCCGCCTTGCTGGCCGCCTTGCTGGCCGCCCGACTGACCACCCTGCTGGCCGCTTGGGTTGCCCGCCGCCGGTGAAGCGTTCTGGCCCCCCTGGTTGCCACCGAAGCCGCCGCCGCCGCCTGATCCGCCGCCGCTGCCGGCACCTGTCGCCCACGGGTCCTCCTGGTTGCCACCAGAGGATCCGTAGCCGCCACCCCCACCTCCACCGGCTCCGCCGAAACCGCCGCCGGAGCCCGGCCCGCCGCCGCGCTGGGTCTTGGTGACCTTCGCGGAGGCGTACTTGAGGGACGGCCCGACCTCCTCGACGTCCAGCTCGACCACGGTGCGCTTCTCGCCTTCCTTCGTCTCGTACGAGCGAGACTTCAGCCGGCCGGACACGATGACTCGCGTCCCGCGCTGGATCGACTCGGCGACGTTCTCCGCGGCGTCCCGCCAGACCGAGCAGCGCATGAATAGGGTCTCGCCGTCCTTCCACTCGTTGCTCTGGCGGTCGAACGCGCGGGGCGTGGATGCGACGGTGAAGTTCGCGACGGCGGCCCCGGACGGCGTGAACCGCAGCTCGGGGTCGCCGGTGATGTTGCCAATGACGGTGATGACGGTGTCGCCAGCCATGTGATCGTTCCTTGGTCGAAGGTCAGGCGCCGGGGCGCAGGAGCTTGGTCCGCAGGACCGACTCGTTCAGGCCCAGCTGACGATCCAGCTCTTGGGCCGTGGCCGGCTCGGCGGTCATCGTGACGACGGCGTAGATGCCCTCGGACTTCTTCTTGATCTCGAAGGCCAGCCGGCGACGGCCCCAGATGTCGACCTTGTCGACGGAGCCCCCGTCCTTGGTGACGACGGAGAGGAACTTGTCGAGGGACGGAGCGACAGTGCGCTCCTCGAGCTCTGGGTCGAGGATGACCATGAGTTCGTACTGACGCATGCGTTAACCCACCTCCTTTGGTCTGGCGGTCACGGTCTCTCCGTGACAGGAGGGCTGATGCGTGATGCCGTGACTCCACTCTGTCAGGTGCCTCCGACACGGGTCTGCGACTGTCCACAGGTGGAAGAACGTCATGGCGAACCGCACAAGAGTAGCGGCGCCCCGGGCCCAGGAGAAATCGCCGCAACGAGGTCCGTTCACGGGGTCTCGGAGTCGGGTCAGGGTGCTCGTCGGGTGGTCCGACGAAAAGGGTCAGCCGAAGCGGACGATGAGATGGTCCCTCGCACCCTTCAAGGGGCCGGCCAGCTCGTCCGACTCGTCGTCGTCGCCGGGTCGGTCCTCCTCGTCGACCTCCTCCTCGAAGGCCGGTGTGCGCAGCCGTGCGGTGTGCCAGGTCCGGTAGACCAGCCAACCGGCCCCCGTGAGCCGCAGGAGGAGGAAGAAGGCGTACCACCCCGCGGGAAGGCCGCGGTCCAGCACCTCGACGCTCGCGAGGTAGAGCCAGACGGCCAGGAAGTGCAGGGCCTCGGTGGCGCCCCAGTAGAGGTGGTCCTTCCAGCGCAGCCCGACCAGGGCGACGAGGGGGACGAGCCACAGCGACGACTGGACGGGAAAGGACGTGCCGGTCAGTAGAACGATCCCGACCATAACGAGCGAGACCTCGGCGACGCCGGGCCTGCGGGGCGTCGACAGGGCGAAGACCCCGCCGGCAGCGACCGCGGCGAGCCAGCCGACGACGCACAGGAGCGTCACGGCCCGGATGGGAAGGGGGTGGCCGGCCAGCTGCGGCAGCAGCCACGGTGAGCCGAGGCCGGCTCCCGAGCCGTACCACCCCCGGTAGGAGGCGACGGCGCTGGCGGGGTTGAGGACGCCGAAGAGGAGGAGGACCGCGCCGAAGGTGACGAGGGCAGCGCCGGCGGTCCGGCCCCACGCGGGGAGCCGGCCGGCGCGCACGGAGACGAGGAGGAGGGCGACGAGGATGACGACCGGATAGCTCCTTGCCGCGGTCGCGAGGCCGAGCAGGACGCCGCACAGGACGAGGCGTTCTCGGCTCCAGAAGTACATGGCGGCGGCGGTCAGCGCCACCCCCAGGATGTCGGGGGCCACGACGAGGGTGAGGACGACGACCGGGGAGAGTGCCACGTGGGCCGCCCGGATCGGGAAGCGGCGCACCGAGGCGGTGGTCCACCAGGTCGTCAGCGCGAGCAGCAGCGATCCCAGAATCGCCCAGAGGGCGAAATAGAACCGCATCCGGCCCTCGATCGGGCCGGACGGGACGAGCGAGGCGAGGAGGGACATGACGAAACCGGTCAGTGGCGGCTGGACGGCCGAGGGGGCACCGGCGCCCCCGGTGAGGAACGAGACGACCCCGGCGCCCAGGCCGGCATCCCGGTAGGTGACGGGCAGGTCGGAGAAGCAGGCGTGCCAGAACTGGTCGGGCGTGTTCCAGCCCCGCTCGATGCAGTGCGCGCGCTCCAGGACGCCGAACGCCATGGGCACGGCCGAGGCGGCCGCGAGCACGGCGGCGTAGTAGCGCCAACCCTTGGCGAGGGAGACGGCATACCGGCCGAGCGGACCGCCGATGACCTGCGAGGCAGAAGCCACCACGGCGTCCCCGCGCGAGGGGACGGCGATGCGGTCAGGACGCTCCCCTTTGCTCCTGGACGACATGTCCGCAGCCTACGGCGCGCGACCGGGTGGGCCCGTTTCAGCCGGGCGGCGCCGCCGTGGCCGTCGTGCTCGCCGCCTGCTTCGGCGTGGGAGGGATCAGGATGGCCGGGCTTGTCGTCGGCAGCGTCGTCGGCAGCAGCGGCGCGGTCGTCTTCGTCCTGGTCGGCGGAGACGTCGTCGTTGCCCGCAAAGGCGTGGTCGCTGGGGGCGGCGTGGTCGCTGGTGGAGCCGTGGTCGCCGGGGGCGGCGGCGTGGTCGCTGGTGGAGCCGTGGTCGCCGGGGGCGGCGGCGTGGTCGCTGGTGGAGCCGTGGTCGCCGGGGGCGGCGGCGTGGTCGCCGGGGGCGGCGGCGTGGTCGCTGGTGGAGCCGTGGTCGCCGGGGGCGGCGGCGTGGTCGCTGGTGGAGCCGTGGTCGCCGGGGGCGGCGGCGTGGTCGCTGGTGGAGCCGTGGTCGCCGGGGGCGGCGGCGTGCTCGCCGGCGGCGGCGGCGTGGTCGACCGCGGAGGCGGCGTGGTCGACCGCGGAGGCGGAGGCGTCGTGGACCTCGGAGGCGTGGTCGTGGTCGCCGGGGGCGGCGTGGTCGACCGCGGAGGCGTGGTCGTGGTGGGCGTCGTGGTGGGCGGCACCGGGGGCGGAGATGTGCTCGACGGCAGGGTGGTGCTCGTGGTCGGCACGGACACCGTGGTGTCACCGATGCCGACCCGGGGCGGGAAATCCTGGGCGGGCACGCCCTTGAGGGCGGCCGTGATGAAGTCCTTGTAGATCGACAGCGGGATGGAGTTGCCGCTGAGCTCGTTGATGCCGGCGATGTTCTCGAGCGCCTGGGGCACGCCACCGACATCCCGGTACATGCCGATGGACACCGACAGCTGCGGGACGATCGCGGTGAACCACACCGACTTGTGCTCTTCGGAGGTGCCCGTCTTGGCGGCGACGGGGCGGCCGATGTCGGCTGCCCGCGCCCCCGTGCCACCGGGCGCGGTGACCTGCTTCATGGCGTCGACGACGTCGGCCGCGACGTCCTTGGAGAAGGCCGCCGCGACCTGCTTCGGGGCCTTGTAGTCGATGTTGACCTGGTCGGACGTCACGGCGGCGATGAGATACGGAGTGGCCCGCTGGCCCTGGGCGGCAATCGTCGCAAACGCGTTGGCGACGTCGAGGACGCGTGGCGAGGACGTGCCGAGGACGTTGGTCAGGTCGTCACCCAGCCCGGGGGTGTTGGCCGGGATGCCGGCGGCCACGGCGGCGTCGTGCGTCGCCTTGGGGCCGATCCGCTCGTTGAGCCCGACGAACACCGTGTTGATCGACTTGGCCGTGGCCTGGCGCAGGTCGACCATCCCGTAGCTGGTGTTGCTCTCGTTGATGATCCCCCCCTCACGGCCGAGCCCGGGCACGGCCAGGGGGCTACTGCCGTCGAACTTCGTCTCGGTGCTGACGCCCTGCTGCAGGGCCGCGATGAGCGCGAACGGCTTGAACGTCGAGCCTGCCTGCATCGTCGCGTCCGTGGCGGTGTTGAACTGCCGGGCCTGGTAGTCGGCACCGCCGTACATCGCCACGATGGCGCCGTCACCCGGGCGCACTGCCGCGAGCCCGGCATACACGTCCTTGGCGTCCTTGGGGAAATCCTTGTCCATCGCCGCGAGCGCCGCATCCTGGGCCTGCTTCGAGATCGTCGTCGTGATCCGCAGCCCACCGCGGTCGATGTCGTTGTCGGAGAGCTGGAGGTCGGACACCAGGCGCTTGCGCGCCTCGTTCACGAGGTAGCCGTTGGGACCGGCGAGCGCCTTCTTGGGCTGGGGAGGGATGGTGGGGGGGACGGCGGTGATCTTTGCGCGCTCGGCCGGGTCCAGCCAGCCCTGGGAGACCATCCCGTCGAGTACGTAGCTGAACCGGTTCTTGAGGTTCTCCTGCTGCTTCGGTCCGAGCGCCGGGTCGTAGAGCGAGGGGGCGTTCAGCACCGCGGCGAGGACAGCGCCCTCCGCGACGTTGAGCTGGCTCTGGTCCTTCCCGAAGTAGGCCAGGGAGGCCGTCTTGATGCCGTAGGCGCCGCGTCCGTAGTAGATCGTGTTCAGGTAGTTCTGGAGGATCTCCTCCTTGGACTGCTGCTGGTCGATCTTGACGGAGATGATGATCTCCTTGCCCTTGCGGGTCAGCGACCTGTCCGGGGTGAGGTAGAAGTTCTTGACGTACTGCTGGGTGATCGTCGAGCCGCCGCTCTGGCTGCTGCCGCGCAGTCCCTCCCAGACGGCGCGGGCCAGCCCCGTGGGTGAGACGCCCCGGTTCGTGTAGAAGCTGCGGTCCTCGGCGGCGATCACGGCCTTCTGGACGTGGTCCGGGATGGCCTTGAGGTCGACCGTCTCGCGGTTGCCGCTGACGTCGCTGATCCGCGCCAGCTCCGTCTTGCCGTCGTCGTAGTAGATGATCGACGCCTGGGCGTTCGCCAGCTGATTGGGACGGGGCACGGCGATGGTGGCGTAGGCGATGGCCACGCCGACGCACCCCAGCGCGAAGAGGCTGAGCAGGGTCAGCAGGATCCGCTTGACCCACGTCCGGCCCCGGGACGCCTTCTTCCGCCCCGCGCCCGAAGCGGGGACGTCTCCCCTGGTGTTGGTGCTCACTGGTCCACTTCCGTCGACGGACCGGCCGGTCCGGCCGCGGCTGCGCGCCCGAAGGCACCGCTTCAGTATGCGTCGATGCGGGCCGCGGACCGAATGGCGCCGGCTCCGAGCGGGGACGGGGCAGCACATCGCGCAGCGGAGCGGAGCCTCCGGTCGGGTGGGCTCCAAGGTCTGGGGCAGGATCCGACCAGACAAAGTCGACGTATGTCAGCAAAACGGAGTGTCACCGCCGGAGCAGCGTCCCGATGACCTCGGCCGCGAGAAGCTCGAGGCCTTCATCGCCGGGACCGTGGAGCGCTTAGACCGTCCAGGCTCCCAGCCGGACATGCAGAAGGAGCCGGATCACCCGGCATACCGTGCTCACGAGCGCGCGTCGGCACGGTCGAGCCCGCCTTCTGCATGTCCGGCTGGCAAGCACGTCCGGCTGGCAAGGGTGTCCGCCTGGGACAAGTCAGGACGGCGGGGACGGCACCGGGCGTCCGGCACGCTGGCCCAACCAGGCCACGATCGCCCAGCGAACCCGCTCCGGGTGGAGCATGACGTCCTCCCACGAGAACCGAAGGATGGCCCACCCCCAGACCGTCAGCTCCGTGTAGCGCCGAGCGTCGCGGACGAGGTCCTTGCGGGAGCGGTGGTGGGCGAACCCCTCGGCCTCCAGGACGAGGCGCAGCGACTCGTCACCGAGGTCCACCGTGGCCCAGAGGCCGGTGACCCAGATCCGCAGCTGCGGCACGAGGACCAGCTCGGGGAACTCGAGCGCGATCGCCCGCAGCACCGACTCGAAGGGGTTGGCCGAGCGGTGGTCGGCGAGGTCCGCGACCCGACGGACCCGCGCCGA
>JAABUM010004089.1_pt1 | contig 16873 bp, 20 predicted proteins | sample 5559161 | NCBI WGS metagenome assembly JAABUM01 (sample SAMN10711868, study PRJNA513369) | rock metagenome | isolation source: Antarctica rocks | place: Antarctica: Victoria Land, Siegfried Peak nord | reverse complement strand
ACCTCTCGCCAGGCTTTGCACGAGGGCGACCGTCAACCGCTGGCCCACGCGACACTCACCATCACCGATGAAGCCAACCTCATCGGGCGCCAGCCCCAGCACCATACCGGCACGCTCGACGGCCTGGTGGGCCAGTTCCTTGGTATGCGTGATCCAGAGCGCCGGCTGCTGGCGGCGCGCGACGCACACCAGGCCCATGACCGTCTTGCCTGAGCCGGCCGGGGCTTCCAGGACGCCGATGCGGCGCGTGAGCATGGGGTCCGGCTATCAATGGAACAGATTTGTACGGTACTGATTTATCCAGCGGGCTGTCGGAGCTTGACATGGAGACGGGGGCCTGTTACGATATGGTCGATGAGTTTAAACGCATCGTTAAAAGGAGGGGGCATGATCACGCAGCGGGTCGTTGGCTCTGACATGACCGATAGCAAGGACATCACGCGCTTCCTGACTGCTATCGGTGACCCCGTGCGCTTGCAGCTCCTGTACCTGTTAGGGGATCAGGGACGCCGCAACGTGGGTGACATCGCCGGTCAGTTCCACTTGAGCCGCCCGGCCATCTCCCACCATCTCAAGGTGCTCAAGGACGCCGGCGTCCTCGACAGTGAGAAGGTGGGGCAGGAAGTGTACTACTGGCTGGAGCGCGAGCGCATCGTCGCCACCCTGCGGGCCTTGGCGGATGCCGCGGCCGCTTTCCGCTGCGGCGAGTGAGCTTTTTTTTCGCCTTTTGAGTCGATGTGTATAAACTCATTATCATACGATCGACGCGTAGCACCCCCTCACGGAGGCGTTCATGAATCTCGCTATCTTCGGTGCGACCGGCGGCACGGGCCGCCACCTCGTGGAGCAAGCCCTGGCCGCCGGCCATCACGTTACCGTCCTCGTCCGCACCCCGGCTGCTGTCACGGAGCCGCATGAGCGCCTCCACATCGTGCAGGGTGATGTCCGTCAGGTGGACCAGGTCGCCGCGGTCGTCGCTGGACAAGACGCCGTCTTGAGCGCCCTGGGACCCCATGAGCGGGGGCCGGTGGACCTGTGTACCGCGGCGATGGCCGCCATCCTCCCGGCGATGACGCGCCACGGCGTGCGCCGCCTGGTCGTGCTCAGCGCCTACGGCGCGCGGGAGAGTCATGACGGTGGTCTCTATAATGTCATGCTCTGGCGGATACAGAAGGAGAAGATGCTGGACAAGGAGCGCATGGAAGAGCTGATCGCGCACAGCGCGGTCGACTGGACCGTGGTGAGGCCGTCGGCGCTGAGCAATGGACCGCGCACGTCGCGCTACCACACCGGGATCGGCTTGCGGATGCGGCTGACCTCGCGCATTTCGCGGGCCGATGTCGCCGCCTTCATGCTGCGCCAGGTCGCCGACACGGCGTATCTCCGCATGTCCCCGGCCATCGCGGCCTAGGGCACGGAGCGGACAGGACACGGAGCGGACAGGGAGGGATGAGATCATGACACAGACGACGATGCGGGACAGGATCTGTCTGGTGACCGGCGCGACGGGGGGGATGGGCGTCGTGATCGCCCGCGAGCTGGCCGCCCACGGGGCGACCGTGGTCCTGGTCGGACGCGATGCCCACAAGGGCGCGGCGGTCCAGCGCGCGATCGCGCAGGCGACCGGGAACACCGCGGTGGATCTGCTGCTCGCCGACCTCTCCTCGCAGCAGGAGATCCGCCGTCTGGTCGAGGAGTTTCGGCGGCGCTATGGTCGGCTGCACGTCCTGGTGAACAACGCGGGCGCCCATATCCAGGAGCGCCACCTGAGTCCCGACGGCCTGGAGATGAATCTGGCCGTCAATCACCTGGCGAGCTTCTTGCTGACCGATCTCCTGCTCGACATGCTGCGCGCCAGCGCGCCGGCGCGGATCGTCAACGTGGCGTCCAACTCCATGACCAAGACGATCGACCTGGATGATCTGCAGAGCGCGCGCACGTTCGTCCCGTTCGCCGTCTATGGGCAGGCGAAGCTGGCGATGGTGCTCTGCACCTATGCCCTGGCGCGGCGGCTGGCGGGCACAAGCATCACGGTCAATGCGCTGCATCCCGGCATCACCGCCACCAAGATCATCGGGGACGTGGCCCCACCGCTCGGCCGCCCGTTTCTGGGCGTCCTCAAACGCGTCCTCCAGACACCGGAGCAGGGGGCCCGGACGGCGCTGTACCTGGCGACCGCGCCGGCGGTGGACGGGGTGAGCGGGAGATATTTTGTCCGAGAGCAGGAAACGCGCTCCGTCCCGATGTCCTACAATGTGGCCCTACAAGAGCGGATGTGGGCGATCAGCGCGCGGTTGACCGGCGTGGCCGCCTAGGCGCCACGCTGCCGCACCGGTGGAGCACCTGGCGCCGTGCCAGAGAATGCGCTTTCTCCGGGCCTTCGTGCCCTTGTCTGGCCGATTTTACCCGTGAGGGGCACCCTATCAGAGAGGACGATTGCCGGAATTCTCTGGCAAACAGGTCTTACCGTACAAATCTGTTCCAATGATAGCGGTACCCCAGCATGTCGCCGACAGCCCTCTCCTGCGCGGGGCTCAGGGTCACATGCTCCTCGAAGGCGACAAGGGGCGCGGCGTGCGTGGCATCAACGACCCGGTACGCTACCTCGTGCTCCTGGCACAGCGCGCGCACCAGGCGACCGGCGCCACGGGGCACGACGAGTACGCCGGCTGCCGTCCCGCGATAGTACCACAGGTCAGGGTCCATGCCGGCCGTGCTGCGCCCGTGCTCCTCCGCCTCCCTAAAGAGCGGATTGGGCAGCGTCAACGCCGCAGTAATCGCTCTGCGCAGCGCGAGCGGCACGTCGCCGCCGATGGTGATCTCGGCGGCCACGGTCAGCACGGCCGACGGCGACGTGGGGGGCGCTGTAAGCGCCGCCGTGGGGCGGGCCTGGGTATCAGTGACCATGAGAAGCCTCCTGGCCTGGCGCGGCGCTCGTCGATATGTGTAGCGGCCGTGGGGGGCGCTCCCTGCACGGTTTACACTCCCAGCCTCGGTGGGTCAGAGTGCCGCATCCGCCCGTGCATGGCTTTAGGTCCTCGCCCATTGCCTGTGGGGGGTTTTCTCTAAGTTTTGTGGGTATAAGGGTGGTAGACGGTAAATGGTGGGGAATAGGGGCCGGCCTGTGCTGACCGTCATCATAACCATTACCCACAAAACTTAGAGAAAACTCTGGACCTGTGAAGCGGTCCGCGCTCGTGCCCTCTGTGCGGCAATCGTCGCAGCGCCAGTCCTCAATAGGGATGAGCACGCCACAGCCACGGCAGGCGATGCTCTCCTGCTCCTGGCGGGCTTGTTCAATGATCCGTTGCGCTTCACGCTGGGCGGCTGCCGCGGCGTGGCGCATCGCCTCAGCCTCGGCCTCTTTCTCGGTGAGCTGGTGAGATAACCGCTCGGTCACTTCGGCGAAGTAGCGGCGCTCATGGCCAATGTGGGCGAGTTGCTGGCGGACAATCTTATCCTGTTCCTCGCGGCGTGCTTTCTCCTCCTCGCGGCGAGCGCGCTCTTCCAACATCTTATCGTGACGCGCACGCGCCTCTTGTGCACGTAAGGTAGCTCGAGCGATCCGCTCCTTGGCCTGCGCGCCGTCATTGGCGTCGAGGCCCACGATGAGATGCTCAAGGCGCTGGCCATCGACCGTGAAGACATCGAAGGGTCGCCCAGTGGGACTTCCCTCAAGGGGTGGCCGCTTCTCAACGATTAAGACGCCATCCGCGACGAAACGCTTGCGGGCCGTGTCGAAACTGTTTATGGACAGGCCCGCCCGCGGCTTGTCTGCGTCCGTGATGCGCACTGTGGCGAAGGTCTCGGGGATGGGACGCCCGAAGCAATAGCCGAGTTTCTCGTGCAGGAGCCACACGAGCATCTTCTTTTCGCTTTCGCTGTACTGCTCGGTGAGGAGTAGTCGGCGCAGCGCGTCGTACGCAGCGCGTGCGCGCGCCAGCTCCTCCCGTTGGATGCGCAGCGTCCCGGCCACACCTGGACTTGGAGCGGCGCCTTGCTCATTATCACCTTCGGAGTCGCTTGCCTGCGGGGTCGCCCGGTACACCGTGAGTTCCCAGGTGTGGCCGGCGAGGAGCAGGTCGTCGGGACCTTTTCCGTTGGCGTGCGCCCAACGCGCGAGTTTGACGTGGAAACCCATCCCTCGTGCCGCCGCGGCGAGGTACTGCCGGCTTTGCTCCACTAGCGCGGTTGTCGTCGCTTTCTCCTCAGCGTCGTCGGCGTCAAAGGCGATGACAGCCACTTCGGCGTTCTCGTGGTCGAGTAGGCGCGTCAGCGCCTCCCGTGCAACCTTCCAATTGTTGTGGCCGGCGGTCGCGATGACAACGGCGCCGAGGAGGTCGGCGAGGATGTTGGCGGTCTTGGGTGACTCAACGATGTAGATGCGATGGTCGCGGAGGGCGAGCGGCCGCGCGATGTGGTAGGGCGCTCCCGTGCTCGGTCCGTTGCTGGTCGATAACCAGCGATAGTCGCTAGGGCCGTAGCGCACCTGGAACCCGACGAGATGGCCCTCGATGTCGTAAATAGCGATGAGTAGGCCCGCCCCGTTGAGGCGGAGATGCCCATTTCTGATGATGAAGCCGGGCACGGTGCAGAGGAGGTCGAAGCCGAACTCTTGCCGGAGCGTGTCGACGATCGGGCGTTGGGCGTCCCCCGGCGGCAACGAGCCGTAGAGTGCTGCGAGGTCGGTGCGCTGGTGGAGCGTGGCGACGTAGGCGTGGTGTGCTGGAGAGAGCACACAGAGTTCCAGCAGTCTGCGGTTGACGCGATCACGCGCCTCTATGCTGGCCGTGTTAGGCTTTGGCGTTGAGGGAGCCGGTGTGTCACGTAGATCGACCGGGCTGGGGGCGTCGGTGCGGTGCCACCAGCCACCGAGGCCAAACGTTGCCGGTTCGTCGCTCTGCCTGCGTAGGCAGACGACATCGCCGTTGAGGGCGACTATGCACCCCTTGATACCCTTGCAGATGCGGCATGGTGTCCGTTTGCTGACACGCTGCCATGTGTTGTCCGGTGTAGTGCCGATCATCGCGCACCTATCGGACGAGTGCGCGATGATGCTATACTGGAAATAACGGACATGCGAGATCCTCGTTTGTCTCTATAGGGCCGGCTCACGAATCATCTTGGCGGGTGTACGTGATGTCCGGCCTTTTGCTTGTCCTACCTCAAACGGGCAGGGTCGTATCTACATCGCTGTGGCCTGGCGTCGCCTCCGTGTTGCCAATTGCCGAAAAATAAAGCCCACCTTCATGTGCGAAAGCGACACATGCGGTGGGCGTTTTCGCCTCAACCTCGGTGATAACGGCCCGCGCCGTCTAGGGAGTCTCAGGGCCGTTTTAGCTCTTCTAACCCTCTTGATAGATCCGCGTCCGACGCGTATCCTGGAGGTACACACGACACAGCTTTCGGCATGCCACGCCACGTGTCGCGTGTTCTAAAGGGCGCGCGTTCCCGGTTTTTGTCCGCAAAAACTTTGGCCGGGGGTGCGCGCCTTTCATGTCATGCCATATCTTAACTCTATCTCCCTTCAATGACAAGAGCGCAAAATGAATTGAATGCGCGCATTTATTCCAAGGCTAAAGTATTCATACACATTGCGTGTAATAAGATATTACATATTGTGGAAGTTTCATTTTCACGCGGGTTGTGCAATATGGCTCTATTTGTGTCTTGATTATATGTGGTTCCCATTGGTACCCATTGATGCACCACTGCGTTTTTGGGCGATTAAAATGAGAGTTTAGATTATTAAAATCCGCTTCCTCGCCGCGATCCTTCCGACCGTCACTCCCATTCTCTTTTTTGCGGGAATTTATGCCTCCCCCACATGGCACACATGCCGAAAGCTTCCTTGCGGCTGCGTGGTCATGCACATAGTCATCAGGTTTACTCCTGTCGCACATCAGCCGTGTGGAGGGTGCGGCGTCGAGGGGCGGGCGACGTTGAGGCTGCCATGCGGGGCGTCCCATTTCTTAATCCTGGCCCATGTCGAGCAGCGGCGTATGGCCCTCGGTTTCGACGCGGCGCGCGATCTCCTCCCACACCTTGGGCTTGGCGAAGACGATCGAGCCGCCGGCGCCTGGGCGCGGTTGCCGGCACAACCGGGCGTGCTGGCGGGCGGACAGGATGATCTCCTGCCTGACAGACACGGGGAGGATAAGCGCCCACTTGACCACATGCGCAATGAACCCTTGTTCCGGGACCGTCCAGTTGTCCATATCCATGATCCCCCTTGTTGGCCCTACCACGTTTGCCCTACCACTGGCCGACGGTCCGACGCTGCGTGTCGTTGGCCCACTGGGCGTACACGCGGGCCGTGTCGAGTTGGGCATGGCCAAGGAGCTCCGCCACTTCCTGCAGGTCGTGCGTCTCGGCCATCATGCGCGTGCCGGCGGCGTGGCGCAACCGATGCAGGCCGGTCTTTTTCTCATTGACGCCGGCGCGGATCGTGAGATTCCTGACGCGTGTCCAGGCGCTCGACCGCGCGCGGTAGGGGAGCACGAACGCGCCGCGCGTCGCCGGTGGGATCGCCTCCAGGGTGGCCGCCAGGCTGGCGCTCATCGCCACGTCGCGTCGCTTCCCGCCCTTGCCTCGCCGCACGACGATGGTGCGCCGGGGCACGTCGAGATCGTCCCAGCGGAGGTCCAGCATCTCGCTGACGCGCAGCCCCGCGTGCGCGCCGAGGAGGATGAGCGCCTTGTCGTATCTGGCCATTGTCTGGGCCGCCGGCGACGCCGCGGCGATCTCCGTGTCGAGCAGGGTGAGGACGGCTCCCAGCTCGTCGGGGGCATACGGCCGCCGTCGGTCCTTGGCCGCGGTCCTGTCCCTGGCCGGGCGCGCGTCCGTGAACGGGTTGGCGTCCGTCGCCCCGCTCCAGCGGAGCGCCGCGTAGAGGGTCCGCGCCGCCGCCAGGCGCGTGCGGACCGTCGCCGGCTTGAGTCCCGCGTCCTCCATCTCGCGCAGCCAGAGCGCGGCGGCGTCGCGGCGGGGGTGCAGGAGCGTCTCCGCGCGCCACGCGGCGATGAGAACCGCGATGCCATGGCGGTAACTGCTGCGCGTGTGCGGGCTCACCGTCGCGCCAGCCGCGCCATGGAGCGTCAGCCAGGCGTCGGCGAGCTCTCGCAACGTCGCCAGGTCGTGCGCCTGCGCCGCCGCCGCCGCGGCGCGCCGCCGCTCGTCGGCCGGCATTGCACTCCAGGAGCGCGCGCGTTGAAGCCCCTCGCCGTCGTGTCGCACCAGGGCTGTGCCCATGCGTCGTCTCCCTCCCCTTCCCCTTCCGTTCGGGCTGGCGCGGCCCGGCCGCGCGGGCTACGTGTCGTAGTGACGCTAGTCTATCATAACCCCAGTTATGTTCATTCCCGTTATCCACACGGCGGCTCGCTTGTTGTCAAGAGTGTTATCCACTTATCCACATCCCTGTCCCAGCGCCTCACGCACCGCCTGCTCGATGGCGGCTTGCACGACCAGGCGCGGCCCCTTGCCTAATGGCTGCATCCCCTACGTTGAGATCGCCTTCTAGGCCGTCGTCGCGCACGGACGCCTCCTCCTTGAGACGGGCGGCCTTGCGTTGTGCCGCCTTCTTGCTCCGCTCTTCCTCGCGCCGCGCCTCCACATTGAGGCGGTCGGCCACCTGCTGTGCCGCCTCACTGCTGGCATGGGCGGGTAGGTGTGGCATGCCCGAGGCAACGCTGACGACCGCGTAGGGCGTGGCCTCACCGTAGGTACCGCCGCTGTGGATGACTCGATACGCCTCCTGTGGTTTGCTCGCCATTATTGTCCTTTCCAGTGCAATGGTCTAAAACGGGATGTCGCCCATGTCGTCACTTGCCGGCGCGCTCTGCTGCGGTTGCGTCCAGGCGTTGCGCGCGCCCTGCCCCTGTCCCTGCGCGTGCTGGCCACCGTCCTGGTCGCTGTCTGCGCCACCGGCAGTATCACCGGCCTTGTCGAGCATGCGCATCTCGCGGGCGCGCACGTCGAGGCTCTGGCGGGTGGCCCCGTCGCGGTCTGTGTACTCACGCTGCGTCAGCGGCCCCTCGATGTAGACGTAGCTCCCCTTGCGCAGGTACTGGTTGCAGGTCTCGGCGAGCTTGCCGAAGGCGCTGACGCGAAACCACGTCGTCACGTCGCCGTTTTTGCTGCGCTCGGTGGTGGCCACGGTGAAGCCCGTGACCATCTCGCCGCTCGGGATAGCCCGCATCTCAGGGTCGCGACCGACGTTGCCGATGATGGTGATGCGGTTATATGAGCCAGCCATAATGTCTCCTCTGCCGGCGGGTCGCCGGCTCTACACTAGTTGAACGCGCGCGTCTTACTCAGGGGCGGATGCGTCATACGGCGCCGGCGCGTCAGCAGCGCGCGTGATGGGCGCGCTTGGTCCACCCTCTTGCGTGCTCTGGCCGTGGTGCGTACGTTCCCATGCGGCCAGGCCATCCTCTAAAAGCACCCGCGCCAGTTCGCCAACCTTGCGGCGATCTGCCTGGGCGGCGGCCACCAGCCTGGTGTACACCTCCTGGTACATACGAACGCTAATAACGGCATCCACTTTGTTTTCTCCTTTACGCGGTCTGGGCACGCGCCGTACCTCCTTACTAGTCTACAGTATTAGATGTTGTAAACTTCTATACGCTGTTATTAAATGCTAATATGCTACAATGGATGCGAGCCGCCCTAAATGTAGCAGTTAGCTACGGGTGTCGGCGCGGCTAAATGGGAGAAGAGGAGTCGCTAGAGAAAGGGAAGAAGGCGACGACAAGGGGCCGCGGCTGCTGTAGGACAGCCGTGGCCCCGCTGACCACCCACGCGCAACGGGCCATTGAGAGAGACCACAAGAGACCGCAGACGAAAGGGTCACTACTAGTATGAACGGTATGAACGATTTTGTTGTCGCATCGGCCTTTGGGGACGCCGCGAATAAAGCCATCGGGTACATCAAGGAGATTAGCCCGGCGCTCATCGCCATCATCATCATCTCGGCCGCGTGCGGGATGGTGTTCAGCAAGGGCCACAAGGCCGAGATCCTCGGGTCTGCGTTCCTGGCCATCGTGCTCATCGTCAGCTTCGAGGCCATCGGGAAGGCGATCTGATGCCGCACAGGACAGGTCACGCGACCCCGCGCAGCCTCAACGACAACCTGCGCCTCGGCCGGCTGACGGTCCCGCAGTGGGCCGCGATCGGCGTGGGCGCGGTGGTCCTGTGGCTGGGCGCGATGCTGACGGCGGGCGTCCACGACCCTAACTGGCGCATCGCGCTGGTGGCCGTGCCTGCGGTCGTCCTGGTTGCGCCAATCCTGGCGCTGGGGCGGGGCGGCATCGAGCGGTATCCCGCCCAGGCCCTCCGCTTCGCGTGGCGCCGGACCCTCCGGGGCGGTGTCCACGCGGCGCGCAGGGCGCAGACCTGCGCCCTGAAAGGAGGGAGCTATGCGACCACGATCTATCGGCAGGCGCGGCGGCAGGCGCGGCGGCGTCAGCTATGACGCGGACGAGGGGTCGCTGGTGGGCGCGGACGGCGCGCCTGCCGCCTGCTGCGCGTCCCCGGCCTGGCCCTCGACGCCCGCGCGGCGGGGGACCAGGACCGCCACGCCACCCTGCTCGGGGCACTCCTGGCGGGCCTTCCCTCGAAGGCCCGCCTCTCTATCTTTGTGGAGAACCGCCCCGCCGACGCGGACGCCCTGACAGCGGAGCTGCGCGCGCAGCTCGCGCCCACGCCGTTCACGCCCGCGCTCGGCGAGGTGGGCGAGCGCCTGGTGGCGCGGTGGGGCCGGCACCTCTCCGCTCCGGGCCAGCGCCATGTGGCGCACCTGGACTACTGGTTGCTGGTGGCCCCGTACCCGACGCCGAGCGGGGAGCCCGACCAACCCGACGCGGTGCGCCTGGCGCGCGCCGTCGGGGCCGTCACGCGCCAACTCGTCGCCATGGGCCTCCCCCCTACGCCCGTCGAGGGGGACGCCGCACGGGCGTTCCTGGCGCGCCACCTCTCCGGTCACGCGCCGGGCGACTACGTGGCCCCGGTGGGCGAGGAGGCGTTCCACACGTACCGCATCGTCGACCCCCGGACGGGCCGGGAGCGGTGGGTGCGGACGCTCTACCTCGTCGCGCCGCCGCCCGTGACGCTGCCCGGCTGGCTACGCCCGCTCGTGGCGACTGAGTGCCCCGCGACGCTGGTGGTGCACATCCGGGGGCTCAACCACTCATGGGAGCGTCGCCGGCAATCGTGGCGGTTACGTCTGATGGAGGGTACGGCCGCGCGGGGCAAGGACGTGGTGGCTGCCATCGCCGCCGGCGACGCCGCGGCGCAGGCCACGGCGCTGCACACGACGGGCTACGGCATCGTCAAGGCCAGTTGCTATATCCGCCTGGAGGGCGACACGCGGGCGCAGCTCGACGCCCGCGTGGGGCGCGTGCTCGACGCCCTACGCGACACGATGCTGGCCGAGCCGGGCTACGGGCACGCGCACCAGGAGCCCGGCTACCGCTCCACCCTGCCCGGCTACGGCGATCCCGCCCGCAGCGTCTACCGCTGGGACTCCACCATGGCGGGCAACGCCTGGCCGTTCCTGGCCTTCAACCCGGGGACGCGCGCCGGCGCGGGCGCGGGCATCCCGCTGGGCGTGACCGCCGCCGCCGGCGACGTGGTGAGCCTGGCGCTCGACGATCCCAACCTGTACAACCGCATCGGCGTGGTGCTGGGCCGGGTGGGCACCGGCAAGACCTCGCTCCTGCAGAAGCTCGCCCTGTGGTTCCTCCTCCGAGGGGACATGGCGACGATGGTCTCTAGCGTGGACAGCTTCGGCGCGCTCTGCGAGGTGAGCGACGGGGAGCGGGCCGCGCTCGGCGGACCGCGCACCGCCTGCATCAACGTGTGGGACGGCCCGCGCGCCACGGAGGAGGAGCGCCGCGAGCGGGTGCGCTTCGTGTGCGCGGCCGTCGACCTGCTGCTGGGTGGGCTGACGGACCTGGAGCCGGCCTACATCGACGAGGCGGTGCGCGCCGTCTACGCCGCCGCCGGGGACGCCTCCGCGACGACGGGGGACGCGCCGACCATGGGCGATCTGTACGGCCACATGGAACGGCTCTGGACGGTTAAGGGCGGGGACCGCGACGAGAAGAAGGTATGGCGCGCGCTGGGCTGGAAGCTGCGCGCCTACGTGCGCGACGGCCAGCACGCCGCGCTCGTGGATGGGCAGACATCGGTGCGCCTGGACGCGCCCCTGCTGGCGTTCAACACGGCGCCGCTGGAGGAGCACGCCACGCTGCGCAACTTCGCGTACTTCGCGGTGTTCGCCATCGTGGACCGGCGGCGGGCGCTGGCGCGCGCCCGGAGCGCGGCGGCGGGGCGCGCGAGCGCGGACCACCTCACCGGCCTCGACGAGGCGTGGGGGCTGCTCACGTCGCCCCTGGCGCGCGACCACATCAACCGGGACGCCCGCAAGGCGCGGCACGGCGGCAACTGCGTCGTGTTCGCGTCGCAGCAGATCAAGGACCTGATCGGCAACGCCGACGCGGAGACCTTCTTCACCCAGGCCAGCTTCAAGGCGCTCTTTTCAGTCGAGGACAACGGCCAGCAGACGGACGGCAACCCCAAGCTGTGGCTGGAGCGCATGCTGAACCTCACGCCCGAGGAGGTGGACCAGGCGCAGGCCATGAGCGGAATCAAGGGGGAGTACATGCCGATGTTCCTGACGCGGCGCGACCGCGGGAGCGCGCGCGACCTGCACGGCATCGTGCGCGTCGAGCTCGCGCCGGAGGAGGCGCTGCTGTACGCCAGCGACACGGACGACCTGGCGGCGCGCGCCTACTACACCGAGCGCGCGGGTGGCGCCGTGTGGGACGGCATCAAGGCGGCGGTAGACGGCGCGCGGGAGGTGACCGCATGACCACTGATGACCTGCTCGTGACAGTCTTTTACTGCGTCCTCGTGCCGCTCGTCGGCCTGGCGGCGCTCCTGGCGCTCCTGGCGCTCCTGGCGCTCCTACCGCTCCTACCGCTCCTACCGCTGTATATCACCGTTGCCGTGTGGGTAGCCCACGTCTCCGGCGCCCTGTAAGGAGGTCTTCACTATGCGCTCCACGCGTCTTCTTGTCTTGGCGCTTGGCGTCGTGCTGGCCGTCGTACTGCTCGGTCCATCCGTGGCCGCGCCAGCCGTGGCCCTGGCCGCGACCGCGCCGACGCACACGCCCACACCGGCACCGACGGCGACGCCGTACCCGACGTACACGCCCTATCCCAGCCCGACGCATGTGCCACCAAGCCCGTCGCCCACGCCGAGCCCCAGCCCAACGCCGGCGGCGACCATCGGCGGGGCCGTCACGTCGGACACGACGTGCGGCGCGACCGGCCTCCATATCCCGTTGCCGCTCGGGCAAGGCATCTGTATCGACGTGTGGGGCGTGATCCAGCGGGGCTGGGCGTCGGCGTGGGGTGGCTTCATTGGCATCCTGGAAACGAAAATCAAGACCTTCACGGACGCCATCATGGGGCCGCTCGTGAAGACGGACAACCCGACCGGCAACGCGGGACTGGTGAAGGTCAAGGACACGCTGGCGACCGACGCCGCGTATGGCTTCGCCGTGGTGTTCGGCGTCGCCGTCCTGTGGGTGACACGCCCCACGTGGTTCGGCAACGTGACCGAAGGCGTGGCCCTGCTGTGGCGGTCCGGCCTGGTGCTGGCCGCGTTGCACGCCTACGACCTGCTGGTGAACCTCTAGCTGGGCGCGGTCAACGGCCTGGCCGGCGACATAGGGGCAGGGGCCTCCACGATGCACGACCTCGGGCACTCCGGTCTGACGCTGGTGCTGGCGCCGGTGCTCCTCCTCATCGTGGGCATCGAGCGGGCCGTCAGCCTGCACGTGTTTGCGTTCGTCTACGAGATCGGCCCGCTGGCGATCATCCTGTTCGCGTGGCCGCCGGCGGCCGATATCGCGCGGGCCTGGCTGCGCACGTTCGCCTATCTCTCGCTGCTGGGACCGGCCTACGCCCTGATGCTCCAGGTGATCGCCTCGCTACAGAAGCCGGTCCTGGCGGGGGGCCTCGCGGGCGTGGTGTGGAATGACGTGATGCTGCTGGGCGGCCTGTTGGTGCTGGCGCTCGTGCCCGGTATCCTGGCCGGACTGTTGTCGGCGGCGTCCCATGCGGGGGCGGGCGGCCTGGATAAGATCATCGCCATTGGGGCGAAAGCGGCGGCGCTGTGACGCCGCCGCGCAGGGCGCGGAGGGAAGGAGAGAGACATGGACGACTGGGTATGGGGCTATCTGCTGGGGCGCAAGAAGGAGCGGCGGCGGCAGGCGCAGGAATTGGTGGGCATGCGCTACCAGATGGAGCAGGAGATACGGGCGCGCAACGGCTTACCGCTTTTGCCAGGACCAACGGTAGTACCTCCGACATGGAGAGCAACGCGTTCCCGCCCGGTGGTCCCTGCCAGCCGCTTGATGCGCCGTGTGGTGCTCTGGACCCTCGTGCTCGCGCTCGGGCTGGTGCTGCTGTTCCTAGCGTACTGCATCGTCTACGGTGTGCAGCATCACCTGATATACCCGGCGCGGAGTCGATAGGATAGGTGCGCATGGGGATAACTTTCTGACGAAACGCCAAAAGTGGGCCATGGTATCACAGGCATTAATTATGTCGATCATTCGCATGGATGCGACGGTCCGGGCTGCGGGAGCGTCCCGCCAGCCCACGGGCATGATGGGGGGCGAGCGCGCGCGGACCCCCAAAAACGCCCCCCATCATGTTACAGGAGGAAGCGCGGTACGAACCCTTGAAAGCGGCTCTGCCAGGCCCCCCGCGCCGCGACCGATCGACCATACTAAGGAGGACACACGGCGATGACTGAAGACGACGACAGGGCCGCCAGATCCGCTGTCGTGACCGACTGGCGCTATAGTCCGACTGACTCGGCACACGCTCGCCAGCGCACCCAGGAGGGCGTCTATTACCTGGAGCGGGAACGCGTCGCCCACGTGGGCGGGCAGGTCGAGGTGCGCGACCTATTCACCACCAGCGAGACCGGCCTCGCACGGAAAGAGGCGCGCGATCTCCTATGGGAAAACAAGGGGCCGCTCGTCAACTTCCACCGCTACATCTTGAGCCCGCGCACCACGCTTGAACTCGACACCGTAGAAGAGCTACAGCGATGGACGCGCGACACGATGGACGCCTATGGCCAGCGGCTAGGGCTACGCCTGGAGTACGTCGCGGCCGTCCATGGCAACGTGTGGCACCCCCACGTCCACGTGATGATCGCGGGGAGCGCCATCGCGCCAGCCACGGGCAAGCGCAAGGGCGTACGCATCAAGCGCACCGATAATGTCGCCTTGCGCGCCATCGCCCGCGCGGCAGCCGCCACGATCACCGCCCCGAAGATCGCGGCCCGTGACGCCGCCCGTCAGCGTGATATGGCCGCGCTCGTCGAGCGATCCAGGAGCAGGCAACAAACAACAGACGCATCGTCCGTTAGCACAAAGGAGCAGCCCCGTGAAAGCCTTATTGGCCGCCTGTTTGGTCGTGATCGTTAGCGTCGTCGGCGTCGCCGTGCTCGAACGCCCGCAGCTCGTTGCGGCCTATCACACGGTGGAGGTCGCCGCCGCGTGGCCACCCCATGTCGTCGCCACTGTTCCCAGGGTCCATCTCCTCCCCCGCCTTGAGCACGGCTGGCGGCCGATGCCCTGGGCGCAGTGGACGGACCCGCACGCCCAGGCGCGCCGCCTCCAGGAGATTAACGGGCCGTCGCCCGTGGGCGCGACGATGCGCACGGGCCTCTGGGTCGAGCTGGCCGGCGCCGGCCTCGTACTGCTGCTGCTGCTGGGCCGGCTGTGGGCGCCGCTGTGGTTCATCCTGGGGCGCGCGGGCCGGCTGACACCGGGCACGGCGCATGGCGCGGCGCGGTGGGGCGACCGGCGCGACGCCTGGCGCTGGCGACCACGACGTGGGGCCGGCTCATTCGTGCTGGGTCGTGTCCTGGGGCTGCGCTGGCCGTCCCGGACGATCGCGCTGCCCGATGCCCTCACCTACGTCCACGCCATGCTCGTGGGGCGCTCCGGGTCCGGCAAGTCGACGCTCATCATCGGTATCCTGCTGCGCGAGGGGAGACGGCGCGTCCCGCGCTCCCTGGTCCTGGTTGACCCCAAGGGAGAGCTGTACGAGCGCACCAGCGCGGCGCTCTCCAAGACGCACCATGTGCTCAGACTCAACTTTTACGACCCCACGGGCGCTGGGTACAACCCCCTAAAGCACATCGGGGCAGACCCCGAGCGGGCGCTCGACTTCGCGCGTTCCTGGGTCGCCAACACACGGCGAGGCGACAGGACGCCTCTGAGGGCGGTTTCTGGGATGATACCGTGCTCTTCTCATCCAGGCATGTGCGCTGCACCTGAACGCTCTCAACAGGCCAGGGACGCTCTCGCAGTTAGCGGCCTACCTGTCGCGCACCGACATCAAAGCGATGCACCGCGAGCTGCTGGAGAGCCCTGACCCGCACGCGCGCGACGCGGCCCAGGGCTTCCTCCAGCACTTGAAGGCCGACCCGACCCTGGCCGAGAAGGTCCTGACCGGCCTGCCCCTGCGGTTTATGGGCTTGAAGGGCGACGCCATCCAGGCGGTCACGGATCACGACGACCTGGACTTCGCGGGCATGGGCCAGGCCGAGGGCAAGCCCATTGCCCTCTACGTACAGCTCACGCCCGGCCGGCAAGACACCTTACGGCCCTTCGTGGCGGTCCTGTTCGGGCAGATGTGGGACGCGCAGATCGCGCTTGCCAACACCTGCCCGGAGAAGGCGCTGCCCCGGCCCATCCTCAACCTCATCGACGAGGCGGGCACGATCGGGGCGGTCGCGGGCCTGCTGCACAGGCTGAACACCCTCCGGTCAGCGCAGATCGGCGTGCTGCTGGCGTTCCAGAGCCCGACGCAAATGGCCGACGAGTACGGCGTGGACGCGCCGGCCGCCTTCGAGGATGCCTGTACCACCCTCCTCTTTTTCGCGGGCGCGGGACCGACGACGGCGCAGTGGATGAGCGACACGTTGGGGCAGCGCACCGTGGTCAGCGCGAGCGCCAGCGCGTCGCGCGAACGGGAGAAGGTCTTCACACAGGGCGGCGGTAAGAGCAAGAGCGAGGCGGGCGCGCCCCTGATCGGGGCCGACGAGCTGCGCGCCTTGCCGAAGGGGACGCTCATCGTGAGCGCGGCCAATGAGCGCCCCTTCATGGTCCGCGTCATCCGGTGGGACAAGACGCGCCTGTGCCGACGACAGGGGGCCATGGCGCCGGGCGCACAGGCTACACGGAAAGGAGGAGACAGCTCACCCGTGTCAGCGGACACGGCCCGCCCAGCGACGACCACGCCTTTATTAGACACAGATCCCGCGCTGTAGCGCGGGCATCCAGGGAGAAGAACCATGTTTCAATTCGATTCCATCGCCGCCCGCGCCATGCTCACCACCGTGTATGCGAATGGCCTGGACATCTACCCCGACGAGTTCGCCCATCTCATCCACGGGAGCGCGCCCACGAAAGCCCAGGTCGCCGAAGCACTAGAAAGCGCGCTAAGCGAACACCAGGCCATACTTACCAACGAACTGCGCGACATCAACGGGTGGTGGGATCGCAAGGGTGATCAGCATCAGGACGACATCAACCATCTCGGCGCGACGGCGGATCGAGCGGCCACACAACTCATCACGAAAACGATGGGCGTGATGCGTCAGCATCGCGCTATCCTGATTGGCCAATACCAGGCCGACTACGAAGGCCGTCATCCCGAGTACAGCGTCAACTGGCCCGGAACCGAGGGAGACGTGCCCAAGCTGGGGGAGCACGACGACGAGCCCAATTCCTTCTTTTCCAAGTAGTCGTACCCAGCCGTCGCGGTCGTAAGGAAAAGCG
>JAABUM010004088.1_pt1 | contig 16876 bp, 27 predicted proteins | sample 5559161 | NCBI WGS metagenome assembly JAABUM01 (sample SAMN10711868, study PRJNA513369) | rock metagenome | isolation source: Antarctica rocks | place: Antarctica: Victoria Land, Siegfried Peak nord | reverse complement strand
ACTTTTGCCAGGTAGGCGGCAAGGAGAAGACGGCAGCGGGAAAGCGCAAGAGGAAGGCGGCAGGCGCCGGAGCGGCAAACGCCAAGGCGGGTCAGCGCAAGGGTGAAAAGGTGTGCAGATTTCCTTGCGATTTCCCAATGCTCTACCGGATTAACTACCTGGCCGTCCCTGTTTCCAAGCAGTTTCGTTGGGTGTGAGGAGCACTGGCTGTGCAGCACGGGAGCTCAGCAGAAACTGCAAAAGGGAGTACGCAACATGCAATTATTTGATGTTCTCCTGTGTGCTGGCACTGCAGAACACACAGCCGCATGGGACAAGCGAGCGCGCCAAGGTGCCTGCCGTCGGGGGCAAGCGCAACACACGTTCTGACACAACGATAAACTGCTGAGGCGGGTGCGGGTCCGGACGTCCGACTGGAAAAAGTGCCCAATACTGCAGTGAAAAGGCGGCAGCAATGGCCGTGGAGCCGGTGCCTTGGGTGGGGCATCATGAACCTAGCTGTGCCGGTGCGCGCCGGCGGCGGCATGAGCGTGAACGGGGGCTTCTGGCTTCTGGGCGCTGATGTCAAATCATGATCAGTAAATGCCAGGACGATTTCCAGGGAGCAAACTGTGGTGACAGCAGCAGCAGCCACGCAGCTGCATTTCGCACGCTGATCGGTGGTTAAGCGACTCTCTGTTCCGATTGAATCGATACGAAAGGCTGCCATTCCAATTCAGTGAAAAGTACGTGTGAAATCGCTGAAAATCCCGCCGAAACTCCCCTTGACAAACGCCTGAAAACAGCCTGAAAAATCACGATTTCCGTGGATTTTGCAAAGTTTTTCACGGCTCTGGTTCAGGTAGTTTTTTCATGCTTTTTTCGCGGACTTTTGAAGGCCTTGAAAAAACCGTCTCTCCGGTAGGGAATTGTGCATCCTTCGCTGACCGTCACCACAAAATACGCACTCACCCAGAACAGCTCCTTCATCACAGCGGTTCAAACTTTCGCGGAAGAATGCCACTCGCACGGCTACGCTTCCAGCCACCGCGCAGCCAAGCGTGAGACATGCACGTCAGCCAGTGCCACCAAAAGCGCCTCTTGCCGAGCGATGGGTGGGGCGACCGCCGCTAGTGAAATCCACGGCAAACAGGGTCATGATATCAACTCCCAAGACGCCTGTACAGGCGGCACATGTGCAGCCTGACAGGAAGATTAAGGAGCAGGAAGAAAGTAATTTGCGAGCTCGTCCCGCGGGGCTGTTGCCGAAACATCAAGACACCCAGCCAAGACCAAGATGACGACAATCAGCAATCGCAGACGCTCTCGTAACGGCAGAAGCGCGTGCGCCTGGGCGAAGGATGACAACATCGCGCTACAACTTATGGAACATCTGGCGAGAGAAGCCGGGCAAGACAATACTGCTCGGCCGCTGTGTGCGCGACATGCCCAGAAGAGGAGCGACAAGGGCCGGAGATGACAGAGATTCGCATTGGCCGGAAGGCGGGCGGGTCAGGTTCCAAATCAGGCTAGACGAAGCCAGCCGCGCTGCTGGACCAGGCTTGGCGGGGCAATGCATGCACAAACCTGGTTGACGGGCGCGTCCGCCGGCGGCGGTGGCAGCCGGCTGGCTTGTCGGCGCTCGGCAGCGCGCACCCCGACATCAATCGAGAGAGTGAACCGGGGGACGCTCTGGGAGGGACTCCAGACATAAGGGAGATCACACGGGGAGACATCGCATCACAACCTACGTAGGCGCAGTATACTGCGCCGACAACCACACTTTGCGGGAGCAGAAGGCTAGCGTCTTCTCCAGGTGTCAAGCTCTGTTCGACTTCTACGTCGGCTGTGACCATTAATGTTCTGTTCGACTTCTACGTCGGCTGTGGCCATCAACAATATTGCTGATGGGAGCGAACGCAAGTGTAACCGGATGACACAGCAACTGAATATCCGGATCAAAACCGAGGAAGAGAATTTGCCGCTGGACCTAATTGTGGTGGATACCAGAATGCAATCCATGGCGAATTGTGAGCCTTTCCGTTTGCTGCATGCGGCGACGAAGCGTTCCCCCTTGCCCTGACTCCTGATCAGGGCAATTCAGGACCAGTTCGTGTGCAAGGCGGAAGGTGTGCCCACTGAACGCCGTCCTTGCTGCAACTGTGCATCGCGCATTAGAATGCACCGGCAGTTCGCCAAATTCAAGGTACATCTACGTCGGCCGCGTTATCAAACGCGACCTTACGCTACCTCAAACTACAATGAGCTCCCTAACTGGTGCAGGACCAACAGTTTGGCGCGCGTCCGACATTCAAAGCAGACAGATTGCTGGAGGCAATCTGCCTCGTACAAACACCACGTGTCATTTCGATGCAGGGTGTGTTCCATATGTCTGACAAGGGGATCTTGATCCCCCTTGTGTCTGAAATGCCAAAGTGCTGACTCAGCACTTTGTGCTCAATCGTGAGTGAGCACAATTGCTACACTCCGCCCTCGCCCTTCTGAGCGTCGTCCCGACGCTTCGCAAGCGCCACCAACTTGGGATTGAATCTTCCCGCCGTCTATTTTTCTTGCCTCTGTGTTGTCTCTTCTTGCTGCAGGTCCGGTCTCCGGTCTTGAATGTTGATGTTGCTTCTGTTGTAGTTGATTTCTTGCCTTGTCACAAGGCAAGAACTGGACAACGCGCAAGCTTAAGCGGTTTACAAGAACGGTAGTTGTAAACCGCTTGCGGTTGTCCAGTTTGCGGTTGCTCACTGAGCAACCGCAACTTCATGGCATGAAGCTGTTGATATGTGGTTGATGAAGACGTGCCGTTGAAGGTTGTATTGGCGCAGGAATATGTTATGATTGTTATGTTGCTGACGATGAACTTGCCGCTTCAGGCATATTATTACCTTACATCCTTGCTTGCCGCAATCTTCGGGGTCGTTAGGTCCCTTGAACATGTGGGCTTGTTTTACTTGCGTAGTCCCTCTTGCTTGTCGGTCGTCTTGTTTTACCTTCCGTGACCTTGGTTGCCAGCGGTCAGCTCCAGCGTTGTCATCTGCTGGCGGGGATTCCGACGCATGGATGGTGTTGCTACTGCCTTTGATGCCCGGAATTTCACCGTGCGGCGCAGCCAGTCTATGATGGTGGAACGCGACAATCTTGGAAGGATTGAACAAAGCTCGGCATCGACCGCTCTGAGCAGCAAGCCCTGAACATGGCTCATGAAATATTCATTCCCGAACTGCTGCGGAACGCTGTCAGCAACCTTGAGGGAGAGGACTGGTTCGCGGCCACATTGGTGTGTAAAAGGTAAGCGGATGAATCTGCTGGTTGCACTGGCGAAGAGATGATGCGTTCCCATATGATGTGTTGGCCTGGTGCACACCTCTCCTGAAAGCCATGTCCTTGTGCTGCACGCAGCTGGGCGGAGGAGGGACGTTCGCTGCTCGCTACTGCGGAAATCAGCCTCCCCGACTTCCTGGGCCTGCTGCGCCTGTTCCCGGACTTGAAACACCTGCACGCCTTCAAAATGTTTAGCTGATATTTATCTGCAAGCCCATCGAATACCTTTAATAGTTGGGACTTTCTTGCTGAAGTCAAAAGTTGAAAATCAGACGATTGAAAATCGCCAAGAAAATCTTTATGTGTATTTAAAATACATAGAAATTCAGTAAAAATTCTTCCTTGATTGATATACTGGCTACAACTTATTTTAAACCTTGTAACTACGCCACAATCTTAGAAATAAGCCTTTTTGGTAGTAATCTACCTAATTCAACCTGCGCTTGCACCATGACGCCGCGCAGCTGCTGTCAAGCACGCTTCTGCAGGTGTGTGCGATTCTCGGACACTGCTCTTTCGTTTCCACAGATGAGAGGCCTGGCACATCTGTGCTGGTGTGCGCTTGCGCATGACCATGCACATGCCTACCAACCTGTGACACGGCCGCCGCAGCTGACCGCCAGGTGCAACCTCATCGATGGCATGCCAGGAAGTTTACTGAAAGGCGCTGACATCTCTCCTGATGCACGCAGACGCCGCCGCCCGCCCTGGAGTGCCTCAGCCTGGACCTGACAGCGCTCATGGCCGACAGCTCAGCGCAGCCGCACGGGCGTCGAGACGCCTGGGGGCACCACTTTCTGGGCGGCCTGGACTCCGTCCTGGAGCACATGCGGCTGTCGCTGACGGAGCTGCACTGCGCAGCGCTGCCGGACGTCGCTCACCTCGTCCGGCTGAAGCTGCTGCGCAGCCTGAACATCTCGCTGGCGCGACCCGAGCGGTCGGCGGCCGGGCCGGTCTCCCTCAAGGTGCTTTAAATTATAGCGCTGTGCCTATCCTTCTTCAGGAGCACCCGCCAATTGGAGCTGGATCCGGATCCGAGTCACCAAGGCATGGGCACGTGATGGCGGCCGCAAGCCGCGCATCATGCGATGATCTTACAGGATGTGAACAAGCCGCGCATCATGAGATGATCTTACAGGATGTGAACAAGCAAGAGTCGTTCCGCATGGCCCGGGGCCAACGAGACTGTGTCGCCTTTCATGCCGTGGGCTCGCGCCGCTGCAGACTGGCGGATTGTCACTAGCGGCGTCACCAGGGGAATCGCAGAGTTTCATAACTTAGACTTTGAGAAGAGGTCGAAGGTTGAGACTTGACTCCCTTGCTGCCGCAGGTGCTGACGGCGCTGGACAAGCTGCGGCTGCTAGGCGTGGCGGCAGACCCGCCGACCCGCTTCTGCGACCTCAGTGCCCTGACGGGCCTGGCGTCATTGCGCCAGCTGTCCCTCGGCGCCAGCTTCATGCACGACTGCACGGTCGAGCACTACGTCCGCCCCGAGTTCTCCCCGCTGCCGCGCATGACGTAAGCGCTACAACCTCCTGTGGATGGGAACACAGAGCTGCTGCACCGCCGCTGCAGCGCATCAGATTGCGACCTCCCGACTGCTTTGCCTCGCCCTGCTCAATAGTTTCGCAGCACAGTATGTCGTTCTCCCATGGCAGATGGACACAGAGACACGTATGAGCAACGATGACATGTATGAGCAACGATGACCGCATCAGACATCGCCTGAATGGAGACAGCCTCTAGGAGCGGGGCAGCGTTCACCCTGCCTCACACTGCTCGTTGCGTGCGCAGGCAGCTGACGGGGCTGATGCTGGAGAAGTGCCTGGTGTTTGATGACGCCGCGCTGGGCGAGCTGCTGCAGGGGCTGCAGAGAAACCTGCGCGCGCTGTCGCTATGCGGCAACCACAACCACATGGAGAAGCTGGAGGGAGGTACTGTACATTTCCTTCCTTTCCTTTGCATTATAAAAGTATCTGCTGAACAGATGCAGAGAAACCTGCACGCTCTTCGTCAGTGCGGCCACCACGACCACCTGGCCAAGCTGGAGGACGGTACTGTACAGTTCCTTTCCTTTGCTTCTTCTGGGCAATCTGTTCTGCTCCTGGGGGCTGCAGATTCTGCGCACGCTGTCGCTGTGCGGCAACCACAACCACCTGGCGAAGCTGGATGAAAATTCTGTACTGTTTGTACCTATCCTGTCCTTGTCTATTCATGTCGGTTTCTTTTATTTCGTCCGGACATTGAGCCACTTGCTCAGGCGCCGCCAGATACTGCAGGGGCAGAGGCAGGAAGGAGGAAGAGGCATGCCTCCTCGCTTGGCAAACTAGAATTGTGTGAAGTCGAATCAGCTGGTCAAGAGGCAAGATTCTGCCCTGCAGGCTGGGCGGGGCTGCACGGCATGCAGCTGGAGTGGCTCGCCGTCGATTTTGGCTACAATTTTGCCGCCAATATTTGCTACAGTTCCGCGTCCACGGCCGGCCACCTGGCGGATGCGCTCGCCGCGCAGAGCCGGCTGCACACCCTGAGCCTGGGCGTGCCCAGCAGCAAGGACGAGGACTCTGCGCGAATGCTGCTGGGCGCCGTGCGCAGCCTGGGCACCGGGCTGACGGCGCTGCGCATGACCTGCGGCGACCCCATTATGGGGTGAGACCACACAGCCAAATGTTTTGTGGACACCTCCTCGTAGATGTGGGCGTGCGTTCCCAAGCTGAGGCCTGTCACCAGGCTGACGGCGCTGCGATGACCTGCGGCAACCCTGTCATGGGGTGAGCCCGCACCTACTGGAGTGCTCCTGCGGAATGGCCTCATGGCTGGGCGTGGGCGTCTGCTTACTCAGAATGTGGCATGTGGCTCCTGCTGCCCATGCTGCCTGCTGCATGTGGTGTTCCTGGATAAGTATTTTTGACGCAATATTCTTCCCCATTTCCCGATCCGTTGCCCGATCTGGATCTGATACTGAGCCCACTTCCTGCCTGTCCTCGGCAGGCAGCAGTGGCCCGATCAATCCCTCACGTGCCTGAGGTTTGACTCATTCTCTGCCCTTCGTCGGCAGGCAGCTCTGGCACGACTTGGCGACTCCGGGCGCCTTCAGCAAGCTGCGCGCGCTGGAGGTGCAGGCGGGCGTCGACTGGGTGTACTTCGATTCCGACTGGGAGCAGAAAGAGTTGGCGCAGGTGAGCATTCTCCCTTGCGAGCGTTTGGTGAATTCTGGAGGAATACTTTGTCGACCACTTTAGGGGTCTGCGGCAACTGTACCAGCCGCGTGGAGTCAGCGCGGACATTGCACCTGCAATGACTGCCGCATGCCTTGCCGCCCTGTTCTGCTCCATGTGTGATGGTACTTGGGAACAATAAACTCCGAAACCCTAAGACCCACTCCTAACTTGACCTGCAGGTGGAGGCCGCGCTGCACCACCTGACGGGCCTCGAGTCGCTGTCGGCGCCGCAGCTGACGCTGGCACGGCTGCCCACGGGCGCGTCATCCCCCCTGGCGGCGCTCACACGCTGCCGCCGGCTGCAGCTGACGCCCTGCGCCGACGACCTGGCCTGCCTGGCCGGAATGGCCACTCTGGAGCAGCTGGACCTGGTGCTGCGCGTGCGCGACGCCGCCGGCGCAAACTGTCTGACAGTGCTGGGGCGGCTGTCGCGACTGACGGCACTGCAGCTGACGGGGTCGGAGGACGGGTGCGGCAACGGCGGCATGGCGGCCAACGGCCACGACTGGTGCACCGACCTGGACTCTGTGCTGCAGGTGAGGGTGGGAATTGAAACCCTTAGTAAGGCTGGAACACCCCTAGTGAGGCTGACTGGGCATGGCATTTGCATGTGGCAACGATGCAGTCAGCGGGAGCAATGGACAACATCAGTGTGGCGATTGAGCCAGCCTGGACACATGCTGCAATGGACATCTGCGCAGCCGCAGCCTGCCCACATCACCGCAGACTTGAAGAGACTTTGCGCTCGCCGTGAGTGCACTGCCACAACATGCCGCTCTTCCTGCTCGCGAGTCAACACCAAACTCCCTTGTACGTCCATGCAGGCCATCTCGAGCTGCACCAGCGTCGTCGACCTCAATATCCGCTGCTGCAGCGGACTGAGCGATGCCGGCATACGGGCGCTGGCGCCTCTCACCCGGCTGCGGCGACTGCAGATCAGCACCGAGATGGTGGCGCAGCTGCCTTCCTTCCCGACCGTCCTGAGGCAGCTGCCGCGGCTGCGCTGCCTGAACCTCCAGCCCGCCAGCATGGTAAGGCGCAGGCAGCTGGGCGCTTGCGCTGTCGTGCAATAGCTGTGCCCTTGCCTCGTAGACAATGCAGTCGCGGGAGGTCTGTGTGGCAGCACACCTACTCGTGCAGATTGCGGTTGCGGTGATCTGCTGCAGGGCGCAGGCCACATACGTGCGCAGATGGGCAGAATAGATCACGTTGCTGGTCATCGTGTCTCTCACACACCTTCCACTGGGTAAAATGAGGCACATCTGTTGCAGGTGCCACAAGAGCCAGCGGACGGCGCCCGCAGAGTCGCCCGGGAGGCGCTCTCGAGGGACACACATGATGAATTTGATTTAGAGTTCTGCAACGACCCCTTTGCGGTGCCCGGCGTGCCCGACAAAATGTACCTGCGCCACTTCCGCAGCGACCCTGCCTCCCGCAGCACCAAGCGCCTGGTGATATATTATTCCCCTTTCGTCCTGCTCCGTGAGGGCTACGGCGCCCGCGGCATGCACTGACGCTTGGGAACCTGTGCATTATTCTTGAGCATTGTTGAGTACGCACAGCCTGCTGTTCAATGCGACGTTGCACACGTTCTGAACAGCAGATATTGCATGTGCAGGTTTCGGGCGGCTGTGGCTCTATAATCGGCAGCGCAGTCGTCATGCCCTGGCACGACCCTGCCTCGGACTGCTTCATGCCGAGCCTGCTAGCCTGCGACCTGCCGGCAGTGGACAGCCTGCGCAAGGAGGACGAGGCATACTACTTTTTGACATGATGCTATAATTCATGGCTGCTTGCATTTGTGCAAGCAGATGAATATTCATCAGCTTGAAAGGTGTATGCGACACACTGCACCCCTGGCTGGCCACTGTGCAGCTTTGCAAATGACGTTGACCTGAATGTGGGCATTTCACAGTGTTGTCCTGAATGTGAATATTATCCTGGATGTGAGGATCCAGCACTGGTTACTAACCATATGAAATGGCAGTCACCATCGAAGAAGTGCGTCTGTAACACCTTGTTTTCATGCGCCATACAAATGCCTGAACCCTGGAAAGAACAACAGATACACACAGCTGCTTGGAAACAGATCTGGCTTCCTGGTTCGAGGCTGTCACCCCTGATCGATGACTGTCTACCTACCCGGAAATATCCAGAGCAACCAAACCTGCGGCAGGGGGCCCCCCTGCCGCAGGGGGCCCCCCGGAGTCCGGGGTGACAGCCGCTGCCGTCATGGCAACACACACTTATCTTTGCAACTCTAAAAGCGCGGCGACTGACCAGCCCTGGCCAATCGCCGCACTTGTGCAAATGATTACTAAGACATTTACTCCCGGTGAACGCCAGTATGCACATAACTAGGCACACGTACCCACCGGGGTATCCCACCATTTGCTGTCAATGATCCAATTTGCACCGCTCTGGTGCATTTTCAGCATGCTACCGGCGCCTCGCAGTGGTCCCTTCGGTCGCCGACATACCGGCCAGACTTCACGGCACCTCGTGGCTGCCACACGAATAAAGATGTGAAATGTCGCAAACGGCTTCTCGTCGCGTTGATGTCCATCAATGCATTTGGGTGTCCGTCCCGCCGGCGATGCCGCTGACTCACTCACATTGGCGTCTTGGATGCCAATGGCGCGCTGCGGCAGCGCGGCGACTGCGGGCCGCTACATTCTGGCGACTGGGAGGCTCAGCAGCTTGCTGCCAGCTGCATTCGTCGACAACTGGCGTTGCTGATCGCAAGCCACTGCCCAAGAACCAGGCGCACAGGAGGAGTGGGAGGACCTATTGCAGGTTTCTCACCCGAGCATGGTCCGAAGGTCGTCGACTTAGAACGTGGCGATTGGTGACTGCTTGCTGCTCCCCTCTGCTCGACGGACCGCAGACCGAAGCTGTCCCATGCACCCGGGCTCGCGGTCCTCACTTTCTCTTGCTTTCTTTGTAAGCAGTCAAGTGCACAGTTGAACACGCTTGCACATCATGAAGCCGTATTTGCCGGTAAATTGAAGGCGCAGGCCAATTGTGCGCACCGTAAGATGACCGTCAAACAACACCGAGGCGTGAGGGGACTGCTGACGCACACATGGACGGCCTGGCGACCAGGGGGGGAGGCTTGAGCATGTTTAGAAATTCAAGTACTTGAATTTCTAACTAGTTCTTGAACAAATCTGGTGCTTGTCGTTCTGCGCGTCAGGTGCAAGAGGCATGTTGGTCCTGGCGACACTACTGGACATGACACAAGCGTGTTTTTGAGTGTGTTGTAAAGTGTGAATTTCACACTGTCAATGGGAGAACATCGCTTTTGTAACGCAGCTGCCGTGTGATTGATGCCGGCATGTGCCCCCGTGAGCACAACCTGTCTGCTGGTGCCATGCAGTCTGATGCAATGTGGGCCTGACACACGGGTGTGTCAGTGTCAGCGCTGACCTACTGACCTGATTGAGAGAGAGATAGATGTTACACCATGTCGCAAGCCCTGAAGGGCTAAAAGGGTGCCAGCTACGGGGTTGGAACCCCTCACTGCTAAGCTAATCAGTCTGAATGAAACTGTCGAAACAGGCAACGATAAAATCCATCACAGCAGCCTGATCTGTCTGGTTAACGAACTCGCGCATGGACTGGCCGTCCCAGAACAAGTCCGAATGGTAGTCGCGAATGTGCTGCACTGCTGGGCACTCGAAAACCAGATGCCTTTCGTCCCCCACCGCCGCGGTGGGGGAGGCCTGTGCTCTTGGCGGAAGTGTCAGCTTGTCTGCCAGCAACTAGGGGATTGGGAATCCTGTCGCTTTTTTCGCGTTCTAGGCGCAGACGGCGTCAAATGTTCAACTTTCAACTTTCGCTCGTCGACTGTACCAGGCCTCATCCGCGGGTGTCGTTTGCTTGCTTGTGTAGGTTAAACTCCACTTCTGTGACAACGACTGATCAACAGTTTGGACGATTGAAAGCGATAGCGATAACTGCCTAAGCACTTTTGGATCTTCGACTGCGCCCTGCTGCCTAGGTAAGACTGATATCTGGTCGGTTTCCCCTAGAACGTGTCTGTTGTAGCTCTTGCGAGCCGAGTCTGGCCTGTAGCCGCACGCACTGATGCAAATGTGGCCCAGGAGATGATGATTCAGAGTCGCTCATCATCGCCTGCTCAGAGCATCTACCGCACAGTGCAGCGCTTACGATCGCCTGGCACAGAGACAAGAACACGCTGAACGATTGTGAACTCACATGCAGGAGTGCACACGAGATTGGCATATGAGCCCCGGCCGCCTCAACAAAGCTATACTCAGGCGCTTGGCATGTGTCAGTTGGGCGCCATTGACATGCATGCTGGGGGGAGCGCTGGCGATCTACTTGTGCATGTCAGCCTCGGAACTTGCCGACGGCCGCATGCTCACAGCAATAGTCGCCTTTCGAAGATGAATGCACAGTGAAGCCTGGCACTGGGTGCATGGTCACCTGCCCCTGACTTTCGGAATCCTGAAGTTTGCGCGAAGCACGTTTCCTCGCAGTCACGACCATGCTTTGGATTTTGCAAGGCGCCAAATCGAATCCTGTGAGAATCGCAGGCAGGGAGGGAGTCTCGCACCCAGGGGAACGTGACGTTCATGCCGGCTGTAACTGCGTCCCCAAACGGCATGAAAGCGCCTCAGCAGCAATCTCTGATGTATTTGGCGACAGATACCCGGCCTTGTGCCTGGCAGTCAAGGTGACCAACTATGTATGGCATTTCTGCAGAATCCACATGATGCTATCTCGAACGAGAACACGTACATCCACCTGATGCTGTGCCAAAGTGCCAAACGAACAGAGATACACACGAGATCACTAGCTTGCAGATCTCCAGCACACATCCCTGAACAACTCTTGCTATCAGCAATACAACACTAATATTAATGCGCTTGCTTGCTGCTGAAACCTTGCTCTTTGCTGTGCAAGGATCAACCAGAAAATCTGAGAGAATGGATTATGCACCATAGAAAGCTGGGCGTCGGTGCGCACTTTGCTCTAGGAGTATGCCTGTGTTCCAAAATCGTGCTTTCGATACTACGCTTCCAGCGGAACACGGCAGTGATGTGTCTTGTAGCTTCAGCATATCCAGAAAACTTCATGTATTTCGCGTTGAACTATGTAATCTTGAAGTGAAATGCCTCAAGTCTAGAAACCTGGTGGTTGCTGGCTTGACACGTGGTAACGGCAATGTTGTGCTGCCAATCAGGGAAAAGTACATCTTCGATCATATGAGCAATCCGCCACTGAATACCACAGTGCTGGTAATAAATTTGGTCGCCTGACATGGAATGGAAGTGATCGGTCGTCTGAGACCATTTACTCCAATAGATGCAACCAATGCACAAGTCCAGCATTTATTATCAATCGCAGGACCTCGAGAGCGCTGGGTGGGTGGAGTACATATGGTGGGAGGGCAGCACTCTCCCCGCTGACAAGTGAGGGCGCTGCTGCCGTCAACACCAGTGTTGGCATCAAAGTTTTGTGTCAATTTACAATTGCACACCTTGCTAGTATGCATGACGGTACCCTCGCGTCTTGACCAAAAAAATCGGCTGGCTTCTCTGTGGTTTCAACAACTTCCAGGACGACGACACGCTGACGTGCGAATTGCCGCAGGCGGCCGCGTATTAATATTAGTCAAGAACATATATATGCGGAATGTTTGGACCGCTTCAGGGACCGCCACCAATTCATCGGTGAGAACTCGCTGTCTGAAGCACGCGCATGTAGAGTTGAGCACCGCCTCGCCCTCAACCAGATGAACATAACTTCATTACTCAAACCGTATATGATCTCGTTCGATAGGTTCTATAGACGCACACGAGGTACGTGGGGTCAGTGGCTCCGGTTGTCAGATGTGGATGCTAAGCTTTACTTCACCGCCGTCAGCAAGCAGTGCAACGCCTGCTGATTTGTTCAAGCTTTATTATGCAGTATCTCATCGTCAAAGGACCCACGGCCACTGTGCCAGCGCTGCTGAAGAAGATGATGGTACGTGCAATGTCTACTGCAACGCTTCAATTGGTCTAAGCCAATTTCCTCGATTCCGTTGCAAATTGTACACGACTGCTCAGCAAAGCAGCCAGCACATGCTTGCATCCGCTTGCATGCTGTGAGGGGGTATGTAACGACATTCTGACATGAGGTGTCCTTCCTTGCTGCTGGCATTTGAAGCTATCGGGGCTTTGGTGGTATCTTGGACGGTGTTTGGATCATCAGGACACATTCGTCGACCCAAGGAAGGCGTGCTCCAGGTGGGGACGCGTCACACAGTATGCGCTTGGCGGGAAAGCCGGCACCAGTTGTCTTGGCGTTGTTCACAAGCTACACATGACTTGTGTAGGCCTACACGAAATGCGCTAGTTCCCAAGCAGTACGTGAAGAGCATCGTCAACACCAACTTTACATCGAGGGTCGGAGAGTGAGTGCATGGAGATATGCTTGCATGCTTTCTCCCTCACGATTTTCGTGATTCGTGAATGGTTATGGATATGTCATGGCGCATCACATTCGAGACTCTTGTGTCTCACAGTGCCCACTATTTGCATTATCTCGACAGGAATCATGCTGTCAATGAACGTTTTCAATGGGTGGCGGGGTCGATCAACGAGCATGCCTCAGGCGCAAAATCACATTGCATCACTACTTGTTGCAGTCGTTGGAGGTGAGTATTGAACTATGGTTTTGCTGCAGTGTTTTGGTTGCAGAAGCTGTTGCATGTTGCTCCGTTGCACCTTGCCAAGCATTGCACTGCACATGTACAGGACTTTGAGAAGAAGATCAGACGTGGCAACCCATACGGCCGCAAAGACATGGCGTTTTTCAAAGGCGTGGATGCCCAATGCACGGAAACCTGCACAGACGCGGTTCTTTCAACCTAGGTGGGGTCGCTTGCTGATAGGTAACAGACCTTTGCTGGAAAGATGCACCTTCGTCACGGGTGACAAGTGGCTTTTGGACTCATTGCAAGTTACCTAGTAGTTACACTGACTTCAACACAGCTGCGTTTCTAGGCTCGCCAGCTCGATGTAATCATCGTGCATTCGACGGTACCTATTCATTGCTTACATCAGCTCCGCTCAAATACTTCTGGCAAACACACATCGCCAGAAAATTTCCATAGGAAAGATACTGGGCGCATGTTCCGTCTAGGGATATTGGCGTGCCAAAGATTATGTTTTGATTCATGTACAAAATTCTGGCATTTGATGTTTCTTGAAGCGAACATGAAACAATAACGGGGAACTAGGTAGATAACGGGTCGTTCGCAAGCGCATGACGGCATGCCTTGTTCAACTGCAAAGGCAAGAAACCTTGAAAGTTGATAGAAAGTAGATTGATTAGCACCGCTGTATAGGGCTGCAGCTAGGGTTGGCAGGTAACCGGTAACTTAGGTTACCCTCACCGAAGTAACCGCGGTTACCCAACCGTAACCGGAGGCGAGCAGCGCTTAACTGCGGTTACCGGCCTGAGAATCTGTTCTGGAGCTGATGGGACGCTAAGCGTGCACATCAAATTTGAAACGGTTCGAGCAGCAGCAAGCGGCGAGCGCCATTTGAAGTTACATTCAGTTCATATCAGTGTCCTACACGCCTTGCGTCTTGAATGGCGCAGTCGTGCTTGTCGGAGAGGATATCGGCTGCGAGGATGCATCGCCAGTGCTCATCAGCTCGGCCGACGATGCTGTGGCAGCGAGATCCCTGTTTGACATGGTGACAGTGACTGGCCATAAACATCAGGACGCCTACTGCAAGGTCTGCAAGACACAACATGGTGTGCTCCTCCTGACAGTACTACATCATGCGTCGAAATTTGAGTTGCACTGGCTATTGCTGGCCCGATCATCATGTGTCTGTGGTGCTCAAGTTGTGGGTCTTGTACAGAGCGCCGTCAGAGGCTCAACCCCGGCCTGCCGCTGATGAACAGGGCGTGCCTGAACCGCAAGCAGGACCTGTTCTGGCATCTTGCGGACAAGTGCAAATCCCAGCCGCTGGACGTGCGCAGACGGTTCAGCAGAGCCAGAGACAGCTTCAACAGAGCCCAGAAAGACCGCAGCTGCAAGACTCAGCTGTCCAGCGGCCACGCCAGCAGCAGCGGCAAAGGCAGCAGCGGCGGCAGCACGGCCTGCACATGCGGCGGCCAGACCAGGTGAGGTGGGCCTGCTCGTCGTGAGTGTGCCCAGAATGGTATGTGCGTGCTGGTGCTGGCAGATTGAATTGCTGTTCTTGCAAGATATCAAACCACAGTGTTGAAAGCACCTCCGTATGATGCGCAGGCTGATGCCCACGCCGCTGAAGGACATCCCGCTAACGGCGAAGGAGCAAAAGACTTCGACGAGAAGATGCTGCAGGCGGTGGCGCTCGGCAACCTGCCGTTATCCTTCGTGGAGCTGGCGCCGCTGCAGGCGGCACTGCAGAAGCTGCGCCCGTCAGTGGAGCTGCCGAGCCGGTGCGCCGTGGGCGGGCGCATCCTCAACGATGCAGCAGCAGCAGCTGACGCCGAAGCAGACGCAGAGCTCAGGCGCTCCAAGCATGGTGCGCACGCCAGATCAGACGGCACCCATAGAAAAATCTACAGTACTTGAAATTATAAGAAAAATGACTGAATGAATTGCACACTGCAGGTGTGAGCATCATGGGAGACTCCTGGACAGATTGCAAGAAGGAGCAGATCTTCGGCATCACCGCTCAGACAGACAATGGGGTGGTGGGCCTCGAGAACACAACTGCATTGCTACGGCACAGATACGCTGAGATCAGAAGCAGCTGTGTGCTGACCGCATCATATGAGCATGATCGTCTATATTCTGGTCCGCTCATAAGCCTCATCAATTGTCAGAGGCGGGTTCCCAACAGGATTGGGCCCTTGATGGGAGTTCGATGGGCTTTGGCAGGTTATCCCCATCGGCTATGTGGACGTGACGGGCCAGAGGGAGACGGGCGAGTTCATCTCGAAGACCCTACTGGAGACCATCAACGACGTCGAGGAGCGCTGCGGCGTCAAGGTGGTGGCCACCGTCACGGACGCGGCGGCCAACTGCCGCAAGGGGCGCCGCCTCATCTCTGAGCAGCGGCCCGACATCCTGGGCTTCGACTGCACGGCCCACCAGCTGCAGCTGCTGGTGGGCGACTACCTGAAGGCCAGCCCCCCGGAGTTCAAGGAGGCCACAAAAGATGCAACGCTGCTGATGTCGTGGTTCCTGACCCACAGCGTGCCGCTAGCAAAGCTGCGGGAGGTCACCCAGCGGCTCCTGGGGCGGCCGCTGGCGCTGATCCAGCCGGTCGCCACCCGTTGGAACTCCATGCAGGCCTCCGTCAACCAGCTGATCGAGGTGCAGTTCCAGTTCCTCTACTGTTTCCTGGCAAACCATATGATTAAACATCTCTGGCTGCCATGAACCCTGACTGAGCAACGCAAATGGTGCATTGCTGCGCATCTCCTGAAGGCTTCCTGCGCTGTTGTGTCCCTTGTCGACATCGGTTGTGGAAGGCCAGCTTGTCATCAGACTGAATGACACACCACTGTGCATGCAGCACTGCAGGTGAAGCCAGCGCTGTGCTTCGTGGTGGACAGCGGCGAGGTGGAGCTGCTGGGCGCTATCAGCCGGGGCCGCAAGGAGCAGGACAAGGCGAAGCGGGTCCTGGCGCTGGCTAACGATGGCACCTTCTGGGCTCGCCTGAAGCAGGTGGGAACGCCCACTCTCTTTTCCCTCCGAAATTGCCTCGCACATCGTGACACTCTAATTGGATGTCATGGAAGGCTGCGTCTGTATGTCTGCTCAGCACTAAGACAAGGGCAGAACTCATGTCTGTTGCATCTGCTCTGAAACGATACAATCTAGGTGTCCTGTGCTGCCGGCAGGTGGCCCACCACCTGCAGCCGCTGCTGCTGGCGACAGACGAGCTAGGCTAGAAAAAGCTCGGGGTGGTGGTGCACCCGGGCCGCCGCACTCCCGCCGCCTCGGCGGCGTCTTATTCACGGCAAACATCAGCAAGGACTGGCTGGTAATGACCCCCTGAAGTCCGCTCTAGTTGCCCAGGCTGATCAGCGGCTGCGTGCGCTTGCACTTCATCACAGTCTCCAGGTTGAGCGCGTTGGTGAACGCATCCGCCGCCTTGGCCACCGGCTCCTCGAAGAGGCCGTTGATGGCGATCTCGAAGTCCACGTCGTCTGTTTACGGCAGCAGAAAGGCGAGGTCAGAGCGTCAGACAGATGATTCATGGCAGAAGCGAGGTCGAGGCTGAGGTCCCGCAGCGTCTCTCAATCAGCTCTTATCTAAGCGCTGCGCTTTCAGTCAGGTCTTGCGTGCACATGCAGCTGCGCAGCGAGCGCAGCGAAGCGCA
>JAABUM010004086.1_pt1 | contig 16883 bp, 15 predicted proteins | sample 5559161 | NCBI WGS metagenome assembly JAABUM01 (sample SAMN10711868, study PRJNA513369) | rock metagenome | isolation source: Antarctica rocks | place: Antarctica: Victoria Land, Siegfried Peak nord | reverse complement strand
TCCGGGAGTACCTGCGGGCGCATCCCTGTGACGAGGTGAGGGGCATCGACCTGGAGACCTTCGACTACGGGAGATTCCTGAGAGAGGGGGGGTACACGGACACGGACCTCCTCGCCGCGCAGCGCGACCGCAGGATGCTGATCCCGCTCTACAGGCGGTTCATCGCGTACAACATCGCGGGGATGGAGGACAACGTCGCCGAGATCGCGGCGCACGCCAAGGGGTATGCCAGGGAGAAGCGGGGAGAGGAGATACCGGTCACAGCCAATCTCTTCAACTGCCTGCCGCATGCCGGGAGCATCAGGAAATACTGCGACATCATTGTCGGGGAGAAGAGTGGCATCAAGCTCCGGCAGGACGGTTTCTACCGTTTCGGGGTCGCTTTCCTCGGCGGGAAGGAGGGGTGCTTCATCGAAGACCCGAACGACTACATCCTCCGTGTGGTCGAGGATATCAAGAACGGCAAGAACGACACCTATATCCTCCTCATGCTCGAGCCCCTCGCGCAGGGGTTTAACATGGCCGTCCCATATGGCGCGTGGCTGATGAACCTGGCGAAGGATTCCTTCTATGCGGACCTGGAACTCGAGAGGAGGATGGGCCGCTGGCTCACGGAGCACGAGCACTTGTTCCCCCGTCAGCCGGTCGCGGAAACGGCGCTGATCTATGATCTCAGGAGCGCGCTGGAGACGGAGCTGTTCCTTGGGGGACATGCCGATCGGGAGCGGGACGGCGGCTTCAGGACCTTCCACGACCTCGCACAACAGCTGTGCGATCACCACGTGCTCTACAACGTGCTCTATGTCGGCGACGACGAGCCACTGGCGGGGGAGAGATTGGCGGGCTACAAGCAGCTCATCATCCCCGACGCGTTCAGCCTCCACGACGGTGAGGTGGGCGCGATCGAGGAATGGATCGCGCACGGCGGCAAGGCCGTGGCAGTGGGCAAAGTGGATCGGCGATTATATGGCATCAGCCGCGTGTATCACCGCGCCTCGGAGTTCCTCGACTGGGTTAAGGAGGGGGGCCAGATCGTGGATGCCGAGGAGATCGAGGAGATCGGCGTCGGTCTCCACAGGAGGGGCGCGGGGTATGTGTTGCACCTGGTAAACTACAACCTGAACACGATCTCGCGCGAGATCGAGACGGTCCCGACGATGGAGTTCAGGCTGTCATGGAAACCCGAACAGGTGCGCGTCCATTCCTTCCCTGCATCGAAGGTGAAGGCCACGTTGCATGGGGAGGTCCTGATGGTTGAAAACATAGGGATTTACACGATCGTCGACCTACAATAATAGCGTCCTCTCAGTCCAACGGGGCAACGGTCCTGCGCAGGTGAGAGTCTCTAGGCAGCGCAGGGTTGTGCGGCGAGCCCAGACGGGCGCGCAATCAGCGATGCGAGGCTGGGGAGGGCAGAGCGTTTGGTGACCCGATCATGGATGTAGGCGGTGACATTCACGCCCAGTTTCCTGGCCGTTTCGACGATCGATTGAAAGGTGTCCCAGCCAGCCAGACCCTCTTGGGTGCGTGCAGCCAGGCTGACATCCCGCTTGCGCACGCGTTGGCGGGCCCCCAACTCCGCCGGATTGTTGGGTAAGAGGATCTCCGGATGTCCCAGCGCCAGCAGAAGGCGCTCTTTCTTGGCTAGGGTGAGGGCAGCCTGGCGATCTAGGTGGGCATAGCCGCTTGTGTCCTGTATGATCTGTAAAAGGGACCCCGGGACCACCCCCCGCGGGGGGTGGTCCCGGGCGCGGCCCCACATGGGGGCCGCCCACCGCGCTCCTTGGTAGACTGGCAGGGAACAAAACAACCGCCACGCTACCTATGAGAAGGAGACAGACGGATGACCCCGTACAAGCTTACCGTAGATGCCGAGACCGTGCAGGGCCTGTTCACCCGGGATGAGGCCCTGGCTGGATTAGTGGAGCAGATCGTGCAACAGGTGCTGGAGGCGCAGGTGACCGACTATCTCCAGGCGCAGCCCTACGATGAGGAGGACCTGACATCCTACTATCATATGCGGAATGCGCGCAGCGTCCAAGAGACTTTTATCCGCTTGGGATGCTTGGAGCGCGTCAAATCTTCATGCACACGCTATGTACACCGGCTAGGGGCTATGCACACGGCTTGTGCATGGTTCTCCAGAGGCGAAACGGCGACGTGTGCATGGGTATGCACGGGCCTTTAGCTTGTAGGGTGGCCTCCCTGGTCCGTGTCATCCTCGTCCGGCTGCTGCTCTTCTCCCTCGGCATACGGCATGGGCCACCCATAGATACGGTAGGCGCGGGCTGCCTCCTGATAGACCTGATCATACTCCGGCTCGTCGGGATCAAGGATGCGCCACCCGGTCGCCACGATAGAGGCGCCGTCACCTAGATCGCCGCGCGCTGAGACGCGGACACGGATGGGCAAGCGTGGCGGGTTGTACGAGGACGGCCTGTCTGGTGTGTTGTTCATCGGCGTCGCGTGGAATCCTTGGTCTAGATGCGCTTCCGGCGTGATCCGGATGCGGGCACGCTCTGTGGCTCGGCGTCGGCCGTCTCGTCTTGCTCAGTGCTGGCTACCTCAACCGGTGCGCTCTCGCTGGCGTCGGACTTCTGGCGCACGACGATCTTGTTTCCCTCATAGCGCATATCCAACGTCAGTCCCTGCTGCTTGGCACGACGGCCCATTGCCATGCGACGCCCACGAAGCACACTCTCATCGGCAAGTGTCATCTCCACCGTCTTGCCTGCCGCGACCAGCGCAATAACCGCGTCTAAGTCGTCCGGCCCTTTAATAGGCTTGGGCGACGGATACTCATCAAAACGCTGAGGGTCAACTTCCGTCCAATTCATGACTGCATGGTCCTCCTACTATTTATGCGGCAAAAGCCTGAGCAATTATACGCGACTCACACGTGGGGTCAACCGTGTTCATTACGAACACGGTTGACCCTGTGTTCGCGTGAGCCAGGATACAGCGTATTATAGAGGGAGCAGGGGAATCCAAGGACTTCACGATGCTGGCCAACCGTGTTCATAATGAACACGGTTGGCGGTGTCATCGAGGTGAAGGCCCAGCAACACGAGGTGAGAAGAGTGGACGACAGTCAAGACAGGACGCCGCGCCGCCGCCGCACGACGCCCAAGGCGGAAGGACCAGCCACCACGGCCCTTGTCCCGCAGCGCGAGCGCACCGTCGCCTTCTATGGTGATGACATCCCCGTCGCCCAGGCAGACGATGGGACCCTCTATGTGGCCCTCCGGCCCATCACCGACTATTTGGGGCTTGCCTTTGGGTCCCAGCGGCTGCGCGTCTTGCGCGATGAGGTGATGGCCGAGCGTCGCCGGTCGGTGCTGATGACGGCGGCCGATGGACGGCAGCGCGAGCAGCTCTGCCTTCCTCTCGACTTGCTCCCTGGCTGGCTGTTCGGCGTGACGCCCGGCCAAGCCCGCCCTGAGATCATGGAGAAACTCAAGCGGTACCGTGCTGATTGTTTCCGCGTCCTCTGGCAGGCCTTCGCCGGCGACGCCAGCGCTCTTGTCCCCGCAATCACACCTATTCCCGCTCGCTCCACCCCCGATATCACGGCGCTGGAACACATCGAGCAGATGGGGTTAGCCATTGCGACCATGGCCCGCCAGCAAATCGCCTTTGAGCAACACGTCGATAGCCGGTTCTCCATACTGGAAGCCGACGTTGTGGAGCAGCGTGAAGCCCTCACCGGACGCCTCGACCAGGCGGCCGCCGTCGTCGGTAGCCTGCTGCGCCGGGTAGACGCTATAGAGGGCGTAGTCTCGCCTGGCCAGGTCATCAGCGACGCCCAGGCTGCCGAGATCAGCACACTGGTCAAGGCTATCGCCACCGAGATGGCCACGCACGACAAGGACACCGGAGCCAAGGGGCGCAACCCCTACCAGGCTGTCTTTGGGGAGCTGTACCGCAGATTTCGGGTGTCGTCATATCACAACATACCGGTACGACGCTTCAACGACGTGATGGCCTGGCTGCGCGCGTATCAGGAGACGGTAGACACGCGTGGCGGAGAGAGTGAGTAGGTGCGCCAGGGCAGTTCATTGGTGATCATGATGTGTAGGCTCGTTGTGGTGCGAAACGGAGAGCTGAGTCGTGGCAACAGCGGAGCAGGAGCCTGGAGCCGAAGTACTTGCGTCGGCAAGGAACCTAGACACTAGCCAGACGCCCGAGCAGGCTGTCGAATCCACGGATGCTGATGACGTAGATGCTGAGGCATTGGATCTCGCACCTTTCTCCTATGAGAACTGGCACGCTCAGATCGCGGGTTCCTCCGCGCATGTTTGGTATGAAACCCCTCTGTTTACCGACGCCCATATTATCGGGGCAGTTGAAGAAGGTCTTGGCCCCTATCAACTCCTCAATGCTGTTCCGCGCGAGACGATGCGTCACACGCGTCCGACAATCGTCTTGCGCGTCAGGGAGTATGAAAGGCCGCAGATTGATCTCCTACAGCTGAAAAGGACGAATGATGACCGCTATCATGGAGGAGAACTAGCGGATGAACTTGCTGCTCTCGTGTCGCTCCATCTTGGCATCCGCCTCAAAGCGGGGGCGATGACACGGGTGTGTTGGGGAGGAGGGGCAGATCCACTGGGCCGACCCGCAGCGTGGCTGGATGAGGCCGACCCTCTCTTGCCACACATCCATCGCTCTCCCATCGTGCCTCGGGCATTGGATCAACACTCGCTCGATGACTTGGAGCTTCTCCCACACTTCTTCGTGGTGGCGCCCGCAAGGGCTGTGGCCCTCGTGCGTGCTGCGCGCCTCTACCAGGAAGGCCTATGGATAGCCGAATCAGCGCCTGAACTCTCGTGGCTGATGTTCGTCGCGGCCGTTGAAACTGCGGCATTCTCCTGGCGCGCAGGTAAGGAGTCACCGGTGGAGAGGCTCCGCGCGGAACGGCGTGACGTCGTGAAGAAACTAGAAACGGCCGGAGGCCCAGCGCTTGCCGAGTGGGTGGCTAGGAGGATAGCGCCCTTTATAGGATCGACCAAGAAATTTGTCGACTTCCTCCTGGAACATCTCCCTGATGCCCCACAGCCTCGCCCACCTGAGTTCTTTGCCCATCCCTGGACACGCAACGCGCTAGAGCGCAGCCTGGAGATCATCTATGATCGACGATCGCGCGCTCTTCACGGCGGGAAGCCTTTTCCTCCACCAATGTGTGCTGCTCCGGGACATCACGGTGATGCCGGCGAGGGCTGGGATGAAACCTACGGAGCACCAGCCATGGCAACGCGCGGCAGTGCGTGGCTGAAGGAGGATACGCCGATGTTGCTCTCTACCTTTGAGTACATCGCACGTCATGCTTTGCTGACGTGGTGGCGCTCCTTACCGACTGAGTAGACTGGCCTCGCCGTGCATCCAAAGACACGGCCCACCTCTCGGTTCGCGCCACGTCTCCTTATAGCGAGCTGGCCCTGTTCCAGAGGGGCCTTCAACCTAATTATGTGCTGTGTGCCTAACGGGGTGGGGACAGGAGACACGCGCTGCCGGGGTGGGCGCTGCTGGGCGCCGCCGGCCCTTTTCCCCGCCCGCCGCGCAGCGCGGTGATCCGCGTTGACCCCTCCTGCCCCCTGCGCAGGAGGGGCAGCACACGCGATGACCTAGGCTTTGCCCAGGATACGGTTCATGTTGGTGGCGCACACAGGACAAGTACCCTTGAGCATGCGCCGCCCGTTGGTCGTGACCTCATGGGGGTCCGTCATCACCCGCTTTGTCTTGCACTTGACGCAGTACCCTTCCTGGGACGCCGTGCTCGGAGACGGTGCCGCGGCTGTCTGCGTGGTCGTGCTGGGCACCGCGGCCGGGGCGGTCTCTGCCTTCTTCCGTGCTGCCATATGTCGTCCTCTTCCTCACCCGCGCCTCTGCACCAGACGCGTTTCCGTGCGCTACCATACAGGGCAGGCGCTGTGCTGACAACAGGCTGAGAGGAGCACGGAGGACACATCCGGGTCCGCGCGCCATCCTGCCCTTCTCCCTGATCCATTTATCTTACCCCACGCCCGGGCGCACGTCGAGCACACGTGCCCCGAGAACTGCTGCCCTCTCCTCTTTTTAGGAACACACGCGAGACACAGGTGAGGCACACGGCCGACTAGACGCGCGGAACCGCTCATGCACAGAGCGTGTTGGGGCGTGCTACCTGCCTCTCTCTGGACGACCTTTCCATGCAGTGGTGTGCAGGTCCTTATGGATCAGGTTGCGCGGCCCAGTGATTCCGCGCGCTTGGCTTGCCGGCTGGACACTGTCAGCGCCGTTGCCTCATGAGCCTCAGCCCGCTACACTGAACGGCAGGCGACCGCAGTCCAGCACTGGGCCAGGACACACAGAGTACGCGCTCCGGAGTGCCCCCGTCCTGGTGGGAGGTAGGCCTGGTCTGTGTGAGGCGGTCGCACGCTAGCCCGCAGGGGGAGCAGCATGATGGTCGGGACAGCGTCGCATGGACCCTGGGCGCTATGATCCGCAGCGGGTAGACCGCTTGCAGCCGCTCAAAGACGCGGTGGGTCAGATAGGTCTGCCTCTGCTGCGCCTGCGCAAGATCACCACCATCATCGCGGCCCTGGAAGTGCAGATCGAGGACGGGGAGGACGTTCCCGAGATCACCGTGCTGCTCCTGGACGCGCTGCGGGCCGCCCTGTGTCATCAGGCGGAGGGCGTGCCTCTCGTCGCCGCGCTGCGGGCCGTGGACACCTTCGCCCAAGCCGACAGCATCCACCAGGAGCAGGCGCGTGCCGGCGTACTCCCCTTGGGGGAGATGACCGCAGTGGAGCGGCTCGATGACCTGATACAAGAGGGTTATCAGTTGCTGGAGGCCCAGCAGACAACCGCCGCCTGTGATCGCTGGCTGGAGGCGTGGGACCTCGTCAAGCAGATGGCGACACCGGCGCTGCGCACCCCCTCCGCGTTCGATCAGACGCATGCTCTGTTCCAAGCCGTGTTCAACTGGAGCCAGGACCTGGAGATGGAGTTGGGCAACGCCGCCGCCCTCGACACCGTGTACGCGGCGCACCGGCTCCACTACGCCCGGGAGTTCCTGGCCCTGTTTCCCGACTCTGACACCACCTTCTGGATCAACTTCACGCGTGCGGAGGGGGAGGCGCTCTGGCGCCTGGGACGCCACGCCGAGGCAGAGGCGGTCTACGCGGCTCTGGTGGCGCGGGTGCCTGACGACGCCTGGGCCTACATCGGCTGGGCGGACCAGTACTGGCTGGAGAGGGAGCGTCCCCCTGCCTACGACAGGGCCGCGGCGCTCCTGCGGCTGGCCCTGGCCCGTCCTGGTCTGCGGGAGCGCCGCGCTGTGTACGGCGCGTGGGGCAAGCTCCCGGAGGAGGCTGCCGTCATGGCTCAGCTGGAGAGCGTCGGCAACCAGGCCCACGCCCTCCCCCTTGCGCCTCCGCCGCGGCCCGTGCCCGTCCCGGTTCTGCCGTCACCGACGCCAGGGCGCAACGCTCCGTGCTGGTGTGGCAGTGGCCGGAAGTACAAGCGGTGCCACCTGGAGGCAGATCGCCACCCGACGTGATCCTGGGTGTCTCGGGCGACCAGGGACGCACGTCTATGCGCTCGCTCGGTCACATCGGAGCCGAGGTGCGCGACGACGGCGGCCATACCAATCACCGCTCTTTGAGGGTGACAGGCTGCGACGCGTCGGACAGGCCTGTTGCGTGCCTTACCCCAGCGGTTGTGCGCGCTGACGGTCTCCCTCACCAGTGTTATGACGCTCACCGCGCGGTTCCGGGCGCTTGCGGGTTCCCCGTGACGCTCGGGTGCGTCTTCCCCACATCGTCGCCAGCGGTCTCTCTTCTCATCCTTTGCCACACCAGTGGTATGCAGCGGCAGGGATCGAGGAGGCCCATGCACTTGGGGAATGCCTCAAGCCACCTGGAGCATTCCCCAAGTCTGATCGACTCAGTCCTCAGGTCGTCGTTCCCCTTCTGTTGCCTGCTTCACCTCGTCAAGTCGTAAGGCATAGCGACGATCCGTCGTCGTGCCCTGGGCTTCGATCACGCCACGTTCAGCCAATGTGCGTAGATCGGTGAGCGCCGTCTTGCAGTCAATCCCCATGGCCGCCACATACTCCCGCGGGCTGAGTGGTCCTATCGTCCGCGGGTGATGCAGCACCCAGGCCTGCCGTTGTGGCGGGCGTCATCCGCCGGCCCCGCCTGCCCGCTCTTTGGGGGCGCCTCGATGCGCCAGATGTGACCGGCCTCCGCCTCCCTGTGCCCAGCGGTTCCTTGCGCTGACCGCGCGCTGGTGGGTGGTGGGCATGGAAACACCCCCCGGGATGGCCCGGGGCGCGGGTCAGGGAGAGGCCTGCATATGCCTCCACCGCGCCGCGACCTCGGTCAGGACACCCTTGCTCCACTCGGCGCCGTCGGGACCCGCGAGCACCTCATCAAGCACATCGAGCGCGTCGCGCTCTACGGTGGGCAGGCCGGCAACCAGCGCAACGGTCAATGTTCTGGCCAGCGCCCGCCGACGGTCGGGCTCCGCCATGGTGTCACCCGCGCCGTGTGGGTGATCCCGCGCCACGGCGTCGGAAGGGGATATGGCCGAGCGGGCGCTGGCCTCAGTCGTTGGGGCGGCCCTCCAAGCTGGGGGCGGATCGGCACCTCCGGGCGGGCGTGGGCTGGTCACCGGATAATACGTCGTATTATTTTGTGTCGGGGGGAGCGGCGGTTTCTTGAGCCGGGGATGGATGTACCCCTGGGCGCGGAGGTAGGCGCGCGCCACGGCGACATCGTTGCTCTGGATGACCTCGCCTGCCTCGACACGCGCCCGGAACTCCTGGAGCTGCTCGTCGGGGAGGCGGGTAATGTCGCGGGCGGCTGTCGCGCTGATCTGGCGTCGCTCCACGGCGTCAGCCAGGATCTGGTCGGCCAGGAGGCGCAGGCGATCGCGCACCGTCTGGCCGTTGATGTGCAGCCGCTCGGCGACGCCCTGCGGCGAGAGGCCTTCCCACCGCATCAGCTCCTTGTAGGCGCGTCCCTCGTCCAAAGGCGAGAGATCCTGCCGCTGCAGGTTCTCAATGAGTTGCAGGACACGGGCCCGCGCCGTGTCCGCGGTGCGCACCACGACCGGCACCGAGGTCAATCCAGCCAACTCGGCGGCCGCGCGACGGCGGCCCCCGGAGATAATGCGGTAGACCGGCCCCGTCTCAGTCGAGGATTCGTCCTCACGGACGAGCAGGGGTTGCAGCACGCCGAACTCCCGGATGCTGCGCGCCAGTTCGTCGAGGCGCTGGCGACCATCGCCATGCTCCCAGTCCTGCCGCGGCTGATCTGGGTCGGGCAACACCACCGTCAGGGGGGCTTCAATGGCCCCAGCCAACGGTTGCTCAATCACAGTGGTGGCCGGTCGGTCGGTCAGAGCGGCCAAGGGCCGCTTGCGGTCCGTCACGGCGCCACCTCCGCCACCAGCGCGCGGTAGGCCGCAGCGGGCGCCGACCGTCGGCGGTAGCGCACCACGGGCTGGCTGGCATTGAGCGCCTCCTGCACAACCACGCTCTCGGGGATCTCCCGCATTGAGACGGCGGAGCCGTAGACGCGCCGCAACTCGGCGACCATGTCGCGGTGGATGCGATAACGCGACGAGACGGCGTTGGGCACGATCAAGGCGCCACCGGGGCAGTGGCTGAGCGTGTCGAGCAGCGAATCGATGTCCTGCTGAGCCAGGCGCGTGGGGAGCAGCACCCGGTCGGCCACGGCGATGGCGGCATCCATGATCGCCCCTAGGTGGGGCGGGGTGTCCACGACAACGTACCCCTCCCGAGGCAGCGCTTCAGCCAGCCAGCGGGCCGTATTCCCGCGCCCAGCGTGCTTCTCAGCCAGAGCCCCGTAATCCAGAACGCCCACGCCCGGGGCGAGACGAGCCAACGACGACTGAGGATCCAGATCCACTAGCCGCACGGCGTGCCCTTTCTCGGCGAGCGCGCCGGCCAGGTTGAACGCGGTAGTCGTCTTCCCCGCGCCGCCCTTGCGGCCGACCACGGCGATAACAACCCGCCCCTGCGCACCCATGTCTCGTCTCCCTCCTCTGTCGTGGTGATCTCCCGCTCACCGTCTCTTGGAGTATGCCACACCCGGTGGGTGAAGCGCACCAGGTACCGGGAGAGGCCCGCATGGCTACACCGCGCGCGCCGCGCCGGGGAGGGGGACGGGGTTCGATCCCACGTCCTCCGTGGCCCCGAGTGGGCAATCGTCCTCACACGGCAAGGATAGGCAGCTGGGGCACACCCCATAGGGACCCACCGTATAGCGGCTCACATCTCCCCTGTCCGCCTCCGCGGGTGTCGACCGTCTCCCTCGCCACGGACGCGCCGGGGAGGCAACGCGCTCCCGGTCCGGCAAGTTCTCCAGCACGGCGAAAAGATACGGCATGCAGTTGGCCGCCGCGCCATCCCGACGGCGGGCGGTAATTCCGTCCCGGTGAACGCGGGTCCGCTCCGCTGCCTCGGCAAGCCGATCCAGGAAGACGGCGAGCCCGACGCCGGCGGCGTGGTACAGGTTGCAGGCGCGCCGCAGGCTAGACGCCGCCGGGGCCCGATCACCCAGTTCGTCGGCCAGCAAGGCGATCGGCTCCGCCAGGGCACGCGCGATGGCGTCTTCCCTGCCCTCTTTGGATTGACCCGGCTCGGGCGCTACCGGGAGCCGCGCCTCCGGCTCTAACGCCGGGGCCGGAGGCGCGGGGCTGGCTGGACCCGCCCGCAGGGCGATTTTGGGCGCGGTACCCTGGTCCCGCTGCTCCATCTTCAGTGCCTGATCACGGAGCGGGATGGTCATCTCTTGCCCACGGTGATCTTCAAGCGTGCCAGCGGGGGTAGGGGGCATCGAATCGATATCTCTTTTTAGTGCCGGTTTGTCTTCTTGGAATGGGTCTTCTTTGGGTGCAATCGAGTGCGGTGGGGGGGCGCATCCCGGTGCGCCGGGGGGAGTGCAGGATTTTGCATCCCGGTGCGCCGGGGGGAGTGCAGGATTTTGCACCCCGGTCTGGGCGGCCTGCGACTGCGCCGGAGGGCGCGCGCGCCGAACGACGACGGCCGCCTCCTCGTTGGCGCCGACCGCTCCCTGATCGCGCGCGTGGGCCACCACGGCGGCGATCAGGGGGCTGTAGTCGTACTCGCTGGTGAGTTGACCACCCTGGGCGGGATCAAAGCGGTCGACCACCCGCAGTAAGCCCTTATCCCGCAGGCCCTGCACGTAGTACTGGACCTGCCGCTCCTTCTTTCCCATGCGGGCGGCGATGGTCTGGATGGACGGATGAGGGTCGCGCGCGGTCCACCAGTGGCTCCACACCTGGAGCGTGAACATCATCTCTCCGTCGCTGATGCCCAGTTGAGCATAGTAGCGCAAGACCAGATTGGGCACGGCGGTATGGCCGGCGGCGAGGATGGCGTCACCAAAGCGCACGGTCAGCCGGCGATCCGTGCCCATGGTTGGCTCTGGGCTGGGTAGGCTGAGGTGGTCACTGTCCCCGTCGCGCGCCATGGGTGACGGGAGGGTCAGTTCGCCAGCGTGCGCCGACGTCGGGTGGCGGGTATCCGCTAGCCGCCCCGCCACCTGGCCAGGTGCACGGCCCAGCGGCGGGAGGGGTGGGCTGGTGGCGGCGGCGGGCACGGCTTGACGCGCGTCGCGCCCGCTGCTATGCTGTCGGTGGAGCGCGACACTGCTTGTAGGCATAAAGAGCCTCCATATCGGTGACGTTCGCCCCAACGGAGTTGGCCCTCCCTTGGGATTCGTGTCACCCTACGTTATACGGGCCCGGTGGTCCCCGCGAGAGCACGCACCCGGGCTGGATGGATAGTAGCGTCCGTGGAACCCCCTGGTTGGCCCCAGGGGGTTTCGCCGTTGTATGTCCGCGAACGCCAATGGACACGGGAGGGGTCTATCCCCGTACTCTGGGGTTATTGTCCTCTGATGGGCGTGCCTTTCATGACGCTGGGGGTGGATGCGGCAGGGCGAACGTGTCGGGAGCTATGACCAACGTAATGGCTAAGGCCCCTGCCACTCTGCCCTAATTAACGCACGCGGACGCAGGCCGCCGCAAGGGCCTTCCCCAGTGGCTCGACGACTCCTCGGGCACCATCCGCGACGCGGTCTGGAGCCGTTTACGCGGGGGAATGCACCGCATAGGGTAGCCCAGCGCACCGTATGGGGTAGCAATCAGCACTGCATGAGGTAGCAATCAGCACCGCATGGGGTAGCGTTACGCACCAGTTAGGGTAGCCTTTGGCACCGGTTAGGGTAGCGTTACGCACTGGTTAGGGTAGCGCCGTGCGCTGCCCAACACACGGTGCGCGGGCTCCATGGAGATAGCGATTACGACGCCGCGCCGCCTGGATGCGTGTCGCGCGCCTTCAGACCAGGGGCGCTGATGCCGGGCTACGGATCCTCGTGCCTTCTCGGCTCCCCGCTCCCTGGCATCCATTGGCACTCCCTCCGTGGCCCGGCCGTGCCGTATGATTGGTCCGGTGGTCACTCCCCCCCCGCCCCTCCAGGATAGCTTGATCAGCAGAATCAGCTTGTCATTGGCGCCCAGGGAGAGGGCCGCTCACGGCCACGCTGGGGCACCGTCGACGCAGTCCCGATGAGGCGCGTGTTGGACACGTCCCACCCGTTATCCTACCCTGTCCATCCTGACGCTGAGTGTGTCTTGAGCGCGCGCCCCTGGCCCAGCCGCAGCCGTGGGACATACGCCAGCACGGAGTAGGCGGCGGTCATGCTCCCCGCACAGGGGCGGCGCGGCGGGCGCGTCATGGCTAGCCCAGCCCGAGCGATCCTGCTGCGCGTCATCACGCGCGGTAAGGCGACAAAAGCACGCTATCAACCGGCCGCAACGCACCGCATAGGGTAGCGTCGCGCGGAACCCGTGCGAAGTCTGGTTCTGCTCGTTCGGGGGCTGGGAGCGGCCGGTTGGTGGCCTGCCCGTCAGCGCGGCGGGTCGGCGCCTGAAGGTAGGGCGCGGGACTCCACCCGCGTCTTCCGGTCACCAGGCAGCGCGTGGGCATAATACTCGCGCACCCGTTCAGTTGAACCGAACCAGATCGCTTGACCTAGCCACCGATCCAGCCAGCGGCGGGGCGGCAGGGACTGCGTGTCACAGTAGCCCCAGGAGCCGATGATCTCCTTTGCCACCAGGTCGCGCATGGTGGCCTCGAATTGGCTGCGCGTGCGTTCGGGGTTGCGCTCGTCCACGAACAGCGAGAGTTCGGAGAAAATGTCCCGCAGCACGCGGACGACCACAAGCGGCCGCCTATCTCCCTCGATGTCGCGCAGGGCGTGCGCCGCGGCGGGCGGCAGGGGCGCGGACTGCCTGGTCAGGGCGAGACGGAACTGGCGCAGGCAGTAGTCGCCGATCCTCTTCTCCCGCCGGTTGTTCTTCCGGTGGTAGCGCAGGACCGGCTGCAGCATGATTGCCTCGAAGTTGGTTGGCGGCTGCAGGAAGAGCCGAGTCAGGAACGGGAGGGTGAAGTGCCAGGCCATGGGGTAGCGCTCGTCGCTGCCGTGCAGATCCACATCTAGCACACGCGAGTCCAGGTGCGCCACCTGGTTGCGCCCATAGGTCATGGTGGAGATGCGCACATACATGTGCTGCAGCCGGGCCATGCAGGCGGCGATCTCCGCGAGATCCTCAGTGCGGTGGCCGGCGGTGCGCCGATCGTGGCCCTCACGCTTTGTGATGGGCAGCATCTCGCGGTCGTCCAGGATGGCCTGAGCCGTGATCCAGGCGAAGCCGTCAGCATCCCGATAGCGCAAGATGTGCGCCTGCAGCACGTTGAGGATATCCGTGTCCAGGTCGCTCAGCCCGCCGACCATATCCCACATCGTGGCCGTCAGGCCGCCCGAGAGAGGAGTGCCGTCGGGTGGCTGCATGAACACATCCATCTTGGCCGCCGGGGCGCCGGTGGCCCCCTGCACATAGGGGAACACGGGCAGGTTCTCATCGGTGCCGTGCCAGCCCTCCCGCCCGGCGCGCATGCTGGCCAGAAGCGCCGCCGTCACCTGATCCGCCGACACGAGGCCCAGGCCGTCGATGAAACCCGGAGCGATGGAGGGCACCCGTCGCAGCCCCCGCAGCGCCGTGGCCGGGGCGCGGGGAACGGGGCGGGTTTCTCCCATGGCGCGTCTGGTGTCTTCCGAGCGGATCATGCCCTGGAGACGCGCCATCAGATGACATAACCGCATCACCCAGCGGGGGGCGGTGGCCGGTAGCGCGGAGAGCGCGGCCTCGCCTGGCGCCGCCAGGAACGCATCGACGAGTTCCACGGCCCGAGCCCGAGAGAATCCCGCTCCGGTCACGGAGTCCTCTCCCCGCCCAGGGGCGGCCCCGTCCTCGGCAGCAGGGGACATGATGGAGCGGCCCAGAGGAAGACCGAGCGCGGCGGTCGCGGACTGGACGGTGCGCTCGGTCGCATAGTCGTGCCAGCACAGGAGCACGCGCAGATCGTCGTGCATGGCCACGAGGTCGGCGTTCGACCAGCCCCGCACATCCAGATAGGCGGCGCGCGGTTGCCGCCGGTAGCGCCACGGCCGGGCGCTACCGGCCTGAGACACCTTCATCACGTCACCACGCCCCTCCTCCACGCGCGTGCCTTGCCTGCTGCCGCCTCTGATTGCCTTGCGCGGCGCCTGGAGGAGAAAGAGCCAACAGGCCGAGGAGCCTTTCTCCCTGGCGGGGGCGCACGGTCTCTGTATCCTAGCCACGGGACGCCTGCTCCGTCAACCACCTTATACACGTCGTGGCTGGAGGGGCCTGCCGTGGCGGCCGATCACGCAGGTCGGCAAGCATCTCCTGCTCCTCCCCGGTGGGCCGGTGGCGGAGGCGCGCTAGATGGTGCAGTACCGTGCTGTGATCGCGCCGCAAGGCGCGGCCGATATGCGTGGGGCCGAGGCCGCGCTCGGCGAGCAGCCCCATGGCCACGCGGCGCGCCTCGACCAGCTGGGGCGCGCGCGACGGCGCGGTGAGCGCCGCCGTGGAGATCCCGTAGGCGTGAGCGACACGCTCGATCAGGTGCTCGTTCCGCGATTGAGTGGCCGTGTTTGCGCTGGACATACATTCTCCCCTCGTCTGCTTTTGTGCGCCGTCCCGCCGACGCCCTGACATAGGGCGCGGGCGACGGAGACGAGTGTAGGTCCTCACCACTGAGCAGACTCGTACACGCGCGGTCATATATGGCCCGCGTGGCCATCAGCGGCCTCTGATCCGCCTCGTAGCCCCGCGACTCTCCCGGCCCATGCCGCGTGCTCCATGCCTGGACGTGGAGCACGCGGCCCGACGCCGGCGGCGCTACCCGACGTGGCTCCCGGACTTCGGTCGGTGCCCATGCGCCCATGCGGCCCGCCGCGCGGTGGCTCTTGCGCTGTCCCTGACGGTCCGCCGTCGGCGTAGGCAAGGCCCACGACGGCAGCGGACGCGGTCCGACCGAGCCGTCAGTCACGAGGAGAAGGCGGCCGCTCGTGCTCATCCGTGGCAGAGGCGCGCCCAACGACGCGGCGAGTGGGCCACGCGTCGGTCCCCGGCGTCGTGAGTGTGGTCCTGGCCCCGGGGACACGGCCCGAGCATAGCGGGGCGAGGCGTCCGCCCCCGCGACGACAAGCGGGGATACCGATCCCACAGCCACGTGAGGTGGGCTCATCAGGCGCGGGCCGGCTGCGGCCCTTGTGGGTCAGAGCGGAGAGGCCCGCCCGGGCCGGCTGGTTTTACCCTACGAGGCCACGTGATCGGGCAGGTGATCCTCCCGATCCCCTCCCCCCTGCTCCATGAGACGCTCGTAGAGGGTGCGTGTTCGCTCACTCGGGGTCGTCCCCAGTTCCAGACGCAGGACCTCGCGCACCAGGGCGTAGCGCCGCCGCACGGCCTCACGCGAGCGCACGGGCAGGGCGGGAGGGAGCAGGGAGGGCAGGAGCACCAGGACAGGTCGGTCGCCAGGGAGTGGAGGGGCACCGTGGACGGGAGAGCGGGATCACCGCGCCGCCCCCTCACGGGGCGGGGGAAAGGTGTGGCGGCGTGGCGCCTGACGTCCAGGAGAAGACCGGAGGCGTGCCCCACCGTCCTGAGCGGGCCGCCCCCTCAGCAGGCGAGATCGCGACGCGTGTGCTGGCTGACACGCTGCGCCGGCAGGCTGGGACGGCGGACGGCGCCGACGCCGTGACGCTGGAGGAGAAGCGGGGACGTGGCCGCTAGGCTGGCACGGGCCAGGGTGAGGGGCAGGCAGGGCAGAGGAGCGTGAGGAGGGGAGGCAGGGCAGATGAAACGCATGATGGGACTACTCGTGGTGGTGGCGCTGTTGGGCGCCGGCGTCGCGGCGACCACGCCCGTCGGGGCGCAGGTCCAGGGGTGGGGCGTGGGCGTATACCAGACCGGCTACGTGGCCCTGGCCTGGCCGGTGGCCAGCGTCCTGGGTGATCTGGACAGGGTACCGCAGGCGATCAGTCAGGGCCGGCCCGTGCCCTCTCTGGTGATCCCCTGGCGTGCCTGGACCCGCTACGGGGTGGACTGGCGCTGGAGGACGCTACAGGCCAACAGGACGCAGGGGTTGGCCACCCGGCGGGGTATGCTCTACGGGTACGGCGGCCTGGGTCTGCTGCTGACCCTCCTGCTGGGCGTGCCACTGGCTCGGCTGGCCCAACGCGGGCGGCGGATCAAGCCGGTGGGGGCGGGAGGCACGGCGCGCTGGGCCACCTGGCGTGATCTGCGTCGCTACCGGGCCAGGCGTGGCCAGGCGGGGGTGATGCTGGGCCGGCTGGGCGGGCGGGTGGTCTCCCTGGTGGGCGAGCTGCAGTACCTCAACGCGCTGGTGGTGGCTCCGCCGGGCATGGGCAAGACCAGCGGGCTGATCATCCCCAACATCTTTGCCGAACTGGGGG
>JAABUM010004085.1_pt1 | contig 16884 bp, 18 predicted proteins | sample 5559161 | NCBI WGS metagenome assembly JAABUM01 (sample SAMN10711868, study PRJNA513369) | rock metagenome | isolation source: Antarctica rocks | place: Antarctica: Victoria Land, Siegfried Peak nord | reverse complement strand
ACCCACTGTTGCTCACGCAGCAATTATCTCATCGCCATGAGCAGGCCAAGGTAACAACACGCCCGAAAACCGCTACGCAGCAACCGAAGTCCGCGACCTACCCGGCCCCCATGTCAGGAGTTCTGGATCCCGCCCCGGCCGCCGAGCCGGCGGAAGCGTAGCCGAGCAGAGCGGGCCACAAGCGGACAGGTGGCCGCTGCGTCACTCGTCGGCCCGATCGCCGCCGGTGAGTGCCGGACGCTGCTCTGCGCCTCCACCGCTCCACACGACTCGACCTCGGTCACCGTCGTCACGCCCGTTCCAGCGATAAGCGCTCTCACCGACCTCGCGGTGCGCGGCAACAACTCCTGATCCGCCCACGCCAGCGAGTTCATCGCAGCCGGACGACAGCAGGCAGACCGAAAAAGAGCCAAGACCCAGCCGGGGGTGGCCGCCGAACCGTCACCTTATGGGTCGCCGGAACGATCGACTTCAGAGACCTGCCAGTCTTCCTCCCTCACCGAACACGTGCAGGACGCCGGCCTCGACGAGCGCCGAAGGGTTCGGCAGACCGTGGTCCGCCCCCGGTGCGCTGGCCACTACGCCCGGCTGGGCGTGCAGGTCCCGAGCGGTCTGTTGAGTGGTCCTGGTGGTCCAGAAGTCCGAGCACGCCGAGGCTGGCCGAAGTGATCTTCGATCCCGCGTCGAGGAGGGTGCCGTAGTCCACGTCGACCGGTGGCACTGCATGCTCGCGCCATGACGTGCTGGGCACGGTGGGACCGTAACCGTCTTGGCCGTCGTTGACAATGGTTCCCGTTGCCGACAACAATGTGTCCGTGCCGATGCTGGGGTCTGACCGATGAACCTCGCGTTGCCGCAGCAGCTGACGCAGCCCTTAGTCCTGCACGCCCTGCTCGCGGCGGTGTTGGTCGGGATTTTGGCCGGTGCTGTCGGCCCATTCGCTGTGGCCCGGCGTATGGCGTGAGGCCGGCACCTCGACACGGCCACCAGCCGGTCCCGTCCCGCTCGGGCCGCCCTCGCCGCCCTGCATGTCGCCTCGCCCACCCCCTGACCGTTCCCACCCGGCACAAGCCGCTTGCGGCCGTCGCCGCATCACACCCGAGGAGCACACCAGTCCATGCACGCCGACCGAACCCGTCCCACCCGGCCGTACCTGGCCATCGCGTTAGGGCTCGCCCTGGCCGGTCTGCTGCTCGCCGGGTGCGGCGGCAACGACACCGCCGGTGGGACCGGCAGCAGCGGCGCACCCTCGAACAGCGTCCCGAGCAGCTCCGCGGCGGCCACGAGCACCCCGATCGGGGTGGTGGCGGTGGAGAACTTCTGGGGCGACATCACCCGGCAGATCGGCGGCGAGCACGTCACGGTCACCTCGATCCTGAAGGACCCGAACGCCGACCCGCACTCCTACGAGACCGACCCGACCGACGCCGCCGCGATCAGCCGCGCGAAGTTCGTGGTGGAGAACGGCGTCGGGTACGACAACTTCGCCGACAAGCTCCTGGCGGCGACTCGGCAGCCCGGACGGGATGTCGTTGCCGTTTCCGACGTGGCGCACGTCAGCGGCGACAACCCGAACCCGCACCTGTGGTACAGCCCGACCTACGTCAAGGCCGCCGCGCAGGCGATTGCCGAGCAGCTCGGCAAGGCCGACCCGGCCGACGCCGCCGACTTCCAGGCGAACCTGGCGACGTTCCTGTCCGGCTATCAGCCCTATGTCGACACCCTGAGGCAGATCAAGGCCAAGTACGCCGGCGCGAAGGTCGCCTACACCGAGCGCGTCCCCGGCTACCTGATCGACGCCGCCGGTCTGGTGCTGGGCACCCCGGCGTCGTTCGCCCAGTCGATCGAGGACGGCAACGACCCCAGCCCGGCCGACACCGACGCGATGGACAAGGCCATGACCAACAAGACCGTCAAGGTCCTGTTCTACAACGCCCAGGTCACCAGCCCGATCACCAAGAAGGTCCAAGCCCTCGCCAAGTCCAGCGGCGTCCCGGTCGTCGGCGTCGCCGAGACGATCCCGGCGAACGAGAAGGACTTCCAGACCTGGCAGACCGACCAGGCCAAGGCCGTGCTGGCCGCGCTCGGCGGCTGATCGACATGACCACCAGGACCCCATCCACCACCCGCCCCCGGCCTGAGGTGGACGCCGCGCTCGGGCTGCTCGGCGCGGGCCGTGCCGATTGGGAACGCGCGCCCGCCGGGCAGCCAGCGGTCCGGCTGCGGGACGCGGGCCTGCGCTTCGGCCAACGGGAGTTGTGGGGCGGCCTGAGCCTGGACGTCGCGCCCGGGGAGTTCCTGGCGGTGCTGGGGCCGAACGGATCGGGCAAGACCAGCCTGCTCAAGGTCCTGCTCGGCCTGCAGGCCCTGTCCGCCGGCACCGTCAGCGTCTGCGGCCGCACCCCCCGCCGGGGCAGCAACACCGTCGGCTACGTCCCGCAGCAGAAGTCCTTCGACCCCGACCTGCCGCTGCGCGGCCGGGACCTGGTCCGGCTCGGCCTGGACGGGCACCGCTGGGGCGCCGCCTGGCCCAGCCGGGCCGCCCGAGGGCGGGTCGCCGACGTCATCAACGCGGTCGGCGCCACCGCGTACGCCGACGCCCCCGTCGGGCTGCTGTCCGGCGGGGAGCAGCAGCGCCTACGGATCGCCCAGGCCCTGCTCGGCGACCCGGCGGTACTGCTGTGCGACGAGCCGTTGCTGAGCCTGGACCTGCGCCACCAGCAGGCCGTCAGCGCCCTGATCGACGCCCGCCGACGGCTCGCCGGCACCGCCGTCGTCTTCGTCACCCACGAGGTCAACCCAGTCCTGCCGTTGGTGGACCGGGTGCTTTACCTCGTGGGCGGCCGCTGGGCGGTCGGGACGCCCCAGGAGGTGATGACCACCGAGCGGCTCAGCGACCTGTACGGCACCGACGTCGACGTGCTGCGGGTCCGCGGCCGCATCGTCGTGGTCGGGCACCCCGACAGCCCGCACGCCGAGCCCGGCGAGCACCACCATCACCACCACCCCGGCGACCGCGACCCCGGACATCACGAGTTCCCTGGGGCCGGCGGATCCTGCTGATGGGCCTGACGTACTTCCTGGCGCAGCCGTTCGCGCAGCACGCGCTGGTCGCTGGCACCCTCATCGCGCTGATCAGCGGCCTGATCGGCCCGTTCGTGATCACCCGAAACATGGCGTTCGCGGTGCACGGCACCGCCGAGCTGTCCTTCACCGGCGCCGCCGCCGGGCTGGTGCTCGCCGACGACCCGGTCGCCGGCGCCCTGGTCGGCAGCCTGGTCGTCGCGGCCGCGATCGGCACCCTCGGCGTCCGGGAACGCGAGCGGGACTCCGCGATCGGGGTGATCCTGGCGTTCGGGCTCGGCCTGGGCGTGTACCTGCTCAGCTTGTACCGCGGGTTCGCGACGGCGGCGACCAACATCTTGTTCGGACAGATCTTCGGGATCAGCTCCGGGCAGCTGCGGCTGCTGCTGGGCGTCGCGATCGCCGTGCTGCTGGCGATGACGGTGCTGCACCGGCCGCTGCTGTTCGCCTCGGTCGACCCGGACGTCGCAGCCGCCCGCGGGGTCCGGACCCGCCTGGTCGGGATCTTGTTCCTGTTCGTCCTCGCCCTGACGGTCACCGAGGCTGCGCAGATCGTCGGAACGCTGCTGGTGCTCAGCCTCGCGATCACCCCCGCCGCTGCCGCGCAGCGGCTGTCCGCCCGCCCGGCCGTCGTCACCGGCCTGTCGGTGCTGTTCGCGCTGGTCGCCAGTGACGGCGGGCTGATCGCGAGTCTGCAGTTCCCCACCGTCAAGGCCAGTGTCTTCGTCACCGGCGTCAGTTTCGCGATCTACCTGCTCGCCCGGGTCGTGGCATTCGCGCTCCGGCCGCGGCGCACCCGACCGGGCCCGGCCGACAACGCCACCGGGTGTGGTGCAGGTGCGCTCGCGCCCGAGGAACCCACCCAGCTACCCGCCCCCGCGTAGCGCGGGCCCGCACAGCGGGCGCACGTGACCGCGGCACTGATGTTGGGCGTTGACCGAGCCCGCGCCGGCCGAGCCCTCCCGCGAGCGGGTTCGAGGAGCTGGACGGCCGCCCGCGGCAGCCGAGCCGCTCGGGGTCTCAGACCGGGGCGACCGGTAGCCAGGACACCCGGCCTGCCAAAGCCGCGTATCCCACAAAGGCCACGACGTCGATCAAGGTGTGTGCGGCGACCAGCGGGGCGCACCGCCCCCAGCGTTGGTACAGCCGCCCGAACAACAAGCCCATGGCCGCGTTGCCGGCGAATCCGCCGAGGCCCTGGTAGAGGTGGTAGCTGCCGCGCAGCGCGGCGCTCAACAGCAGCGCGCGGTTGGCCGACCAGCCCAGCTGCCGCAGCCGGTGCAGCAGGTAGCCGGCGACCAGGACCTCCTCCAGCACCGCGTTCTGGGCCGCCGACAGGACAAGGACGGGGATCCGCCACCAGACCGCGGGCAGGTCCTCCGCGACGACCGTGAGGTTCAGGCCGGCCGCATAGGTCCCGACGTACAACGCCAGACCCGAGCCGCCGACCACAGCCGCCAGCAAGGCGCCCCGTACCAGGTCCGAGCGCGGGCGGCGCAGGTCGAACCCAAGGCCGGCAAAGCCCTCGCCCGAACGCAGCAGCAGGTGCCCCACCAGCAGCACCGGCACCACGCCGGTGACCAGCGATAACAGCTGCCGCACGAGATCGAGCAGCGGCCGGCCGGGCGCCAGCGAACCGTTGAGCAGCGCGGCTTGTGACGACAGCGAACGCCCCGACGTCAGGTCGGCCAGCAGGCCCACCAGGGCCCGAACGCCGGATGCTCCGAGGGACAGAGCGAAAACCAGCCACAGTTCCTGGACGAGCCAACGGCGGGGTAGCGCAAGCTGCCGCCGGTCGCCCAACGTCATGTGGTCCTTCCTCGCGGATACGCGCCCCGGTCCGTACCGTCCTGTCGAGACTGCCGGACCGCGGACACTCCCACCTCGCTGCCCCGGCCGGCGCAGACCGAACAGCGGGGGCGGTCCGACGAGGGGGTCGGTTCGACCAGGTCATGGTCCCGCCGCAGCCCCGCAGGCTGGTCGGCCGACAGGCAGGCAGGCAGGCAGGCAGGCAGGTCACCGTGGTGCCTCTCGCTTTTAGGCGGCCTGCCCGACGTCGCCAGCGAGCAGCGATCTCAGTCGGCGCGACGGATTGGGGCGGCACGGGCCGCCGTGCCGCGTGAGGTCGTGTCGCTAACTGCCGGTGCCCGCTGCCGCGCAGGCGGTGCAGGTGCCGAAGACCTCCAGGGTGTGGCTGACGTCGGTGTAGCCGGCGCGGGCGGCGACCTGCGCCGCCCAAGCCTCGACCTCGGGGCCGTCGACCTCGACGCTGGCGCCGCACTGCCGGCAGACGACGTGGTGGTGGTGGCGGTCGCTGCCGCACAGCCGGTAGACGGCTTCGCCGTCGCCGGTCTGCAGGGCGTCAACGGTGCCGTTCTCGGCGAGCGTCGTCAGGTGCCGGTAGACCGTCGTCAGCCCCACGGTCTCGCCTTGGCGACGTAGCTCGGCGTGCAGTTCCTGGGCGCTGCGGAAACCCGCGGCACGGGCCAGCACGGCCTCGACAGCGGCGCCCTGCCGGGTCGCCCGGACCCGGGTGGTCAGCCCGGCCGGGCGCTGCCGCCCGCGGTCAGGGCCGCTCAGGTCCTGTCCCGCGAGCTCGGTCGCGCCTTCGCGGTCGGGTGCGGGGGCGCTGGGTGTGCTGCCGGCCATCAGGTGTCCCTCGACGGTGAGGTGCGCGCGGGCGTGAGCTTTTCGCGGGCATGCCGGCCGGCGTCGTCGACGATGCGGGCGACGTGCTCGTCAGTGAGCCGGTAGGCGATCTGTTTGCCGCGCCGGGTACCGCGCACCAGAGCTGCGCCCCGCAACACCCGCAGGTGCTGGCTCAGCAGCGACTGGCTGACCCCGGCGAGCTCCACCAGCTCGTGCACGCACAGCGGGCCGGCGGCCAGCGCCCGCACGACCGCAATCCGTACCGGGTGGGCCAGGGCCTTGAACAGGTCGGCGGCGGGCTCGAACTGCGCAGCACCCGTACCCGGGTCCACCTCCATCGCCACCCGAACATAGTAGATCCTGAGCATATGTTCTCGGAGGTGGCCGCCGCGGTCCGGCGTGCGCGGCCAAGTTCGCCACCGTGCTCAATCGGGCTGAGGCGCCGCGGCGAGGTGCAGGCGACCCAGCGCGGCGGGCAGCGGATGGCAGGCGGGGCCGCCGGCGGTCACCAGCGGGCCAGTGCTCGGGTGCCGGCGGCGTCCATGGGCCCCAGCCAGTCGGTGGTGGCGGAGCGCACCCGGCGGCCCGGGACGTGCCGATGCTGCCGGCTATCAGCGGGCCGGCGGCGCACCACCCAGGCAGCCAGCCGAGATGGGCGCAGTCCGGCGGCGCCTTGCACCGCCTCCTGCAGCACCGGCAGAAGGGACCAGGCCTAGGCAGCCGGTGCAGCTCAGGCCGGCGTGAGGGCCGCGATCTGCAGCTCGGCGCGCGCGAGTGGCCTTGTTGTCCGCCAAGATCTCCTCGGCCGCAGCACAGGTCTGCGCAGCCCTGCTGCACGCCTGCTGGCTTGAGTCCCAGAGCTCGGCGACCTCACGTCTTTGCCTCGCGACCCGACTCGGAGTCCTTAGGGGTCGCCGATCATCCCCCTCGTGTCCCCGCACTCCCCGTGACCTACCCGGGCAGCGAGCCGGAGCGTCAGCAGGCCTTGGCTCAGCCGCCGCCGACGGTGGCCCGCCCTGGTTGCCGCACCCGGCACCCTGCTGGGGGGCATGATGTGCCGGTGTCCAGTTCGGTGGCGGGGACGCCGCGGTTGCAGGCGGAGCTGCGCGCGAAGGGGTACCGGCTGACGCCCCAGCGGCAGCTGGTCCTGGAGGCCGTGGCCCAGATCGGTCACGCCACCCCTGAGCAGATCCTGGCTGCGGTGCAGCTGCGGGCGGTCGGGGTGAACCTGTCCACGGTGTATCGAACGCTGTACCTGCTGGAGGAGCTCGGGCTGGTCCAGCACACCCACCTGGGTCACGGCGCATCGAGCTTCTCACCGGCCGACGCGCCGGAGCATGTGCACCTGGTGTGCCGGGACTGCGCCGTGGTCCTCGAGCTGCCTGGGGAGGTGATGGACGACCTGGCTGCCCGGCTGGCCGACCAACAGGGATTTGCGCTGGACGTCGGGCACGCCGCGCTGTTCGGGGTATGCGCCGCGTGCGCGGCGGCCGACAGGGACGGCTGACGGCCGGCGGTCCGGTGCCCACACACGCCAAGGCACGGCTGCCGGCGCCGGCAGCAGGTTTCAGGCGTCGGGTGGAGCCGGACGGGTCAGTGTCCGGCGCCACGTTCCGGCTGGGCCAAGACGCCCCTAGACGCAGGAAATGAACCGAAGATATTGCCGATGGACCGGTCCCCGAGCGTCAACCTCGCGTAGCACTGGACCCGATCCGACACCCCAACCTTCGGGAACGGCAGTGCTCGTGACCTCCCCTCGCCCTGTGGTCGCGTCCAGCCGTCAGGCTTGGTCGAGTGCCACTGGTCGCTGCGGGTGCGGGTCCGCGGTGGGTGCAGGACGTGGCTGCGGTGCCGGGCGGAGCTGGCGTTCTTGGTCATAATCGTTGGCGTTGGCGTTGGCGTTGGCGTTGGCGTTGCCGCTGACGTGGGCGGCCAGGCACCGGTGCTCCACGCCGGTGGTGAAGCCCGCCCAGGTGTAGAGCGCGAGCGCGGCGGTGTTGGTGGCATCGACGTAGAGCACCGCGTGGTGGCAGCCGGCGGCGTGCAGGTCCCGCAGCGCGGCGGTCACGACGACCCGACCCAGGCGGCGCCCCTGGGCTCGCGGGTGCACGGCCACCACGTACAGCTCACCGACGGTGCGGCCCGGCTCGGACTTGGTCCAGACGCCGGCGGCGAGCCCGAAGGCGTCGATGACGACCGGGAACCGTCGGGCATCGGTCCAAGCGGCGTCCAGCCGCCAGTCCAGGTCCGCCCGGGTCCACTTGCCGTTGTCGGGATGACCGGTGAACGCGGCGTTGGACAACGCCAGCCAGGCGTCCCGGTCGCCGTCGTCGGTGGTGTCGAGTCGGCGCAGCAGTGTGCCTTCCTGGCAACGGTCGGCGGGCAGGTCGACCAGCGGTCGTTCCAGCACCAGCAGCCGCCGGTCCACCCGGGCCCCCGCGGTGTCGGCCAGCGCCTGCGCTGCGGCGCCGTGCCCGTGCACCCAGGCGCGGACCAGCCCGCCGCCGTGCGAGGCGACATGCTCACCCACCTCGCCCAGCAGCTGCCGGCCCAGCCCGCGGCCGCGCAGCCCCGGGTGCACGGCCGCCTCAACCACCCAGCCGTCGATGCCCTCGGACAGCAGCGCGCAGCCCGCCAGCCGGCCCGACGCGGTGAGCGCCACCCGGGCGTGCGGTACCTGCCGGCCGCCGTCCAAGGTCAGCAGGGTGTGCTCCTCGAACGGCGCGTGGCCGTCGTGCGCCGTGCAGGCCTGGACCAACTCGGCCAGCCCCGACGGGGCAGCGTCGCCAGCCAAAGCGTCGTGGACCGTCAGCACAGCAACCTCCCGTTGCGGCATTCTCGCAACTAGGAACCTAGCGCAGAATGTACCGACCGGCTGGCCTGCTCGATTGACCGCACTCCCTGGCCGACCTCGCCCTGACGCCAACCGCGCCGACCGCTCCTGGCCCGGTCACAGCGCTGCCACGCCGAGCCCGGGCCGGATGAACGCCGCGTCGCCCCGGACGGAGCGACAGCACCGGGGCCGACACGTCGGTGGAGCATTCGACGGCAGCACGCGAAGCTACGAGTCCGACGTCGTGGTGCCCGCCTCGCTCGCACCGTCGTAGCCGCTGATGCGGGCGGGCAGCGACGCGTCGGCCGCTGTACGTCGCGCCTGGCGGACCCCCGTAGACATCCGCTAGCGTGCCTGAGTCTCGTAGTTGCGAGATGTGCGCGACTGGAAGTGAGGGTGTTGTGAGCGTCGAGACCAACCAGGCCGAGACCGACGAGGGTGAGGCCATCTCCGGCGGTCTGACCAAGGTTGAGCAGAAGCAGCGGATCCACTTCACCCGCGATGAGATTCCCCGGCTGGTCGGGATGTTCGGTCTGATCGCTGCCCTGCACGTCATCGGCTGGGGACTGTTCACGCACTACAACGGCATCTCCCGGATCCACGCCATCACCGGTTCGGACCACAAGCTGGTGTACGCCGGGGCGGGCACCCTGGCCTACACCTTCGGGCTGCGGCACGCCTTCGACGCCGATCACATCTCCGCCGTGGACGACACCACCCGCTACCTGCTGCAAAAGGGCAAGCGCCCCCTCGCGGTCGGGTTGTTCTTCTCCCTGGGCCACTCCACCGTGGTGTTCACCTTCGTCACAGCGATTGCGATCGTCGCCAGCCAGGCCACCTCGTTCCAGCACGCCTTCCAGGGCACCGGCGGCATCATCGGCACGCTGGTGTCCGGGGGGTTCCTGTACCTCATCGCAGGGCTCAACCTGGCCGTGCTCGGCGGCATCATCCGGGTCTGGCGCCAGGCCAAGCGCGGTACGTACTCGGTGGAGGAGCTCGACGCGCTGCTGGCCAAGCGCGGCTTCATGAACCGCATCTTCCGCGGCAAGTACAACCAGTTCATCAACCACTCCTGGCAGATGTACCCGGTCGGGCTGCTGTTCGGCCTGGGCTTTGACACCGCCACGCAGGTCGGCCTGATCGCGATCGCCGGCACGACTGCTATTGCCGGCGGGCTCCCGCCCCTGGCGATCATCGCGCTGCCGATCCTGTTCGCCGCCGGCATGTCGCTGATGGACACCCTGGACGGGGTGTTCATGTCTAAGGCCTACGGCTGGGCGTTCGTCTCCCCGGTCCGCAAGATCTACTACAACATCACCACCACCGGGCTGAGCATCTTCGTCGCCTTCGCCATCGGCACCGTCGAGATCGCCGGCCTGATCATCGACAAGGCGGGGCTCACCGGTCAGCCGTGGGACTTCATCGCCGGGATCGACATCAACCTCGCCGGCCGGGTCATCGTCGGGATCTTCCTGGTGGTGTGGATCGGCGCGATCCTGAACTGGAAGTTCCGCAAACTCGACGAGCGCTACGGCGACGGCAACAGCGCGCTCACCACCGGCGCACACCAGGCATGACCGCACCCGCCTCGGCGCACGCGGCCGCGCCACGCCGCACCTCCTTGCCACAGCACCCCTTCCCACGGCCGGTGCCGGTGAGACGGCTGGGCAGCTCGGCGCTGCCACACGCTCATAGCTTGTTGGCGCCGGAGCGGGCTGCTGCGTTGTAGGGCAAGCCGTTGGAGACGGTAAGCGCGAGCAGCAGCGCGGTTGTCGCGTTCGCCGCGCTCGACCGAGGGTGCATCAGCGAGTGGACCGGCCACTGCCAACGACTGGAACGGGCAGATAATATCGGCGAGTGCCGATGGCTTCCGTTCAGTCGCCCACCCATCTGGCCGCGAAGTTGTTTCGCGGTTTTGCCGATCCGACTCGGATGCGGATCCTGCTCGCGCTGCAACGCGAGGAGCAACGGGTCGCGGACCTGGTCGTCGGTCTGGGGGGGTCCCAGGGCAACATCTCCGGGCATCTGGCGTGCCTGAAGGGTTGCGGGTTGGTGCTCGACCGTCCCGAGGGGCGGTCCATCTACTACCGGCTCGCGCATCCGGAGATCCGCCAGACCTTGGAAGCGGCCGAGGCTCTGCTGGCCGCGGATGGACACCACGTCCAGCTGTGCGCCCACTACACCGGGCGGGCCGAGTCCGGCGCGCCTACCTGCTGCGGGCAGGCACCGTGAGCAAGCCAGGGCAGCAGCCCACTCCTGCCGCGCCCGTCGCAGGACCCGCGCGCCCACTGCTGCCCATGGCGGACCCGCCGGGCAACCCCGAACGCAGTTGCACAACCACCACCGCGCCGGCGGCGCTGCGGCCCAGAAGCACCAAGTGGGTCCAGCTGGCCCACCGCGCCCGCCTGCTGAGCTGGATCAGCCTGGGCTGGCTGGGCATCGAGGGCGGGATCGCGATCCTCGCCTCCGTCCTCGCCGGGTCCGTGGCGTTGCTGGGCTTCGGGATCGACTCCGCCATCGAGGCCCTGGCCAGCGTCATCGTCGTCTGGCGGTTCAGCGGTGACCGCACCCTGTCCGACACCGCCGAGGCGAGAGCGCAAAAAGCCGTCGCGGTGTCGTTTTTCCTGCTCGCCCCCTACATCGGCGTCGAGTCGGTCCGGACCCTGCTCGTGGAACGCCACGCCGGCACCACCTGGCTCGGCGTCGCCCTGGCCGGGACGAGCTTGATTTGGTGCCCCGTGCTCGGGGTCTTGAAGCAACGGCTCGGAGCCCGGCTCGGCTCCGCCACCACCGCCGGGGAAGGCCGGCAGAACCTGCTGTGCGCCTACCTCGCTGTCGCCGTCCTGGGCGGCCTGCTGGCCAACAACCTGTTCGGTATCTGGTGGCTCGACCCGGCGGTCGGACTACTGGTCGCCGGACTGGCGGTCAAAGAAGGACGGATAGCGTGGCGAGGAGAACCCTGCGCGTGCTGCTAACCCACCCGCCGAGGACTGGTCGCTAAGGCCGGCGCTTCGATGGCAGCGCTGAAGTACGCAACAGGACGACCTGCCCCCTCGAGTGGTCGCCGCCGGCCCACACGGTGCGGCGGTCGTGTTCAGCCACGGTCGTTCGCTGCCCTCCAGCCCCGTCGTCAACAGCACCGTAGCGACCTACGTCCTGGTTCGGCTCGCCTCGCCGATCCGTTCAGCGGCCGCCGCCGCGCGCAGCGGCATGGGGGCATCCGCCCGCTGGGGGTCGAGTAGTGCCTTGACGCAGCGAGAACGGCTCTCCCCGCTGACCTCGGCTCTCGGCCAAGCGGCAGCAGACGTGAACCTGCCGGTCAGCGCCACCGAGCACCGCAGCGCCCCTTCTTCCGAGCTGTGGAGGTCGTTCGGCGTCCGCGGGTAGGACCGCTGCATGCGCTTTCGACTCAACGCCCGCCAGACACCTACTCGGCCCGAAGAGTCACCCGTTCACCCCGGGTCCGGACAAGGCCGGCAGCCCTACTCAGATGCGTTTGACCTGGACCAACAGGTCCTAGCGCGACGGCTGCGTGGGCATCGGCTGGAGCACCTCCGGCAGGACCAGCCTCGGCTAAGCAGATGGTTGCACTTCCTCAACGACGCCTCTGCAAGCAGTGCGGCCACCGCGGTGGCCGCACTGGTCAGCGCCGGGTTCCTGCTGGCGGCGCTGCTCGCTGACAGTGCGAGCCGGTGGCTCACCGCGTTCGAGGCGCTTGCAGCCGCGGTCACGCTGGTGATGGTGTTCGCCTTGCAACACACCCAGACCCGGCAGCAGACAGCGCTGCAACGCAAACTCGACGAGATCCTGCGGGTCCTTCCCGGCGCGGACACCCGGCTCGTACACGTCGAGACCGCCACCCAGGTAGAACTCGACGCCCTCGACGAACGCCACATCGCCATGCGCGACGACGCCCTCGACCAGACCGCCCACACATAGCCGCCATGGCATGGCAGCGCGGTACCAGCTGAGGTCAGGGGATCCGCCGTTGAGCAGGTCGCGCGGCGCCAGCGGCGGAAGGACCTCACCCGCAGGTCGCTGAGCGCGATCTGGGCTTGCGGATGAACGGCCCCAGCTTCACCACCGCGGTGACCGGAGCCGCCAGGCCCATCACCGCAAGCGGATCCTCTCCGGGACAAGATCGATGTCCCGTGCAGCGGGTGCCGTGCTGCGTAGCGCTGCCCCACGGACCGCACTTCCGCGAGCCTGATAGTCGTTCCCGCACGACTGGCCCGCACAATGCCCGGTGAACGTGCGGCGACCGACGCCCGTTCACAGTCACTGGCAGCGGACTGCTTGCCAGTGGTCAGACCGGTCTGGTCCCGACGCCGTCGGGATAGAGGTGGAGCAGCAGCGGCACCCACGCCGCCCACGCGCCGTCCGGGAACAGCTCAGCGAAGCTGGTGGTGGCGCCGGTGCGGACACCCGACCAGTAAGCCTGCAGGTCGCCGGTCAGCAGCAGCAGCCAGCCGGCCTGGTGGACCTGGTCGTGGAACGCCGGCGGGTGGGGTTCGTGGAACACCCCGCCCATCACCCAGTGCGTGCCGCCGGCCGCCGCAGCGCCCGGGGTGGAGTTGCGCAGACCGGCGGCGTCGACATCGGCCGGGTGTTCAGCGCTGATCACCAGCACCTCTGACGGGTCGCTGCAGTCCGCGGCCATGTTGCGGGCTGTGCGCACCCGGCCCCACTGCTCAGGGCGGGTTACCCGGGTGAAGCCGCGGCGCCGCGGCCGCGGCGCCCGAGCCTCCAGCACCCACGGGCTGGTCACCACTGCCGGCCCTGGCAGACCGTAGGAGCCTTCGGCGAGCTGCGCCCACGCCCACGTCGTCAACGCACTCCCCCGCTGGTGTCTGTGAGCAGCCAGTGTGCTGTCGCGGCCCAGGGCACCGAGCGGCCCGCCGACAGCAACCTGCACCCATGCCTCAGGCTTGATCCAGGGCGCCGACGGCCAGCGCGCCGGGATCGGGCGGGTCCGGCAGCACAGTGCGGCGCGGGACGTGCACCACCTGCCCGGCCAGGGCTGCCAACACGACCCGGTCGACGCCCGCCGCGACGACCAGCCCCAGCTGGCTGCGGCCGGCCCGCACCACGGTGGCGCCCGGCACCGCAAGGTAGCCCTCCACCGCGGTCGCGTACGCGACCTGCAGCGCGCTGCTCACGGCGGCGTCCGCAACCAACTGCGCGGAGTAGTCGTCCAGGACGACAGTGAGCCACGGCCGGGCCGGCTGCTGCTTGACGTCCAGGATCTGAAGGTCGAGCAGGGTGTGGTCGGCCTGCCACTGCTCGTTGGGACGGGCCGCGGTACACCGGTGGACCAGCTCGAACTGGTTGCGGTAGGCCGCGTCCCCGTCGGGCGCGAGGGTCCGCAACCCCGGGTCGATCGCGGCCACGACGGAGCGGACGGTGGAGTAGTTGGGGGCGGGCAGGTCGCGGTCGCGGGCGAGGTCGCCTATCCGGTGCACGTAGGCGGTGGTCGGGGGCGGCCGGCGCAGCGCCAGCGCCTCGATCGCCGCGACCAGGTCCTCGGGCAGCCGGCGCCGGCCGAGGTCGCTGCGCTCCTGCCGCTGCAGCGCGCTGGCGGTCGGGTCGGTTGCGGTAGCTGGCGGCCCAGCGCCGCAGCGTGCGGGCCGGCAGCCCTGCGACCGCGGCGAGCCGGGTCGGCGGAACCCCGTCGGTCCGGGTGCTGGCGGATCAGCGCGGCCTTCGCCTCCGGGGTCAGCCGCGCCGAGACCATCATCGCGCCCCGGCTACTACGCGGGCTCGGCCGCGGCGGCTCCGCGGTCGGTCAGGTACCGGTACACCGTCGGACGGGACACCCCGAAGGTGTCGGCGATCTCCTGCACGGTGTGCTTCCCGCCGTCGTACATCGCCCGGGCCTGCGCGATCTTGTTGGGCGTCATCTTGAACCTAGGCCCGCCCTTGCGGCCGCGGGCGCGGGCCGCGGCGAGCCCATCGTGGGTGCGTTCGACGATCAGGTCGTGCTCGAACTCGGCGATCGCGGCAAGCATGTGGAAGAACAGCCGCCCGCCGGGGGTGGTCGTGTCGATGCCCTGGCTGACCGCGCGCAGCCCGACCTGCCGGGCCTGTAGGTCGTCGGCGATCTGCTTGAGGTTGCGCACCGACCGGCCGAGGCGGTCCAGCTTGGTCACCACAAGCGTGTCCCCGGCCCGCAGGTAGGACAGCGCCTCGTCCAGCGCCGGGCGCCGCGCCAGCGTCCCGGACGCGTGCTCGGTGAACGTCTTGTCGCACCCGGCGGCCGCCAGCGCGTCGGTCTGCGCCTCCGGGTGCTGGTCCCGAGTGCTTACCCGCGAGTACCCGACCACCGCCACCGACCGAACGTATCGCGAACGTACCTCGCGTGCCGTAGTTCACGGACACGGGTCGCGAGACAACTGCTCCTGCTCGAGCTCCGGCCTTTTCCGCTGCGTCTCGTAGACGATCGTCTGTGACACAAGATCACCGGCACGTGCCGCGGCGGCCTAAGGCAGCCTTGGCTGCTGGGACGAGCCTGCTCCGATAGAAATCGGCAACTAGCGGCCGAATCAGCTGCCACTTGGCGACCCTGCTCGAAGCTCGTTCACGCCGGCAGTCGGCAACATCAGTCCGTCGCCCGACGGAGCGCGTGCTGAGCTGAGCAGCGCTGCGCGGAGTGGCTGCTGCGCCGCGCGGACCAGGTCGGCGGCGGCCCTTTTCCGCTGACCCAGCAGCTGCTGGCGTCCGTGCTGGGTCTGCGCCGCACGACGGTGTCGGCCGTCGCGGCCCGCCTGCAGGGCCTCGGTCTGGTCACCTACCGCTACGGCCGGCTCGCCGTCCAGGACCACGAGGGCCTCGAGCGGCGTGCCTGCAGCTGCTACGGGCTGTTCCGGGATGACGTCGCGAGCCTGGCGCGGGCGGCGTCCGAGGCGGCCCGCCCTCGCTGACCCACGATGCGCTCGCGGTCAACCTCCACCCGCACTGCAGGGCACCCTGGCCCGGCTCTCACGCGCCCGCCGCGCGGGCGAGAACTGCCCAGCTGACGGTGTGTGGACAAGCCGCTCGGTGACTGCGGCGCGCGCATGGTGAGCGCAGCAAAACGACGACGTCACCGGCCCATCTCGCCGGGCAGACTCGGGTCAGGGCCGTAGGGCTGGTCGCTACGGTGTCTGCCGGTCCACCTCTTCCTGCTCGCGGACCGCGTGCTGCTGGTCGCGACGTTCAGCGTCGTCGTAGCGGTCCAAGGCGCTGCCATCTCGAGCGAGGAGCTCGTGCCTCCGCTGCAGATGCGCGTGCGCGTCTGCCCGTACCCATCTGCTCACCTCGACGGCCCCGGCCACAGAGGACGTGACCGCTCCTCGGTACAAGTCCACCAGCTGCTCGCGCCGGTCCGCCTCGAGGTCCTGCTCGCCCGCGTGCTGCTCGCGCGTGTTCATCGCGGCTCGCGTCGGTCCTGCTTATCGTCACGCTGGTCCTGCTGCCTGGCCCTCTGGTCCTGCTCGCAGTCCCGGGCGTCCGGCTGGATGTCTCGCCGGTCCGGCGCCGGCTCGACCGCACGCGAGTTCATATGGCGGATCTTCCCCAGCGGCGCGCACAAGAACACGCGGCGCAGCGCCCTGGCTGCAAGCAGACGGTCGACCGCGCACCGGTCAATGCCACCCAGCGGATGACGTCACAGATGCCCGTCCTTCAGCGCGGGAGCTCCGCACGCGACCGGGTCGAAGACATGACTTGATCTATTCAGGGGAAGGGAGTTGGATCGAGGGGTGCCCGTCTCCCCCGACCTCGAGCATCTCCTGCGCGACGCCTCCGTGCGCGTGACGGCGCCGCGTCGCGCGGTGCTCGCGGCCGTCCACGAGCACCCGCACGCCACCACCGAGGCACTGCTCGCAGGGACCCGGGAGCGGCTCGGTTCGGTGTCCCACCAGGCTGTGTACGACGTTCTGCGGGCGCTTACCGACGCCGGCGTCGTGCGCCGCATCCAGCCGGCCGGCTCGGTCGCACTGTACGAGGCGCGGGTCGGCGACAACGACCACCACGCGGTATGCCGCTCCTGCGGGGTAGTCGGCGACGTCGACTGCGCTGTCGGCCACACGCCGTGCCTCACCGCGTCCGACGGCGCCGGCTTCGTGATCGACGAGGCCGAGGTCGTCTACTGGGGACGCTGCTCCGCGTGCGCGGCTCCGTCCCCCACGTTCCCCACGTCCCCCACGTCCCACACCTGACCGCACGGATGACGAAAGGTATGACGTGACCGAGATCGACCCGAAGCCCAGGGACACCAGCGCCAGCCCGACGGGCACCGACACGACGGCGAGCACCAGCGAGTCGCAGAACCCGGTGAT
>JAABUM010004083.1_pt1 | contig 16885 bp, 11 predicted proteins | sample 5559161 | NCBI WGS metagenome assembly JAABUM01 (sample SAMN10711868, study PRJNA513369) | rock metagenome | isolation source: Antarctica rocks | place: Antarctica: Victoria Land, Siegfried Peak nord | reverse complement strand
GCCCTCCGCGAGCGCATCCTGGAGTTCATCGCTTATTTCAACCGCACCGCCGCACCATTCAAGTGGACCTACAAAGGCCGCCCGCTTCGCCGCTAACCCGGCACGCTCTTCCGCGACCCTGTACTAGCGTCATCGGTCGAATGGTGGCCACGTCAGATCTGAGACGCCAATCGGCGGCGATACTTTCAGCGTCGGCGATGTTACGTTTAGCATGACCGGTTGAAACGGCTGAGGAGGAACCGCCCGCTGTCTCCCCGCGAATCTTATCTTAATGGCAGTCAATGTATCTTCAAGGGTATTCCTATTGTGAAGCTCTGTGCAGTGCCGCCCAGTACCTAGCATTCGGCTTAATTACGGTACCCAACAGCAACCTCCCGGTAGCAGGAGAAGACCAAATAATACCGGATACCTCCCACGCCATATCTTAGCACGTCGCCTGTACGTACTTCCACGCTACCCCTTCGGCAACGAGATCCCCCCGCGGCCCCGGTCGACAGACCGCGTCGAGGGAGCGGTCGGAAAAGGTTTGGTGGTTGCTGCGTCACCACACGGGGACGGGCTCGGGCGACGGTCTTTGTCCGCGCCACGGCAACACCGGTGCGCGACGCGGGCTATCCGCCAGGTCACCCGGCATCGCAATCCGGTCCAGCGGTACGACGTCGGGGCGCCATTCGTGTGCCGAGCACGCGGCGGATAATCAGGGGTACTCCGTTGTTGCCATGACGGCCCCCGGCCTACGCTTACTTTGACACTTATGCGTTTCTTCCGGGGCGCGGCTTCCTCCCTCGACAACCTGTCACGACCTCCCTACACTCAGGATGTAGAGAACATTTGTGCTATTTAGAGGAGAGGCAGGGGGCGCATGGAGGCGACGGGACGCTATCGGATCGAGGCGACAACGGCACCGGACGAGCACATCCTCACTGTATACGACCTGGTGGGCCTGCCACACGCGGCGCTCACGACGTTCGCCCGGTCCATGATCGCCGCGGGTCAACCGGCCGCAGCCCGCGCGTACACCTATGCGCTACTCGACTTCTTCGCCTTCCTCGATACGGCCCCGGCGCAGCGCGCGGCGGGATGGCGCTGGGATAGTCCGCCGGGCGAGATCCACGTCGCGGTGCGTGCCTACCTGTCTCGCCACCCCGAGGGGCGGGCCTTGTTCCTGACCGCGTTGCGCCGGTTCTACCGGGTGCAGCATGCCCTCGGGGCCTACCATCATCCGGAACCCCTCGCCGGGCTGGTGCTTGCGGCACCCTCGACGGTCGGCCCGGGCGAAGCGGCGGATGAGCGACGGTTAGCGGTGGATGGAGCGGTCGCCGATCCGCACCTGCACGCCCGGCTCCTGCTCGCCGGTCGCCGGGTCGGCTGGGGTCTGCGCGAGCGCTGCGTGGCGCGGATCGCGCTCGAGGCGGGCGCGGGTCCGGAGGTGGTGCTCGGCCTCACCCTCGGCGACTGGCTCGATCGGGGGATGGGCCGGGAGATCGTCGCCCGCGCGGTGGGCCGCGATCGCCGGGTGCGCGTGCTGCGCTTCGCCCCGCTGACCGCCCGGCTGTTGCACCAGTACGGCGAGACCGCGCGACGGCTGGCCGACCCGGGCGGCCTGGGCCTGGCCGAGCACCGGCGGCTCGCGGGCAACGAAGATGCCGATCCCGACAGGGTGCCGCTCTTCCTCACCGTCCGGGGATCGGCCCTGCGCCCGGCGACCTTCCGCGACCGCGCCTGGCACCCCGCCTGCGCGGCAGCGGGCCTGGCGCTGGATCCGCGCGATGCCCGCCGCTGGTATGCGGCCCAGGCGACGCGCCTGATCCGCGAGACGGCATCTGGCCCGACCGTCGCCGGTGCCCTGCGCGACCTGGCGGCCTACCTGCGCGGCGTGCCCGGCCCGGGGCTGGCGCCCGATCTCCTCGCCGCCGCCGTGGCCACGACCGCGGCGCACGCCCGCATCCAGGATCAATTCCACGCCCAACTCGGCGACGATCTCGGCCGCGCGCTGGCGACCGAGCTCCGGGACGCCGCGTAGGGCAGGGGCCGCGCGGAAACGTTCCCGGCTGTCCCCGCCGCGCTGGCGTTGCCCCGCCAGCGACGAATTGGCGCCGCGAAGAAGGAGTACACCACGATGAACGCGCATCCAACCGCCGCCCGCCGCCCGCCGCTGCACACGCCCTCGGGCCTGAATCTGTACCGGCGCTGCCCCGAGGCGTACCGGCTCCGCTACCGGGTCCGCCAGCCCGCACCGGAGACGCCGAGCCCCGCCCTCGCGCGCGGCATCGCTGTCCACGACGTCCTCGCCCGTTGCGCGAAACAGTACCAGGTGCGGGGCACCCTGCCGGCCGACTGGCCCGCGCGCCTCGCGGACCGCTTGCCACGCGCCGCCTACCCGGACACGACCGCCTACCGGGACGACCTGGCCGCGGCGCGGGACCAGGTGTCGAGCGGCCTCGCGGCCCTCACGCCCGGCCGCGAGGTCCTGGCCGTCGAGCGATTCTGGCGCTGGACCTGGCCGGGCAGTCCCTCGGGTGCCGCGTTCACGCTGGGGGCGAAGATCGACTTGGTGCTCGCCGGGACCGATGATCGCGGCGACCGCTATCTCGATGTCGTGGACTACGCGACCGGCCAGGGCCGCCGCATCGACCGCATCCAGGAGTTGGTCGAGCGCCTCGTGGTCAAGGCCAATCTGGGCGCGGGCGGCGACTATGCCTACATCGTCAGCACGACCGCCTGGCTCGCGCTCGACGCCTCCTGGTCGGCGGTGCGCGACGATGACGAGTGCCGCGCGACCTGGCGCGAGATCCGCGGGCTGGCCCACGCGATCGCCACCGACCCGGTCATGGCCCCCACCCCGAGCGCCCTGTGCGCGTTCTGCGATTACTACGGCAACGGGTGCGTGCTCGATCGTCCGGGTGATGTCCGCGCGGGCGTCGGTCGGGATTTGGCGCGTTGGCTGGAGGGCACGGGCGAGGAGGAGGGGGAGGCGACGTCGGCGTGAGCGCGAGCGGTGGCTGGCTAGCCGGGGCCGAAGCCTATGCGGCGGGCCGGGTCTCCGCCGTTACCTGCCCCGGCGATAGCGCCCGGCCCGCCGCATAGGCTTCGGCGAACGCGTCCGCCCCGATTACAGCTCGCGCGCGGCCCACGTCGCGGTCGTAGTTGACGCGCTCGACATGCAGCGCGCGCACGCCGGCGGTGTCGAGGAGCGCCTGCGCCGCGCCGAAGAGCCGCGCGGCGCGGCGCGGATCGCGCGCGGCCGCGGCGAGCCCGGCGAACCCCTCCAGGCAGCGCGCGATCCCCATGGTGCTCCCGATCTCGTGGGCGAGCGCCAAACTCTCCCGGAAATACCCCTCGGCCCGCGTCAGGTCGTCGCGCGCCAGCGCCACCTGCCCGAGTGAGTTGAGGGTGTTGTCGAGGCCGTCCGTATCGCCCGCGGCGCGCAGGAGGGCGAGGGATTCCGCCAGGGTGGCCCCGGCACCCGCCAGATCACCCGCCCGGAACGCCGAGAGGCCGACGTTGTTGAGCGCACGCCCATAGTCCGCCGGGTTGCCAGCGATTCGCAGGAGCGCCAGGCTCTCCGCGTACCGTGCCGACCCCGCGGCCTCGTCGCCGCGCATGCGCGCCAGGTTGCCCTGGTGCATGAGCACCAGGGCGACGAGGCCCGTGTCGTCGATCCGGCGCGCGATCGCCAGGCTCTCGGCGAAGAGGGACCCCGCAGCAGCGTCGCCCGCCCCGCCGAGCGCCGCGATGATGCCCAGCTCGTCGAGCGCGGCGGCGATACCGCGCTCGTCTCCCAGCCCCCGCGCGAGTGCCAGCGCGGTGTCCAGGTTGGCCCGCGCCCCCGCCGGGTCGGACTGGGCGCGCGCCAGGCGACCGGCCGCCAGGAGCGCGCGTAAACGCGACCCCGGCACCAGCACCTCGCCGGGAGCAAGCGCCCGTTCCAGCGCGCGCCGCCCCTCGCCCGCCCGCCCGCGGCGCCACCAGTACGGCCCGAGCGCCCCGGCGAGGCGGACGGCCGCGTCGGCTTCCCCGCGCGCCAGCAGCCAGTCGAGCGCCGCGCGCAGATTGTCGACCTCGCGGTCGAGGCGGTCCAACCACCCGGCGGCGGCGGGCCCATCCAGGTGCGGCGCGGCCGCCTCGGCGAGGCCGAGGAAGTGGTCGGCGTGCCGGGCGCGCACCGCCGCCTCTTCGCCGCTGGCCGCGAGCCGCTCGAGCGCGTACTCGCGGATCGTCTCCAGTAGGCCGAGGCGGGGTTCGTCGGCACCTGCCCCGGTCACCACGACCAAGCTCTGCGTCGCGAGCGCGGTTATCGTGTCCAGCACGGGGACTTCGGCCTCGGCCACCCCGCATACCGCCTCCGCCGCCGCGAGTGTGGTGCCCCCCGCGAACGGCGCGAGGCGGCGAAAGACAGCGCGCTCATCCGCGGTCAGCAGGTCGTGGCTCCACGCGATGGTGTCCCGTAGCGTTCGCTGGCGGGCCGGTGCGTCGACCGCGCCACCGGTGAGGACCGGTAACGGTCGCGCCAGCCTGTCGCGGAGCGCCCGGGGCGGGAGCAGCGGCACGCGCGCCGCCGCCAACTCGATAGCAAGGGGTAGACGATCCAGCCGTGCACAGATGTCGGCCACCACCGGGTCGTCCGCCGCCGCCACAGCGAAACCGCGGACGACGGCTCGCGCCCGCCGGGTGAAGAGTTCGGCGGCATCGGGCGGTGCCAACGACGGGATCACGTGCCGTTCTTCACTGGCGAGATGCAGCGGCTGGCGACCGGTCGCCAGCACCGCCAGCCCCGGCGCGGCATCCAGCAGCGTGGCGACCAACCGCGCCACCCCGGCGATGTGCTCGACGTTGTCGAGCACCAACAGGAGGGACCGGTCGCGTAGGTGGGCCGCGAGGCGGTCTGGCAGCGTCTTGCCCCCCACCTCTCGCACGCCGAGGGCGCGCGCGATGGCCCCCGGGGCGAGGTCGACCTCGCGGATGGGGTCGAGCGCCACGAAGCGAGCGCCGTGCGCGAAATGATCGGCGGCGGCGTCGGCGGCGGCCAGGGCGACCCGGGTCTTCCCCACCCCCGGTGACCCGGTCAGGGTCAGCAGGCGGGCTCCCGCGCGCAGTTTGTCGGCGACCGCGGCCACCTCGCCTGCCCGGCCGATCAGCGGCGTCGGCGGCGTCGGCAAGCCGATACCGGGCGCGCCCGGTGCGCGAGGAGCCGACGCGCCCGGTCCGGCGGCGAGGGCCACGAATCCGGCCCGGTCGTCCCCCGTCAGGTTCAGGGCGTCGGCCAGTCGGCGGGCGGTGTGCCCGCTCGGCAGGTGGCCCGCCCGCTCCACGAGGCCGACGGTGTTCTCCGAGAGGGCGGCCCGGCTCGCCAACTCCTCCTGCGACAATCCCGCCGCCAGCCGGCGGCGTCTGAGTTCGGCCGCGAATCCGCTCGGGTCGCGTGACATGTCGCCCCTCGTCCCGCCTACCCCACCGCCGCGCGGTGGGAAGGGTCCTTGTGCTCGATTTGTGGCCGATTTGTGTCGCGCTTTGGCCGCGCGATCGCCCCGTGTGGCGCATCATGGTGGAAGGCAACAGTCATCCCCGTTCGCGTTCGTCGGGTTCGTCATCCACCGGGAAGATCTCACGGAGCGGCACCCCGAGCGTGCGGGCGATGAGGTAGAGGCTTTTGAGCGCCGGGTTGCGCGTCCCGCGCTCGATGTCGCCAAGGTAGGTTCGCTGCAACTCCGCGGCATCGGCGAGATCCTGCAGCGTCAGGCCCCGTTCCCGGCGCAGCGCGCGGATGCGCCGTCCGAGTCGGGCCCGCATGTCCTCCAGTCCGGGGGGATCGGGCACCCGCTTCCTCATCATGCCGCAGTCTCTCTGGTTTGACACATCTCCGTCAAGTCACTTTTAAGTGGCACGATTACTAGCACTAATGTTCTACTTTCAGGGCCGAGGCGGCCGCCGGATGGGCCACGAACTCGGGTAACAACGGAGGGATACCATGGCGGGACGGATCGTGAAGTACAGCAAGACCGTCGTCCTCACCGCGTTCGTCAGCGTCACAAAGCGGGGGGTCGGGCAGGACGGGTCGCACGTCATCCGCTGCCAGTCGCCTATCGAGCGCGACCTCTGCTCCATCCTGGAGGTGCTGCCCTGGGTGGTGCGCTACGAACACCAGCCCTTCACCGCCACCGCGGCCTTCACCGACGGCAGCCATCACGACTACACCCCGGATTTCCGGGTCCTGGGCGTGGGCGTGCGCCTCATCATCGAGTGCAAGCCGGCGGACAAGGTGGTGGAGCCCGAGGTGCGGCGGCAGATCGCGATCGGCCGGGCCTGGGCGGCGGAGCACGGCTACCAATTCCTGCTGGTGACCGAGGAGCAACTGCGCACGGGGGCATTCCTCGCGAACGCGCGACTCCTCCGGCGCTATGCGCGGCAGACGGTCCCCGCTCCGCTCCTGCGCGCGCTCGGGGAGATCCTGGGCGATCGCCCGGGCGGCGTGCCACTCGGGCCGCTGGCGGAACAACTGGCGGCGTCCCGGGTAGCGCCGCTCCCCGCAGCCCGGGCCAGCCTCCACGCCCTCCTTTTCCGGCACGTCCTCGTCGCCCACCTGGCGGCGCCCCTGACCGATGCTAGCCACCTCTGGCTCCCGACGCCAGGGCACGAGGGGGGGACCGATGGCGCGTCGCTGGTTCGCTAAGGGCACCACCTTCGTCTGGAAGCGCGAAGGGCGAGAAGAGGCCTTCTTGATCCGGCAGTCGCTCCTCGATGGCCGACTCCTCGTGGAGAACCAGACGTCCGGCGGCGAGGAGCGCCATGCCGTCTCGGACCTGCTCGGTGCTTTCGCCAGCGGGGCATTGGTGTTTGCCCTCGGAGGTCCCAACATCCGCCGACGGGACCGCGCGCTCCCGCCCACCGAGTATACCTTCGGCGATTTCCTGTCCCTCCCGGAGGCGGTGCGCGACGAGGCCTGGCGCCGCTATCAGCTTATCCTGCCCTACCTCGCGATGTCGCGACGCGAGCGCGGCCAGGCCCTGCGCGACCTGAAGACGGCACGCGCCGCAGCCCTCAAGGCCACCCGGGAGCGGGGCCTGCTCGGTTCCACCAAGGACGACAAGCCGAGGGTGCGGCCGTCGCGGTCCAAGATCGGCGAGGCCGACAGCCCCTCCACCATCAAGGATTGGCTGAAGTCCTTCGGGGCCGGCGGCCATGACATCCGCGCCCTGGTGCCGCTGGCCGCTGGGAAACCGGGCGGCCGCGGGGGGTGCCGACTGGAGGCGGATGTCGAGGCGACCATCACGGCCGTGATCGAGAGGGCGAAGCAACGGGTCACGTCCGGCGAACAGCCCGCGGTCTCGCTCGGCGAACTGGAGGCGGATGCGCGCGTCGTCGTCGGCACCCTCAACGCCGAGCGCGCCGCAGGCGGGGGCGAGCCCGGTGACGTGAAGCCACTCCGCGCGCCCTCGCGCGATGTCATCGCCGCGCGCCTGGTCGCGGCGCAGCTGGACCACCTCCTCAAGCGTCGGCGCAGCCCGCTCGAGGCCCACAAGGACGAGCAGACCGGGGTGGGTTCGCGGCCCACGCGGGTCTACGAGCGCATCGAGATCGACCACTCGCCGATCGATCTGATCGTCGTCGACGACCACGATCGCCTGCCGATCGGTCGGCCCGAGGCCACCTACGCCATGGATGGCCACAGCCGCTACCCGATCGGCCTGCACATCAGTTTCGCGCCGGTCAGCGCCAACGCGGTCCTGGCTTGTCTCGCGCAGTGCATCCTCCCCGAGGTGCCTGGCGGGGATATCCGCACCGTGTATGGGACGGAGCACGCGCGGCTCTCCTTCGGCCTCCCCGAGACGGTCTTCCTGGACAACGAGCGCTGCAATGTCGGCAAGGCCGTGCGCGAGGCGTGCGGCCAGCTGAGCATCAACCTCGAGCAGCAGCCCCTCGGGCAACCCTGGCTGAAGGGGGGGATCGAACGCTACATCCGGACCCACCACAACGACCTCCTCCACAAACTGCCGGGCACGACCTTCTCCAACATCGTCCGGCGCGGCGACTACGACCCGATGGCGATGGCCTGCATCACGTACACCAAGTTCAAGGAGATCATGCACATCTGGCTCTACGACATCTACGCCGAGCGTCCGCACGACGGGCTCGGGAGGCGTATCCCCGCCAGGGTCATGGAGGAGGGGCTGCGGCGTTACCCGCCCGCGCTCGATCACAGCGCCGAGCACGTCCGCCTCACGCTCATGGACACCGACAGGCGCACGGTGCAGCACTACGGCATCGACCTGGAAGGACTGCGCTACCAGGGGGACGCGTTGCGAGACCTGCGTGCGCGGCTACAGAACGTGGAGGACAAGGAGGTGAAGGTCAATTTCAACCGGGAAGATCTGGGGCAGATCTATGTCCTCGACGAGTTCGAAGGGCGCTGGCTGACGATACCGGCCAACCCGGACTTCGCGGCGTATGCCCGCGGCCTGTCCCTGTGGAAGCACCACTTCATCCTTAAGGTCGCCAAAAAGACCAATCCCAGGCCGGACCTCGACGCCCTGGCGCGCGCACGGATGAAAATCCAGCGACTCGTGGCGCAAGAATTCGCGCTCAAGGGCGGCAAGGTAACCCGGAAAAAGGAGGCGCGTATCCTGGGCCTCGGCGTCGAGCTCCCGGCGATACCCGCGGGGGACGTTCTCGCCGGGGGTGCCGGTGCCGCGGCACCCGCGCCCCCCCTACCGGCGGTCACGGGCGCACCCGCGGTGCCCGCCGACGACGGCGAGGCGATGGTCCTCGCCAGCATCGCGGACGAGCCCGAACCGGCCACCGTCCCCGCGACGCGACGCGCGGGCGGGAAGCCGCGCCGGGTGCGGCCGGTGCCCGCGGAGGAGGAGTCGGACGAACTGCCCGATCGCACGGGATGGGGCGGGACCGTGCGTGGACCGCAGCGCCCGCGCGGCGGGGCTACGACGACGGAGGAGCCGGACCGCGTTGGTTGGGGAGGGGGCGTGCGAGGTCCGGCCCGCCCGAGGCCGACCGAGCCGCCCGAGGCGGCGACACCGAAAGCGCCGGCCGAGGAGGGACCGGATCGCACCGGCTGGCGCGCGGGACCACACCTCCCAGGTATCGCGCGACGGCGGCGGAGGCGCGAGGAGGGCTGAGATGGCAGGGACACCCATGGCGGGGCGGGGACGGGACGCGCGCGCACGATCCGACGGGGTGACCGGGTCGACCCGGTCGCCGACCGCGCGAGCGCCGCCGATGGCGGCGTAGGCCGCCATGCCCGGGAGACGGGGCGCGAGGGCAACCGCATCGAAGGAGGACCGATCATGTCGCACACCGACGATCACCAGAGTGACCAGCTGAATGACGCCGCGCGCGATGCCATGCTGGCCGGGCGCGAGGCGCGCTACGACCATCTCGAGAAGATCCTGATCGAATATCCGCGCGCGGCCAAGATCCTCTCCGAGATCGCTTTCATCCACCGACACGCGCACCGCGCCGCGGAGATGCGTGGCCTGCTGATCACCGGCCCGAAGGGTGCGGGGAAGACCACCCTCATCGACGTGTACATCAACACCTTCGCGCCGGATTACGGGGCCGAGACGATCAAGCGGCCGATCATGTTCGCCACCGTCCCCTCGCGGGCGACGGCGGATGGTCTGGCCTCGGCCTTGCTGTACGGGCTCGGGGATCCACGCTGGGCCAACGGCAACCTCAACAACAAGACCACGCGGATCCACGAGTTCCTGCGCCGCTGCGAGACGCGGCTCCTCATCCTCGACGAGATCCAGCATTTCCAGGATGGCCAGAACCTCAATCACATCGAGGATGCCGCCCGCTGGCTCAAGATCCTGCTCAAGGATAAGCAGGTCAAGCTCGCGTGCGTCTTCGTGGGCCTCGAGGGGTGGACCGACAAGCTCATGCGGGCGAACGCGGGGCAACTCGGCCGTCTATTCACCGACGAGTATGTCCTCGCGCCGTTGAAGTGGGACGAGACGGGAGGCCTGAAGACGAACGAGTTCCGCATCTTCCTCGACGAGCTCGACGCGCAGTTGCCGTTCGACGCCCGCGCGGGGCTCGTCGACGAGGACCTCGCCTGGCGCTGCCATGTGGCGACGGGTGGGCTGGTCAATTACGTGATGAAGCTGGTCCGCCGCGCGGGCTACCTGGCGATCGACCTGGGGCGCCCGTGCATCGACCGCGCGCTACTCGCCGAGGCCTACGACAAGGAATTGGCGAAGGGCCGCCGCGGTATCCCCAATCCGTTCGACGGCGACGAACGGCCCGAGCCGCCGCTTCCGGCCGACGCGGACGCCGAGCGCGCCGAGATCGCCGGGGTCGGTAGGCGCCCTGGTCGGCGCAAGGTCAAAGGCGCGACCGCGGGCTCGAAGGAGCAGGTCGAGCAGATATTGCCGAGTGAGTAACGTTCGGTGGGGGATGCGATGATTTGGCGGGCGATCACGACGCTGACGCCGCTGCCTTGGGAGAGCCTGGAGGGGTTCCTGGAGCGCCTGCGCCGGGCGAACCTCTATGCGGAGCACAACTGGCTCACGCGGTTCCTCGACTCCCGGCCCGATCAGCGCATCAACCTCCTGCGCGAGCGCCGACACTACGAGCGCCTGGCCGCGCTCACGATGCGGGACAGCGCCGCCCTCGCGGCGCTGTCCCTGCATCGCGTGGTCCCGCGCTACTACCTGCCGGGGGAACTGCCGGCGCTGATCGGCGGGCCGGGCGAGATCCCCGGCCCGCTCTGGGAAGACGGTCGACTCCTTGTCTACGGCATGGGCGAGGGGCGCAAGGTCGCCCGGAAGATCTGCCCGCGGTGTTGGGCCGAGTACCGCACGGTATTCCTGCCGTGGTCGCTGCGCCACGTGACGATGTGCGCGGCGCATGCGAGCCTGCTGGTCGACCGCTGCGCCTGCGGGCGGCCGCTCTCATTCGATCTCGAGACCGGGCGCTGCCGGTCGTGCGGCGTCGCGGTGGAGACGCTGACCGCACTGCCGCTGGCGGGGCACGCGCCGAGCGTCGCGCTGGGGCTGCTCGTCGCCGGCGCGCTCGACGACGGCCCGGCGGCCTTCCCGCCGCCCGTCCTCGTGCTCCCCGCGGCGCATCCCCTCCGCGCGATGCACCCCGCCGCGCTCTTCCGCTTCCTGGTCTACACTGGCCAGTTGCTGGCGGCCCGTTACCCGGATGATCCCCTCTACGCGCCAGCGTCCCGGCCGACGGGCCTACGCTGGCGCGGACCCGTCTCGACGCTGCACCAGACGGACGTCGCGACCGTCCATGGCACGCTCGCGGCGCTGTGGCCGCTGCTGGCCGACTGGCCGCACGCCTGGCACGGGTTGCTCGCGCGCATCGCGGCGCGCGAGGAGCACGAGGGGATCGACCGGGAGCATCACTTCCCCTCGGCTCTGTTCAACGAGGCGGAACTGGCGGGCCCGGCGTTCGCCTGGCTCCACCGCAGTTGGGTCGAGTTCGTCTACAACCAGACCGGTCGCCTGCCCGGCGTCTTCGCCTGGTATCGGTTCTACCGCAGCGTCCGGCGGCACCTCGCTGAGAGCGGCGTGCCTGATCTGCCCGAGCTGCTCTCGCAGCCGCGAGCCCGGGCCATGATCGGGGCCGGCATGCCGACCCTCAAAGGCTATCTCGCCGACAGCGACGACAACGCCATGATCCGTCGCGGGCACGAGGAGATCCCGGGCCGTCCCTGGCAACTCCTCGTTCCGGAGGAGGTCGAGCGCCTGCGGCTCCTGCACGCCGCGCGTCTCAACTGGCCCGAGGCGGCGGAGCGCCTGGGGCTCGGCAAGACCGCCCTGCACGAGCTGGTAGACGCCGGCCTCATCCCCGTCGAGGAGCGGCCCGATGCGGGGGAACGGCACGGGTGGATCTTCGGTGTCGGCGCGCTCGACGCCGCGCTGGCGGCGTTGCTCGGTCACCTGCCCCTATCCGGAACGAAAGCAGCGGGGGCCGATTCCTTGACCCTCGACGGGGCGCTCGCTGCGCTCCGGTCGGCAGGCATCGGCCTGCCCGAATTGCTGGGCGCTGTGCGCGACGGGGCGCTCGCCGCCTCGCGCGCCGGGGACACGACGCGGCTCGCGGACCTCCGCTTCCGGCGCGACGACGTCCTGGCGTACCGGGCGGCGCGCGGCCCCGCCCTCTCCGGCGCGGCGCGGTATTCCTCGCTGGAGGTCTGCCAGTTGGTCGGCTGCACCCAGTCGACACTCCGATCGTGGCGGGCTGCGGGCCTGCTGCTCCCCGCCGAGACGATCGTGGACACCGACGGCGCGCACATGCGCTACGACGGCACGACACTCATGGCCTTCCGGGCGCGCCACATGGGGACGGAAGAGGCCCTGGAACTCCTCGGCTGCACGCGACCGACCCTGTACAACTGGGTCGCCGCTGACGGCCGGCTGGCCTCGGCCGTGGTCACCGGGGGCGGCAAACACAACGCCTGGCTCTTCGACCGGGCCGCCTTGCACGCGCTCGTGGCGGACCAGGTGAACGCCGTGGAGGCGGCCGCGCTGCTCGGGACGGATGTGCGAACCTTCAACGGCTGGGTAGCCCAGGGGGTTCTGCGCCCGATCGTGAGCGACGCCCTCAAAGCCCGCTGGTATCGCCACGAGGAGCTCCTGCGGGCGCGCGATGCCCTGCTGCGCAACCCCCGGACCGGCAAGCCGCGCGTCGATCAGCGGCGCGGCGATCCCGATAACGATCGTGCGGGGTGGTGAGATGGCCGATGCCTCTCCCCTCACGGCTCGCGCGCAGCGGACTATCCCGACACGGCAATCCGGGCGATGTCTTCGCCCGAGGGTCAGTCGCCCCCTCGATGCTGCCCGGCGCGCCAATTGCCGTGGGCCGTCGGCCAGGGCAGGTCTCCCTCGGCGGCGTTGTGGTCGATCCGTACTATGCGAGAGGTATCTATATGAAGGATGACGCACAGGAAGCCACCACCACGCCGGGCGATGACCGCGTGGTGCCGATCCGGATGTCGGAGGGCGCACCTCCGGGTCCCGATGAACCCCGCGCCGGGGCGATGCACCGAACCGATCGGACTGGAGCGATGGAACGTAGTTTCTGGAGCACGCGCCCGCACGCCCCCACCCCTCTGCCGGGGACGACGCTCAAGACTGTCGGGCACAAACTTGACCGCCGCTACTGCTGGCTCTGGGGGATTCGGTACGGATTCCAGTTGCCCGCCCGCCTGCCCGGTGCGGCGCCCGGGCGTGCCGTCCGCATCAGCTTCGATCCGCAGGATATCGGGACGGTGTGGGTACAAAACCCCGCCACGGGGCGGTTCGTCGAGGCCCGGCCGGCCGGGGCGGCGGTCAGGGCACATGCGCGCGCGTTGGCCGCGCGAGCGGCGACCATCGCCGCGACGCGAGAACGTACCCGCTCCATCGCCGCAACCGCAACCCACCGCGCCCGCCCGCGCGACGCCGCTCAACGGGCGGGTATAGGTAGCCCGGCGAATGCCAGGTCGGCGCTGTCGGGGTCCGGGGAGCTGTCCGCCACTGACCCGGAGACGCAAGGCGGTGCCTGAGCGGGCGGAGACGATGCTGCTCGCCGGATGCAGATCGATCATGAACGAAAGGTGGTATGGCATGGTTGATGGACCGCGTGATCGAAACCGCTATGAGGTGGATGGCACGAGCGTGGATCTCTCCTTCATCGACGAGTCGACCGGGCAGCCGATGCTGCCCATGATCATCATGGATATCGAGATGCGGCAGCTCCTCGGGTATGAGTTCGTGCCGGATCCACCGACCGAGGAGGATCTGGACGCCGCGCTCGATCGTTACGAACGCCGGACAAGCGGGTAAACGAAACACTGCGACGTATCCCGCAATAGTCGAACGCCGGGGGCCGTATCACGGCCCCCGGCGTCTTGTTGCTTATCCATAGGCTACTCCGGGCGCTGCTAGGAGCGGTGAGATGCGAACCACTGATCCACCTGCGCCGCTCCACCCTTCAGTGTTGCTCGTGCTGTTGCCGTACCTGTGCAATTGGGATCAAGGCCCACCATGTCGTTTACCTGTCGGTCGAATGAATGGCAGGACTACCGGGTGATTGCGCTCTTCGGTATGTTAGCATTATGCTAGAAACGGCAAAGCAATAGGATGAGCCAGATACGTAGCGGGAGTATGTAGGATAGGCCAGATGGGTAACCGTGCCAAGCCAGATAACTTGGCGTGGTTAACAAAAAAAGGCCCCTCTGGGCCAAATGAGTAACCTATCCTACACGTTCGTCTGTTTATGGGACTGGCGTCGTTTTCACCCCATAGATGGGACTGAGGCTCACTCCCTCAACGCGTTCATGGGACTCAGGCTCAAAATTGCCCCGGAAACGGCCTTGCGGTCGGCCCCAGGGTAATTTTTTTGTGGGACTCAGGCTCACGGCGTGGGACTCAGGCACACCCCTGGCGAAGCGGCGGGACTCGGGCTTCATGAATGGTGGGACTCAGGCTCACCGTTCGTGGGACTCAGGCTCACGAATCGGTGGGACTCAGGCTCAAGGTGGGCCGGGCACGTTCGCCCATCGGCTATGCGCGGCCCCCGATTGCCCATACGCGCAGTTTGTCGGCATCGTGTGGATAGGGTGTGGAAAACTCTTTTCCTTCTTGACGGGGGCAATGAGCCTTTCACTACTGTAGGATCGGCTACTTATTGGCGGTGTCTGAGGCGTTCGGCTCTTTATTGGACCGGGGCCATTTTCGCCCCGTAGATGATGTTGTTGGCGAAGTCGCGTAGGAGGGCCGGTGCGCGCGGCTCAGTCCCAGACGAGGGCCAGCCGGGACGGGCGCGTGGCGGCGCGGGGCCGCTCGGCGAACCAGGCGGCGAGGCGGGCGACGTTCAGCGCGGCGGCGGTTACGAGGTGCTGGAAGCGCGTTTTTGCCAGGCCGCGGTAGCGCGCGTGGCGCAGATCGAACGTGGCGACGCCCTGGGCGATCGTCCCTTCTACCCCCGCGCGGGCGGCGTAGCGCGCCGGGAAGTCGGGCTCACGTTGGCGTACCCGCGCGGCGCGCAAGGCCAGGTGCCGCGCCTGCGGGTGGAGCGTGAGCCGCCGCGGCCCGCGCGCCGCGCGCGTGCAGTCGGCGCGGCTGGGGCAGGCGCGACAGGTCGCGGGGTCGAAGCTGACGACGATGTCGGCGTTCCCGTCCGGGTCGTGGGTCGCCGCCCACTGCTTGCTGGTATGGCCCCGCGGGCAGGTGACGTGGCGGGCATCCCAGTCGATGGCGAAACACTCGGCCGTGAACGCCCCCGGCGTGTGCGCTTGCCAGCTGCTGTCACCCAGGGCGGGGCCGAGCAACTCGACCTGGTGCTCGCGCTGGCTGGTCAGCAAGTTCTCCGCGTCCACGTAGCCCGCGTCGACGAGGTGCTCCGCCGGGAGCAAGTCGGCTGCCGCCAGGGCGGTGTGGATCGGCGCGACGAGGCGGTGGTCGGGCGTCGTCGCCGGCGTCGTCTGCACGGCGACGATGAGATGCGGCGTGTCCGCGTCACAGGTCTCCGTGAGGTGGACCTTGTAGCCCGTCCAACTGGTCTCCCGCTTGGTGCCGAAGCGGGCCTCGGCGTCGTGCGGCGAGTCGAGGCGCACCGCACATGGCGGCTGGTCACCGGGGCCGCGCCACGCCACGGCCCCGGTATCGTCGGGGGCATGGTACTGCTGCACCCAGATCTGCCGCAGCATCTCGACCGCCGGGACAGCGCGCAACCACGCCGGGGCGTCCGGGGCGTACACCGCCTCAAGCAGCTGGCGCCCATCCGCGCCGATCTGGGCGGCGAGCACCTGGCGAGCCGGCGCGGTGAGCGGCCGCCGGTAGTCCTCCAGCCGCCGCCCGTAGCGTTCCGCCCAGTCCGCCGGGCACGCCTGCCGCAGCCAGCCCGGCACGACCGCCGCTAGGGTGTGCAGCGCGTGCCGCAGGGTCTCATCGACGAGTTCCAACCGATTGAGCAGCCGGATCGCCGCCAGGACGGCCGTCGAGTCGGTGCGCTGCCGCCCGCGCGCCCGCACCAGTCCCGCCTCCTGGCAGCGCGCGAGGAGCCGCTCGAAAAGCAGCGCTTCCTGCTCGGCCGCCAGCAGCCGCGCCCGGAACTCGCACAGCACCGAGTAATCGAAGCCGGGATCGTCCAGCTCCAGGCACAGCGCGTACTTCCAGTCGATCCGCGCGCGGACCGCGTCGGCGGCTTGGCGATCCGTCAGGTGCTCGGCGAATTGCATCAGCGTGACCAGGGCCAGCTGCGCCGGGGCGAGGGCCGGCTGGCCGAGCACGGGGAAGAGCGTCGCGAAGTCCCGGTCGGCGTAGAGACGCCCGAGCTCGTCGTGCATCCGGAGGTAAGGATTCCCCTTCGGGAAGGCGGCCCGCGCGACCCGCGCCGTGTCCTCCGGTACGACATACACCGCCTGTGGTTGCAGCGACATCGGTCCCTCCCGCCCTGGCACGCCGCCCCGCGCCCGCTCGCGCGGCACGTCGCCAGCATACCGCACCACCCCGCACGAGGGGGCCGACTTCGCCAACAATATCCGTAGATGGGTGAGCCTTTTACTAGCCTATGCGACTGGGGCTCAAATAGGCCCGCTGATGCGACTGAGGCTCAAAATCACCCCCGTGCGGGCCTTCTGGCACCGCGCGGGGGTATTTCTTCGCGCGACTGCGGCTCAGCCCATGCAACTGAGGCTCACGAGGCCACTTTCGCGCGACTGGGGCGCACTTCCTGGCGCGACTGAGGCGCAGGATCAGGGTGACTGAGGCTCAAATGGGTCCGCTGACGCGACCGTGAGGCGTCCCCGCCACCGCCTGGTCTGGTCGTGGCACCGGTCCTGCACCCACGGCCCATATGGTGCCCGGGCCGGTGCCGCCGACCAATCAGGGGGGACGGATGTTCGCGGGGCTGTCGCTGCCGCTCTTGTTGC
>JAABUM010004081.1_pt1 | contig 16891 bp, 26 predicted proteins | sample 5559161 | NCBI WGS metagenome assembly JAABUM01 (sample SAMN10711868, study PRJNA513369) | rock metagenome | isolation source: Antarctica rocks | place: Antarctica: Victoria Land, Siegfried Peak nord | reverse complement strand
GCTGCCCTGGCCTTGCTGGCCTATCAGCAGCGCCGCAAAGCCACGGCCTACCGCTCCCACCGCAAACGGCGGCTGCGCCAGCTTGAAGCCTTGCTCTATCCCCCATGATGTCTCGCTGTAATATTAGGACGCTGGGGAGGATCTGAGGGCGGTGCCAGCGCTGGGAACCACGCGACAGAAGGGGTGGTATCGCACCTAATCGCCCATTAGGTGCGATACGGGGGAAAACCGTACGTCGGCGAGGCGCTCTTAGCGACCGAAATTGTTCCGTTACTACGACAAGGCCTAGGCCAACCGCCGTCTAGCAGATTTCTGCTGAAGCGGATGATCATGATATAGAGGGCCAGCAGAGTGCCGTGAGCGATCAGCGCGCCGCGTGCATGAAGCCTTGCAGTCAGCAGCAGTGGGCTGGCTCCTCCCGTTGTATAAGCATCCAGCAGCGTGGATACTCATGCACCGCCCAAGATAGGCGGCGGGGTGGCCAGGGGCCGCTTGCCCCAGCGGCGAACGACACACGCGGGGAGCGCATGTCATGCATCTGGCATCCATGGGGATGTCTACCGGGATGCCGTGACAACCGCAGGCAGGCTTGGTCCTGCCGGCCTGAACACGACACAAGGGCGCCGGATGAGCGACGCGGCCAACACAACCCGCTCCGTGCGGGGAGCGGGACGTAGCACTGCGCTGGACAGGCGCGCGCCTGCGCACGCTGGCGGCCGAGATGCCGCAGTGCTCTTGTGCCGGCCCGTGTCCCAGAGTAAGATTGAGAGCAGTTCTGGAGACGTCGAGGTCGAGAGACTACCTGGCCGTGGGACGGAAGGGCAGAGAGTGATGGTCACAACACAGTTCAAAGAGTTCCAGGTCTCCAACGACGCCCTTGATGATGGCGACGAGTTGCACCGGCGCCTGGCACTCGATGGCTACATCTTCATCCGTGGGTTGCTGGATCCACGACCCCTGTGGGACCTGCGCCTGCAGATGCTGGAGGTCATGCGGCAGGGTGGCTGGCTGCAGGCCGGCTCTCAGGTGAGCGATGGCGTGGCCAATGTCTCCAAGAAGTGTGCTGAAGGCGATCCCGAATACATCACCGTGTACAAGAACATCCAGCGGCTGGAAGCCTTTCATCGCCTCCCTCACGATCCCGCCATCATCTCCTTGATGGAGAAGATCGTCGGCGAGACCGTCCTCCCGCACCCCTCGAAGATCGCCCGGTTGTGGTTTCCCCAGAACACCCTCCACACGACGCCAGCCCACCAGGACTTCGTCCACTTCCAGGGCACCTACGACACGTACACCTGCTGGACGCCGGTGGGCGATTGCCCCATTGAGCTTGGACCCCTGGCCGTGCTCGTCGGCTCCCAGCAAAGCGGCGAGGTCTTTGATCATCACTTTGCCCTGGGTGCGGGGGGATTGGCCGTCGACACGGGGACGCTGTCCGACGCGTGGGTGAGCAGCGACTTCGCCAGTGGCGATGCCTTGATCTTCCCCAGTCGCACTGTCCACCAGGCTCTGCCCAACGTGACGCGTGATCGCCTGCGCATCTCTCTGGACAATCGGTACCAGGCGCAGAGCCAGCCCATCGCCGAACACCAACTCCTGCCCCACCTTCATCGGGTGGGGGGGCAGACCTGGGAGGATATCTACCCCCACTGGTCATCGTCGGATCTGAACTACTATTGGAAAGATCTCAATCTGACCGTCATTCCATCGGACACCTCGCGCCAGGAGCGCAGCTTTGACGAAGCACTCGCACTGGCTCGCCAGGGCGACGAACTGGCCCGGCCCCTCCTCGTCCGCATCGTCCGGCGCGACCCTTCGTCCCCGCAAGCTACAGCTGCGCAGGAAGCGCTCGCCGCCCTCGACGAGCACACAGGGGGGCCTGTGCTGGCTGGTTAGGTCATCCGCTCGCGCAGAGGCGCCACGACCCCCCACAGAGGCCGCCTGAGCACAGCGCGCAGAGGCCCTGTGTCCCGGGGCAGTGTCCCCGGCTCTGTCCCTAAATGCTTCCTATGAAGTCCTGTGGCATGGGGAGGGCACGTACCTCAGGAGACATACCGCAACTGTTGTCAGGAAGCATTTAGCTTTCAACCACGGATGAGCGAACCAGCCAGGACAGGTGCTGTGGCGTGTGGTCGTGGGCCGCTGATCAGGATGCTATACTTGAGGAACACTGACCCACCCGCTGCCGTCTTTCACAGGGGCTGTCCTGGCTGGTTAGCTCATCCGTGGGTGAAAGCTATGGACACTGCCCCGGGACACAGGGCCTCGGCGCGCTGTGATCAGGCGGCCTCTGTGGGGTGGTCGTGGCGTCTCTGAGCGAGCGGATGACCTAACCAGCCAGCACACGTGAGCGGCAGCCTCGCCAGTCTGCGCGGCCGTCCCGTCCTGCTGCATTTCTGGGCCGTGGGCTGCATGCACGAGTTGTGCTGCCGAATACCCCGAGTTCTCGCGCGTGGTGCAGGCGAACGTGCTCAAGGGGCTGACGGTGCTGGCGGTCGACGCGTGGGGCGAGTCGGCGTCTCTGGTCCAGCAGTGGCAGAGCAGCCATCATCTGCCGGCCACGCTCCTGATCGACCCCGCGATGCGGGTGTTTCAGCAGTACAGCGGTCAGGGCACGCCCACGACGTTCTTCATCGATGATGGCTACCGTGTCACCGGACATCGCGCCGCTGTTCGCGCAGCAGTAGGGAAAGGAAGGAGGAAGGCTATGGGCTTCAGGTGGATGTCCCAAGAGAGGGCCGACGAGCGGGCGCGGGCGGCGGCACGTGAGTACTTTGTCGGCGTGGACCTGGGCCAGGCGCGGGACTACACGGCGATCGCCATCGTGCAGCGGGTCACCCAGAGCGTGGTGCCCGACGTGGGGGAGGTGCAAACCACCATCAACTATCACCTGCGCCACCTGGAGCGGGTCGAGCTGGGCACGCGCTACCCGGCCATCATTGCCCGTGTGCTGGACCTCCTGGCCAGGCCGCCCCTCTCAGAGGAGAGCCCGCTCGTGGTGGACCGCACGGGTGTGGGCGCCGCCGTGGTGGACATGTTCACGGCAGCTGGGGCCGACCCCCAGGCTATCACCATCCATGGGGGTGACAGCATGGTCCGTGAGCGCAGGCACCACCGGGTGCCCAAGCGGGACCTGGTGGGCACGCTGATCGCCATCCACCAGAGTGGCCGCCTGCACACCGCTGCGGGGCTCACCCTGTTCCCCACGCTGGTGAATGAGCTGGTGAACTTCCAGCTCAAGGTGAACATCGCCACCGGGCACGACAGCTACGAGGCCTGGCGCGAGAGCGTCCACGATGACCTGGTGCTGGCCGTGGCCATGGCCTGCTGGTTTGCCGAGAATGAGCCCCAGGGCATCACCCTGGCCGACCCGGCCCTGGTGGCCGCCATGCCAGCTCGGACCTGGATTGACAAGTAGGCCAAAGAGACGAGAGACGAGAACGATAAGGAGACTGAGCACATGGGACTGGAGTTCACCGAGCTGGCCGACCGCGACGTTGCCCTGGCCCGCGAGATCCGGGCGCACACCGACAGCCTGCCGGGCGCGGCCGACATCCCCTACCGTGACACCGTGGATAGCGCCCTGGCCACCTACGAGGCCAAAAGGCACGCCTGTACCGCCCGCAGGATGGCAAGCCCATCTATGCCCCCGACGAGCACAAGGCGCGCGAGGGCGCCCTGCTGGCCGACCTGGACAGCCGGCTGGAGAGCGCGGTGCAGTCCATGGAGAGCAGGGCCCTGGATGCCGAGCTGGCCGCGCGGCGTGTTCGGCGTGACCCCCTCTTTGGCCTGGACGCCGGCGACACCCAGAAGGCCAGCGGCCTGGCCCCCTTCGTGCGCGAGGAGGCCGAGGTGCAGCCCCTGGACCGGCTGACCGAGACCGTGCGTACGGCCCTGCTCACGGGCACCAAGGTTGAGAAGATCCTGACCCTGCGCTACGCGGCGCGGCGGGTGGAGGCGGAACGGACGCCCTATGCGGAAGATGGGCCGAAGGCGCGCCAGCAACACCCTCAGGCCGGCCACGTCCACGCCCTGGCCACGGCTTTGGATGAGCTGGAGGCCCACCTGGCCCCACCCGACGCCAAGGAGCGCGTGCAGACGGCTCAGGAGCGTCGCGCCGAGGCGAACCGACTGCGGGCCGCGCGGGGGGAGGCCGATGGGAGCGCCGCCCGCGGCATTGCTCAGATGCGCCAGCGCCTGGGTATGCTGTCGCCGCCCACAGCACGGCCACTGGGGCAAAGAGAAGCCCACCTGACGATATCACCCAAAGATGTCAGGTGGGTTTCGGTCAGCGCCCACCGGGTCGGTGTAGCCGTGGACACTAGGCCTACCCTGCAGTGTGGCGCCAGACAGCATGGAGCGCAAGAGCGAGGAGAGGAGGAGGGCGAGATATGCCAGAGGATGAGGAGACGCCCCGCACGCCAGGGTGGTTCGGTGATGGCATCCTAGAGAACGGGGTGGACCTGGGCGCGGCGCGGCGTGCGGCGATCAGGGAGGCCAACGCGCGCCGGCAACAGGCCGAGGTCGATAGGGAGGCTCAGAAAGGCCAGGATAGGGCACAGAGGCCACAGAGGGCCACCGCCCCCGGGAAGCCAGCTCCGCCGCTCAGGGGCCACCGTGCGCCGACCGCGCGGGCGCCACTCCACCCCGCCGGCCTGGCCCGCCTCCTGGAGGCTCTACGTTGAGGTGTGGTCCACGCTCTCCTTGCGCCACTGCTGCACACTGTTCCCTTCCGCAGCGGAGAGCGCCTTTTCGGCAGCCACCAGGAGGCTCAAGGCGTCGACAGCCTTGTCATGGTTCAGTTGATCGCTCGGGATCAGGAGGTGGGCGTCACGGGCGTCCTTGACATCCAACGACAGCACACGGCACTGAACCAGATGATCAATCATTTGTGGTGTCATCGACGCCACACTCTGAAGGTAGTGGCGATAATAGCTGATAGCCTCTGTGTGTTGCGCCGTGGTGGGCCTCATCTCTTCCGTGCTTGGACATGGGCTCATCAGTCATCGCGGGTCCGGTACAGCTCCATGATAGTATGCCGGCACCTCGGGCAGAAGCCGGGATTTGCCTGGGCTTCCTCACACAGTGGGCAGGCCAGGCTCTCGGGATACAGGACCAGATAGTCGCGCTCCATGATGCGCATTTCGTTCGCGGCGAGGCGCATCCAGGCCACACCGTCGCCGTGGCCCCCCTGGTCGTGGTCGCTGACGTCCACTAGCCGAGCAACCGCCGCCACCAGGGGCGCTGCTGTCGACGCACGGCGCGCTCGAGCTGGGCGGCGCGTTCCTCAGCCTGGCGTGCCCGCTCCCGTGCGGCGCCTAGCTCCTCAGCCTGGCGCTGGATAGTTGCCTGCAGGCGCTCGCGTTTTGCCCGTGCCGCCGACAGCTCCTGGACCAGAGAGGTTAACCCCATGGTAGGCGGTGCAGCCGGCTGGAGATCAGTTAACCCCAGGTTAACCGGCTCACTCTCAGGGAGGCCCAGCGCCTCGCGTGGGATCACATAGATGAGGCCCGGGGGGGTCAACACACGTTGTGAGGGAAGCTCTCCACGTTTGACTTCTTGCGCACCGTATTCGGATGAACCTTGAGCAGTGCGGCGGCCTGAGTGATGGTTAACCCTTCCACACTGTCAAGGGTAAGCGCGGGCTCTCCCACCTCGTGGTCAGCCATGAGCGCGCCTACTCCCCGAGTTCGTCGCCGGCGACGTCGGCATAGGGCATCGCCCAGCCATAGATGCGGTGCGCCCGCGCTGCCTCCTGGTAGGCGGCTTGATACTCGGGCTCATGGGGCTCCAGAGTGCGCCACGCCGTGGCCACGATAGACGAGCCGTCGCCGAGCTGGCCCCGCACTTCGACACGGACGCGTAGGGGCAGCCGCGGGGGATCAGGGCGCTGCTGTTGACTGCTCATGGCGCACCTCCTGGCTTTGGGGGCAGACCCCGCCCCAGTCGTTCAGCCAGGGCGGTGACATCGGCGAGACGGACCAGCAGGCCGTGCGGGCTCTGCCAGTTCGGCAGGAGGCCTTGTCGAAGCCAGCTACTCATGCGCCATGTGGGCACGCCCGCCACCACAGCGACATCAGACACCAGGAGCGCCTCTTCCGGGGCCTGGGGCTCAGGAGTAACGCACAGCGCTTGGACGGCGGCCAGGCTCACCCGGCGGCGCCCTTGACGAGAGGCCTGGGCAGTGAGCATCCCTCTGGCTATCCAGGAATGCACCGCGCCCGACCTGAGCCCGACTGCCTGCGCGGCCTCCCGGATGGTCACCAGGTCCAAAGGAGTCGCCTGGGGGCTGTCGGTCCCACTCATCCCCTACTCCCCAGTCTCGGCGTCAGGGGGCAGCGCGCCCTGCTTCTGGGCCAGAGCACGCACGTCCTCCGCGCGGACCAGCAGGCCGTGGTGACTCTGCCAGTTCGGCAGGAGGCCCCGCTCCGCCCAGATCCTGATGCGTCCTTTAGGCAGGCGTACTGCACGGGCCACGTCGTACACCAGCAGCGCCTCCGGTGGTGTCTGGGGGTCCAGGGGGGCACAGAGCGCGCGGAGCGCGGCCAGGCTTACCCGGCGTCCCCTGCGGGGGCCAGAGGCCATGAGCCGCCCGCTGACTATCCAGCCATACACGGTTTGCGGCGAGACCCCGACCACCTGCGCGGCCTCCCGCACAGTCACGAGGTCGTCAGGGACCGCCTGGGTCACCATGTGCCCACCGTCTGCCGTGCCACCCATCATGTCTCCTCTGCTCTAGCCTACCCACGGTCCTGCGTGGCACGTTCCCGGCGCACCTGCTCCACGTCCTCTTTGTTCAGCACGAGATACACTCTTGCTCCTGGCGGAGTCATTCTCTCGGAACGGATACGCCCAGCGGTCACCCACCCGTGGATGGTACTAACGCCGACGCCCAATAAAGCTGCGGCCTGGCGCACCGTCAGTCGGTCGTCGGCCTTGTCCATGCTCATCGCCTACTCCACTTCCAGGACAAGGTGACGGGTCACGCCGTCGTGGCTCGTCACGCGCGTGCTCCTGAGCAGAAACGTCTGTTGCGGGCTTTGGACCACGATGCAGAAGGGATCAGCTTCCCCCCCTGCTGTCACCTCCCAGCCAGGCCCCAGCTCAGTGGCGAGGGCGGTGGGGAAGTGCTCCCAGGTAACGTCAGGAAGGGTGTAACTCTCCCCTAGAAAGCTGGCCACGCGTGTGCCGCCGACCTGCTCCGTGGCGCGTCCCGCGGCCGCCCACACTGCCTCCTGCATCCCGTTCTCCATCGCCCCTCCTTCCTCCTCTCTCCCCCTGTGCTCTGTCGGCCTGGCCACCTGGGGAGCGGCGCGCCACCTCGGCTCCTGCCCGTGCGGTTGCCGACGTTTCTGACGTTTACGACGTTCTCCCGTGTATGTGTCCCTGGCGCCACTTGGGCAGGAGGCTTGCCCAGGTTTTTGGGGCTTTTGCTACTTTTGCCACCGCGTCACCTGGGCGTTTGGAGGCAGGAAACCAGTAGGCCGGGCTCTACTCCGTGGCCTCGCCAGAACCTAGATGATCAGCAGGCACGGCGGCCTCCTGGGGCTGGGTGCCACGGGGGCGCCCCACTCTTCCTAGATTCTCTGCACGATAGCGCGCCAGTTCGACCGCACTAATCATGTTGAGTCGTGGGGCAACTTTGCGGACAGAAAGCGCACTGCGGCGAACGGCATGGCGAATGGCGTCATGTGAGACGCCTAATTCTTGTGCAGCCTCCGCCGTCGTGTACCAAAGTCCCACCAATTCCTCGGGCATATCCCACTCCTCTTACAGGTGCAGGATACCATGAACAGTCCCTATTAGGGTATATTTATCCTCAATTTCGGCAACTCAACCCCTTGTATTGTCCCTATAAAGGGAGTATAATGTTAGGTGTAGGGAGCAAAGAAAGAGGCGATCACCACCTCCCGCTAGAGTTGCGGTGACCGCCTGTCCTGGCTGGTTAGCTCATCCGTGGTTGAAAGTGGCGACCCTGATAGTGCAACGGCGCGCCACTCCACAGGCCGGTGACGATCTCCAGAGCCTCGTCGAGCAGCTGAGCCCGCACCGTGCGGTTGGTCTCCTCCCCCACACGGGCAAACCCGCTCCGGGTATGCTCAGGCCCCGCGGCGCCCAACCCCACCGGCAGGATGACCCGGCCCCCCGAGAGGTGATCGAGCGTCGCCAGTTGGCTGGCCAGCGTCCAGGGCCGCCGCCGTGAGACCGGGGTCAGCATCGTGCCCAGCCGCACCCGCGTCGTGCGCAGCGCCACGCCGGTCAGGGTGATCCACGGATCCAGCCCCCACACCGGGTCCCACAGAAAGACGCCGTCCCACCCCGCCTGTCCTGGCTGGTTAGCTCATCCGTGGTTGAAAGCTAGGGACAGAGCCGTGGACACTGCCCCGGGATACAGGCCCTCTGCACGCTGTGATCAGGCGGCCTCTTTTGGGGTGGTCGTGGCGTCTCTGAGCAAGCGGATGACCTACCCAGCCAGCACAGGGGGCAGCGGGTTGGCTATCGTGCCTCACTTGCTGCAGTGCGGCTGATCAAGGGCACCGCACTGGCCCGCGAGGCGGCCGAGGACATGGTGGCGGGCGCGGAGTGTCTGTGACGAGCGGCAGGCGCAAAGACCACCAGTGCGACGTTAGAAGCCTTTAGCAGGCAAGGGCGAGACGGGGCGCACGGTCACAGAGCGGGGCCACGGAGCCTGACCCGCGTCGTGCGCCATGCTCGACAAGGAGGCAGGCCAGATCGGCGACGCTGATCAGCACATCGGCAACCACAGGCCCCAGGGCCAGGCGCAGGAGCTGCTGCACACCGGGAAAGCGGGCGACTGAGGCGATCAGTCGGGCTAGTTTGATCAAGTGCAGGGGCAGCGTGAGATTGCGCGAAGGAGCGACCTGCATAGGCGCACGTGCCAGAAGCCCCGCGTCACGCGGCGGGCAGGCCTCAGCGCAAGCGCACAGGCTATGCCCGTGTGGCGGCGCCGATGGCCCGCAGGCTGGGACGACAGCACGGAGACTGGCTATCAGGCGAGAGCCGTCTGTAAGGGCAGGATCAAATAGGATAAGCACATTGCCTGTCAACGGATGCAGGGTGGCGCCGCGGACGCCTCGAAGGTGACATGCATGACGAACAAGGCCCTGCTGATCCTGCTGGTGTAGTCCTTCTAGTGCGACGCGCGCGCGGCCTGGGCTGAGATGGATCATGCGCGGCCCCTTGGCGCTCCTGCCCTCCATGGCGTGCCTCCTTACAGCCTGCTAATCGGAATGAGCCATCGGCTCGCGTCACCATGGCCATCCCAGGCAGCCCGCTTTACGATGAGGTTACCTGTCGGCACACCCCACCATGACATGGAATACACATGTTTGCCGTACTTTTGGCCCTTTTTCTCCTCAGGGATCATGGCCTTCCGTCTCTGGTGGGTAGACATCATAGACGGGCTTGGACGTCTGTTGTACGGCCAAAGGTATGACGCGTATGTCTAGCCCATGGCGTGGCGGGGCTTGCCACACCCCTTATTTGATCAGCACCCCGGTCCCGTAGAGGGCCAGCATCCCCTGTCCTGGCTGGTTAGCTCATCCGTGGTTGAAAGCTAGGGGCAGAGCCGTGGACACTGCCCCTGGGCACAGGGCCTCTGCGTGCTGTGATCAGGCGGCCTCTTGGGGGGGGTCGTGGCGCCTCTGAGCGAGCGGATGACCTAACCAGCCAGCACAGTGGGTGTGACCTGAAATGGTAAGGGAAGCAGAAAGAAGTGACCAGCCAGAGAGGAAGACGCGCCAATGACGCCCGAGGGAGCGCGCACGCACATGCTAGCCGCTGTGGAGACGTTGCTCAAGGCCGTGGTGGCGCAGGCCCTCACCGCAGAGAGGCCGCCCACCTTGTCTGATCTGGAGTAACTGGTTAGCGGGGGTAGACGGCAAGCGCAGGGGCAGCGTGGAGTGGTAAAGTAGGAGCAGAGAGCTGCCAGCGTGGCGGCGGACACAGGAGCAGACAGGCCACGAGGATGACGCTGACACGTGAGGAGATCGCTGCGGTGTATGCCTGCGGTGTGGACGCCGTGACGATCGTCATCGCGCAGTTGGAAGCACGCAGCACGACGTTGGAGGAGCAGCTTGGCGTGCAGGCCGCGCAGATGCTGGCCCAGGAACAGGTGCTCGCCGCGCTGAGTGTCCGCGTGAAGGAGGTGGAAAACCACGCGCGCACGACCAGCCGGACCAGTAGCAAGCCGCCCTCGTGCGACGGGTTCGTGCGGCCGCTGCGGAGCCTGCGGCCGCAGAGCGGGCAGAAACCGGGCGGCCAGCCGGGGCATGTAGGCAGTGCGCTGCACATGGTAGACGAGCCGGATCAGGTGATCGTGCATAGCCCAGCGGTATGCGCGGCGTGCCAACGTTCTTTGGCCGACGTGCCGACGCAGCACTACGAGCGGCGGCGAGGCCAGCACCCACTCCACATGCTCGGCCACCAAGCGCGGCAACAGCCAGCGGGACAGGGCCGCCGTGGGGGTGCTGTGCCGCCGCAGACCGAAGACCTGCCGGAGCACAGACTGCTACCCGGCACACCACTGTCCCACCGCTGCAAGGGAGGTGCAGTTGCACAGTAAGGCCGCGACCAAGCAGGTCAGCAGGAAGGCAAGATCGTCGCGCACACCATGGCGCGACCGGGGATCGGGGATCGCGGTAAACGCCTCTTGCAGCGCGTGCAAGGCGTCCTCCCTCAGCAACGTGGGACGAGTAGCGGCGTCCAGGGGCGGCAGACCCACGGCGCATGCGCTAGACTGCATCTGATCACTCCTCTCGTGGTGCTATGTAGCTTCCAAAGACTTAGCGTACCGCGACGAGGAGTCTCTCCTTTGTCTCTCCTCTTCCCCGATCTTTTGCCGACCCTGCCCTGGTGGTGACGCCCTATTGACACAGCGGCAGGCCCAGGTTATGATGTACGCAACCGGTTGCGTTATGCTGCATGATGAGGAGGTGAGAGGAATATCTAGGCACCGTGACGACGGTGGAGCGAGCGGTGTCATCGTCCCGACACGGGCAGAATACATCGTTCGCAGGCCGCAGTTGGACAAAGCGACTTTCCGCGGAATGAATGATGGCCTGGCCTCGGTGACCCTGCGGGGTCACGCGGGCAACGCTGTACTGTAGCGAAAGGAGCCTTCCTCGTGCCGACGATGTTGCGTTTAATCTCCCGTCCCCTGGCGCGACTGGCCCTGCTGGGTGCGCTGCTGGCCATGGCCGTGCCGGCGGGACTGAGCCATGCCGCCGATGTGATTACAATTACCGTCGTGGGCAACGAAGGGCCCGCGATGAAGGGCGGCCTGCCTACCTACTGGCAAAGCTTCGAGAAAGCGTACCCCAACATTAAGATCCGTGACCTGCTCGCCACCAGTGGCCTTGATCAGACCAAGCTGCTGGCCGCGGGCAATCCGCCGGACCTCCTGGTGGGGGGGGACGTGTGGTCCGCTCAGTACGCGCCCTATCTGGAGCCGCTGGACGGCTATGCCAAGAACGAGGGCACAGGGTATCTCAAGCAATTCGATCCGGTGGTCATGCAGCGCATGAACTACCGTGGCGCTTTGCTCTGGCTGCCCCTGTACTACCAGGTGAGTCTGCTCTACTACAACAAGGATCTGTTCGACCAGGCCAAGTTGGCCTATCCCACGGCGAACTGGACATATCAGACCATGATCAACGCCGGACAGAAGCTGACCAAACATGACGCCGCGGGCAAGGTGACACAGTGGGGCGCCGAGACCGTCTTCGGCTGGTGGGGTGAATGGGGCAACGTCTGGCTGAATATGATGGGCGGGCGCTTTATCACGCAGGGGCGGGTCTCCATGAATACGCCCCAAGCCGTCAAGGCGCTCACGCTCTTTCAACAAAAGGTCACGCCGGGCCCCAAGCAGTGGAGCCCTGGGGTGAACGATTCTGACCTCGGCGGATTTGCCGGTGGCAAGGTGGCCATGATCATCGGCGGCCATGTGGGCACCTGGCCTAGCCTGCTGCAGTCGCCCAAACTGAAGCACTGGGACATCGCCCCGCTGCCCAAGGGGCCGACGGGGGACCGGGGTGGCGAATTTGCCATCCAGGGCTATGGTATCTCCAAGTTCAGCAAGCACAAAGGGGCCGCCTGGCTAGCGCTCAAGTGGCTGGTCAGCGCGCAGGGCGCCGGTGGGATCAAGTATCAGGAACAGGGCCCCGTGGCCTTGACCAGCCTGATGCAGAAAGAGGTGGCCGTGCCCCACGCCAAGCGTCTGTCGCCCCAGAACACGGAGGCACTGCAAGTGATGCGGGACAGCGCTGTGCGCTACTCCTACGATCCAGACCTGATCCCGCTGTACATCAACGTGGCGCAGCCCGATATCAACAAGCTGATGGCCGGGAAGCTGACTGCCACGCAGGCAGCGGAGCAGATCGAGAAGGACGCTAACGCTTACTACGACTCCGTGGGACGCTGAACCGGACAATCTGGAGATCGAAGCAGGCGGGGGCCATGCCCCCGCCTGCTTTGGCCCGTGGTAGAAGGAGCAGCCGTGGATCGCCGCAGTAGCCAGGCGCCGGAGCGTGGCGCGCCGCTCTCGGCCAGAGACGCAACCCTGCCCGGCGCGGCGCACACGCGGGTAGAGGCTATCCCCGCCGCCAGGCCTTCCCGACGCCTCAGCATGAGCCGGCGCGAGGCGCTATGGTTCTATATCTTTCTCAGCCCGTGGCTGGTGGGCCTGGCTCTGTTCACGGCCTGGCCTATTCTGAGTTCGTTCTACTTCAGCTTTACCAACTACAGGCTACTGGGCCTGGAGACGCACTTCCTGGGGCTGCGTAACTATTACCTGATCTTCACCCGCGACCCCGTCTTTTGGGAGGCCGTACGCGTCACCATTACCTACGCCGCGGTCTCGGTGCCGCTGGTGTTGACGCTCTCGCTGGTTGCCGCGCTACTCGTGAATACGGGGGTACGCGGTGTTGGCCTGTTCCGCACGCTGTTCTTCATTCCCAGCCAGATCCCTGGGTTTGTGATGGTGCTGGTCTTCTCGGTCATCTTTGAGCCGCGCTACGGCTTGCTGAACCAGGCACTGGAGCTGATCGGCATCCAGGGACCCGCATGGTTCCAGAATCCGGACTGGCAGCTACCTAGCCTCATCATGATCAGTAGTTGGGGCTTCGGCGGCGGCATGGTTATCTTCCTGGCCGGGCTGCAAGATGTGCCGCAATCGCTCTATGAGGCGGCGACGATCGACGGCGCGACGGCCTGGCAGCGCTTCCGCCGGATCACGCTGCCGCTCATTTCGCCGGTCATGTTTTTTAACGTGGTGATGGGCTTTATTGGCGGCTTGCAGGTGTTCCAGCAAGGCTATGCGCTCAACTCACTGGGTGGTCATGGGCTGATGATCAATTTCTGGGTGGTCTATATCTTCAACATTGCCTTCAGTTCGCCCTACCGCATGGGCTATGCCGCCGCCCTCTCCGTGCTCCTGATGGCCCTGATCGCCCTGATCACGGCGGCCATCGCGCTGCTCGGCCGGCGGCTGGTCTTCTACCAGGCCTGATCGGCCTGTGACGGCTGGTGGGCTGGCGCCTGGCCAGCAGTTGGTGAAGAGGAGAAAGCGATGGTAAGCGTCGCGCCAGCGCGGCCCGGCTCCGCGCGAAGACAAGGCCGTCAGTGGTCTCGCGTGGCCATCTATGTCGCTCTGGTGCTCGGCGCGTCCGTGGGCCTGCTGCCCCTCTTCTGGATGCTGATGAGTTCGTTCAAAACACATTATGAGGAGACCGCCGTGCCCCCCGTGTGGTTCGCGGCGCATCTCGACCTGCACAACTATACGACCCTGTTCGGGTTGCTCCCTTTTGGCCAGTTCATCCTGAACAGTCTGGTCATCGTGGCCGCAAACCTGGTGGGGACGCTGGCGTCGTGCACGATGGTGGGATTCGCCTTTGCCCGCTACCGGGCTCCGGGTCGCGACTTCCTGTTTGGCATCGTCTTGCTGACGATGATGATTCCCGGCATCGTCACAATGATCCCGCTCTACACCTACTTCTTCCATCTGGGCTGGAACGACACGCCATTGCCCCTGACTGTGCCCTCGTTCTTTGCCACCAATGGGTTCGCCATCTTCTTGCTACGGCAGTTCTTCCGCACCGTCCCGGGTGAGTTGTTCGAGTCGGCGCGGCTCGACGGCTGCTCCGAGCCAGTCATCCTGGTGCGCATTCTGGTGCCCCTGGCCAAGCCGGCGCTGATTACGCTGGGCCTGTTTGTGATTGCCGGGGTGTGGCAAGACTTCGTCGGTCCCATCCTGTACCTGCAGACCGTCGATCATTACACCCTGGCCCAGGGGGTCTTGACGGCGGCGAGTACGCTGCTCGGCCCCCAGGGTGACTTTGCCTATGAGCTGTCCGCTGCCGGTGAGGTGGTCCTCGTCGCGCCCCTGCTGATCATCTTCCTGCTGGCCCAACGTCACTTTATGCAGGGCATCGCCCTCACCGGACTGAAAGGGTGAGTGGGTCGGGCCCTATGGTAGGCAACCAGCACACTGGCCATGGTGGAGCAGGCGAGCCGCCGCGCATGCGCGATATTGCCCAACGGTTGGGCATATCGATGGCCACGGTGTCGCGGGCCCTGAACAACAAGCCGGGCGTCGGCGAGGAGTTACGCCGGCGTATCGCCGAGGAGGTGGCCGCCCTCGACTACATGCCCAACCCTCATGCCCTGGGCATGAATGCCAAGGCCACGCGGGTGATCGCCTTCCTGATCCATCGCCGTCAGGGTGGGTTCGCGCACGATCCCTTCTACCCGGCCATCCTGCACGGTCTAGAGCAGGAGGCAGCCGCGGCGGGCTACCATGTGATGGTGCGCTCGACAACACATCCTGAGGAGCAGGACCCTTCCCGGCTGACTCTCTTCAGCGAGCGGCGTGTCGATGCCTGTGTGGCCGCTGGCCCCGACATCGACCGCCGGCTGGTCATCAGCCTGTGGGGAGCAGGCATCCCCTGCGTCCTGGTCGACAACGAGATCGAGGGCGTCGCCGTCGATAGCGTGAAAACCGATAATAGGGGAGGCGCCTATGCCATCACCACTCATCTGCTTGGCCACGGATATCGCGATGTGGTGATGCTGCACGGCCCGCTGGAGTGGACTAGCGTCCACGACCGCTACGCCGGCTACCAAGAGGCTATGTGCGAGGCCGGCCTGACGCCACGCGGCGTCGAACTGCCGTTCACCACGATCAGTACCGGCCTGGAGGGCATGCGCCACCTGCTGGCCGGCGGCAACGTCCCGCGGGCAGTGGTTGCTTCCAATGACGTGATGGCTCTGGGGGCCATACGCGCGGTGCGCGCAGGCGGCTTGCGTGTGCCCGCCGATGTCGCGGTCACTGGGTACGACGACGTGTCTATTGCCGCCCTGGCCGACCTTCCCCTGACCACGGTACGCATCCATACCGAGCAGTTGGGACGGGAGGCAGCACGCCGCCTGCTCATCCAGCTGCGGGCCCGTGCGGACGGCGTGCTGCCTCCCATGTCTGTACGCACGCTGATCCCCAACGAGGTGGTTGTGCGCCAGTCATGTGGCTGCACCGAAGGTGTGAACGAAGGCATGCCGCTTTGACGGACGTAGCCTACGCACCTTGCACGCGGGTAGGCTGCTGAAGCAGAGCCGATGAACCGCCGGGATGCAGTCCATGCATCAGAGGGCCGGTAGCGCGGCAGCCCTCTGTGCTTTGAAGACATCTTTTGCAGTGTTTGTGTGGACCTGCTCACAAGACAGGATGTTGCTGGCGAATTCCTCATCAAAGTAGATGCCACCAATGTGCCGTCTTGGTAGGGCTGAATCACGTCCGCTTCACCATGGGTGAACAGGTTCAGCTACGGTGATCAAACAGATTGCGGTTTGAAAGCGGCCCGGATTCCACGAGTGCGATTGTTTTCTGCACCAGTGTCTACTCTAGTTTCCGCTAACTTAGGCGGCCTTGGGAAGGGGTGGCGGATGCGGATGTGCGGTGGTCACCTCTGGCGCGGGAGCGGCACGGCGCCGTTGCTCCCAGAATCCCGTAGGCAAGTGGGCCGTGATGGCCGCTTTTCTGCGAATTCTGTTCTCCGCAACCACATGTTGCACAGCTACCTGGGCTAGAGAAGCCAGATACGGCGTGCAAACTCGTCTGGTGACAAGCCGGGGAGGGCGAGGTGTGTTTGTCAAGCGAAAAGGGAACCAGGCTGCCGACCGAAATGGGAGCCACGAAGATATTCTTGTTCCTGGGGAGAGAGTCATCGAAACGGTCGAAAAAAAGGTGGCCGGGCGTCAGTGCCAATCGAAAAGGAGGCCACCTGCGCGTGCTAATTGAAAAGGAGGCCACCTCCCGTGCTGTCTGCGTGGTGGGGAGGGGGAGGGGAGGCGCGGGCGTCGTTGGCCGCGCGCAGCAGACAGGCGACATCTTCCAAGCGGGCGTGCGTCAGGGTCTCCGTGCGGCCCAGGTACACCTTGCGGAGGCGACCGCAGGTACGCCCATACGCCGTCCAGTAGGTGCCGCCGCGCGCACGGCGCTCTTTGCGCACGGTCATGCGCCCCACGATGTAGCCCTTTGCGGGGTCGAAGAGGGGGTAGGCGAAGCGGGTGGTCGTCGGGTCCTCCAACCAAGCCACCCACGCGGCCGTGTCGAGACGCACGGACCAGGCGGGCCGCGCGTCATCGTAGACGGAGACCGCCGAGACAATGGGCGTGTGGACGCTCATGGGGCCGCCCTGTGCGGGCAAAATGTTACCCAACAGAGATCACGCATGGGGCAGGCCCGGGGGGGTGTGGCGCCCCAGGCTCTCCTGGAAGCGGCGTGATGTCCCGCTGTGCTCCAGAATCTGGGCGTGATGGAGGACCCGGTCGAGCAGCGCCGCCGTCATCTGGGGGTCGGTGAAGACCTCCGTCCACT
>JAABUM010004080.1_pt1 | contig 16902 bp, 15 predicted proteins | sample 5559161 | NCBI WGS metagenome assembly JAABUM01 (sample SAMN10711868, study PRJNA513369) | rock metagenome | isolation source: Antarctica rocks | place: Antarctica: Victoria Land, Siegfried Peak nord | reverse complement strand
GCGGCGGCGAGGCGCAACAACCGCCCTTCGGCTGCTCCTGTGGCGGCTGCTCCTGTGGCGGTGAAGGGCGGGCAACACTCGCGGGGATCGTGAGGTTACAGGGCGTGGTGCCCGGCGGCGGACCGTCCCTGCCGGGCATCACGCCGCGCGATATGGGGCGAAACGGGAGGAATGCGGCATGGCGAAATACGTAGTCGCCCCCCTGGCTGAGGTGCCGCCGGGCGAACGGAAGATCGTCGAGATCGCCGGGCGCTCGGTCGGCGTCTTCAATCTCGATGGCGAGATCTTCGCACTCCGCAATCGTTGCCCGCATCAGGGTGGGCCGCTCTGCACCGGGCGACAGTCCGGCTTCCTCCAGGCGTCCGTCCCCGGCGAGTACAACTACAGCCGTCGCGGCGAGGTGCTCCGCTGTCCCTGGCACGGCTGGGAGTTCGATGTGCGAACCGGGTTGTCGTGGTTCGATCCGATCCGCACGCGAGTACGCAGCTACGAGGCGCACGTCACACCGGGGACCGCCCTGATCGCCGAGGCAGAGGCACCCGGACCCGGACTGGTACAGGGGCCGTATGTCGCCGAGACGTATCAGGTCTCGGTGGAAGAGGACTACATTCTGGTCGAGATACCGGGCTGAGCGACGTATCGACAGCGCCAATGGCGGGCGATACGGACTTGCGGTAGGGTCCGATCTGCACAAGGACGCGGCGATTGTCACCGTTCCTTAAGGCCACACGCGTGCTTCCGACACGTTGCGCGCGAGGCGGATAATGCCGCGCGTGTCTTGTTACCCCGCGTGGTGGCGCAGCGCACCGCGTGGTAGCGCGGGTCCGGCTATACTGGGCCTCTCGCCGCGGTGATGTGGCTTGGAGCCACGCCACCGCGCCGACAAGGAGGCAAGGAGACAAGGCGATGCGTGTCCTGATCGTCGGTGCCGCCGGCAGTCTCGGTCGGCAGCTGGCCCCCGACCTCGCCGCGCACGGCCACGAGGTCGTCTGCTTCGACCTCCGGCGGGTGCCGGGCGAGCCGCCGTCGGGCTGCCGCTGGGTCGTCGGCGACCTCCTCGGGCCGGGGGCCCTGGCCGAGGCGGCGGCGGGGTGCGACGCGCTGGTGCACATCCCCGCCTGGCACGGCATCCACCTGCGGCACCGGACGCGGCGGGACTTCTGGACCCTCAACGTCGACGGGGCGTTCAACGCCTTCCAGGCGGCGCTGACCGTCGGGGCGCGCAAGGTGGTGTACTGTAGCGCGATGGGCGTTTATGGGGGCATCCCGCGCCCGGCGGGCCGCGCGCTGCGGGTCACCGACGCGTCGCCGGTCGTCCCGGCGGGGGACATCTACGCCTACACCAAGGTGATCGGGGAGCAGCTGTGCGAACTGTACCAGCGCGTGTACGGGCTCGCGGTGGTGGCCTTCCGGCTGGGCATGTTCGTGCCGACCGACTTCGCGCACTACGGCCTGCGCCTCTTGCATGGGGGCGTCGACGAGCGGGATCTGGCCCAGGCGTTCCGCCTCGCGCTGGAGGGTGACGTGGATCGCGGCGCGTTCAACCTCTTCGCGCCGACGCCGTTCGGGGAGGAGGACGAGGCGGCGCTGGTCGCCGATCCGGCGGCGGTGGTGCGCCGGCACTACGCGGACGCCCCCATCCTGGACCGGCTGGCGGCGGGACAAACCCTGCCCCCGGCCCCCTGGTACACCGCCACGGACGACGGGATGGTCGTGCCGGCGCCGATCCGCACCTACTGGCGCTCGGACCGCGCGCGCGACGAACTCGGCTGGCGCCCCGAGTACGACTTCGCGCGCTTCCTGCGCGACTGGCGCGACGCCGACGCGGCGCAGTTGCGCGAGAATCGCTACCCCGTGCCCCGTGCCCCTGCCCCGTGGCAGCCTTGAGTCGTGGAAGATGTGGAGCGGCAACGGCGAGGCCGCCTGGTCCGGTAGGGAGGATGCGGATGACGGAAACATCCTTGCAGGGCGTGACGGTGCTGGTGACCGGGGCGGCGGGGAATGGCGGGCGGGCGATCTGTCGCGCGCTGGCCGAGGCGGGCTGCACGCTCCGGTTGGCCGATGTGGCCCCGCCGCCGCCGGAGGACGCGGCGCTCGGCACCTTCGTCCGCTGCGACACGCGGACCCCGGCGGATGCGCGCGCCGCCGTCGCCGGGGTGGATGCGGTCGTGCATCTGGCGGCCTGGCACAACGCGCACCGACCACCGGTCAGCGACGCCACGGTCTTCGCGGTCAACGTGGATGGCACGTTCAACGTCCTCGAAGCGTGCCGTGAGGCGGGTATCGGGGCGCTGGTCTTCGCCTCGTCGATGGCCTACGGGTGGGGCTCGGTCTACTCGGTGACCAAAGTGCTCGGCGAGGACCTCTGCCGCGCCTACCAGCAGATGACCGGCGCCGCGGTTGTGCTGCTGCGCTACCACGCCTTCGTGCCCGGCCTCTACCTCGATTTCGGGGCGCGGCTGCTCCGCAACGGGGTCGATCGGCGCGATGTCGCCGCCGCCACGGTCGCCGCGCTCCGTGCGGCGGTGGGGCGACAGGTGGGGCTGTTCCGCACGGTCGTCCACAGCGATCACGGGATGTCGCCGGACGTGCGCGCCGACTTCCGCACCCGCGGGCCGGAGTGGTGCGAGGCGCAACTGCCCGGCGCGCGCGCGTTGCTGGAGCAGTACGCCATCGCCCTCCCCGAGACGGTGGAGCAACACGATCTGACGGAGGCGGCGACGGTGTTGGGCTGGCGACCGGCGGTCGGCTTCGTCGACTTCCTGCGCGATCTCCAGGCGCGGGATGCGCGCGGGGAAGACCTCGCCCAGCTCTGGGTGTCCGGCGGGCTCCCGGCATAGATGGTTTGTCGATTCGTGGGGCTGGTATGCTATCGATGGAGCGATGATTATAGCGGTACCTCGCGGCACCGACGAAGTCCGCCTACGCGGACTGACTACGTGAAAGGCCAACTCTTGGCGCGTTGCTTGAGGGCGCCTCGACGCAGCGCCTGTCATTAGTTGGCGGTGTTCTGCGTTGCAGGCTTGCCGCCTGCCGTGGACATTGTCTCCCGGAGGGGAGCTACTGCCCTGCATGGGTAGTGGTTGCACAGTAGCGGGATTGGAGTTCAGCACGATGCAGTTGGTGCAATTCGGAAATACGGGCCTGACGGTGTCGCGGCTCGGCCTCGGCGGCTACCCGTTCGGCGGCGTCAACACGGCCCACGATTGGGATCCATTCACCCCGGCGGGGGGCGCGGTGGCGATCGGCACGATCCACCGCGCGCTCGATCGCGGGATCAATTACATCGACACGGCCCCGAGCTATGGCGATGGCAACAGCGAGCGCCTGATCGGCGAGGTGATGCGGACCCGGCGTGATGAGTGCGTGCTGGCGACCAAGGTCGGCTGGCAGGGGCTCGACAAGCAGGCCGTGCTCGACAGCGTGGACGACAGTCTGCGGCGACTCCAGACCGACCACATCGACGTGATCCAGTTTCATGGCGGCATGTTCACCGACGCGGATCGGGACCATATCCTCGATGGCGGCCCCCTGGCGGCGTTGCAGGAGCTGCGCGACAGCGGCAAGGTGCGCTTCATCGGGCTGACCGCCGAGGAGCCGTGGACGGCCCGCCAATTCCTCGACACCGGCCGTTTCGACATGGTGCAGATCGCCTACAACCTGATCTATCAGGCGGCCGCGTTGCACCTCCTGCGCGATACCGAAGGGCGCGGCACCGGCGTCGTCTCGATGCGCTCGATGACCTCCGGTATCTTCCAGCGCCTCGTGCAGCAACTCGCGCCCGAATGGCAGGCGGGTCGGGACGTGTACACCGTCTGCCTGCAATTCCTGCTCGCCGATCCGCGTGTGCATGTGGTGAACGTGGGGATGCGCTGGCCGGAAGAGGTGGACCGGAATGTCGGCATCGTCGAGGAATTCGCCGCACCGCTGGACGTGTCGCAGCTGCCCCGGCTGACCGCGGGCATCTACCGGGCGGAGGACGCGGAACAGAGTACTGTCAATTAAAGTCGAGTTGGGTCGTTTGCTGGCGCGCGAAGGCGTGGTGGGGCGGGGGGCGCTCGCTGCTCAGGCCATAGCCGGGGTGCCGGTGACCACCCGCCAGGTGGCGAAGCGTTGGTCGCGGGTCTGGCGGTAGTCAGGGGCTGTGCTGGCCGTTTACTCTATCCGTAGCGATTCGCTAGCAGTCCAGCTACGAGCGTGCCAGGATCGAGGCACGGATAGACTAAACGGCCAGCACAGCCGTTGAGCGGGGCGGTGTACTTCTTCGCGGCGAACCTGTCGTTCGGGGTTGTCCTGGGGGTACTCTACGACAAATTCCGTACGGCTCGCGGAGGGTACCGCCGGTAAGCGCCGCGTGCCCGGAAAGCGGGACCGTGTTGGTGGCCGCCGCCCCGAACCTGAAGCCGAGGGGAAGAGACTGCGAAGTTGTCGTGTGCTGACGTGTCGCTGGGCAGGTGCGGCGACGCGAACTCGCGTGGCACCCGGGTTAGGCGGCGACCCGCAGGCTGTCGGCGCGCCAGGTGAAGGTCGCCGCGGCGGCGCGCGCCCGCGCGTGGGGACCGGCGGTGCCCACCGCGGCAGCCGGCGTGGCCACGTGCCCCCGCTGCACCGCCCGGGCCAACTCGACCCCCTCGATCGCGCGTTGCCCGGTGCGGATCGACTGCAGCCCACACATCGGGCGCAGCTGGTCCTTGGTGGGCACATGGGACCGTTCGATCGCCTTCGTATCTGGCCCGCTCGCCCAATGCACGCCACTTTGCGTGGGCATCGCGCTGGGCCCCTCCTCCCGCACCGCCCGGACATACGCCGGGTGCTTGTCGGTGCTGACCTCATCCGGCGTGGCCCGGCGGCGGTACGTCGCCAGGACGAAGAACGCCCGCGCGCTGTCCAGGTCGCGGCGGGCGCGCAGCAGCACGTCGACCACCCGCCCCGCCTCGTCGATGGCGCGGTACAGGGAGGCCCATTGCTCCCCGACGCCGACATACGTCTCGTCGCACCACCACCGCGCGCCCGGGCGCGTCGCCGCCCGTCGCCCCGCCCGCGCCAGCAGCGGCGCGAACTTCCGGACCCAGTGCAGGATCGTCCGCGCGGAGACATCGACGCCGCGCTTGGCCAGCATGTCCCGCACGTCGGCGGCGGAGAGGCGGAAGCGCGGGTACCACCGCACCGCGGTGACGATCACCCCCTGCGGCCAGCGCTGGCCCGCGAACGGCGTGCCCGTACGTGCGATGAAGGTGCGGCGGCCAGCGCTGCAGCGATAGCGCTGCGCCGCGCCAGCGCGGCCATCCTTCTTCACCTCGGTCCCGGCGCAGCGCGGACAGGCCACCATGCTCTTCCCCCTCGCGGCGACTGTTGTCCCTCAGCGCCATCAGGCTCGCACACTCCGCCTTCGCGATCTCCTTCGCACGCCTCATGGCCTCCGCCGCTTGACGCCTGCCGACTTCGCCAGCAGTATCGAATGTCGGCAAGAGCCACATCATGCGGCGAGGTTTGTCCCCTAGCCTCGCCTGTTTAGTCGCGTTGAGGGAGGGGTTGTACTGTCCGCAGGGATCGCTTCCAAGGCGTCGGCGCACCGGCGGAGGCCATCGAGGAGCTGTTGTCGCTCGCGCGCGTTCAGCCCGCTGACCGTGCGTTCCTCGATGGCCGCCACCGCCCGGTGGCACGCGCCCACCAGGTCCAGGCCGGCTGCCGTCAGGGAGGCCCGCAGGACGCGCCCGTCGTCGCCGCGCCGCCGCTCCACCAGGTCGGTCGCCTCCAGGTGGGTCACGATCTCGTTCATCGTCTGCGGCGTCACGAAGCTGCGCCGCGCCAGCTCCGCGCCGGAGAGCCCCCCCTCCTCTTCCAAGGCGCTCAGGGCCGCGTACTGCGCGATTGTCAGCCCGTGCCGCCGCAGGGCCTCGTCCATCGCCGCCCGCAGCGCCTGCTGCACCCGCTTGAGCACGTAGCCCACCCGCTCCTCCGCCCGCACCCCTCGCGCCATCCCGCCGCCCCTCCCTTGCCAAAATATCAGGGACCTGATAATATAGGGATATCAGGTCCCTGATGGATTGTAGCACGGGAACCGTGGCCGGATAGGGACAGAGGAGGAGCGAGTCATGGCTAAGATCATCGGCCCCGATTTCGTCGCGCTGCAGGTGCGCGACTTGGAGGCGTCCCGCCGCTTCTACACCGAGCGGCTTGGCCTGGAGCCGGCGCCGCAGAGCCCGCCCGGCGCTGTCATCTTCCAAACAGCGCCCATCCCCTTCGCTATCCGCGAGCCGGCGGTCGACCTCGCCGCGGCGAACCGCCTGGGCTGGGGTGTGGCACTCTGGCTCAACTGCGATGACGCCGATGCGTTGTGCGCGGACTTACGGGCGAGTGGTGTGCCCATCACTCAGGAGCCGTTCGACGGCCCCTTCGGCCGGACGTTCGCCTTCGCCGACCCCGACGGCTACCCGCTCACGGCCCACGGCGGGGGGCGGTGAGCGGGGGGTCGCGCGGATCAGCACAAACCTTTTGACGACGAGCACTTGACAACAGAGGAGCGACGCATGAGTACGATCACACCTGGGGACACCGTCTGCACGCTGATCAACGTCTTCACCGTGACGCCCGAGGACCAGCAGCGATTGATCGACGCCCTCGATGAGGCGACGGCCCGGGTGATGCGCCTCCTGCCGGGCTTCATCTCGGCCAATATCCACAAGGGCCTGGACGGCACGCGCGTCACCAACTACGCCCAATGGGCCAGCCGGGACGCATTCGAGGCGATGCTCCACGTCCCCGACGCGCGGACGCATATGGAGGAGGTGACGCGGATCGCGAGCGCGGAGCCGTACCTGTATGAGGTCGTGACGACCTACGAAGCGCCCGTGCAGTAGGCCGGCCCACCGACGATGGCGACCCATCCTGCCGGGCCTCCCACGGGCTCAGCCGCAGGGCGAAGGCCCGCGACGACAAGGGCCAGAACGCCGCCGCCATCCCGTACCGATGTTGTTGGCGAAGTCGCGCAGGATGGCCGGTGCGCGTGGCTCAGGCCCAGAGGAGGGCCAGCCGCGAGGGGCGCGTGGCGGCGCGGGGCCGCTCGGCGAACCAGGCGGCGAGCCGGGCGAGGTTCAGCGCGGCGGCGGTCACCAGGTGCTGGAAGCGCGTTTTGGCCAGGCCGCGGTAGCGCGCGTGGCGTAGATCGCATGTGGCGACGCCCTGGGCGATCGTCCCCTCCACCCCGGCGCGGGCGGCGTAGCGCGCCGGGAAGCCGGGTTCCCGCTGGCGTGCCCGGGCGGCGAGCAAGGCCAGGTGCCGCGCCTGCGGGTGGAGCGTGAGCCGTCGCGGCCCGCGCGCCGAGCGCGTGCAGGCGGCGCGACTGGGGCAGATGCGGCAGGTCGCGGGGTCGAAGCTGACGACGATGTCGGCGTTGCCGTCCGGGTCGTGGGTCGCCGCCCACTGCTTGCTCGGGTGGCCCTCGGGGCAGGTGACCTGGCGGGCCTCCCAGTCGATGGTGAAGGACTCCGCCGTGAACGCCCCCGGCGTGTGCGCCTGCCAGCTGCTGTCGCCCAGGGCGGGGCCGAGCAGCTCGACCTGGTGCGCGCGCTGGCTGGTCAGCAAGTTGTCCGCGTCCACGTAGCCCGCGTCGACGAGATGCTCCGCCGGGAGCAGATCGGCCGCCGCAAGGGCGGTGTGGATCGGCGCGATGAGGCGGTGGTCCGGCGTCGTCGCGGGCGTCGTCTGCACAGCGACAATGAGATGGGGGCTGTCCGCGTCACAGGTCTCCGTGAGGTGGACCTTGTAGCCGGTCCAACTGGTCTCCCGCTTGGTGCCGAAGCGGGCGTCGGCGTCGTGCGGCGAGTCGAGGCGCACCGCACAGGGCGGCTGGTCACCAGCCCCGCGCCACGCCACCGCCCCTGTATCGTCGGGGGCATGGTACTGCTGCATCCAGACCTGTCGCAACATCTCGACCGCCGGGACGGCGCGCAACCACGCCGGGGCGTCCGGGGCGTAGACGGCCTGGAGCAGCTGGTGCCCATCCGCGCCGATCTGGGCGGCGAGCGCCTGGCGGGCCGGCGCGGTGAGTGGCCGCCGGTAGTCCTCCAGCCGCCGCCCGTAGCGCTCCGCCCACGCGGCCGGGCATGCCTGCCGCAGCCAGTCCGGCACGACTGCCGCCAGGGTGTGCAGTGTGTGCCGCAGGGTCTCGTCGACGAGTTCCAACCGATTGAGCAGCCGGATCGCCGCCAGGACGGCCGTCGAGTCGGTGCGCTGCCGCCCGCGCGCGCGCACCAGCCCCGCCTCTTGGCAGCGCGCGAGGAGCCGCTCGAAGAGTAGCGCTTCCTGCTCGGCCGCCAGCAGTCGCGCGCGGAACTCGCACAGCACCGAATAGTCGAAGCCCGGGTCGTCCAGTTCCAGGCACAGCGCGTACTTCCAATCGATCCGCGCGCGGACCGCGTCGGCGGCCTGCCGGTCCGTCAGATGCTCGGCGAATTGCATCAGGGTCACGAGGGCGAGCTGCGCCGGGGCGAGCGCCGGCTGGCCGAGCACGGGGAAGAGCGCCGCGAAGTCCTGGTCGGCGTAGAGCCGCCCGAGCTCGTCGTGCATCCGCAGGTAGGGATTCCCCTTCGGGAAGGCCGCCCGCGCCACCCGCGCCGTGTCTTCCGGTACGACATACACCGCCTGTGGTTGCAACGACATCGATCCCTCCCGCCCTGGCACGCCACCCCGCGCCCGCCCGCGCGGCACGTCGCCAGCATACCGCACCACCCCCCACGGGGAGGCCGACTTCGCCAACAACATCGCTACAGCATCGCTGCGCCGGTACAGGCAGGCGTAAAAATCATCCCGGAAGTCGCGCAAGGCGAGGAGGTTCGTGTCCATGTACGCAAGTGTCCCATCGCTGCCGGACACGATGCCACCCGCACCTTGCCGGATCCGAAGCGCAGTTAAATCACAACCTTAGGCGCACCAGAAGCCGCCCCCGCGCAGCTCGCGGCGTAGTGACAGCATTGCCCCTGCACCTCGGGTCGCGCGCGATCAGCCTGGCACACCCTGTGGTCACCACAAAACGGCTGCCTATGAGGCTTGACATAGGAGTGTCAGTGCCTACGAGTTTGACACCTTTGCACAGCACTTATATAGTGCTGCCTTGTGGAAAGAGTGACGAATCAGACGGATCAAAAGAGTGACGAATCAGACGGATCAAAAGAAGAGAAGGGAACACAGATGCGCACAGAAACCGATCGACGCCCCGCGCGAGGGGCTGTATCGCGCCGCCATGTCCTGACCGGAGGACTCGGCTTCGCTGCGACGTTCCTGCTCGCCGCCTGCGGTGGTGCTGCGGCGCCTGGCGCAACTACGGTGAGTACCGCGGGTACCGGTGGCGCTGCGTCAACCGTACCTCCAACCGTAGCTACGACCGTGCCCGCCGCAACGCGCGCGGCGAGTACGGCCGCGACCGGTAGCTCCGCCACCGCCGTGGCGAGCCCGGCGGCCGGCGTGCCCGCCACAGGAGAGTCGGCGTCGTCCTTCATTACCCTCCCGCCGCCGGTCGCGTCCTTGCCGACCACGCCGACCACGCTCCACTGGCTCGGGACTGCCGGGGAGCGCAAGTTGTTCGTCGACGCCCTGGTCCCGGTGTATCACCGGGAGCGCCCGAACATCACGATCGAGTATACCGGGCTCCCCTTCACCGAGATCGCGAAGATCCTCCCGTCGGGGATCCAGAGCGGCAACGCCCCGGACCTCTTCGAGCTCCCGAGCGGCGTCACGGGGGCCCAGGCCGTGCAGCAAGGGTGGGTCCACCCGCTCGACGATCTGATCCCGGACTTTGCCAAGTGGAAGGCGACCTTCCCGACGGGCACCTTCGTCGAGGGGAACAACATCTTCGGCGGGAAGACCTACTCCTTCCCGTTCGAGTCCGGCCAGAGGAACAACGCCCTGCTCCTCTACAACGTCGATTACCTCAAGCAGGCCGGCGTCGACCCGCAGGCGAAGCCGCTCACCTGGGACGAGTACCGCGCCACCGCTAAGAAGATCACGCAGCAGGGGGCGGGCAAGTACTACGGCTGCATCATCGCCGGGGCCCAGACGAGCCGCCTCGGCGACCAGATCCGCTTCTTCGCGCAGATGGCCGGGGCGTCGGGCGGCAGCGGCGGCACGGTCGCCGACATGGACCTGCGGACCGGCCAGTACAACTACACTAGGGACGAGTACCTCGCGGCGATCGACCTCCTGCTCGGGGTCTACGACGACAAGAGCTTCTTCCCGGGCACGATCTCGCTCAACGTCCAGCAGGCTGACAGCCAGTTTGCCCAGGGCGTCGCCGCGATGCAGATCAACGGCTCCTACACCTTCCCGCAGTGGAAAATCGACGCCCCGAACTTCAACTACGGCGTCGCCAGCCAGCCGGTCCCCAACTCCGGCAAGGTCGCGCCGTTCAACTACACCGCGGGCGGCAGCCACTACTGGGCCTACGCGAAGACCGCGCTGCCGGCCGTCGTCGGCGACATCCTCTCCTACGCAGGCAGCAAGGCCGGGCAGGTTGCCCTCATCAACATCATCGGCGGCAGCCAGCCGTCCGTGTTCCCCGAGGCGAACAGCATCGCCACGCTCAGCCCGCAGGCGAAGCAGGCACTCGCGCTCTTCTCCCAGCAGATCCGCCTCGCCCCGGCGCCGAGCGTCCGCAACCCGGATGTCACCAAGGTGGACGGTGAGATCCATGCGCTGTCGCCGGACTTCGGCACGATCATCCAGGGCCTCCTGACCAAGCAACTCAGCAACCCCAAGCAGGCGATGCAGGATCTGCAGGACCGCGCGGACAAGGAGTTGGATCGCGCGATCAAGGCGGCGGTGGCGAAGGGCGCGAAGGTCTCGCGCGACGACTACAAGTTCCCGACCTGGGACCCCAGCCGCGACTGGACCGACGCGGACTACGCCGCGGCCAAGTAGGCGCGACACCGCGACCGAGGTGCGTTGCCTCGTCGCGACGCCGGGTGGCGACGCGACGACGACGCGGAGAGGAACGAAAGATGATCGGCGTATCGGCACTCGGCCACGTGGCCCTGCGAGCGCAAAACTTCGACCTGCTGTACGATTTCTACGTGAACAAACTCGGCTTCCCTGAGTTCCTGCGTTTCAGCACGCCGGAGGGGAAACTCCGCCTCGTCTATCTGTACATCACGGATACGCAGTGCCTCGAACTTTTTCCCGATGCGGTCGGCGAAGCCCCGCCGAAGAATCACCCGGGCGTCTTCCACATCGCGCTCACCATCGACGATCTCGACGCCACGCTCGCCGACCTGGATCGTCGCGGCGTCGCATACAATGACCCGGTCAAGAGCACCGCGTCGCGCTCCGACGGCAATAAGGCCTCGGGCATCACTGATCCGGAGGGCAACTACATCGAACTGATCCAGATGCTGCCGACCGGGGCCCAGCCCGTGGCCCTCGAGCGGTTCCACGCGCGCGGCTAAGGGACCCCACCATCAGGGAGGAGCGATCATGAAGACCGTGACCGGGATCGGGCACGTCGCAATGAACGTGCGGGACATCGACACCATGCTGGCGTTCTACCGCGACCAACTCGGCTTCCCCGAGATGTTCCGGATGCATCAGGAAGGACGCCTCTGGATCGTCTACCTGCGGATGACGGACACCCAGTTCATCGAGATGTTCCCCGGTGGGGCTGGCGAGGTGCCCGACCGCAAGAACCTCGGCCTGGCCCACGTCTCGTGGGACGTGGACGACATCGAGGCCGCGATCGCCGAACTCGCCGAGCGCGGCGTCCCGCTGACCACGCCGCTCAGGAAGGGACAGTCCGGCAACCTGCAGGCCTGGATCACCGACCCGGAGGGCAACCGCATCGAGCTGATGCAGACCATGCCCGACAGCTACCAGGCGCGCGCGATCGCGCACCTGCGTGACGGCGACGGCTCGCCGCTGCCCGTGCACGACTGAGCGCGGGGGTACCCGGCACGCCGTCGCGGCGCGCCGGGTGCCATTCCCGTGTCCCGGAAGGAGATCGCCGTGTCCGCACCCACCGCTCGCGCGCTCGCCGCGTCGGGACCCGCGCGGCCGCGCGGGTCGCTCTGGCGGCGGATGGTGGCAGCCCGCTGGTGCTACCTCTTCATCCTGCCGTCGCTGATCCTCGCCGCCATGTTCACCTTCTGGCCGATCGTCGCCTCGTGGTATTTCTCGCTGCTCGACTTCTCCGGCTTCACCACGGAGCGTCCCTTCGTCGGCCTCGATAACTACCGCGAGCTGGTGGGCGACCGGTATTTCTGGCAGTCGTTCGGCCACTCCTTTCTCTTCGCGGCCGTGACGGTGCCGATCCGCCTCGTCTTCGCGCTGATCGTCGCGATGATCCTCAACGACCGGGCCTTCCGCGCCGCGCCCATCTTCCGTACGGTCTTCTTCCTGCCGGTCGTCTCCACCACGGCGATTATCGGCATCCTGATGACCTTCCTCTTCAGCCCCTTCAACGGGCCGGTCAACAAGGTGCTGCTCGCGCTCCACCTCGTCGCCCAGCCGGTTGACTTCCTCGGCGACCCGCACTCGGCGCTGTGGACCGTGATGGTCGTGCAGATCTGGAAGAACTTTGGCTTCTCGATGATCTACTGGCTGGCCGCGCTGCAATCCATCCCGCCGGAGCTCTACGAGGCGGCGAAGGTGGACGGGGCGACCGGTGCCCAGCAGTTCCGGGCGATCACCGCGCCGCTCCTGCGGCCCTTCGCGGTGGTCATCCTCCTGATCACGGTCGTGAGCACGCTGCGCGTCTTCGATCTGGTGCAGACGATGACCGGCGGCGGGCCGTTCTTCGCCAGCGAGGTCGTGGAGACCTACATCTACCGCAACGCCTTCTCGTCGACGGGCGGCGTCCCGCGCGAGGGCTACGCCTCGGCGGTCGGCGTCTTCTTCGGCCTCGCGGTCATGCTGATCGCCCTCCTCCAGGGCTGGGCGGTGCGCCGCGCGAACAGCGTCCGGCGGACCATTGAGGCGGGGGTGGGGGCATGACGGCGCAGACCACGCCCGTCGCCGCGCGACCGCCCGTCGGGATCGCGCGCGCCCGTCGCGGCCCCCGGCCGCGAATCATCGCCACGATCGCCATCCTGCTGCCGATCTGCTTCCTCTGGCTCTACCCCTTCCTCTGGGTCGTCTCCGCCGCCGTCAAGACGAACGCGCAGATCTTCCAGGGGCCGGGGCTAATCCCCGCGGAGTTGCACCTGGAGAACTTCGCGCGCGCCTGGACCCAGGCCCGCATCGGCCTTTACTTCCTCAACACCGTGATAGTCGCCGTGAGCGCCACCGCGATCGTCGTGGTCACCACGGGGATGATGGGCTACGCACTGGGACGCTACGACTTCCCCGGCAAGAAGCTCGTCGTCGCGCTCTTCGTCGCCACGGTCTTCCTGCCGGAGGGCTACACGATCATCCCGATCTTCGACCTGATCACTCGGCTCCACCTCAACAACAACCGCTTCGGTCTCATCCTGGCCGAGAGCGGCGGGGCCCACGTGATCTACATCCTGCTCTTCGCGGGCTTCTTCGCGCAACTGCCGCGCGAGTTGGAGGAGGCGGCGATCATGGACGGGGCGGGCTTCGTGCGGATCTTCTGGCAGGTGATGCTGCCGCTCGCCAAGCCCGTGATTGCCACGACGATCATCCTCCAGTTCGAGCGGAGTTGGAACAGTTTCTTCCTGCCGCTCGTGCTGACCCTCTCCACCCCGAACCTGCGCACGCTCGGGGTCGGGATGTACTCCTTCCAGGGCGAATACTTCAATGACGTCGCCGGGATGGCGGCGGCGGCGACGATCGCGCTCGTCCCGATCATCGCCGTGTTCCTGCTCCTGCAGCGGCACTTCGTCGAGGGGATCGCCGGCGCCGTGAAGCAGTGAGCGGCTGCCCTCGCGAGCGTTGTGCTGGCTCCCGTGGTCATCCGTACCAATTCCCGCACTTCATCGTGTGGGCTATGCTGCGGTGTAGCCCACACGATGAAGGTGGAGAGGAGGAGCGGATGTTGACGACCATCACAACGGCGATCAAGCGACGTGCCCGGGCCACGCTGCGCACGGTCCACCGTCGCCTCCTCGCATGGACCAGGCCCGCGACTAGGCCCTTGCGTCGGGAGCACCGCCGGCGACCTGACCAGGGCGAAGGCAGCCCTGGTCGCCGAGAACGCCCTCGCCTTCGGCTCATCCTCCTGGCCCGCCTGGCCTGCGGCTGGCGCGCCACGCTCCTCATCGTCTAGCCCGAGACGCTGCTGCGCTGGCACCGGCAGGGCTTCCGCCTGGTCTGGCGCGCTCGGTCGTCCACCGCATCGAAGCGCCCGCAAGTGTCGGCGGAGACGGTCGCCGTGATCCAGTGCTTGGCGACGGAGAACCGGCGGTGGGGCGCCGAGCGGATCCGCGGGGAGCTCCTCAAGCTCGGTATCCGGGTGGGCAAGCGCACGGTCCAGCGCCACATGCGCGCGGCGCGCCCGCCGCAGCCCTGGGGTGGCAGGCAGGGATGGGCCACCTTCGTGCACAACCACGCCGGCGCGATCTGGGCCTGCGACTTCCTCCCGGTCGTCGACCTCCGGTTCCGGACGCTGTACGCCTTCGTCATCGTCGCGCCGGGCTCGCGCCGGGTCCTCCACGTCGGCGTGACCCGCCACCCGACGGATGCCTGGGTGGCGCAGCAGCTGCGCGGGACGACGCCCTTCGGCACCGCCCCGCGCTTCCTCATCCGCGACAACGACGCCAAGTACGGATCCGCGTTCGCGCGCGTCGCGGCCGGCAGCCGGATCGCCGTCCTGCGCACCCCCCTCCGGGCGCCGCGGGCGAACGCCCCCTGCGAGCGCTTCCCCGGCAGTGTCCGGCGCGAGTGCCTCGATCACCTCCTCATCCTGGGCGAGGGACAGCTGCGGCGCGTATTGCGCGAATACGTCGCGTACTGCAACACGGTGCGGCCACACCAGGGGATCGGGGAGGCGATCCCCTGCACCTCCGGGCCGGCATCGCCCGCCCGTCCGGCTGGGCCCACCGTGTCCATCCCTGTGCTCGGCGGGCTGCACCACGACTACCGCCGGGCGGCATGACCACCGTCTGGCTCGACACACTGCGCCGGATGACGAGGAGAGCCGGTACAGTGGTAAGGGCGGGCGGAAGTCCTTGTTTGCCGCATTTTGCCGCGGTTTCTCGTGGAGCCGACCAGGGGACTCGAACCCCTAACCTGCTGTTTACAAAACAGCCATACGCCCCTCCGTGCCCTTCCACCACGTTCCGCTTTTCTCTGCCACAGCACGGAAAAGCAGCATCGTCCTCTCACGTGCGTCGTCTGGTTTCCACTGGCTCGTCTACATGCGGGTCTACAGTTGAGTCTACACGAGAGCCCGGCTTCTGCGGCCATGGTCTGCAACTCGCTCGGCAGCGATATCCTTCCCTAGTGTGCCTTGGTCGCCATCGCGTCTGGATGACCACTGGCAGGCACAGGAACACGTCGGCTTCGCCCTGGAGCGCTTTCAGATCTATTGAGAGCGGCAGCGAGCGGTCTACATCAGTAACAGCTGGATACGGGATGCCGAGGGGGGGCGATCGCGTCATTACGATCACGTTCTCCGGGAGGGACTGCCGCCGCTGCTCGAGCCAGGAATTCTGCACGCGCTCGACGAAGCGGCATCTGCGGCGGAGCATCACCATCCTGTCCACGCAAGGAATTCGCGGCACTGCTTGCGGCGCGGCAGTGCGTGCGGACGAGCGAGTCCGTCGGGTGCGAAAGTACGCTGTCGCGCCTGGTCCCCTGCTGCGGACGCGCTACATCGGCCAGGAGCGCGCCCACCCCGGCCACGCCCCCAGCGCGGCAGGCCTCAACTTCGTGCGCCCCGGCGAGCGGTTCGTCAATATCCCGCGCGCCAAGTCTCGCACGTCGCCGTTCGTCACGCTCAGGGCAGTCTCACCATTGCGTGGGGAGCAGGCCACGACTTCGCCACGAGTATTCGAATGGAAGAAGTGTCAGTATTGTTCTCTGCCAACCACTCCACAGGCTTTGTCAAGCGAGGAAATGTAGCGACTATTGCGGCAGCTGCCGGCACAATTCGAATGTCAGCAGGCCCGGCCGAGCCGGTTGGCTCAGGGGAACCAGTACAACCTGGGCGGTAGCCCGAATCATTTGCCTGTCCCACGCAGGACGTTTGTTTCATTGCCGTGCTCGGATGGCTGACGTATAGTGTGCGTATGGTGGGTTCGCGCGAGGGAGATCGCCGGATCGCCCGTATCCCCACAATTGCATAGTGAAGACGTTGAAGGGGCAAACCCGTCGCGAGGCGGGGTCGCAAAGCCAGGGGTCTCGGGTGTACCGAGATGGCCCGGTTGCCGGCATCTGATGCTGTATTTTGGCCCCGTGGCGTTCACGCTGCGGGGTTTTTGCGTGCGATCGCCCGCTCCCGGGTGTGCGACATCCCGTCCATACGATCGGGCGGCGACCAGACGAGAGGGGCGGGTGCGATGGGCAGAACCAATGGCTGGCACGTCTACGCGCTCGGCGCGCTCGTGCTCGCGCTCTTGCTGACCGTGTCTGGCGGCGCACGGGTCGCCGCGGCCCCGGACCACAACGGGATGGAGAGCGGCCCCTCCCGCGCGGTACGGGCCACCGAGGATGTGCCCCTGACGGTCGAGCTCGGCATCTACCTCGCGATGACGCCCTGGGACCCCACCGTGCTCGATACCTATGCCGCGCGGGCCGGGCGGGCACCGGACGTGGCGATGCTCTACGTCGACTGGGCCCGCCCCGGGGTTGTGGGCGGGAGCGATTTCCCGGTCGCCTCGCTGGAGGCGATCGCCGCTCGCGGCGCCACCCCGCTGGTCACCTGGGAGCCCTGGTCCCCCGGCGCGGGTGCCGCCCAACCGACCTTCTCGCTCGCCGCCATCGTGGCCGGCGAGCACGACGGCTACATCCGCGACT